>ERZ1034876.1264-NODE-1264-length-10574-cov-26.782394_pt1 | contig 10574 bp, 9 predicted proteins | sample MGYA00520698_ERZ1034876 | MGnify/ENA primary metagenome ERZ1034876 (study PRJEB33766, sample SAMN09781723) | gut metagenome | biome: gut microbiome | host: Homo sapiens | place: Madagascar | study: EMG produced TPA metagenomics assembly of the PRJNA485056 data...
TTTGGCGCGGCGGCACAGCTGATTTTTAAAAATGACGGTAATATGTATAGAATTCTGCGCGGCGGCAGAGGGGCAGCCACGGCAAGGCGGGTGGAATACAACAGGCAAAACGGTGAGAAATCGAAAATAGAAGCAAAAAAATGTTTTTTGCTGTTTTTACATAAGGTTGTTGAAATTTGGCAGATTATGTGATATTATATTTTCACAAATGAGGACACACGAAGTCCTTACTGAATTTATTGGAGGAATTTATTATGTTCGAGAAAATTCGCAAAATGAAGAACAAGAAGGGCTTCACCCTGGTCGAGCTCATCGTCGTTCTGGTTATCCTGGCCATCCTGGCCGCCCTGCTGATCCCGGCTCTGACTGGTTACATCGACAGAGCTAACAACCAGAAGGTTATTGCTACTACTCGTCAGGTTGTTATGGCTGCGCAGACCGTTACTTCTGAGGATTACGCAAAGGCTGCCACTGGCAAACTGACCGCTGGAAATCTGACCTCTGGTGGCACGCCTGATTTGGATGAGGTTTTGAAGCTGGCTGAGATCACGCTTAACAAGAATGGTGTTACGGCTGTTACGGTTCATGTTACCGTGGATGGCCATGTTGATACTGTCTCGGTTACCCAGAGCGGTAAGACCTGCACCTATAACGAGGATGCTACGCAGAATGCCAACAGCGAGAACTACTACGTTGGCTAATTTTTGATTAGGCTTTAAGAGTTTGGCCCGATGCCTTGGCATCGGGCTTTTTTATATAGTGCTTTAATTGCAATGTTGGGTTGGTTTAATATGCAGTAGATGTAAAAAGCATCTCCGTCCATTTCCACTGCGTATACTCCCACGGGCGGATATGGAATCCGCCCCTACGGTCTGCCAATCCCGTTGCATTCTGCCTGCCGCCAACTTCGGCGGGGTGGGGGCACCCCGCCCTACATCCTACCGAAAAAGGGGAACGTAGGGCGGCCAGCCCTCTGGCCGCCGTGCCCGCTTGCGGCCACAGCAAACCTTCCGTGCAATCCCCCCACCCTCACCCCGCAGACAAAAGCCTCCCTTGTCAAAGGGAGGTGCCGAGCCTGCGAGGCGGAGGGATTCCTGCCCGTCTGCGGGTGTGACAGCGTGCAGGGCATAGCCCGTCGGAATCCCTCCGGCCGCCTGCGGCGTCCACCTGCTCCCCTTCTGGCGCTACGCGCCACCTCCCCCGGCACGGGGGAGTCTGTCTTTGACAAGGGAGGCTTTTCTGCTCCAACCTTAAACTTCACTTCAAATTTCACTCTTGCAAAATTTGGCAAAGTGTGCTACAATCTCATAGCATACCGTTTTAGTGGGAAATATTCCCGCAACCCCAACCAAAAAAAGGAGAGTTCCGCCCCATGTCCGAACGCCTGTGGGGAATCCTTGTGGATTCCTTTGGTAAAATATTGCTGCCCGGCCTGACCGTCACCATCCCGCTGACCGCCATCTCGTTCACGCTGGCGCTTATCATCGCGGTGGCGGTGGCGCTGGTGCAGTTTGCCCATGTGCCCGTTTTGCAGCGGCTGGCCCGGTTTTATATCTGGGTCATCCGCGGCACGCCCGTGCTGGTGCAGCTGTTCGTTGTGTTCTACGGCCTGCCCGGCGTCGGCATCCTGATCGAGCCGTTCCCCGCGGCGGTGCTCGTCTTTTCCATCAACGAGGGCGCGTACTGCGCCGAGACCATCCGCGCCGCGCTGGAATCCGTGCCCAAAGGCCAGATGGAGGCGGGGCAGTGCGTCGGCATGAGCTACTTACAGATCATCCGCCGCATCATCCTGCCGCAGGCGCTGCGCACGGCCTTCCCCACGCTGGCCAGTACGCTGATTGCTATGGTCAAGGATACCTCGCTGGCCGCGAACATCACCGTGACCGAAATGTTCATGACGACCCAGCGCATTGTGGCCCGCACCTATGAGCCGCTGGCCCTCTACATTGAGGTCGGTCTGGTTTACCTGCTGTTCTGCACCGTGCTGACCCGCCTGCAGGCCGTCGGCGAGCGGTATCTCAACAGCAAGGGCGCGCAAAGGAGCTGAACTATGCTGCAAATCAGAAATCTGCGCAAGTCCTTTGGCGATTTGCAGGTGCTCAAGAGCATCGATCTGGACGTGAACAAGGGCGACGTCGTCGCCATTTTAGGCCCCAGCGGCAGCGGAAAAACAACGATGCTGCGCTGCCTGAACTTTTTGGAAAAGTCCGACGGCGGTACGATGCTGTTTGACGACCAGCACGTAGACCTGGCCCGCGTCACCCACGCCGAGGCCAACGCCCTGCGCCGCCGCACGGGATTTGTCTTTCAAAGCTACAACCTGTTTGCCAACAAGACCGCGCTGCAAAACGTGACCGAGGGGCTTATCATCGCGCGCAAAATGCCGCGCCGCCGGGCCGAGGAGATCGCCCGCGCCGCGCTGGTCAAGGTCGGCATGGATGACCGCGCCGACTACTACCCCAGCCAGCTTTCCGGCGGGCAGCAGCAGCGCGTGGCGATTGCCCGCGCCATGGCCGCCGACCCGGAGATCATCTATTTCGACGAGCCTACGTCCGCTTTGGACCCCGAGCTGACCGGCGAGGTGCTGGCCGTCATGCGCAGCCTGGCCGGGGAAGGCCGCACAATGCTGGTTGTGACCCACGAGATGGATTTTGCCCGCCACGCGGCCAACCGCGTGGTGTTCATGGAGCAGGGCGTCATTGTGGAGCAGAACACCGCCGAGGCGTTCTTCAACGACCCGCAGCAGCCCCGCACCAAAGAATTTTTGCAGACCTACAAGCAAAGGAGCCTATTGTAATGAAGAACCTGACCAAGCTGACCGCCCTGGCCCTGACCGCCGCGCTGGCCTTGACCGCCTGCGGCAGCAGCGCCGCCGCCACCGCGCCCGCCGCGGAATCCGCCGCCGGTAGCACCGCCGAGGCCGCGTCCGGCGACCTGTTGAGCGAGATCCGGGCCAAGGGTACCATCACGGTTGCGATGGAGGGCACATGGGCACCCTGGACCTACCACGATGAAAACGACAACCTCGTCGGCTACGACGTCGAGGTCGCCACCGAGATCGCGAAGAAGCTGGGCGTTGAGCCGCAGTTTGTCGAGGGCGAGTGGGACGGCCTGCTGGCCGGTCTGGACGCGGGCCGCTATGACATCATGGTCAACGGCGTGGACATCACCCCCGAACGCGCCGAAAAATACGACTTCTCGACGCCCTACGCCTTCAACCGCACCGCCGTCATCACCAAGGCCAACGATGACAGCATCAACACGCTGGAGGACCTGAAGGGCAAAAAGACCGCAAACACGATCTCCAGCACCTACGCCGAGCTGGCCGAGCAGTACGGTGCGACGGTGACGGGCGTTGACGACCTGAACCAGACATTTGAGCTGCTGCTGAGCGGGCGCATCGACGCGACGCTGAACGCCGAGATGACCTTCTACGATTACACGAAGGAGCACCCCGACGCGAATGTGAAGATTGCCGTGCTGACCGACGATGCGAACCAGATCGCCATCCCGATGCGCAAGGGCGACGAGACTGCCGCCCTGCGCACGGCCATTGATGCCGCCATTGACGAGCTGCGCGCCGACGGCACGCTGAAGGCATTGAGCGAAAAATACTTTGGCCGCGATATTTCTACGGAAGAATAATCTTTGTGAAAAACATAGAAGGGGCTGCTGCACACGCAACAGCCCCTTTTGTTTTTGGGGAAATTATACCTTGCGAAGGATGCCGTCGGTCAAATCGACGCTGTCGCCTTCCTCCATCCCGCCGCGGCGCAGCGCTTCGTCGGGGTAGGGGAGCACGCGCCGCGTGCCGTCAGCACCTTCCAGCACTACGTCAACCAGAATCGGCTGGTCGGCGGGCGGCTCCTCGCAGCCGTACATCTGTTCCTCAATGCGAAAAATTTTGTATTTCATGCAGCTTCAAGCTCTCTCCGGGGCGGAGGGTCCTGCCTCCACGGCCTCGATTTCTTTGATCAACATCTCATGGCCCTGCAAAAGGTGGGTGCGCGGGCTCTGGCAGTGGGGGCAGGTGCGGCCAAACTGCACGGTGGGGTACTGTTGGCCGCAGTCCTCGCACACGGTCACGGCGGGGATGGTCTCCACGGTCAGCACCGCGCCGGGCAAAAGCTCCGATTTCGCCGCCGCCCACTTCCAGCAGTCCTGCAGATAGCTCTCCACCACGCCGGAGACCTCGCCCAGCTGCAGCGTCACGCGCCGGATGCGTGTCACGTCGTTCTGCCGGGCCACGTCCTCCACCGTGCGGATGATGTGGAATACAATGCCAAGCTCGTGCATCACTTCTCCTTCTTGGCAAAGCGGATCTTGATCTCGCGCTTCGCCATGTAGGGCAGAATGGCCTTGAACTTGTCCTCGCTCCTGACCATCTTGCTGCACTCGGGCAGGTCGCGGTGCAGGCGGATGGCATCAAACTCGCACTTTGTCGTGCAGACGCCGCAGCCAATGCACTTGTTCGGGTCCACAACGCTGGCACCGCAGCCCAGACAGCGCGCTGTCTCGATTTTGACCTGATCCTCGGTCAGCGTCAGGTGCGCGTCGCGGAAGGAGCGGTGCGCGTCAATGCCCGCATCCAGCGCGGCGGACTGGCGCGGTGCGCGGTCATACTCGCCCAGCGCCAGATTCGACTTGTCCAGCTCGTGGAAGTCGCGGCGGTTGCGGCCAATCGTCAGGCTTGTGTTGGGCTGCACAAAGCGGTGGATGGAAATTGCCCCCTGCTTGCCCGCAGCAATCGCGTCAATGGCAAACCGCGGCCCGGTGCAGACGTCGCCGCCGACGAAAATGTCCGGCTGGGCGGTCTGGTAGGTCAGCGCGTCGGCCACAGCGCCCTGGCCGCGGCCCAGCTGCACGGCCTCGCCGTTGAGCAAATCGCCCCACTCGATGCACTGGCCGATGCTTAAAACAACATTGTCGCACGGCAGGGTGATGGTGTCGTTTTCATCGTAGGTGGGCGCAAAACGGCCATCCGCATTGTAAAGGCCGGTGCACTTTTTCAGCACGACGGCGGTCACATGGCCGTTCTCGGAGAGGAACTCCTTCGGGCCGTAGCCGCAGGTGATTTTGGTGCCCTCCTCCTCGGCCTCGGCGATTTCCTCCGGTGAGGCCGGCATCTTGTCCCGCGGCTCCAGACAGACCATCGTCACGCCGTCGGAACCGCAGCGCAGAGACACGCGCGCCGCGTCAATGGCAACGTTGCCGCCGCCGATGACGACGGTCTTTCCGGGCATTTTGCGGCTCTCGTCACCGCCGACGGTGCGCAGCAGATGGACGGCGGTCTCGATGCCCGCGGCGTCCTCGCCGGGCACACCGGCCCGGCGCCCGCCCTGGCAGCCGATGGCGACATAGAACGCCCGGTAGCCCTGTCGGCGCAGCTCGGCCAGTGTGACGTCTTTGCCGACCTCGACACCGCAGCGGATGTCAACGCCCAGCTCCCGCAGAATGTCGATCTCGGCGTCAATGACGTTTTTCTCGAGCTTGAACGAAGGGATGCCGTAGCGCAGCATGCCGCCGGGGCGCTCGTTTTTCTCAAATACGGTGGGCTTGTAGCCCTGCACTGCCAGAAAATAGGCGCAGGACAGACCCGCGGGGCCGCCGCCGATGATGGCGATCTTCTGCGGCCACGGGCCCTGCAGCGACGGCTGGACAACGTCGGGCACGTAGCGGTGCGCGGCGTTCAGGTCCTGCTCGGCAATGAACTTCTTGACGGCGTCGATGGCCACGGCCTGATCCACGGTGCCGCGGGTGCAGGCGTCCTCGCACCGGCGGTTGCAGACGCGCCCGCAGACGGCGGGGAAGGGGTTCTCCTTTTTAATCAGCGCCAGCGCGTCGCGGTAGCGGCCCTGCGCGGCCATTTTCAGGTAGCCCTGCACGGCAATGTGCGCGGGGCAGGCCGTCTTGCAGGGGGCCGTGCCGGTGTCATAGCAGTTGATGCGGTTCTTGTCGCGGTAGTCGATGGCCCACTTGTCGGGGCCCCACTTCACGGCGTCGGGCAGCTCCTGCTTCGGGTAGGTGATGGGGCCGTCCTTCGTGCAGAGCTTCTGGCCCAGCTTGACCGCGCCCGCGGGGCAGTACTCCACACAGCGCCCGCAGGCCACGCAGTTCTCCGGTTCGACACGCGCCACGTAGGCCGAGCGGCTCATGTTCGGCGTGTTGAACAGCTGGCTTGTGCGCAGTGCATTGCAGACGTTGACGTTGCAGTTGCAGATGGCAAAAATCTTGTTCTCGCCGTCGATGTTCGTGATTTGGTGCACAAAGCCGTTGTCCTCGGCCTTCTGCAGGATCTGCATGACCTCATCGTAGGTCACGTAATGCCCCTTGTTGGTCTCGACGAGGTAGTCGGCCATATCGCCCACGCCGATGCACCAGTCGTCGGGGTCGTCGCCGCAGCCCTCGCCCATGGCGGCGCGGGACATACGGCAGCTGCACGGACCGGCGGCATACTTGCCGTCGTACTTTTTCAGCCAGTGAGAGATGTGCTCAATGTCGGCGGACCGGTTCTCGGTCTCGATGGCTTTTTCCACCGGGATGACGTGCATACCGATGCCTGCGCCGCCCGGGGGCACCATGGCGGTGATGTGCTCCAGCGGCAGAAACGTCATCCGCTCAAAGAAGGCTGTCACCTCGGGGTGGTCGGCGATCTGCTGTTTGTTCATGTTGAAGAACTCTGCGCTGCCGGGCACGAACATCGGCAGGATGTACTGCTTTTCGCGGCGGGGATTCTCCCAGTTGTACTCCAGCAGACCGACGACGGCCATCTGCTGCAAAAGCGGCTCCAGCTCCCCGGCAGGCTTGCCCGTGGCCTTGACCAGCTCGGGCAGGGTCATGGGCTTGCGGACCTTCATTTTTAAGGCAACGTCCGCCATCTCGTCGGTCACGATGGACGCCAGGCCCCAGTATTCGGGGTCATCCTTCGTCAGAATGCCCTTTTTGGCCGGGATGCGGTCCGTGATCATCTGGCCCAGCCTGGCAATTTTCTCGCGGTACGGCTCGTCCCTCGGAATCTCGAAGGGCAGCCTGCTCTCATCCAGCGGGAACGCAGTGGGTTTGCTCATGGTGTGCTCCTTTTTTTGTGCCGTTGCTCCGTTTTTTGCACAGTAGGGGCCGGGCATGCCCGGCCCGGTTGTAAATGGCGGACGGGCGATTGCGGCAAGGCCGCGGGCCGCACATGTGCGGCCCCTACAACGCGACTGGATTATTTACGCCTGCCACGCCCTGACCTGCTCTTTTAGCCAATTGGCCCATTCGTCAATGCCCTCGCCCGTCCGGGCGCAGATCGGGATGACCCTTGCGTTCGGGTTGCGCAGGGCCACATACTCGCGGCATTTGTCCATGTCAAAGTCAAAATACGGCAGCACGTCGATCTTGTTGACAAGAACGACGTCGCAGACCTGGAACATCAGCGGATATTTCAGCGGCTTGTCGTGACCCTCGGGGACCGACAAAATCATCGCGTTCTTCACCGCGCCGGTGTCGAACTCGGCAGGGCAGACAAGGTTGCCGACGTTTTCCAGAATCACCAAATCGAGACCCCCGGTGCCCAGCCCGGCCAGTCCCTGCCGGGTCATCTCGGCGTCCAGATGGCACATGCCGCCGGTGTGCAGCTGAATGGCCTTGGCGCCGGTCTCGGCGATGGCGCGGGCGTCCACGTCGGAGTCGATGTCGGCCTCCATCACGCCGATGCGCAGCTCATTTTGCAGCGCAGCAATCGTGCGGCGCAGTGTCGTGGTTTTGCCGGACCCCGGCGCGCTCATTAAATTCAGCAGAAAGATTTTTTCCTGCTTCAGCTCGGCCCGCAGCGCGGCGGCCTGTTCGTCGTTGGAGGCAAAGATGCTCTGCTTGACCTCGAGAATTTTCACGTTGTCCATGGGGTGCTCCTTATAAATTAGTATACGGGCTCTGCTAACATTTTAACATCGTGTCAAAAAATCCGCAATCGACGAATATGACAAAGAATTGACGAAAGAACGGGCAGGTTGACGAAAAGAGCGTGTAAACTCATTAGCGGCAGATGCCGCGAACTGGCGGCGGGGTGTGGGCACCCCGCCCTACGTATAACGGGGAAAGTGGAACGTAGGGCGGCATGCCCACATGCCGCCGTGGCCGTGTGCGAAAGCAGGGACCTGCCGGTTTGCGGTTAGTCCGGTTTTATAAAATGCTCCACCACCATCCGCTGCGCCTCCGGCGTAAACAGCAGCACTGAATACGGCGTGCCGCGGGCGCTGACCTTGTCCTCGCTGCGCAGACCGGCGTCCACACCGGCAGGGGTCGGCACGTAGTAAAAGCCCTTCGTCGGCAGACGCTCCATGCCGATGAGCCGCTGCGCCAGCAGCCACTCGTCGATCTCCTTGATGGTCGGTGCCTTCACATCCGGGTCACCGGCGGCCTCGATCAGCGCGGCCTTCAGCTCCGCGCCGGTATAGCTGTCCTGATAGTTGAAGCTGCGCGCATCCTCCGCCGTCAGGTAAAATGCGGGGCGCTCGGCCTTCGGCGGCTTTTTCTTCTTCTCGGACGGCAGCGGCTTTTCCGGCTCCGGTGCGGGCGGGTCCAGGCTCAAAACGGCGCCGGGGTGGTCGACGCGGTAGGCGTCAATGACCGCAAAGAACGCGGCACCGTACTTTTCATACTTGCGCTCACCCATGCCGTAGATGCCCAGCATATCCTCCGCGCGGCGCGGCGCGCGCAGGCACATATCCACCAGCGACTTGTCACCGAACACGACGTAGGGCGGCAGTCCCTCGCGCTGGGCGGTGTCGAACCGCAGCTGGCGCAGCTGGTTGAACAGCTCCAGTCCGGCGCTCGTCAGCGCGTCCATCGGGCTGCGGCGCTTCGGCTTCGGTGCGCGGGTCTGCTCCGGCTCGCGCTGCGGCGGCAGCTTGACCAGCACCTGCCCGCCGGCCTTTAACGGGGCAATATCCCCGATGTGCAGCACGGCGTACTGGTCGTCGCTCTGCACCAAATATCCATCCTCCAGCAGCTGGGCCAGCAGGCGTTCCAGCGTCTCGCGCGGGGTGTCCTTCATCCGGCCGTAACTCTTGAAGCGCTCGGCTCCCAGCTCCCGCAGACGCGCACGGTTCGCGCCTTGTAAAGTGCCGAACAAAATCGCTTTGCCGTACCGCCCGTGCAGCTCGGCCACGCAGTTGATCATCCACTTGGCGGCGTCGGTCATATCGACCTCGTCAAAATCGTTGTTGCAGCTGCCGCAGTTGCCGCACGGCGCGGTGGGATGCTCGCCGAAATAGGCCAGAATGTAGTTGCGCAGGCACTCCGTCGTCTGGCAGTAGCGCTCCATCGTCTGCAAGCGCTGCAGGTCGCGCTGGCGCAAAAGGTCGGCCTCCTCGTCGTCCATCTCGGCAAAATCCTTTTTGTCCAGCAGGAATTTGTTGATGATGACGTCCTGCGCCGAAAAAAGCAGCACGCACTGCGACGGCAGCCCGTCACGCCCGGCACGGCCCGCCTCCTGGTAATAATTCTCCATGCTCTGGGGCATGTTGTAGTGCAGCACGAACCGCACGTTGGACTTGTCAATGCCCATGCCAAAGGCGTTCGTCGCCACAATGACCGGCGCGGTGTCGTAGATGAAGTCGTTCTGATTTTTGCGGCGTGCTTCGGCGGGCAGACCCGCGTGGTACTTTGTGGCCGCAAAGCCGTATTCGGTCAGAAGCTCCTGCAGCTTGTCCACATTCTTGCGGGTGGCGCAGTAGATGATGCCGCTCTCGCCGGGGTGGTCGCGCAGATATTGGATGACAAAATCGTCCTTGCGGCGGGTGCGCTCGACCTGAAAGTATAGGTTGGGCCGGTCAAAGCCGGTCACAAGCACCTTCGGGTCGTGGAGCCGCAGCGTGCAGACAATGTCGTCCTTGACCTCCCGCGTGGCCGTGGCCGTGAACGCCGACACGATGGGGCGGCGGGGCAGACTGTCGATGAAGTCGAGGATCTTTAAGTAGCTCGGGCGGAAATCCTGTCCCCACTGGCTGATGCAGTGCGCCTCATCCACCGTGACCATCGAGATGTCCGCCCCCGCGGCAAAGCTGCGGAACACCGGGCTTTCCAGGCGTTCGGGCGCGACGTAGACGAGCTTGTAGCTGCCCTCGGCGGCCAGGTCCAGCGCGCGGGCGATCTGTGTCTCGGTCAGCGACGAGTTGATAAACGCCGCATGGATGCCCGCTGCGTTCAGCCCCTTGACCTGGTCCTGCATCAGCGAGATCAGCGGCGAGATGACGAGCGTCAACCCCGGCAGCAGCAGGGCAGGGACCTGATAGCAGAGCGACTTGCCCGCGCCGGTAGGCATGATGGCCAGCGCGTCCCGCCCGGCCAGAAGGGCGCTGACGATCTCCTCCTGCCCGGGGCGGAAGGAGTCGTAGCCGAAATATCGTTTTAACGCTTCACGTGGAGTCATGAAGGGCCTCCTGAACTTTTTCTTCCATTATACCACATCCGCACCCCTGCGGCCAGAGAAACGCGCACTTTACACCGCGCACCGTCTGCGGTATACTGGTAGCAAACATAAAAACAGGAGCTGTCGCTATGATTCTGGATATTGTTGTGGACGTACAAAAGGA
>ERZ1034876.1265-NODE-1265-length-10573-cov-8.348450_pt1 | contig 10573 bp, 9 predicted proteins | sample MGYA00520698_ERZ1034876 | MGnify/ENA primary metagenome ERZ1034876 (study PRJEB33766, sample SAMN09781723) | gut metagenome | biome: gut microbiome | host: Homo sapiens | place: Madagascar | study: EMG produced TPA metagenomics assembly of the PRJNA485056 data...
TATCGCTGGTATCTGGTTATACTGGTTCGCGGCAAGAACCCGCCATCCTGCGAACGCGATATCCCTTTTGGAGTTTCATGACTAACGACGAACAAAAAACTTCCCCTAACGCGACGCCCTCCCCCGTGGTGAAAAAGCGCTACCGAGCCGACCGAGACGCCATTGATCGTAAACGCCTTCCCTTGGCGGTGAAGGTGTTCGGCGTGCTGTGTCTTGTGGCAGGCGGAGCCACTGCGGTGCTTTTGACGATCACCATCGTCACCATGGTGCTGGCATTCACGTCCGGCAACCTTGACGTCGAAGCCTCCACCGCAACCGTGGTCATCTATGTGGTGGAAACGGTACTGTATACGGCGCTGGCAGCTATGTTCGCCATCTTCGGCATCCGCTTACTTCGAAACAAGCGCAAACACGCCGCGCATGGCACCGAGGCCATGATATTCATCTTGGCCGCCATTATCATCTGCTCCATCATGCTCAACGGCCTGGGAGCCAACGTGATTCCCCATGCCGTGGTGGCGGTGTTCCTAATCGTCATGCAGTCCTACCTCGACCCGGCGCTCGCCGGCGAGCGCGAGCTGCGCCGCAAGCTGCGCGACATGGAAACCAGGGAGCAAGCGGAAGACGGCACGCTCGGCCTTGATCCCACCGGTCGCGGCTACATCACCCTGAACTTCTTCAATCTGTTCTGGATATTCGTGGTGTGCAGCGTGCTTGGCCTTGTCATCGAGACCGTGTATCACGTGCTGGTGGTGGATCCCGGCGTTTACGAGGACCGTGCCGGATTGCTGTTCGGGCCTTTTAGCCCCATCTACGGCGTAGGCGCGATGCTGATGACCATGGCGCTCAACCGCTTCCACAAAGCGCCTTTCCCCGTGATCTTCCTGGTAAGCGCCGTGATCGGCGGAGCCTTCGAATATGCGGTCAGCTGGTTCATGCAGTTCGCCTTCGGCATCGTTGCTTGGGACTACACCGGAACGTTCCTTTCCATCGACGGCCGCACCAACGGCATGTTCATGGCAATGTGGGGCGTATTGGGCCTGTTCTGGGTAAAGCTGTGCCTGCCGTGGATGCTAAGATTGGTCAACCGTATTCCCTGGAACTGGCGATACACGTTGACCACCGTATGCGCCGCGTTGATGATAGTGGACTGCGGCATGACCTTGATGTCGCTTGACCGCTGGTACCAGCGCGAAGCCGGCGTCGCCCCCGACAACGCCATCTCCTGCTTCATCGACGACCACTTCAACAACCAATACATGGAGCAGCGCTTCCAGAGCATGTCGATCGATCCGGACAATGCAGCGCGTACGTTGTAGGTAAAGCCCCTGCTGCCGATGCTTGCCAGCAGGCATCGGCAGCACCCTAAACGCAACGCCCCCTTCTAACCGGCGCGCTCCCGCCTGCCTTCCCGAAGATATCGCAGCAACATAAGAGCTCCCGTGCGCAATCGCGGTTTTACAGCCGCTTACCCAGAGGCAGCGCAGCAGCAGAAGCGCATCGCTCACGCATGCAATAGCAGTTTTCCCGCCGTCGACCTGAGGACATAGCCGCATCAGGTAAAGCGCTCTTCCCACTGCCGTCCGTCAGCTCATCACGCACCTCCACGATGTTTCGCCATAACCGCTTCGGCATGAACTGCCTTCGAAGCTCAGGGTGATAACGAGCCGATATGGACATGGCATCGTAGAACCCCTTCCATGCCGCTTGCATAGCGGCTTCATCGGAGGCATGTTCGGGCAGATGCACCTCATCGGTTTGCGCCAAATACCAACCTGCGCCATCGTAGATGCCCGCAACCTGATGAATCTCGTCGTATATGACGAAACGCTCGGTGTTGAACCGACCTGCAAACCAGTCCATGAGCAACGGCACCACATTGGCCTTGGGGTTGCATTTTGCGAACCATATGCCGTTTTCAAAGTGCTCAAAACGCAGGAATTGCATTATTAGATGCCGTTCATTCATCACCGAACGCTCAAGGCGGGCAACAGGGCCGGCGATAGGGTGGGCCATGTTGTGAATCAAACCGCCGTTCGCAGCGGCAGACGTCGCCATGATATGCCGGACGAACCGGTATATCGCAACGCCAGCTGAAGGATCATCTGACAGCGATGCATGCAACACCGCATCCCAGGCATCCCTCCCTGCTTTTCGCACGATCCCCGCCTTCACGCGCGACGCCAGCGCCGCATCGGTTTCGATATAGCGCAGGCTTTGCCCCAAGCGAGGCTGCAACGCGGTCTCAGTCGAAAAGTCCTCCGGCTGCTCATGAAGCGCATACGCCTGAAAAATAGCCGAGAGCAGCCCCTCTGTAGTGCCATCGTGCACGTACGCCACATTGCTCAGCGGTTCTGCGCCAACATCCAAGCTCATGCGGGCACCTTCTGCCTGCACTGCAACGCGTGCTGCCAGCCGAAGACCCCGTCAGCTAACGCAGCGCCTTCGGCACCCGCCAGCCCCTTCAGCTGCTGCACGCCGATCGCGCCACCTGCCGACATGCCGGCCTTATCCCCTGCGCCCATGGCGGCGCGCCCGACTTCGGACCCGAACAAGCTGAGCTGACCGGGCAACACCTTCCCTGAGCGGGCACCGTGCCGGCCGCCATCTATAGGGCTTGCCAACTGCGCCCGCAACGCCTCGGGGCAAAACTCCACCCTGTTGCCTTGGTACTTCCCATTGCAGGTGATGAAGTAACGCGCCCGTTTGAACGCGATTCCTAGCTTTCGGAGCTCCCCTTCTCGCAAGCAGGTTGTGCGTCGGGCACGCAAGATCAAACGAGCCCCGCGTGGCCCTATCCCCGGCACGCGCAGCAACACCTCCAACGGAGCCGTGTTCACCTCCACAGGGAACAAATCCAGATGGTTCACTGCCCATGCGGCTTTCGGATCCACATCCATCTCCAAGTTCGGGGCATCGGCGCTGATGATTTCCGATACATCGAATTTGTAATATCGCAGCAGCCAATCGGCTTGATACAACCTATGCTCACGGTTCAGCTGCACCGCGGTATTCTGCGGCAAGCGCTCATCGGAGCTTACCGGCAGATAAGCGCTAAAGAATACGCGCTTGAGCTGCAAGGTTTTATACAGCGCCTGCGACAGGTTGAGGATTTGAAAATCGGTTTCAGGCGTGGCCCCTATGATCATCTGCGTGGACTGCCCGGCCGGCACGAACGCACGCCCCCGCTCCTTCGGGCGGGTGGAAGGCAGATACGTTGTGCTCCGACGCGATATCCCGCGAGACTCGCGGTCCTGCGCCATGTTGTCTCGGATTTGACGCATAGGGGCTATGATTCTCTGTTTAGTTTTTTGAGGACACAGCAAGCTTAAGCTTGCCTGACTGGGAAGCTCGAGGTTCACACTCATACGATCCGCGAGATGCCCAAGCCTATCGATAAGCTCTGGCGAGGTTCCCGGCACGGCCTTTGCGTGGATATATCCGCGGAATCGGTGGTGATCGCGCAGCAGCCGCAACGTACGGATCATGAGCTCGGTGGTATGGTCAGGCGACCCGATGACGCCCGAGCTGAGGAAAAGCCCTTCGATATAGTTACGGCGGTAAAACGCCATGGTGAGATCGGCCAGTTCTTCGGGCGTGAACGCCGCGCGGGGCACCTCGTTGCTGCAACGGTTGACGCAATACGCGCAGTCGTATACGCATACATTGGTCATGAGAACCTTGAGCAACGAGATGCACCGCCCATCGGGCGTGAAGCTGTGGCAGCATCCGGCGCCGAGCGCGTTGCCGACATAGCCGGCCTTCGAACCGCGCTGCAATCCCGACGATGTGCAGGCGACATCGTATTTCGCCGCATCGGCGAGGATTTCCAGCTTCTCCTGCACATCCATGGCCAGTCCTTTCCACAAACATCCGTACGTGAAGTAGGCACATACTATACTCGTACGCTTGTTCGTGGTCAAGAACGTTTGTGCGATATTACCGCGGCACCCCGGTTAAATCGAATGCGGGAATGAAACTATCTTTCGCCGCGCCCCCTTGCTGCCAGAAATAATCCTCGATGCCTAACGAATCGGCATAGTCCAGCAACTCCTCGTATTCGCCATCAGATACGCGTCCGCCCAGCTCAGGACAGCGCTGAAGCTGGCGTTGCGCCCACGCATCCCCAGCTTGCGCCGCATCGGCGAGCACCGGCGTGTACTGGTTCATCAGCGACAGCAGCACGTCGTTTCCGAAGCGCTCCCATATCGTGCGCACCACGCGCTTGGAATCCTCCAAGGCGCCGGGCAGCATCAGGTGGCGCACCACCACGCCGCGCGTAAGGCGCGGCTGCCCGTCCACCTCATCGCCTTCGGGAGCGCCCACGCAACATATCATCTCCTCAAGCGCCGCCATGGCCACCTCGGGATAATCGGGTGCAGCGGAATAACGGCGGGCAAGGCTGCTCGAGCAATACTTGAAATCGGTCAGGTACACGTCCACCGTGCCGACGTTGTCCCGCACGGCCTGCACCGTCTCATACCCTGAGGTGTTCCACACCACGGGCAGCGCCAGACCGCGCGCACGGGCACGGGCTACGGCGGCGCGGATATGGGGCGAATAGTGCGTCGGCGTGACGAAATTGACGTTCAACGCCCCCTGCTGCTGCAGGTCAAGGCACATATCCGCCACATCATCCACCGTAACGGGCACACCAGCGCGCCCATCAGCGATCACCTGGTTCTGGCAATACACGCATCGAAGCGGGCAGTTCGAGAAGAACACGGTGCCACTGCCGCGAGAACCGCTGATCGGCGGCTCCTCCCACATATGCAGCGCAGCGCGAGCAACCACCAGCTCCCCTTGCGCCCCGCACACGCCGCGCTCGCCGGCAGCGCGGTCGACGCCGCACGCCCGCGGGCACAGCCGGCAGCAAGCCAACGATTCTTCGAACTCCATAGCAGACCCATCCCCGCTTCTCTACGCGATTGCACGTCAAAACCACTGGCACGCGCCACTACCTGCTGCGACGTAGCGCTCGCCCTGCCAAACGACGGCCCAGCCGCCCAGCCGACGAAACGGGCCCGCAATGCGCAGCCCGGCCTGCAGCAGGCAGCACGCGTCAGCAACTGCGCCCTTCCAAGCAGCCGGGCCGCCGCCTTGCGGGCCCTCATGCATCGTTTGATCGCCCTTTACGGGCAAGGCGCCTAGTTGAAACCGGGGTAAGCGCCCGTCATGCCATCGTCGTCCATGATGCCGGCATCGCCGAAATCATCGTCCCAATCGGCATCCTCATCATGGTCGTGATCATGATCGCCGTACGTTTGCTCGGCGCGGGTCCAGTCCAGACCCTCCTTCGCGCATGCGTCCTCCTCGCGGTAGACCAGCGACAACGCCGAAGGGGCCTTGTCCGAACCGCCGATGATTGCCAGAAGCTCCAGCAGACGCTGGACGGCCTCGGCCTGCGGCAGGATAAGGTCGGCGTCATCAGCGGTGGTCAGCGCCGCGGTCAGCTCGCCCATGAGCATCTCCACCGTGTAGGTGCCGTCGAAGCGGCCGTCGGTAACGGCAGCCAACAGCGCATCGCCGGCCGGCGTAATCGCTCCGGCGCGCATGCCGGCGATCTCGCCCATGTCGGAGGACGTGCGCACCGCATGGTACAGCGCATCGGCTTCCACGGCAGCGACCAGCTGCGCCGTCGCCTGCAGGCTGTATGCGGCGCGGGCAAGCTGGGCCGAGCCCGGGCCGCCGGCGTCGGTCACGTGGGCAACCAGCAGGTCGAGCACCTCGCGCGCCGCCTCAATGCAGTCCTCTTCGCCGCCCACGAAGCAGCCCAGGTTCTCACGAGCCGCGAATGCGTCGGGCACGGCTACGTCAGTGACCACGAGCGGCGCCTCAACGGCGACCAGGTCGGCGACGCAGGCCATGGCATTGAGCTCGCGAGCGAAGGTGGGCGTGGTGCACGAAAGGTCGATGATCTGGGTACCCTTTCGCGCGCCCTGAACGATGCCGTTATCGCCGAAGTATGCATCCTCGAGCGCGGTTTGCGTGGTGAAGTAGGTGATGACGGCATCCGCCGCACCCGCATCGCCCACGCGCTGCCAACCGGCGCCGCACAGGCGATCGGCCACCATATTCCCCACCGTCTCGTTTCCAGCGAACACGAAAGCCTTCGTCATGGCTTAACCCTCTTTCTTGATCTTGCGGGCGATGCGATCGGCCACTGAAAGCTCCTCACGCTTATCGCCTCCCCAAAACACCACGGCCAGCATGCCCGGCCCCACGTGGCTGCCGATGACCGGCCCGATGCTGCTTTCCAAAAACAGCAGGTTGTCGTCCTCTTTCGCCAGCAGCTCCTTCAGACGCGCCGCGTCCTTGGGGCAGTCGGCGTTGCCGATGACCACGCAACGGCCCGGCATCTGATCGGTCATGCGCTTAGAGCAGTACTCTGCCAGCTGCCTGATGCCCTTCTTGCGCCCGCGCGCCACGCCCGTCAGCGCAAGCTTGCCCTCGATGCTGATGTTGAGCAGGGGCTTCACGTCGAGCTTCGCGCCCGCATAGGCAACGGTGCTGGGGATGCGGCCGCCGCGGCGCAGTGATTCCAGATCGTCGACCATGAACTCGGCGTCGACGAAGTAGCGCGCCTCCTCGGCCCACGCGGCCAGCTCGCGCGCCGTCATGTCGTTGTCGCGCTGGTTGAGCGCCTCGTAAACCAGAAGCGCCTCGGCGACCGATGCCAGATAGGTGTCGACCACGTACAGCTCGGCCTCGGGGTGCTCGGCGATCAACTGGTCGCGCATCATCACCGCTGTGTTGAAGCTGCCGGAAAGGCCGCTGGTAAAGCTCAGATACACCGTGGGAACACCGCTTTCGATGGCCTTCGAGAACACATCGTGGAACACCGTTACCGGTACCTGCGCCGTGGACGGCTGCGAACCTGCGCGCATGCCCTCGTAGAACTCATGCGGTGTGACGGTGCGATACAGATCGTCGCTATGCTCGCCCTTTTCGTCGATATAGGGAAACTCCAGCAGCTGCACGCCGGGACGGTCGACCACCTCGAAGGGGAGGTCGCAGCAGGAGTCGATGATCAGATTGCATTTCGGCTGGGCTTCCATGCATCTCCTTTCGTTGGAACGCCCGCGCCTGCAGGCGGTGGGCGGGTTTTGGCTTCGCGCCTAGGAAGCGCAGGTCAGGGCCGCCTTCGACCCTGTTAACTTGCCGGATATGGCATGCGCGCACTCGTAGGCGACGCCGACGGCCGGGCCTACGTGCAGCCCCACCACCGGGCTTACCGGCAGCACGCTGACCTTGCGGCCGAGCATGGGCTCGATGACCTCGTGCGCCCATTTCACCGCCGGGGCCTTATCGCCGATGTAGTGCACCACCACATCGCGCAAGCCATGCTCCTCGATATCGGCCTTCATGGCCGCCACGATCTTGTCCAACGCCTTCTTGCGCGTGCGCACTTTCGCGAAGGTGACCGGCGACCCATCGCGCACGGTAAGCACCGGCGCCAGCTGGATGAGGTTGCCCAAAAGCGCCGCCGCGCCGCCGATGCGCCCGCCTTTCTGCAGAAACGTTAGACTCTCCGGCGTGAACAGGAAACGAGTGCGCTCAATGGCATCGAGGGCCGCCTGCGCCACGCCGCGCAGATCCTCGCCCCCATCGCGCGCCGCCACAGCCTCGAGCACAGGGAAGGCCTCGTCGAAGCCGCAAGACTGCGAGTCGATAAGCTCCCATTCAAAGCCGATGTTGCGAGCGGCCACTGCGCGGATGGCGCGCAAAGCGCCATCATAGGCGCCCGAAAGCCCCGTGGAGATGAAGATGCCGCACACCTGATCACCGGCGCGGGCGGCATCCTCGAACACCTCTTCCAGCAGATGCTGGGAAGGCTGGCTTGACGTGGGGATATCATCCACCATGTCGTAGATGTCGGCATAGAACGCATCCAAATCCATGGTTGCGTCCTCGTATTCCATGCCATTGCGGTTCACGTACAGCGTGACCACCTGGATATCAAGCTGGGCGGCCATCTCCTGCGTGATCGAAGACACGGAATCGGTGATGATCCTAATCATGAATCCCCCAATCGGAAGCGCGGCTTGAGCGCGCATGCATTACGTTCAACCCTACGCGATACCGCGAAGCTTGCCAACAAGCGCGCGGCGGCGCTCACAAAGACCATACTCCAGGCCCACCGGATAAGTGTGGGGGTTGAGCATGCGCTTCTGGCTCTCATCCAAGCAAGCCAAGCCTTCACGGCAACGCCGTTGCGCCTCCATGGCGCTGCGGCCGCTTGCGTCGAGCACTACCTGTCCATTGCGGGCCAGAGGCTCGAGCATCGTGGAAAACCACTTGCCCGCAAGCTTTTTGCGGCGCATGGAGTCGAGCGGGTCCACGATTACCTGGCCCTCGTCCACGCCGGTATTCACATCGAACACCATATCGCCGGCGATGGTGCCGTCGTCGTTATAGTAGCGACGAACATCGAGCACGCCCGGCACCGTCAGCTTCGCCGCCGACTCGCTGATCTTCAGCCGGTCGACCCACTCGGCCTGCCCCGGGGCGCGCGTGGCCGAAAGCTTGTACACGCCACCGAGCGTGGGCTGGTCGAATGCGCAGGCAAGCTTGGTGCCCACGCCCCAGCTGCTCACGGGAGCGCCTTCGTCCAAGATGGACTGGATGGTATATTCGTCCAGGTCGTTGGACAGCACGATGCCGCAATCGTCCAAGCCGGCCTCATCGAGCATGCGGCGCGCCATCTTCGCCAACCAGGCCAGGTCGCCCGAGTCGATGCGGATGCCCGCCAAGCGCTCGCCCCGGGCGCGCATCTCAAGGCCCACCGTGATGGCGTTGCGGATGCCCTGCTCCACGTCGTAGGTGTCCACGAGCAGCACGCAGTTGCGCGGGAACTCGCGCGCATAGGCGCGGAACGCCTCCAGCTCGCTGGGAAACGACATGACCCACGAGTGCGCATGCGTGCCCGAAACCGGCAGGTCGTAGGTTTTGCCTGCAAGAACGTTGGACGTGGACGCGCAGCCGCCCACCACGGCGGCGCGGCTTGCCCACATGCCCCCGCCGGCTCCCTGGGCACGGCGCAGGCCGAACTCGGCAACGGGCAGGCCATGGGCCGCCAGGCACACGCGAGCGGCCTTGGTGGCGATAAGCGTTTCGAAGTTCACGCAGTTCAGGAGCGCCGTCTCGATGACTTGGCAATCCATGATGGGACCCATCACGCGCACGATCGGCTCATGCGGGAACACCACAGCGCCTTCGGGCACGGCATCGATATCCACACGCAGCGAGAACGTGCGCAGGTACTCCAGAAACGCGGGCTTGAACAACCTGCCCCCGCCGGGCGCATCAAGGCTTGCCAAGTAGTCAACATCCTCGGCGCTGAACGCGAACCCGTCGATGAGCTCGGCAAGCTGGTCCATGCCGCAGGCGATGGCATAGCCGCCGCGAAAGGGATAGTCGCGGAAATACGCATGGAAGCAAGCCTGTGTAGCGCCCTGCCCTGTCTCCCAATACCCTTGTGCCATGGTCAGCTGATACAGATCGGTGAGCAGCTCGTGGCCGTTTTCCCCGTGCACGTTGATACCTCCTGACGAAGGCGCCCCCGCTTGTTGCCGAAGCGGGGGCGCGAGATGCTGCTAGTTACCTTGCGCGGAGCCCTGGCCCTCGCCGGCGCCTGCGGCTTTGTGGCTGCGGCGACGGGCGCGGCGATGCTGACCGGGAGTCTGGCCTTCCTGGCCGCCCTCGCGCTGCTTGCGCTGGCCGCCCTGGTCGGGACGGGGGGCCTGAGCCAGGCCCGACGACTTCTGGCCCGGACGCACGCGGGGCTTGGGGCCTTGGTTGTCGGGCTTGCCGCCGCGCTGCGCGTCGGCGCCTCCCTTGGGGCCTTGGCCGCGCTTGCCCGCCTGCTGGGCAGATCCGGATTGCTTACCGCCCTGGTTCTGCTGCTTGGCATCCTTGCCGCCCTGGCCACGGCGCTTGCTCGGCTGCATGCCGCGACGCTTGGCCTGACCTTCCTTGGGCTGCTTGCCGCCCTGGTTGGACTGCTTGCCCGTAGGTGCCGCGTTGACCGACTGAGCGGAATCAGAGCGCGGGGCCTGGTTCTCCCCGGCCTGCGCAGCGCCGCCCGACACCTTGGTGGAGCGGCGGCGACGCGGCTTGCGCGCAGGCTGCGCTTCGGCGGCCTTCTGCTCGGCGCGCTCGCCCTTGCCGCGGCCGCGCCTGCTGGAGCGACCGGGTTTGGCCTCGTCGACGCCGTCGGCCTTCTTGCCACCCGGGACGTGACGCACGCTGGTGCGATCGGCAAGCTTGTCCTTGCCCGACAGCTGCGGCGTAGCCAGCGCTGCAGCGGCGCCGAAGGCATCGCCGGGCTGTTCGCTCAAAGCACGCTCCCAAGCCTCGCATCCCACGCACTTCGGACGTACGCCTTCTTCGAGCGCATCGAAGTCGGCAAGCGGGACGCGCACGGGCTTTTCACCCTCGATGCGCAGCGACACCACTTCGCGCGGAACATCCAAATCCACTACCTTCGCCACGCCATCGGGGGTTTCCACCTGGGCGTTCTTCTTCGGCGCACGGCTTTTGAAGTCCTTATAGGCGTCATATTCGTAGCGAA
>ERZ1034876.1268-NODE-1268-length-10561-cov-4.409766_pt1 | contig 10561 bp, 7 predicted proteins | sample MGYA00520698_ERZ1034876 | MGnify/ENA primary metagenome ERZ1034876 (study PRJEB33766, sample SAMN09781723) | gut metagenome | biome: gut microbiome | host: Homo sapiens | place: Madagascar | study: EMG produced TPA metagenomics assembly of the PRJNA485056 data...
CTTTGAGCTGTTTCGTAAACAGGCGTTGCGACCCTATAAGACAGCCATTGCATGCATCTCGTGCCTGATGGTGATTGCCGTGGGAGGCCTTGCCTATTGGAATGTCATGATGAAGCAAGACTTCGATCAGCAGACGGAGAAATTCAAAGGTCAAATGGCTGAAGCCAAACAAACCATCGGCAAACTTGTCGGCAGAAACTCCGAATTAGACTCCTTAATGGCTATTGCCCAGGTCGAATTGGACAAGCAGAAAGATAAACTTGATAAATTAAGGCATACTGTCGTTCAGGGCGGTCATCGACCCGATAAGAATCTCGATAAGTTAGTCTCGTCTGTTGAAGACGACATTTTCTTCATTCGCACGACCCGCGTTGTTGTGACAGACGGTGAAAGTGAAGAGGAAATCCCTGACTATGGCTGGTATGGCACAGGTTTTCTGACCTCAGACGGGAGATTCATCACGGCAAAGCATTGCTTGTGTGGATGGCTCTTCCCCCAATCTGGCGGTGTGCCTTCAGGAGAAAATGCCAAACAGATTATTCCTTATCTCGCTGCCGGCATGAACACTCCAGGCTGGAAAATTATTGCACATTTTGAGGCTCGCAGCAAAACGAAAGTGTTGAGATTCAAGAGCTCTGATTTTGTGATGAACCATTCAACGGAGCACAACTTGAACGTCTCTGGAGGATTGGTGTGGAGAGAGGAAACCACCATGTCTTCAGATTGGGCGTACCTTCGGACCAATCAGAAGGGAAATATCGTTGTCGATGCCAATATGGCCTCTTCTCTGCCTGTGGGCGCTGATTTGCATGTGCTTGGATTCCCTCACGGATGGGGAGCCCTTGATACCTATAATTTCAGTTGCTTGTATGGTTCGTGCAAGACTTCGCGAAAAGGACTTGACGATGGTGTCATCCAGGTCAGTGCAAGAAACTTCGAGTCTGGAAATTCAGGAGGTCCGGTGTTCTATAACGACGGCGGCAAACTCAAGGCTGTAGGTATCGTTTCTTTCGGTCGCGGTGATCACAATGGTGGTCTTTGTTCAATTTCCAATTTGAGATAGTCATGAAGAAAGTTTTAAAAAAATCATTGCTTTTGGCAGTGATGGCGTGCTGCGCTTTAGGAGGCAGCGCCCAAAGTACATTCAAACTGAAAGACCTCAAGCGCCAGCAAGAGGCATTGGCTGCCGCTGCTGCTGTCGGTGCCGGTTCTGGTGCTGAAATGCAAGCCATAAAGCCGGAGCTGTCTGTTGTTCGTCAGCAATATCGCCTTGAACGAAACGGCGAATACTTTGGCAAAAACAATAAGCCCTTCTATGGGGAGAGCTATTCGTTGGCCATTAAGGTTTCGGGCGGAACGATTTTTCTCTCAGACGTGGTCACTCCCTGGGAGAGAGACCTTGATTATGCAAGAGACAATGCGTCGGGGAAATATACCCCCGTTCTCTTTTGGACCTATCAGCGCCCTGTCGACCAGGCGGACTATAAGTCTGTCAATCTCGAAGTCAAGGGGGAAAGCGAGTATGTCCGTCCCATGAACAGCGGCAAGGACCTTTATATGCATGTGGATGCCATCAGCAATTTCGGCTTGAACATCGACAATGCCGAAGGTTTCAAGAAAGGCTATATGATTTGGGCCTATTCGCGGAGCGACGTGCAAGACAGCGCAATGGTCGTTGACTTCCAGCAGCTTCCCTATGAGGTGGAAGCCAAGGCCGACAGTTCCTTGTTGACGCTTTCAGTGCTTAACCCTGAAAAAATCCTCGGCGGACTGTTTGTTACACCGAAGTTCGACCGCGGCGGTCGTGTGCAATATTTCTTGTCTGGCGTTGCAATCAAGGGCGAGGCAGGAAGCTGGAATTTGCAATTGCTGTGTGTTGACGATAAAATGACCAAAACTGAGCAGCCAACTGGCATCACGAAATCAGAGACTGCCGAAAAGCGTAAGGACAAGAGCGGGAAAAAGAAAAAATCTCGGTCTGCCGAATAGGTTATAAGAACGCGTATGGTATCATTTAAATTGTTTGCAGGCACCGATGTGGGCTTGCGAGATAACAACGAGGACAACTTTGCCGTTTGTCCAGACCTGAATAAAGAAGCGTGGATTGTGCCTGCCGATAATCGGCAGGCCATCCGCCTTGGGACGAAAGGTTGCGTCATGGTGGTGGCCGATGGCATGGGAGGACAGAATGCCGGAGAAGTGGCAAGCGCAATTGCCGTTGCCACAGTTCAAGACATGTTCGCGTCTGACCATCTTTCGCCAGAGGTGATTGCCAAACCCGATGCCATCAAGTCGTTTTTGAAAAAGACGGTTGTTGCATGCGACGTCCGTATCAAAAAAAGGACAGAGAAAGACGCTTCCACCTATGGCATGGGCTCAACCATTGTCATTGCGTGGCTGTTGGGCAAAAAACTCTATGTGGCATGGCTGGGCGACAGCCGGGCATATTCCTTTGTCAAAGGAAAAGGCATCGCACGCTTGTCGAAAGACCATTCTTACGTGCAGCAATTGGTGGATGCTGGCACCATCACCGAGGAAGAAGCCATGAACCATCCCAATAGCAACGTCATCACCCGGAGTCTCGGCGATTTCTCGCAAAAGGCCAAGGCCGATGTGGCGGAATATGATGTTGAAGATGGAGAAGTCATTCTCTTGTGTTCCGACGGCTTATGCGGCGTTTGTCGCGACGAGGAAATCGGTGGCATCATTGAAGAGGAAACAGGCAACCTCCAGACTTGCAAAGAGAAGCTTACTGCTGCCGCCTTGCAGGCCGGAGGGAGCGACAATATCACCATTGCTTTGTTGCAGGTTAAAATCCATTTGGGAAATCCCCCTGCTCAAAAAAGCAAGGACAAGGACGCATCTTCCTCCCGTAATGCCATGAGCATGTCCACCTGGTTGGCCATTGTGTTTGGCTTGTGCATGATTTCAGCCCTTCTCTATGCCGGCTATTCAATCATTGGCGGAGTAGAAGAACCTCCTGTCAAGCGTGTGAAGATATGGGTGGATAACGATAAATTGAAAACTGGTGAATCCACGCGGTATCACATCGCAATCATCGGCGACAGCTTAGACCATTTGGATTATGACCCGACCATGGTGGAGATTAATGAGAAAGACAGTACCATCAAAGTCACGAAGACCTGCCTGAGAGACATGACGGTTGTCATAAAGGTAATCTGCAAAGACCCAGCCTTGGTTGCTTCGACTAAAATTCAATTAAAGCGCGCTTTAATTGAACCGAAACCACAACCATCTGAGCCTTCTTCTGATGGCGATACAGTTAAAGAACTAAAAACTCCTGAAGAAGTTCTCCGTCAAAAAAAATCACAAGTCTCCTCCCAAGGTTCAAGTATAACATCTTCACCTGATGAAAACCCAAAAGTCCCTGAACGCCTTGAAAAAAAAAACAACTTAACCCCTTAATATTATGTTCAAAAAAATCTCTTTAGCCGTAATGGCGTTGGTTTTCGGAATGTCATCCTGTTCCGAAGAATCTTGTGATCACGTAACTGGTGGTTCTGGTGAACTCTCTACCTCCCTTGTTGGAAACTGGTATGAAGAAGCCATGAATGAAGAAATGCGTTTCTCAGAAAGTGGCAAGCTTTATGACCGCTATGCCAATTATTCACGCTGCGGAGAAACCGAAGGATCGTGGGAGTTCAATAGTAAAACCAATAAGCTTACCTATTCCTTCCCCTTTATGGGAGAAATGAATTACATTGATTGGACGGTTAAAGACCTGACAGAAAACAGTTTTACATTGTCCTCCTCTAAAGAAGGTATGCACAAAGTGGAAAGAATCGTTGAGGAATATACCTTGAATGTTGGCGAAACCGTTGAAATCAAGTATGGTGGATTAGGCACTTGGATTTATGTAAGTCAAAATGAGCGAATTGCAAGCGTCGATCCCCGCTCTGGTGTTATCAAGGCGGAAGGAGAAAAGGGCATCACTTATATCAAAGTCCTCAATGCGGCGACAACGAATGATAATAATGCAAGTAAAAAAGCCGTATGGGTGAAGGTGACAGTTGGCGACAATTGTGCAGAAATGTGGTATGACTATGTCGGTTTGATTGGGCTTAACTATGCTGGCGTGACTAAAGCACTCAGCAGTTTGGGAACGCCTGTGCCTGGAACTGACGGCTATTCCTACGCTTATGGACACACCTTTCATGACGTTGCCGATTCTACTAACGTGTTCCTGTGCCCAGAAGACAATCTGACCAATGAGATTCAACTGGTGTTGAAAGAGTCTGTGCCAGAATCAGCCGTCTTGTCTTACATGAATTCGCGTTACTACAAGATGAAGGGAAATGATTCCTACGTGTATTTCTCATCTTCTTCTGCCCCCGAAACCTCAAAGGCAATTGTCGTCTACAATAAGCAGCAGAGAAGAATCGTGTTTTGTGAAACGCAGCATTTCTTCCAGAAAGCCCATGTGAAGGAGCTTTGGAAGGACTTCGTCCCCTTGTTTGGTGCCAATCAGGCCGCCGTTAAGAAAGCGATGGGTGAGTACGGATATAAGTTGCTTATGTCTGATGCTTCCTATTCGAAGGACGGCAGCGACTACTACACTGTATCGGGAAATAAGTACATCACCATGGTTGGTTTTGTCTTTAATCCCGACAAGCAAGTGTCAGAGTTTTGGCTTTACATGGATACCACTTCTGATGCAAATGAAGTGTACAAATACCTTTTGGCCAAGTATAAGGAAGAAAAGACGGAGTCTTCGAAAACCTCTTTGGTGTTCTACAACGACGACAAGACCATGAAGGTCGTGTTCGACCTGAAGAATGGAACGCTGACCTACACAAAACTCTCGATGAAGCAGCATGAAACCCCTAAAAAAGAAATGCTCGGTACGTATTATGAGGCGCTCGGCATGAGCCACGATCAGATTGTTTCCAAATATGGCGCTCCATACCAAGAGGATGGCACCTCCATGTATTATGTGGTGGGCTCTGAAAACGTCAGTCTCGTGTCTTTCATGCTTGACAGCAACACAGGTAGGTGCAAGAATACCGTCCTTCTCCTGACAGAGCAAACAACGCTTTCCACCGTTGTTGATTATTTCAACTCGAAGTACAATAAATTCGATAAGGGAACGGTAGCTGATGGCAGTCAGTATGCTTGGGTTAACAAGTCTACCTTTGCAGAGTCTACAATGGGAATCACGTATTTCCCGAAAGACAAAATGGTGATTTATGTACTTCTCAAAGATCCACTTACGAGCAGAATGGATGACGTGTCCAGCCTTATGAAACGCGACAGCGCTTCTTTCGCAAAGCTCCGCTCAAAAGCAAAAGCCATTGTGCGCGGCGCAAAGAAAGTCAAGTGAAGCATAGTGGTAAACAAAAAAAAAATAGATGAACATGTACAGCCATCCTGATGTAGAAAGGCTTGGGCCTGCGCGTCGGGGTGGCTGTTGGTTACAGAACTTAGGGAATTTTGTTCCTGGTGCTTAGGAGGATTGTCAGATAGTCCTTGCTTTGCCAAATGAAAATGGTAGCCTGGTGCCTTTGTATGATATGAAAGATATAGCTCCAGGAAATTGCTCTTAAAAATATGATATATGAGAATTAGAAAAACAAGTACGAGGGGATTTTTGTTGATGACCCTCTTCGCTTTCATTTTTGCATTGAAGATGAATGCATCGGCAAAGGCCGGAGAAGCCACGGTTTATGAAGGTGGCACAGTCACTATTTCTTTGGCTGATACTTACAAGCGCACTTTGATGCGTTCAAAAAATATCTCCTATCAATGGTATTCTGAGAACGGCTCGTGCGCCTCTGTGGTAAGTTCCACCATGTATTATGCCACGGTCAGAGGTGTCAGAGCAACACCTTCTTGTAAGGTGTATTTCAGATGTAGCTACGTTATCGATGGTTTTTATCGCACGATGGATTTCTACTATGACATAACGGTGAAGGCGTCAAATGTCAGTGTGACAAATGTGTCGCTCAGTCGTTCGTCGGTGGAAATGAAGGAAGGAAGCACGTTTCAGCTGACGGCATCGGTTTATCCTAACAATGCTACAAATCGTAGAGTGAACTGGTCAAGCAGCAACAACTCTGTTGCAACCGTCGATGGTTATGGCTTGATTCAGGCCAAGCAGGCTGGAACCGCTACTATTACTTGTCGGGCAGCAGACGGCAGTGGAAAATATGCCACTTGTTATGTCAAGGTGGAGTCTGACAAAGTATCTGTCAATGCCATCTCGCTCAATAAAACTTCGGCATCTCTTGATGTGGGCGAAACTTTGCAACTCATTGCTAATGTCACTCCAAGTTCGGCCACCAATAAAAGCGTGGAATGGAGTTCCAATAGTAATAGTGTTGCAACGGTATCAAGTTCTGGCTTGATTTCTGCAAGGTCTGCGGGGACAGCCATTATCACATGCAAAGCCAAGGATGGAAGCGGGAAAACGGCTACCTGTTATGTTACGGTCAAAGAAAAAGTTGCTCCAACGGCCATTGTCCTCTCCCAAACTAAGGCCGTTATTGTGGAAGGCGAGACATTGCAGCTCAATGCAACAGTGCAGCCCGCAAATGCTTCCGACAAGTCCTTGTCTTGGATGAGCGACAACACGAACGTAGCTACAGTTGGAGCAAATGGTTTGGTTGTGGCCAAGTCTGCAGGAACTGCCAACATTATTGTCACAACTGCCAACCATCTTGCCGCGGTGTGCCAATTGACGGTGAAAGCCAAATCTCAAGGAGTAAAGACGGATTGGTGTGGGCGCTACCGTGTTAAGTCAAAACACGTGGAGAATAATCCGACAAGAGAATATCCTGACGAGTTTGAAATGGTTATAGAGGAAAAGGATAGTGTGCCGTGTATCACTACTTTCTTTGGTGAGAATTTGCTACGAGTTTTTTCTGATGGCGCCCTCAAATTGCATGACAATGGCAATGGTACGGCCACAGTTGACTTGAACGAAAACTCTCTGTTGAGATATACAAGTTTCCAAGATCCGTTGTATGAGTTATATGTTTATGATGACGCTGCTGATGATTGGGCTCTTACATGGGAGTTGAAGAAAAACGAAGACGGAAGTCTTTCTCTGAGTACTTTCTGTGTTGCTTCATTCACGTGGTCGGCGACCGAAGAAAAATGGACCAATGGCAAGTTGGAGGCGATGTATTATGACGTGACAGCCGAACGGATTGAATCGACAGGGGTCAAGGCTGTGGAAACGGAAAAACCGGAAATCAATGTCATTCATGGCAGTTTACGTCTTGGCAAGGAAGTGAATGTGAGCGTATACAAAGATAATGGAGCACTTGTATATTCTGGAAAAACGAGCGTTGTTGAAAATTTGCCAAATGGCGTTTACATCGTTCGTATTGGAAATTACGCCCAAAAGGTATTTGTGAAATAATCCTCACCTCATAAAATTCAAAAAGTAAGTGGGTGTCAGTCAATTTCCTACATTTGAAATGCTCTATTGGGTGTAGCTTCAGCATGTATAAAGTCTATTGACAACCTACTTATTTTTTGAATATTACATAGACAGCAAATGATACACGCAATTAATTGTATTATATGTTAATAGATAAGTTGAGAGGTATGATTCGTTCGGGTCTTGATTGGAAGAAGATACTCATGTATGGTCTTCCAATTGTTACGTTTATTATTGGATTGATGGTTCCATCACCGTTGTATGACAGGTTGCAAAAGGACCCTGTTGCTGATGAAAAGCAACAGCTTGTGGAAGTTACGGGGATGATAATGGCTGACGGAAGTCGATATGACGGTTCCATAATCAAAGGCACAAAAACAAGGCATGGATTTGGACGGTTCACAACTGCCGACAGCACTATTTATGAAGGAAACTGGCGTAACGATGAGTTGCCGTACGGGCAGCGTACTTCACTATCATCGATTTACCGTGGAAAATTCGACAAGTCCCTCAACAATGAGGGATTCGGAATCATTGAATATTCTGATGCTTTTGTGAATGGTAAGAGGATGCAAGGTAAGGCAGACTGCGACATCGTCAGAAAGTATATTGGCAATTGGCATAAAAATGCAAAAGAAGGTCTTGGGCGGTCTGTAAAAATGGACGGCAGTATGGAATTTGGTAGATATAAGAATGGTATATTTCAAGCCGTGTCAGATGCTAACTATCGTGTTGGTGGAAGTGTTTATGGCGTTGATCTTTCTCATTATCAGTCGGATGTTGATTGGGATAACTTTGCTCTTTATTGTGATAAAAACGGCAATGTATATAATGGGAAACCCGAAGAAAAGAAGTATATGCAGCCTGTGTTCTTCGTTTACTTGAAGGCGACAGAAGGAGCTACGGTAAAAGATGACACTTATGGCGTTCGTGCAACAGAAGCAGAGCGTCATGGCATATTAAAAGGGGCATATCATTTCCTGCACTTGGGAAGTCCGATAGAAGAACAGGTTAAAAACTTTGTGGAAACTGCTAATTGGACACCTGGGGATATGCCTCCTGCGCTTGACATTGAAGTGGTGGCGGAGATAAAGGAGTATGGTAAGGAATTCTTGGTGGAGAAAACTCTTCAATGGCTAAGAGAGATAGAGGCCACTATGAATGTGCGTCCCATAATATATACAAGAGAGAACATACGTAACCAATACCTAAATGATGAGCGACTGAAGATGTACGATTTCTGGATAGCAAGGTATTCCGAAAAAGGACCGGACAATTTCGACTGGCATTTATGGCAGAGAACTGATAAGGGAGTTCTTGAAGGTTATGATGCAGGCAGAATTGATATCAATCTATTTAAGGGGAATTATATCTCCTTTATGAAATACGTTAATAATGTAGTAAAAATCAATAATACAAAAAAGATTGATAGCGCTATAAAGACCACCGCAAAGTAATTCCTATACATCCTGATTTTCAGATAGCCGATGGTTACTTTTTTACTCTGCACATCATAAAAAACAAAATTCAAAGATTAGAGGTTGCGCCCGACACGGATAAGGGAAAATTGTATGAGGATATTTGTTGCCACATAATATGTCTGAACGCATCAAGTTGTGCTACGTAACAATCTTCAGCCCGTAAATTTAAAAGTAATCCAAAACACCAATCCATAAAACAAATTTATGAAAGTCAAAACTCTACTCTCAATTTTTTCAATTACGCTTTTGCTGTCCTCCTGCGGAGATTTCGGGCAGGGCGTGTTGATGGGGCTCAGTTCAATGGGAACAGCTCCGATGGGCGGCTATATGCCAGCCACTATGCCTGTGGGTAATGCCACTTACGTTCCTAACACGTTTTCTTCTGTGGGGTACAATAGCAGTTCTTCGTCATCAAGTAGCTCGTCGTCATCAGGCGGTTCTTCATCAAGCGACCGTTCCTGCCGCCTTTGTTATGGAACTGGAAAGTGCCGCACGTGCAACGGCAAACATTGGTATTATGAAAGTTCTTTTGGTACTGGCAAAAAACTGATTTGCCCTAATTGCTCCGACGGACGTTGCTCCTCCTGTGGCGGGTCAGGAAAAAGATAAGTAATGGGGGTCTCTCCTCAAGCCAGAAAAAGCGGATTGTCAAAGCAGGCTACCTGTTTGTATTATAATTATATATGAATAGAAATTTAGATTCTCGGCTACCCAATGGTTACTTTCTTGTTCCGTGCATCATAAATAACTAAAATCCCAAATTGGGCAATGCACTCATTTCTCTAACAACTATAATACATAAAGAAAATGGAAACGAAGAAGGAAATTCAGAAGACCCAGGTATTCAATGTCATCATTCTCGACCGTAGCGGTTCGATGGGGTGCATACGCCGAGCTGCTGTTGATGGGTTTAACGAGACCTTGGCAGGTATCAAGAAAGCCCAGGAGAAGTTTGCCGACACCCAAGACCATTTTGTGTCGTTGGTGACATTCTGTAGCTGTGAGACAAAATATTTGTATGACAATACTCCGGTGGCGGAGGCCAATCCGTTGAAGATAGAGGATTTCCAGCCATGCTGCTCGACCCCTCTCTATGACGCTATGGGCTTCACGCTCACTCGTATGCACAGACATGTTCAGGGGCTGCCGGATGCAATGGTGGTCGTTACCATTATCACGGACGGTATGGAAAATGCTTCCCGCGAGTACAACGGCAAGAGCATCAAGGAACTTGTGGAGCGACTTCGTGGTGAGGGATGGTCATTCACCTATATGGGAGCCAATCAAAACTCTGTTGAGGTGGCCATGTCTATGTCTATCCGCAATGCACGAAATTTCGACTATAGCGACGTGGGTACACGTGCTTCGATGGAGAAGGACTGCAACACTCGTATGAATCTCTTCAGCCGTCTGGCAAAACAGAAAACAGATGAGATGAATGATTGTTGCGCGGCTCCAGCGTCAGAATCAGAACGACGCAACCTATATGCCTGCATGGCTGATGAAGCCTTTGATGAAGAGGAGGGCAAATGAGGCTGACATCCATGACAGCTCTTTTAGAATAGCTATCCATAAAACATATATATGAAACTCAAAACTCTATTCTCAATTTTTTCAATGACGCTTTTGCTGTCCTCCTGCGGAGATTTCGGGCAGGGCGTGTTGATGGGGCTCA
>ERZ1034876.1278-NODE-1278-length-10528-cov-14.331328_pt1 | contig 10528 bp, 7 predicted proteins | sample MGYA00520698_ERZ1034876 | MGnify/ENA primary metagenome ERZ1034876 (study PRJEB33766, sample SAMN09781723) | gut metagenome | biome: gut microbiome | host: Homo sapiens | place: Madagascar | study: EMG produced TPA metagenomics assembly of the PRJNA485056 data...
TTATTATATTATACAAAAGGATTATAAAAGCGGCCAAACTTGATGGTGACGGCCAGGCTGACTAGGAGCAGGGCGGCACCGAGAGCCAGGGCGATGAAATCACGCCGGGCGAAGGGGCGGCGAACATACCAGGTGCGCTTGCTGCCCTTGCCAAAGCCTCGCAGCTCCATCGCGTTAGAGATGACGTCGATGCGGTTAAGGCTCGTTAAGATCAGTGGCAACAGAATGCTGACCGAGTTTTTCAACCGCTTAAAGAACGGTTCACTGCGGCCAAGCTCCACGCCGCGGGCCTGCTGGGCCTGGCTGATGCTGTGATAGTCGCGCTGAATGTCCGGGATATAACGCAGCGCGATGGCGACCGAATAGCCAATTTTATACGATACACCGATGCTGTTCAAGCTTGCTGCAAACTCACTGGGGTCGGTAGCCGAGATGAACAGGATCGCCACCGGCAGCGCCACGAAGTATTTCAGCGAGATATTGAACATATAAAACAGCTGTTCGGCCGTGACATCGTACCGCCAGAACAGGTGGCACAGCACCGTGCGGGTGCCGTACAGTGTGGTGCCCTGGTTGGGGTCGAACAGGAAGATGAACAGGTCGTTCAGAATCAAAAAAACAAGCATGAAGACCAGCATAAAGCTGACTTCCTTAATTTTAATGTGGCTGAGTTTGAACGCCGCAAAGCTGACGGCCATCAGCCCCAGCAGCACCCAGGTGTTGTAGGTGATCATGCTGGCAAAGGTAAACAGCAGAAAAAACGCCAGCTTGGTGGTGCCAGTAAGCTGATGCACCACACTTTTGCGCGGCAGGTAGTTTAAAACGGTCTTAGCAGCCATGGGCGCGCACCTTCCTGTCGGCGGCAATGAACCGCTCCACAAAATCTTCGGCCGGGGCAATGCCGCAGCGGTTGGCCAGCGTGTACAGGCTGGTCACCTTTAACGCTGCGCGCCCGATGAGTTCCGGGTCACACAGCACGGCCGAAGCACTGCGGTCAGCGATCAGCTGACCGTCGCAAAATACCAGCGCGCGGGGGGTGTACTCCAGCATCAGGTGCATGTCGTGGGTGATCATCACCACGGTCACGCCCCGGGTGTTGAGGCCCTGCAAAAACTCCATAATGTCGGTGTAATGACGGAAATCCTGGCCGGCGGTAGGCTCGTCCAGCAAAATCAACTCAGGGTCCTGTACCAGCACGCTGGCGATGGTAACGCGCTTTTTCTGGCCGAAGCTCAACGCCGAGACCGGCCAATTGCGGAAGGGATACAAGCCGCAGACTTTCAGCGTATCCTCGACCTTTTCCCGAATTTGTTCCTCCGTCAAACCGCTGCCCTGCAGGGCCATGGCGACCTCGTCGTAGATCATCGTTTTCGAGATCATCTGGTTGGGGTTCTGCATCACGTAGCCAATGTGCTTGGCGCGGCGACGGATGTTTTCATCTTTCAGGTCCTTACCGTTGAGGTAAATTTCGCCAGAGTCCTGGGTCTCAAACCCGCAGATCAGCTTGGACAGCGTGGATTTGCCCGCGCCGTTGCGACCCACGATGCTGATCATCTCGCCCTTGCCGATGGAAAAGCTGACGTTTTGCAGCGTATGCTGACCCTTGTTGTAGCCAAAGCAGAGGTCGCGTACTTCCAACAGCGGCTCCGGGGCCGGTTTGGGGGCGGGCAGCGGTTCGGCCTGGAACCAGCTGTGCAAGCGGGCGGTGTCGGCTTTGTCCAACACTACCGAGTCAATGTGCGCGGGGTGTTTTTCGGGCGTGACGGCAATGCCCGCGTAACGCATGGCCGTCACGTAGAGCGGCTCACGGATGCCGTTCTCGGCCAGCAGCGAGCCGGAGAGCAGGTCATCCGGGCGCATGTCAGCCAAAATACGGCCCTCGTTGACCAGCACGATGCGGTCGACATTGCGCCAGAGCACATCCTCCAGGCGGTGCTCAATAATCAACACGGTGGTGTCGGTTTTTTGCTGGATGGTGTCGATCAGTTCAATGGCCTGCTTGCCAGTGGCGGGGTCGAGATTGGCCAGCGGCTCATCGAACAGCAGAATTTTCACATCGTCCACCATGACGCCCGCCAGACTGACGCGCTGCTTCTGCCCGCCGGAAAGCTCATGCGGGGCAAAGCCGAGGTGGTTCTCGATGCCCACCAGCTCGGCGGCATGCTGCACAATCTCTTTCATTTCCGGCTGCGGGGTGCAGTTATTCTCCAGCGAAAAGGCGATGTCCTCCCCTACCGTCAGGCCGATGAACTGGCCGTCCGGGTCCTGCAGCACGGTGCCCACGTGGCCCGCCAGGTCAAAAATGCTGCTATGGGGGGCATCCACACCGTCCACCATCAGGGTGCCGGTGCACTCGCCGGGGTTGGAGAAGGGGTTCAAGCCATTGATGCAGGCGGCCAGCGTGCTTTTGCCGCTGCCCGAGGGGCCCGCGATAAGCACACGCTCGCCGGGGTAAATATCCAGGTTGATGTCCTGCAGGGTAGGCTTTTTCTGTGCCCGATACTGGAACGAGAAATTTTTAAAGGAAATGATGGGGGTCTTTGCAGCCATACGGCACCTCACAAACAAAGTGCCTTCCCGCCTATGTGGGAAGGCACAAGGGTTATATCGGGGGCAATGACACGCAATTACGAGTGCCGATACAGCGAGCGAGGTATGCCAGCTGCTAAGCAAAAAGCGCAGGTAATACTTTGTGTATTACCGAGCATTTTTGCAACGCAGATGGCGTACCGCAGCCGCTGGAGCGGTGCTTGGAATTGCGGGGAGTTGCCTTATTACTCCTTGTCCAAAGAGCCCTTCTTGGCGATGGTCTTGGTGTAGGCCAGCACCAGCAGGCCGCCGACGACAACAGCGGTGATGATGTTGGAGATCGCTGCGAAAGCGCCCTGGGCGAAGACCTTCTTGACAGGCTCGGCATAGATGAGGATGTCCAGCACCGGGGCAACCACGATCCAGGCGATCAGATGGGCGATGACGTTGGAAATGGTATAGGTGATGACCTTGCCTTTATTGAAGTCGCCTTCCTGCAGGTTCAGCTTTTTGGCAAACAGGCCGACCACCACGCCGGTGAAGGCAGAGGCGATGACCCAGCTCCACCACGGGATGCCGCCCCAGGACAGGTCGATCAGTGCATGGCCGATGAAGCCGATCAGGCCGCCGGCCACAGGGCCGTACATGGCAGCCAGCAGGCCCAGCACGGCGTACTGCAGGCTGATGTTGGTGTTGGGCACCGGGCTGGGGATGGCCACAAAGCGGCCCAGGACGAAGAACAGAGCTGCGCCGATACCAACGGCAACGAAGGTTTTGATGTTGTTTTTCATGATTCCACACTCCCTAATTTATGATGAAATTAGTCCGCAATATTCCTTTATAAAAAGGAACGATACCAGTATACGCGTTCCTTTTATAAGGTGTCAATGGGCAAAACCGTATAATTGCGCCAAATCTGGGGCCGGTTGTAAATTTCAGGGAATTTTAGCGCAGTTTTTCGCGGTTTTTCGCCCCTTTGGCAGCTTTTGTGCGCCCGCGCTTGCACCGCCGGGCAAATGGTGCTACAATGCACCCAGGAGAGAAATTTTTATAGTATGAAGGGAAGTTTTGTAAAATGGCTTGCACTACTATTCTTGTCGGCAAAAATGCCTCCTACGACGGTTCTACCATGATTGCCCGCAACGACGATTCCGGTTCCGGGCATTTCACCGCCAAAAAGTGGACGGTCGTCCACCCGGAGGACCTGCCCGCCACCTATAAGTCGGTGATTTCTCACGTGGAGATCCCGATGCCCGCCGGGGCCATGCGCTTTACCGCCATGCCCAACGCTGTGGAGGGCAAAGGCATCTGGGCGGCGGCCGGTATCAACGCCGCCAACGTCGGCATGACCGCGACCGAGACCATTACCTCCAATCCCCGCGTGCTGGGCGCTGACCCGCTGGTGCAGGGCGGCATCGGCGAGGAGGACATCGTCTACCTTGTGCTGCCCTACATCCACAACGCCCGCGAGGGCGTACAGCGCCTGGGTTCCCTGCTGGAGACTTACGGCACTTACGAGATGAACGGCATCGCCTTCCAGGACGTGGATGAGATCTGGTGGCTGGAGACCATCGGCGGCCACCATTGGATGGCCCGCCGTGTGCCCGATGACGTGTACGTGGTCATGCCCAACCAGCTGGGCATCGACGAGCTGGACCTGGACGATGCGCTGGGCGAGCAGAAAGAGTACATGTGTTCCGCCGATCTGCGGGAGTTTATCGCCAAGAACCATTTGGACCTCTCCCAGGACGGTGTGCTGAACCCGCGTGACGCCTTTGGCAGCCACGATGACTCTGACCATGTGTACAACACGCCCCGCGCCTGGTACATGCTGCGCTATTTCAACCCCCACACCATGAACTGGGACGGCCCGGATGCCGACTTTACGCCGCGCTCTGATGACCTGCCCTGGTGCCTGGTGCCGGAGAAGAAGATCACGCCGAAGGATGTAAAGTACGTACTGTCGTCCCATTATCAGGGCACGCCCTACGACCCGTATGCCAGCTATGGCGAGCGCAGCATGAAGGGTGCCTACCGCTCCATCGGCATCAACCGCAACGATTTTGTAGCCCTGCTGCAGCTGCGTCCCGATATGCCGGAAGAGTCCCGCGCCATTGAGTGGATTGCCTACGCCTCTAACGCGCTGAACACGATGGTGCCGTTCTACGCCAACATCGACACCACCCCCGCTTACCTTGCCAACACCACCGGCGAGGTCTCCACCGACAACTTCTACTGGGCCAGCCGCATGATCGCCGCCATGGCAGATGCCTCCTTTGCCAAGTCTCAGTTCCATCTGGAGCGGTATGAGCTGGCTGTGCTGGCTGAGAGCCGCGCCATCCTGAACGATTACGACGCCAAGCTGGCCTCCGAACCGGATGCCGCCGCCCGCGCCGCCCTGCGTGTGCAGGCCAACGACGCCCTGGCCGCCAACCTGAAGCGCCACGCCGCCGACACCCTGGACAAGGTCCTGTTTGAGCTGAGCAGTCAGATGAAGAATGCGTACTCCCGCTCGGATGCGTAATTTTTTCGTCATAACAGCAGCTTTATTTATGCAATAAACGTGTAACAGTAAAAGGCACCGTGTGAATGAACGATTCACACGGTGCCTTTTGTTTTGCTTTCGCCGTACGGCAAATTGTATAGAATTTTGCAAAATCGCTTGCATATTTTTAAACGTACTGTATACTGGAGAAAAGGATAAAATATTTTTTCATAATTTTCAGACGCAACAGGTGTGTTATGTACAAGATTTTAGTTGTTGATGATGAATCCATTGAACGTGAGGGAATTTCTTTCCTCATTGAAAAGTACAAGTTTCCGTTGGAGGTTGCCCAGGCGACCAACGGGAAAACGGCGCTGGAATATATGCGCACCCATCCCATCGACATCCTGCTCACCGATGTAAAGATGCCCCAGATGGACGGGCTGGAACTGGCGCGGCATACGTTTGAGAAATACCCGGGTGTGCGCATTCTGGTTTTCAGCGCTTACGGGGAGTTTGAGTTCGCCAAAAAGGCGATGGCCGCCCAGGCGGTCAGCTATCTGCTGAAGCCTATCGAGGTGGACGAGTTCCAGCGCGTGATGACGCAGATTATTGCCCAGTGCGATGAGCTCTCCGAGAAGAAAAAAGACGAGCAGCAGCGGGACGAGGAAGTCCGCCAGCAGCTGCTGTTCCGCCTGGTGACCGGCACCGGTCTGGGCAAGGCCCGCATCACCGACGATTTGTTTCCCGGGCAGACGCTTTGCCTGCTGCACGTCCAGACCGAAAGCGACTATTTTGCCACCAGTGAAGAAACCTTTTGTGACATCCTTAAAGATTGCACCCCGTGCAGCTTTAAATACATCAACACCTACCCGGATGAATCCTTTGTGCTGTTTTATGGCAGCCGTGCTATATCGGATCGGCTGACGGGCAGGATGAACGAGATTCAGGAGAAGCTGCACCAAAGCGGCTGCGAGGCATCGCTGCTGCTGGGTGTTGACTTTACCGGTGCGGAGAATATTTCCGCTCGTGCCCAGGCGTTGACAAAGATCCGCAGCGAGCTATATGAAGCCCCCACCGCCATTTTGCTGGAAAAGGATGTCAGCGAATCGGTCAGCTACTATGCCGAAGTCATCGAGAAGCACCGTGCCGAGGTACAGGCTGCCCTGGCCGACCACCGCCCGGATGTGTTTTTACCGGCCGCGCAGCGGCTTATCCAACAGTTGGGGCAAAACCGCGCTTTGAGCCGGATGTATATGTACCATGTGCTGTATGACCTGCTGGCACAGATGTATCGCGCTTACGGCGTACAGAACACCAACGCGATCGGACAGGGCATCAGCCGCATTTTAAGCTGCAACACCGCAGCGGCCATGTGCGGCGTGTTGGAGGAAATTGTAACCGCTTTGCAGGGCGCACCCGAACCGCAGGCGGCAGACAGTTCCGCCGTCATCCGCCAGGTACAAAAGATTGTGGACGCTGAATACGGTCAGCCGCTGAGCCTGGAATACATTGCAGAAAAAGTATACATTACACCGTCTTATTTGAGCTACATCTTTAAGCAGATGACAGGGCAGAACCTTATCAAATACATCACCGACCTGCGCATGTACAAGGCACGGCGCATGGTTGCGGATGGGAATTTAAAAATCTCCCAGATCGCCAAAAACTGTGGCTATGACAACCCGTCTTATTTTAATAAGATTTTCAAGAACTATTTCGGCGTAACGCCCCGTCAGTACAGGGAGGGCGAACGCGATGAAAGCATTGTATAAATGGTTTGCCTATAAGCTGCCCATCCGCAGTAAGCTGCTGATCAGCTTCAGCATTCTGGTTATGGTGCCAATCCTTGTGCTGGGCATTTACAGCTACCAGCAGTCGAAGGAAAACACCGAGCGCCAAATACGCAGCACAATGGAAAGCAACCTGACGCGCCTGACCTCGGAACTGGATACCCGCTTCCAGCGGGAGGGTTCCACGGTGCGGTTTCTTGCGTACAACCTGACCTTCCGCAATGCGCTGGAAAACAGCGGTGCCAGCGCCATGACGATGGCGCAGGTTATGAATACCTCAGTCGAGCCGACCTTCTGGTACTTCATTGCAGGGGATTCCTATGTCAAGGGAATGGAGGTCTACTCCACAAAAGTCCGCGACAAAATCGGCAACTTCCTGCTGCCGGTGGATGATACCGTCAGCCAGCAGGCTTGGTACCGGCAGGCGCTGGACAGCTATGCGACCCACTGGACCTACGATGGGGCAGAGATTTGTGCCAACCGCGCGATTCTCGACACGAATTCCAGCAGTGAGGTCATTGCGGTGCTGCGGATGTTCTGCTATCCGGCTTCGCTGTTGGATGCCACCGACAGCATGGATTATCTCGATAACGGCATCCGTATCGTGAACGAAACCGGTCAGACTGTCTATGCCCGCAACAGCGGTGTGGATGCTTTGGACGAAGCCGTGCGCCTGTTGGCCGAGGATGGCAGCGAGACCGCCGCGCTTGAGCAGGGGGTGCTCTATAAAAGCCGGATGGAAGTCAGCGGCTGGAGCATTTATTACTATCTGGACAAAGCGAACATCACGAAAGAATTGCAGCCGATTTTGAATACAACGATTTTGGTGGTGTTGATTTGCCTGTTCCTTTCCATTGCAGTCATTAACCTGTTGGCTACAGCCCTGACCCGCCGCATCCTGAAATTACAGGAATATGCAGAATATGTGGCAGAAGGGCATCTGGATAAGGAACTTTCTACCACGGATACCGATGAAATCGGCGTGGTGACAAACAGCATGGGGCAGATGACGCACCGGCTGAATGATATGATCCATCAGGTCTATACGATGGAGATTGAAAAGAAAGCCAGCGAGCTGCGCGCCCTGCAGGCGATGATCAATCCGCATTTCCTTTACAACAGTTTGTCCAACATCAAGTGGAAGGCGCTGCGCTCCGGCAATGATGACATCAGCGAAATCACCGGTCTGCTGGCAAAATTCTACCGCACCTGCCTGAACAACGGCCAGCCTTTGACCACGGTGCGCTCGGAGCTGGAAAACATCAAGGCCTATGTGCGTATCCAACAGCTGACCCATGACAATGGCTTTGATGCCGAATACGACATTGAGGAAAGCCAGCTTGATTACCAGATGCTCAACTTTATGCTGCAGCCCATTGTGGAAAATGCCGTTAAGCACGGCCTGGAGTATGAGGAGGAGGACGGCAAAGGGCATATCCGTATCGAATGCCGCGGCGAGGATGAGTTCATCGTGTTCCGCGTCATCAACAATGGCGGCGCTATCGACCTGCAAAAGGTGGCCGAAGTCATGCGCACCCCCGGCACGGGATACGGCATCTACAATATTTGTGAGCGCATTGAGCTGTACTACGGCCCCGGCAGCGGGCTTTTCCCATCGATTACAGAGGACGGCGAGACCTGCTTTACCTTAAAACTGAACCGCACATTGGGAAAAGAAACACCCCCCGAAGCCTGATTGCACCCCACCGATACAATTTCTATCGGTGGGGTGTTCTGTAAAATAGTGTTAGTTTTCGAAAAAATGTTCTATTTCGCATTTTGGACATTTCGGGTACAATAAAGCCATCGAAAGCAGAACACACTGCAAGGAGGAAAACAAACATGAAAAAAGCAATCGCATCCGTGCTCGCAGCGTCGATGGCTCTGTCCCTCGCCGCCTGCGGTGGCTCCTCTACCGCCACCTCTGGCAGCACCGCCACTGAGAGCACTGCCAGCAGCACTATGGCAGAAAGCACCGCATCCGGTGACAAGGTTACGCTGCGCATGACCTACTGGAACAGCGAGGATACCGTCAAAGCACTGCTGGACTACCTGAGCAAGGAAGTTCCCGATGTCGAAATCGAGTATCAGTTCATCGATAACTCCAACTACGACACCATCGTGGACACTCAGCTTTCTGCCGGTGAAGGTCCCGACATCATCTGCGAATCTCCCGCTTCTGCCCTGAAGCATGCCAAGCTCGGTTATCTGGCCGATGTCAGCGATCTGGGCGCAAAGTTCAGCGACGCAGGTACCGCGGTTTACAGCTACGACGGTAAGACCTACGCGCTGCCCGGCATCTCTTGGTTCGAGGGCATCTACTACAATGTTGACCTGTTCGAGCAGAACAACATCGCACTGCCCACCACCTTTGACGAGTATCTGGATGTCTGCAAGCAGTTCCAGGATCTCGGCATCAAGCCGCTGGCTGCCGGTCTGAAATCCTGGGAGCCGATGCTGAAGAACTCTATGGCGTTCGTCACTGCCGAGTATCTCTCCACCGATGAGGGCAAGGACTTCGGCAGCAAATACCGCGAGGGTGAGACCACGCTGAACGGCACCTGGAATCCGTACCTCGAAAAGTGGAGCGAGATGATCACCAGCGGTGTTTACACCACCGATATGACCGGTATCGACCACGATCAGGCTCTGGAAGAGTTTGCCACCGGCAACGCCGCTATGTTCTGCTCCGGTCCGTGGGATCTGGAAGCTATCCAGTCCAAGAACCCCGACCTCAACCTCAACATGATGCCCTTCTACGGCACCAAGGCCAGCGCCGGTTGGCTGATCGGCGGCCCCGGCTGCGGCTTCGCCGTCAACGAGAACAGCGCCAACAAGGAAGCCGCTCTCAAGGTTCTGGCTGCTATCGCTACCGAGGATGGCCAGAAGGCACTGTGGGAGAACAATCAGGGTGGCTCCTCCTACATGAACGGCGTCTCCTTTGACCTGCCTGAGGTCTACTCCAGCGTTTCCACTGCCATCAACGCCGGCAATGTCTACTGCCCCTGGAACGAGTGGGGCGCTGCTGCTGGTGCCCACGAGGATTACGGCACCGAGATGCAGAAGTACCTGCTGGGTGAGGAAGATCTCTCCGCCGCGCTCTCCAATGTCGATGCTGCCGTTGCTGAGCTGCTGAGCAAGTAATCCGATCCGTAACCATGGCCTCAAACTTTCAATCGAGGGTTTGAGGCTCTTTTTTTCAAAAAATGGAGGTCAGAAATGCCTACAAAGACCCGAAAGAAGTATGTGCCCGGTTCGTTGGGCAAATACTTCGCCATGTTTGTGGCACCGGCGCTGATCGTGTATCTGGTGTTCAGCATTGTGCCGTTCCTCTTCACGATTTATTACAGTTTCACAGATTACACCGACATGAATCCTGTGAATCTCCACTTTACAGGAATCGAAAATTATATTAAAGTCCTTGGTTCGCCGTTGATGCGTACTGCAATTAAGAACTCGCTGATTTACGCCGTGGTGCTGACCGGGGCACAGGTCGTGTTGGGTCTTCCCCTTGCTGTTATCCTCAACATGAAGCTGCACACCCGGAATCTGCTGCGCGCGACCTTCTTCTTCCCGGCAGTATTCTCCTCGCTAATCATCGGCTATCTGTGGAACTTTATTCTTTCTTCCTCCAACTACGGCCTGATCAACAACCTGCTGGCTAAAGTGGGGCTGCCGACTTTCAACTTCTTCACCTCGCAAAACGCACTTTACTCTGTCC
>ERZ1034876.1279-NODE-1279-length-10527-cov-9.212280_pt1 | contig 10527 bp, 9 predicted proteins | sample MGYA00520698_ERZ1034876 | MGnify/ENA primary metagenome ERZ1034876 (study PRJEB33766, sample SAMN09781723) | gut metagenome | biome: gut microbiome | host: Homo sapiens | place: Madagascar | study: EMG produced TPA metagenomics assembly of the PRJNA485056 data...
GGGGCGTATGATTCTGCGATTATTCGAAAGAATTTCAATATCCCGAACAATTATGTGCTCGTAGACCTTATGATGGTAGGGCACAGTGCCGAGGATGCTGAACCGAATCCTCGCCACGAGCAAACCGAGCCGCTCGATACCTTGGTGGTTCGTGAAACGTTTTAACGAACCCGCACGGGTTCAGCTGCATAGCCCTCACTCACGTCGCAACTGATGAAGGGCTGAAGGCGTCGCTTGCAAAGCGGCGCCTTCTTTTTTGGCGGGGCTTCCCGAAGGGGCCGAAAGACTCTTCTGGGAAGGTTGAACGTCTTTCTCGAGAAGGCGCCGACTGCCAGGGGATAACGTCGAAGGCCTCTTCTAGGAAGGGGCCGGGGTTATCCCGAAAGGTGCCGGGGTCCGCTGGATGCGGCTTTCCGAGAGCGGATCTTCTCGGAAGGCTTCGGTCATTCTCGAAAGGCCTTGAAGGCATGAAGCGAAAGGGTTTTACCATGCGGTTGACGATGCTCGGCACCGGCCACGCGCTGGCGACGAAATGCTACAACGCGTGCTTTACGCTTCAGGACGACGGGATGGGGAAGGCGCCGGGCCGCACGTTCCTCGTCGACGCGGGCGGCGGGAACGGCATCTTGACCCAGCTCGAGCGGGCGGGCATCGATTGGCATTCCATCCACGACTTGCTCGTCACCCATACCCATGTCGACCACCTGCTCGGGTCGGTTTGGATTCTCCGCGTGGTGTGCTACGGCATGGAATGCGGCAATTATCAGGGGGAATTTCACTTCTGGGGAAACGATGAGGTCGTGGCGGCGGCTGATAAGCTGGCGCACATGCTCTTGCGTCCGAGCGAGTCGGCGTTTATCGGCAAGCGCGTGTTCCTGCATGCGGTCGAAGACGGCGACACGGCGCAGATTCTCGGGCGCCCCGTGACCTTTTTCGACATCCACTCGACCGGATCGGCCAAGCAGTTCGGGCTCACGATGGAATACGCCCCGGACAAGGTGCTCGCCTGCAGCGGAGATGAGCCGCTGACCAGCGAGAACTTCTCACGTGTCGAAGGGGCGGCGTGGCTTGTCCACGAGGCCTACTGCCGCCATGCCGATATCGAGCGCTACAATCCGCACCCGATTCACCATGGGACCGTGCGCGAGGCATGCGCGACGGCGGAGCACCTCGGTGTGGAGAACCTCGTGCTCTACCATACGGAAGACGACGATCTGTCGCATCGCAAGGAGCGCTACGTCGCCGAAGGCCGCAGCGTATACGGCGGCAACCTTCACGTGCCCGATGATTTGGAGGCGTTCGAGCTGTAGTCGACGTTTGCTTGATACAATAGGCCTCACGTATGCAATGACCAGGACAATAGGGAGTCTATCGAATGGCCGAATTCATTTACCAGATGTACAAGGCGCGCAAGGCGCACGGCGACAAGGTGATCTTGGACGACGTCACGCTGTCGTTCTATCCCGGCGCGAAGATCGGCGTGGTCGGCCCAAACGGCATGGGCAAGTCCACGCTTTTGAAGCTGATGGCGGGCATGGAGGAGGTCTCCAACGGCGAGGCGCGCCTCACGCCCGGCTACACCGTAGGAATCCTCCAGCAGGAGCCGCCGCTCGACGAGGACAAGACGGTGCTCGAGAACATCGAGCTCGCGTTCGGCGACGTGAAGGCGAAGATCGATCGCTTCAACGAGATCGGCGGGCTCATGGCCGAGCCCGACGCCGACTTCGACGCGCTCATGGCGGAAATGGGCGAGCTGCAGGATGCTATCGACGCAGTCGACGGCTGGGATTTGGACAGCCAGCTCTCGCAGGCGATGGACGCGCTGCAGTGCCCCGACCCCGATATGCCGGTGAACGTGCTCTCCGGCGGTGAACGCAGGCGCGTGGCGCTCTGTCGCTTGCTGCTTGAGGCGCCTGACCTGCTGCTTTTGGACGAACCGACGAACCACTTGGACGCCGAGTCCGTCCTGTGGCTCGAGCAGTTCCTCCACAAGTACCAAGGAGCGGTGCTCGCCGTTACGCACGACCGCTACTTCCTGGACAACGTGGCCGAGTGGATTTGCGAGGTCGACCGCGGGCATCTGTACCCCTACAAGGGCAACTACACCACGTACCTTGAGACGAAGGCCGCACGTCTGGCGTCGCAGAAGCAGCGCGATGAGAGGCTGGCGAAGCGCCTTTCCGAGGAACTCGAGTGGGTGCGCTCGTCCCCGAAGGCGCGCCAGACGAAAAGCCGCGCGCGTCTGGAGCGCTACGACCAGATGGTGGCCGAGGCCGCGCAGTCGAAGAAGGTTGACTTCACCGAGGTCCACATTCCCGCAGGTCCGCGCCTTGGCGCGAACGTGCTCAAGGTGGACGGACTCTGCAAGAGCTTCGGCGACCGTGTGCTCATCGACAACCTGTCGTTCGAGTTGCCGCGCAATGGCATCGTAGGCGTGATCGGCCCGAACGGCGTGGGCAAGTCCACGCTCTTCAAGATGATCGTCGGCAAGGAGCAGCCGACCTCGGGTACGCTCGAGCTGGGCGAGACGGTGAAGCTCTCCTACGTCGACCAGGGGCGCGAGGGCATCGACCCCAACAAGAACGTGTGGGAAGTGGTCTCCGACGGGCTCGACTACATGATGGTGTGCGAGACCGAGGTGCCGAGCCGCGCGTATGTGGCAAGCTTCGGCTTCAAAGGCTCCGACCAGCAGAAACCCGCCGGCGTGCTTTCGGGCGGCGAGCGCAATCGCCTGAACCTCGCGCTCACGCTGAAGCAGGGCGGCAACCTGCTGCTGCTCGACGAGCCCACCAACGATTTGGACGTCGAGACGCTTTCCAGTTTGGAGAAGGCGCTGCTCGAATTTCCCGGTTGCGCCGTCGTGACGAGCCATGACCGCATGTTCCTCGACCGCATTGCCACGCATATCCTCGCGTGGGAGGGCACCGACGAGAACCCGGGCAACTGGTTCTGGTTCGAGGGCAACTTCGACAGCTACCAGAAGAACCGCATCGAGCGCTTGGGCGAGGAAGCCTCGAAGCCGCATCGCCTCCATCGCAAGCTGACGCGGGACTAGCCGGACGATGCCGAAACTGATTGCGGCGCTGCGCGCATGGTTTGGCGGTTCGTGGGACGATGCGTGCCTGCGTTGTGGGATGTGCTGCTACGAGCGGGAAGTCGGTGAAGACGGCTCTGTCGGCATCGACTTCTCGGCGCCGTGCGAGTTTCTCGACGAGGATTCGCGGCTCTGCCGCGTGTACGATGAGCGCTTTACTCGATGCGAGCGCTGCCGCCGCTTGACGCCCGTAGCTGCATTGCTCGGGAAGCACCTACCTCCGACCTGCGGATACGTGCTGAGGTTTCGCTAAAGGAACGCTAAGCCGCCTTCGTCTGACGCCTTGTGCTGGGACGACAAAACCCTTCGCTATAGCGAAGGGTTTTTGATATACTGAAAATATGAAAACTATTCGTTATAGCGAAGGGTTTTGCCATGATGACCACAAGCCAGGCGGCATCTAAGCTCAATATCAGCGTAAGGCGAGTTCAAGAGCTCATAAAGAACGGTGCGTTGAAGGCTCGGAAGATGTCGGGGGTGTGGCTTATCGACGAGGCGTCAGTGAATGATCGTCTTGCTAATTCGAACAAACGCGGTGGACGGCCTCCTATCGGGAACGGGAAAAATGAAACCTTGTTCACCCTGATGAACCGGGCTCATGAAGTGGCAGAGCTCGTGTATAGCGCGAAGCGCCACGAATTTGTGAAAATCGGCATCGATGCGGATGCCGACTATGCGCCAATCGGCCTCGTCCATGACGGCGTTATCCCCCTCTCCGAGTTCAACGTCTGGTGGCGCGGTCGGGGTATTCCCGGCACACGCGGGGGGCTATCGTCGCTCTTGAGCGAGTCGGGGGTCTCTCTTCCCGAAGAGCTGCTGCAAAGAAACTTAGGACTCTCTCTTTCTGATCAATATTGGATTAAGCCGACCCATTCTTCTCTCACGTGGGAAAACATCAATTTCTTCGATAATGATTTTGACCACGTCTCCCTGGTAACTGCCGAATTTGCCGTCGAAGGCAGACAGGCTAAGGCGAAGCCGGACAATACTTCGGATGGAAACCTCGAGAAGCGCTGGGTATGTCGCAACGGTGTTCGCACGCTGCTTAAAAGCGGCACGCAATATGGGCAGGAACCTTACAACGAGGTGGTTGCATCTGCTTTGCACTGTCGCCTTCTTGCGCCGAATGAATATGTTGCGTACGCGCTGGAGGGAGAAGGGGCGAAAGCGCTGAGCAGTTGCGCGGATTTTCTGACCAACGAGGAGGAGTTCGTGCCGGCGATTTACGTTGAGCGCTATCTGGGTCGCGATGAGCGCACGAGCGACTTCGAGCATTACTTATCTTGTTGCGAGGCGTTGGGCATTGCCGATATGAAGGAAATGCTGGGCCATATGATCGTTTGCGACGACATCATCGCAAACCACGATCGCCACCATCGCAATTTCGGTCTTATCCGTAATGTTGAATCGGGCGCATGCCGACCTGCGCCGATATTTGATTCGGGGTCGTCGCTGTGGTGCGATGTCGAGACTTCTCGGCTTGCGGCGGGTGAGCACAGCTTCAAAAGCAAGCAGTTTTACGAAAGCCCCGCAAAGCAAATGCTGCTTGTCGAAGATATGGGTTGGTTCGACACCGGCGCGCTCGATGGGTTCGTTGACGAGGCGATGGAAATTTTAGGGCGCAACGAGGCGCTCACCGCGCGACTTCCGCATATCGAAGCCGCTCTCCGATGGCGCCTCGAGGGAATGATCCGCATCGCCGAGTGGGATTAAGGGTAGGTGTTTGACCTGCATGCTCGAGTTAGAAATCGTGATGACTACCACCCTAATATTGCGTTTTCCTCTACGAGCGCTTCGGCTTCTCTTTGACATTTCCCGAGTTGCTCCTTTATTCCAGAGTGGTAGTTGTCTTTTTGGAAGACGCTTGATAAAAAGCTATCTATGTTGGACGGAATGTCGCCCTTGAGGGCATTGTCGGTTTTCTCAACCCATGTTTTAAACGGGTCGTTCTCATATACATAGCTCTTGAACTGGTATTCCAGCAGAGAGTCGCCTTTGTCAAAGGCGCTTATCAAACCAGAATCGCGTGCGGCATCGAGCACGATCTCGGCCTGCTGTCTGTAGGAATTCAGAACAGATGTATCTGTGAACTCTTTCGATTTGACGAACCAATCGGGTAGGGTGGCGTAGTTCTCGTCGCAGACTTCAGCTTGACGATATCCGTCATCGAGCTTCGTCTTCAAATCGGAGGCTGCTTTGATATAATCCTTAGCCTTTTGGGTAATTTGTTCGTCCTCGTCTGCTGCAACGATTGCGTAAAAATGACTTTCGAAGGCTTGCCGCACGCCGTTGTCGGAGATACTTGATCGTACTGAGCCATCTGTCGCGATACTGAAATACCAGTCCAAGAAGCTATCGATGTTCTCGTTGAGTGCCTCATATGTGTTCCTCATTGAATCCTTCAAATCGAGTCCCATATCGTGAAAATGCGCCTGATCAGCGGTAAGCGACGAATTCAAAGCATCGATTTTTGCCTGTTCGTAGTATTTCCCGTCGATGATGTAGACCGATTTTCCGGCCAATTGGCGAGCGAGCGATTGCAATGCGGTTCCGTTCTCGGTTTGCATGGCCTTAGCTACTTGGGCATCACCCCATAGAAAACTGATTGCCAATAGCGCAGACAGAATGATCGTCCATACGAGATAGCATTTTCTCACAGGTTCCTGAATATCGCTATTTTTGATAGCATCGGTGGGGATGAAAGCTTTGCGCAGCTCGGTTGACGATAACGAGCATACGCCGAGAAGGTTTGCTATGCCGAAAAATGCGCTTGCGCACAGTATCGCTCGAATGGCAATGCAAATCTGCCATGGCATTTTGGAAAGCTGTGCAATTCCGTAATGGATGATGCTGTCGGAGATCCAGGTTCCAATTCCCGCTTCTTGCAGCAACGCGGATGAGGCATTCTCAAACGGTTGAGGTGTTGCAACGAGGGCGTCGAATATTGTTGAATCTAGCTGTGATTGCTCTGCGCCAAAGCCGAAGGCACTATAGGCAGCATATCCAATGCACAACAGCAAGGCTGTGGTTATGCTGGCCCAAGATATCGTGCCTGCCGTTTCGAAGATAGGTTCGTATTCATGGACCGTCCGCTTGCGAATGACGAATTTCGCAAGCGGGTAAACTACGATGGCTGCCAAAATTAGTGCCCATTCGGCCGTGTCCCATTTCGGAGATTCGAGCAAGAGGCTTGCCATAAGCCACGCCGACAAGATGAAACTTATGATGAGCCTGACGGAGCGTCCATTGTTGATTCGAGCCGCAATTCCACCTGCAATGAATTTTTGTTGCCTATTGGCCTTGCTAATCGATGCTTGATACAAAATTCCGAGCATCGATATAAGCGTGAATGCTACCCAGAACAAAGCAACGGCGGGTGATGACATAGCGGGTAATGCTAGGCTTGCGAGGTATACGATGACGACAAGCGGGATGGCTTTCGCGAAGTATATTCCGAGCTGTTTTGGCGAAGATTCGCTCCGAAGGGAAGTTCCTTCCATTTGCATCATCTTTCGTGATTCATCAAAACTTATTCTTGGTTTCTTGGGGAAACTGGCTTCTCTCCAATAAGGGCCTTCACCCTCTGCTCTTTTTCGAGGATAAAGCGCTTTTGGTAGAAAATATTGGCACATTTTAGCACTCGGTTCATTTGTGCTGTATCAAATAATGCGCCAAATCCGGCTCCAACAACAGGAATAAATCTCGTAACATTTTTTAATGCAAGTTTGCTACCAATTTGTTCGAGGGCTTTTGTGAAAACGCTTGATTCGAGTCCCTTTTTGCCCGCTTTGTCGAGTGCCTTTTTTGCCGATGCGTTGGCAAGCGCTCTAATCTGCGCGATGGCAAGGCCAGCTCCGCCTGATTGAATCATTGCGGCCCACGTTTTATTGGCCGCTTTCTTCACTGACTCGGCTTGCGCGTAAAAAAGAATTTTTCCAACTCCCTCGCTTGTTCCATTTGTTTTTGAGTTTGGCGATATCGCTGTTGAAAACACCTCGCCAGCTATCTCCAATTCGCTTGGATCGTTCTTGACATCATACCCATAGAATATAGCAACAGACTGAACGGCTCGAAAATATAAGAGCATGCTCAATGCAAGATTCGCAGGCAATCCCCAGAAACCAACCGCGCCTGTTCCTCCGCCTTCGGCAAGTGCGAGCCCCAGATGTTGCAAATGCTCTTTCTCGACAACGGCAGCAATGTCGTAAGAACGTAGGAGACATATTTCTCTGAGGGATGAAATGTCCTCAGTGTGAAGAGTGGTATTGATTTGCTTGAGAACATAATCCTCGTCTATGGTCGCTTTCGCCAAGCGCTTCTCAAGTTCACCAAAACCCTCTCCGGCGACTTTTATCGCCTGCGCAATGAATTCTTGCTCGGTAAGCCCGTCTAAAGCTTCCTGGGCAACCGACTTTGCTTTTCCGGCAGCGTCTTTGATTTGCTCCGGGGCATATTCGGAGATTTTCTTTCCAGCTCGGGTGAGCGCGTTAGGGGACGTCATTTTCGCGTATTGATTTGTTAATTCCTCTATTGCTTGATATTCCCGCTCGTCCACAATCGGATCGGGGGTGGCCTTATCGCCTATTTCATTCTTTGGATTCAAAGGGGGCTTCAAAGTCGGGTCACTGAATATTTCTTTCGCTGCACCTTCATCGTTGAAAGTGCTCTTTATCTGCTTCTCGGATAACTTCATCTTCAACTTCCTTTAAACAGCAAATGGGCAGAGCCGCTACGTGCGCGTCATCTGCCCATTCGTCTTTTGACTTGCTATAGCATATCGTCTACTTGATTTTACCCCATACCATGCAGGCATGGATATAAGCGAACGCAAAAGAATGCTCGGTGCCGCAATTCGACGCGAGCGGGAGAGGCAAGGCCTCTCCCAGCGTAAGCTTGCCCTGATGGCTGGCTCGAACCAAACGCATATCTGGGAAATCGAGAACGGCGGCGTCAGCGTTGGGCTCGATTTGCTGTGTCGCATCGCCGACAGCCTGGACGTTGAGGTCCGTGCGCTTATCGAATTCTAAGCAGTGTATACCTTGCTTTCGATGATCGCCTGCGTAGCGGCGAATCAAGCTTCCCGTTCAACGCTTTGCTGATGGGGCCTTCAACTCTAATCACCAAGCACTTTCGACAAATCATAGTTATCGTTGTAGAACTCGCTATGCACATCGGAATAGGTGCGGTATATATTGCTTTGGGCATCGGATATCGTGCGATACAAACTGCTTTGAGCATCCGAGATTGCTCGATACACGCTGCTTTTCGCGTCGGATGCTTCTTTATAGGAAACGGTATTGCAGGCATCCTTCATCACGCTATCGTAAAACGTGCGATACACGCCCTTGTACGCATCGGTGTATACCGAGCGATATAAATCGCTGAACGCGTCGTCGTACACTGCGCGGTAGAAGGCCGTCATGGAATCGCTTATTTCGTTCCAGTCCATGGTGGGCGCTTGCTTAGCGAGCAACGTGTAGTATTTTGTGGCATTCTCGTCAGTGCGCGAAATCAGTGCTTCGGTTTCAGCCTGCGTATCGGCCAGCCAATTCGTGAGCATGTCGCTGTTTTCGGCGTAATCGGCGTATGAGCCGCCCGCCTTCGCTTTGACATCATCAAGCTCTGCTGTGATGTCGGTTTCGGTCGTCTCGAAATCGCTTTCGATGATGTCGATGATTCCGTCAAGCGTCGTCGCATCTGCTGTGGTCGGCGTTGTGCTCCCTTGTGCCGCTTGTTGCGTAGGCGTATCGTTGCTTTCGGCTTGCTGATTGGCGCTCGCACAGCTTGCGAGCGTGCAGGATACCGCCACTGCGAGTGCGCACATTGCGAGTCGATTCATCTTCCTCATAGGTAACCGTCCCTTTCTCGTTATTCGGCGCGCTCGTCGGGCGCGCCCTCTTCCATTTCGACCAGCGTTGCTTCGAGCGACGCATTCGCAAACGAGTGCGTCGCGGGGCCGAGCCATAGCTCGCAGGAAAGTGCTACGCCCGGGGCGTTTGCTGCCTGGGAAAGCAGCTCGCATGCGTCGGGCAAGGCTAACCCGCACGCTTGCGCGCATTCCCCCGATGCGGCCATGCACACATGCCGCGCTTCACTTGAGCTCGGTTGCTTGCCTGACCTGCGAACATCGGCAATCTTTTCGAGCATGTTCGAGAGCAGACCCTTTGCGGCAAGCTCCAGCGCGGTGCGGACGTCGCATGCGCATTGGGCGCTTTCCCCAAATATCGAGTCGATCAAGCTGGCGAAGACCGAATCGTCCCCATGTTCAAGCGCGCATCGCAACGCATGCGCCGCCGCAAAAGCGCCGGTCTCGGCGTCGCGAGCATCGAGCGCACGTTGCTCGCAAAACTCGAGGGCGCATGCCAAGTCCGCCTCGCTTTCGTTCGGCGCGAGCCCCCGGCATGCTTCCTCAAGCGTTTGCGAGCGCCTTCGGGCTTGCGCCACCAAGAAGAGTTTCGCTATGTCGGCTACTTCATACATGCGCCAGCCCCATGCGGTATTGCGTGGACTGACGATTCCGATTCCACCTGGACCCTCGTAACACACGCGCTGAATATCGCGGCGAGACAAGCCGGTGAGAGCTTCAACCTGGGAAACTTTCCAGCCACCTGCAAGTTCGTTACGCATTCCCTGCCCTCCTTTCTTACAGCTAACCTGTTCAACGGTTGAACAGCAATGGCCGTTTTGCCCAGCGACGCATTTCTTTTCCGTCGTCATGCGGCACCCTTTCTCGCGAACAAGACAAGGTCGTCGATGCCCTGTCGCTATAGGGCATGTAAAAATTGCGGGCGCTCACGATCGGGCGCGGACAAGCGATTCGTTGTCTGAACGCAATTAGCTGAATTAGAGGCATTTGGACGAAATATTTAGTTGATTTAGAGGCATAATTAATTAAAAATCGGTTGAGTTAGAGGCAACGGGATAGAGGACGCTATGCTTGAGCGACTTGCGACAGTTTGAAGCGATGGAAGAGCAGTGCGAGGAGAAAGGTCTTGCTGGTCGATGGCGCCCGTCAGACTGGCAAAACTTATCTTATCGAGTCTTTCGCTCAAGCCGAGTACGATGACTACGTAAGAATTGTATGCTCATGGTACAAAATGCGGGGCTCGTCGGAATTCCGACGAGCCCCGCATCGTTTTTGTTATATCTTCCAAAGCCCCTGTTTGGGAAATCATTGAGAAGGGGCGTGCTCACTCAGGCGCACAGTATGAGAACTGGCAATCTGCCGAATCGCTAGTTCTTCAAGCTGTTGATCGGGGCGGGCATGCGGCCGCCTCGGTGAGCGAAGACGGTGCCGGCGTGTCCGTTCACGGGCATGACGGGGGCGTATCCCAGAAGGCCGCCGAATTCCAGTCGGTCGCCGACCTTCTTGCCGATGGCGGGGATGACGCGCACGGCGGTGGTCTTGTTGTTGATCATGCCGATGGCGCACT
>ERZ1034876.1280-NODE-1280-length-10515-cov-5.298662_pt1 | contig 10515 bp, 1 predicted proteins | sample MGYA00520698_ERZ1034876 | MGnify/ENA primary metagenome ERZ1034876 (study PRJEB33766, sample SAMN09781723) | gut metagenome | biome: gut microbiome | host: Homo sapiens | place: Madagascar | study: EMG produced TPA metagenomics assembly of the PRJNA485056 data...
GGCTCCGAACTTGTTGGGCTTTCAGCCCGCGCAGGGCCGCCCGTATGTCCCGAACCGCGAAGAAATTCGATTAATTTGAAACCGCCGCGCCCGAGCGGCCCGGCAATTCGTTAATTCGTTAAATTCGTTGTTACGCCGTCTGAGGCCAACATCGAACTGCGGCGCAGCCCGCAACCCCGTTGCAAAAATTCGATTAATTCGTCCCGCAAATTCGATTAAATCGAGGAACTTCGCCGCCCATCCTTATAGAAACCAAATACTAAATCCATATATACTTCGTGTTATGAAAATACGATTGAACCCACATACATTGCAGCGTGCTTTCGTGCTGCTTCTCTTCAGTCTTGTTGCAGGCATCTCCAGTGTCTTTGCCCAGGGATATACCTATCTTCAGTTTTCGGGCAATGGCCGTACGGTGTTGCTCGCCAAGAACGGTGCGCTTACCGTTGTCAGTACAACGGAAGACGCTCCTGCTGGCGACGGCTACCAGTGGATGCTTGAGACCGTGTCGGGCGATAACGTGCGCTTGAAGAATAAGGAGGGCATGTATGTGAATGCCGACCTCAGGCTTACCAATAGTCAGGACCAGGCGGCGGTGTTTACGAAGACGGAGAATACCTATTCCTCTGCTACGTATGGTTCTAACACCAAACGTTATGACCTTGTCTATGGTGGCAAGGGGGCCCTTGGCGTGAAGAATGGCCAGTTGATTTGGACCGTTGAAGATTCTCGCTACGGCTGTATCCGCCTGGCCAATAATGTCAAGGGCGCCAAGGTCACTCCGTTTGTCAGTAGCGAAGGAGGCGAGGTGCATTGGTATTATATGGAGCTGTTATGGAACGGTTCGGAATGCGTCAAGGACGCAGGGGCAGGGAAGAATTTGGAGAAATATTCTACTCCGTCTGCCAAAAATCTTCGTGCCTATATGTGGAGCGTTTATGAGGCCAATGACAAAGGAGATGTCTATTTCAAGAGCGCTGACGGGAATTACTTCTATCAGAATGGTAGTGATCAATATAGTGCGTCTACAAAGCCTGGCAATAGTGAATATACAATCTGCGATGTCTCAGACCAGTCTAATGATAATGCATTTGTGCTTCGTAATATTGGTACAGGCAAATATGTGCTTCCCTATAATAATAGTAGTAAAGTCGGTTGGGCATCTGCATTCAATATGATAGAAGCCATGCGCTTCATCTCCACCCCTCCCCCCACAGGCCCCCATATCTACCAATTCTCAGCCAATGCCGCCACCGCCATTTACGACAATGGCACCAGCGTCACCATGCAGCCTGTTGGCTCAGAAGTTGCTGGCTATCAGTGGACGTTGGAGCAGGTTGGCGGCGCGTATGTGCTTAAAAACGGCCGCAACAATTATTTGAAACAAGCAGGCGAAGCCCTCACCGTGACCACCAATCGCGATGAGGCTTTGAGGTTGTTTCCTTGTGGCAGTGCATACGACGACAGACACGATGTGCTGACTTTGGCAGGCGATGCTTCCAAGGCCCTTGGCGTCAAAGATGGTCAGCTCGCCATTGTCGAGGCCAATTCCTTCTATAGCGTGGTGCGCATTCTCGACAGCACCGCCGAGGTGAAGGGCGCAGTGGCCCCTAAATTCTCAGACATCAGCAATGTCTATTATTACAAGTTGCAGTTTAAGGCCAATCCAAAGGGCGATGCCCGTCTGACATTGACTGGAACGGGCTATGACAATCCTGTTACGAGAAAGGAATTCGAGCCTACCAGTGCGAGTCAGAACTGGAAACTCGAGGCTGCCAGGCATGCCAACAGCAAACCGGGCGATTTCTACCTCGTCAATCAGTCGGGTGAATACTTGATATATAAAGAAGGCCGTTTCAACTTCGAAACGTTAGATGTCAATGAGACCACCGTCTTTCGCCTCAAGCAGACAGACGAAGAGCCCGAATATTGGACCATTGATATGGCGCTTTCGGGCGATGACAACCACCGCCTCGGCTTGCAGGCTGGTATGACCCCATACACCTTGCAGGCCTGTAACCGTACGTCGAAGTTTAATGCCCTGAGCTTCAAAGAATCGGAACGTGGTTCAGATTACGACTACCTGCAATTTTCGGGCTGCGGTCGCGTTGTGCTTTACGACGACGGCCAGAACATCAAGGCCGTTGCCACCACCACGGAGCAACTTGAAGGCAATGGCTACCAATGGACTTTCGATCCGATTATGGATGGTGCAGGCATAGTCAATGGCTTCAATCTGAAGAACAAAGCAGACCGTTTTCTCCGTTATGATGCCGCCGACGAGACGTTCACCAGCGTGACCGACCGCAGCAAGGCCAGCGTGTTTGATGCTGACCAAAACACCTATTATGTTGTTCCTGCGCATGTTCAAGGCGGTACCTACAATATTGCCGGAGGCTTACGTTACAACGCCATGCTTCGCGGTGTTTCTGGTACGTATAACACCCTCGGCGTGAAAAACGGGAAATTGCAGCTCGTGAAGAAAAACTCCCGTTATGCCGTGGTGCGCCTTGCAGAAAATATCGAAGGTGGACTCGTCAACCCTTATGTCAGCACCAGTGCCAATCCGCATTACTATGCTTTAAACTTCTTCCAAAACGGCAGCGAATATCTGCAGGACAACACGCCTGGCAACATTTTGCTGAAATCGCCTGTTGCGCCTTTCCCGTTGAGAAGATATTGCTGGATACTTGAAGAAGCCAATGACGACGGCGACGTTTACATCAGAAGCACCGCAGGCAACTATATCAGCTATAACCCGGACACGGATGGTTATCAGCACAAGGTCAACACGACTACGAATGAGTACAGTCGTTACAAAATCTGCGATGTGGCCGACCAGCCAGACGCATCGCTTGACGGGCTTTGGTCGCTCTATAATTGCACGAATCATTACTTCGTTCGTCCATCTGATAGTGATAATTTCATTGGGCGTGCAGAAAAGGTTGGGAAAAATACCAGTATGACCTTTGTCGACGTCGCGGCCGACACCACCAGTTACCACCTCGTCTTTCCGGCTATGGGCCAGCGAGCCCTCATTATGGACTATGACGAGGCCAAAAATCCGCGCGTAAAGGCACGTGCTATCCTTGCGTCTGACAAGGATGCACGCCTCTACCAATGGGTGGTTGAAGGGCAGCATATCCGCAACCGTGCAGGCTTCTATCTCACCTACAACGAAAAAAATAAGCAGTTCGGCGTCAGCAACCAAAAAGCTGATGCCTATACGTTTGTGTATAATGTGAACAACTACGAGAACAACAACAGCGTGCGTTACGACCTCTGTTCTACCGATGACCAGCAGGCCCTCAGCATCGGCGAAGAAGATGTTCTTTGCTGGGCGGCCCCCAACACCCGCAATTCGGCGGTCGACCTACGCCCGTATATCATTGCGCCAGAGCTTCCCATCCCGTCGTTAGGCGGTGCGGACTATCACCTCTATTGCATCCGCACTGCTGGGAGCGACCGCTATGCCTACCACATGGAGGAAGCTAACTCTATTTCTCTGAAACCTTATGAGGAGAAGAACCTGTGCCAGTTGTGGGTGCTTATCAGAGACGGAGAGGGCAAGGGCGACGGCTATTTGCAGAGCGCCTACAACCGCCACTTCCTGAAATACGACACGGGCAGCAACACCTTCGTGGCGGTGGCAGATAAAAAAGATGCTACGCGCATCCGCCTCGTTGAGACTTCGGGTAATTACGACCATTGGCAAATTGAATTGCCCGATGTCAACGGCAACAGCAACCTCATCTCCCACAGCTATAGTGGAGGAGGCAATCCGAAAACCGTCAGTCTGTCGCTGCAAGGCCCGAACAACGGCAACAACTTTGTTGAGATTTTCCCAGTGGACATCACCCCCGATTTCTACGAAGAGGCGGGCGGTGCTTTCCGCAATATCAATCTCAACGAACTTACGCCGCAACTTGAACTCACGACTGACGGCATGGCGCTGAAGGCCAAGGCATCTGCCTCAGAAGACGACGCCAACAACAGCTGGAAGAACATCGGCACTAAGGACGACTTCGTGCTGCGCAATGGTCATGGCCAATATATCGGCACGGATGCAGAGGGCAACGTGTGCCTCACCACAGACAAGGCACAGGCCACCCATTTCTATCTCTGGCTCAACCACGGAGACAAGGACGGCACTGTCAGTTGGTGTTTCGCCCAGTTGAACGCCGACGGCAGCAAACCAGAGGGCAAACCCAAAAATTGTCTCGGTGTTTCTGACGTTGCCAACGGCACCGTCGCCATGCTGCCATTCTCCACTTATGAAACCGACAAGCTGCATACGCTCTGCTTCACCTTCGGACGCCTAACGTCTCCAGAACTCTCTGATGCCGCAGCAGGAAAATATTACTACACCTTCATGTGCTTCGACAAGGTGGGGGATAATAAATATGTCAGCGACGGCAACGACACCAGCAAGGTCGTTATCGCCGAAGGCAAGAGACTCGTCAACGACCAGATGTGGGCCTTGGTGGGTGTCAGCAAGGATGGCTTTGTGCTGATGAGCAAAGACAGATATTATCTGTATTTAAATGGTGACATTTTTAACGTCACGCACGACCTCGCGAAGGCCACCCATTTCAGCGGTACATACGATGTCAACAAGCAGCGCTATGTGCTGACCGTTCTATCCGCAGTGGGGGGCGACAGTAAATATAACGGATGGCAGATGCTTCTTAGCAACAATGGGAGTAATGTTACGGTCGGTCAAAAAGGCACCAGTACAGATAATCGTTACTACCTCAACTTCATCCCCATCCCCGTTCCGGAAGACTTTTCCGATTACGAAGTACTCCCCAAGCGCTCTTGGTTTGTCAAGCAGGCGCACGAGGCTACCGCCGACCCGATGACTGGTTTTATCCAACGCGATGAAAGCGGATGGACCAAGAATCCCTATACTGGGAAGATGATGCAGAAGACGAGTACTTACACCATCACCCACTATCTCAAGGCAGAGAGCACGCGCAAGCTTTATGTGCCTACCTGCATGGTAGGGTCGGCTAATACCCGTTCGCGGGCCTTCCAGCGTTGGTATAACTACAAGACCGACGAGGCCGTGAGCGACTCGGTGCTCAACCTCGACCTCAGCAGTAGCCGTCGGTACAGAAACGGAATTGTTGTGGGCGAACAACTGAATTTGAACGGTCAGAATTATGGTAATTACGTAGATCACTGTGTCACCTTCCAAATGCCAGAGGTCATCCCCGACGATTGGGAATACATCCTTGGTGGCGACCTCACAACCTACAGCGATTTCGTTGATTATTTTGGCGACAACGGCAACCCCATATATAATGGAAATGTCACCAAATATAATGGGAATGTCACCAGCGACATCATCCTGCCCTCGAAGCAAAACATTGTGGAGCCGACCATCACCGGCCGCAACCTCTATGTCATTCGCAATGCCCGCGCCATTGCCAACGAATTGCTCCTGTATAAGGATGATGGCAGCAATGATAAATGGTATGAAGAGCACACCATTGCTTTCCCGAAGAAGAAGGTGACGCTCAATTACAGTTCGGTTGCCCTCAATATGCAGAAGCAGGACTATTGGTTTTATAATGGTGGTATTGCCTCAGAAGACAATCTTCAGAATGCCGTCAACAGTGGGGCAATCGAGGTTAAAGTGGACGACCTGGGCAGTGGCATCACTTTCGCCAAGTTCCTTAATAGCGGTGCTGGTGCTGGTGCTGACCGCGCCATCGCCTTCAATTATCCAGACGATGACAACGGCAAGGGCACCGGTACCGCCACGGCCGGCAGCTGCACCTTGAAGGTGTATGGAGTGGCCAGCGACGGCACGCGCTATCAGATTGCCAAATTCAATCTGATATTTGAAGATGATTTCGAGCCAATCATCTATTCCGAAATCATCGGAAAAAAAGACGACGGCACCTTCAAATCGGCGCGTTCGCCAGAGGCCTTGCTGAAGACCACTGGCGACCCTGTGGCCACCATCACCTTCGACCCCGATGAGTTTGACTCCTTTGTCTCGCCACCTGTGGGAACCTATACGGGATTTACAAATTCAGGAAAAGGCGATAACGCCAATCAAAAATACTCTTTGACATATCGCTACCCCTTCAACTACGATAACACCTCTTATTGTTTTGCGCCAATCGGTGGAGATTTCAACAGTACTAATGGTAGAACTTCAGAGTGTACGTGGGGTAACTACACTGTTGCCCATCGTTTTGATATGGGAGATAATCGTGGTAATTTCTTTGCCGTTAAGAAGTATTACGAGAATGAATATGGCTCTCAAAACTATGGTGCCAGCCAGAGCGGCTTCCTCTATATTGACGCTTCCGACCTTCCTGGTAAGATTGCGTCTATCGACTTTGCTGGTATGCCTTGCAAAGCCTCGCGTCTCTTCGTTTCGGCATGGATGAGCAGTCCAGACCGTGACAACGAAAGTCCGGCCAACGTGGTGTTCTCCATTCAGGGATTTAAAAACGGCAAGGCCACGACGCTCTATTCTTACTGCCCTGGAAGTATCTTGGGCCAAGCTCGTGATTCCCTTAGCAAGACGTTGAACCCTACGGATAATGATGGCAAAGGCATCTGGCAGCAGGTGTATTTCAGTTTCGTCAATAAGAATGCTGACGACTTCGACAACTTCCGCCTTACCATCGACAACGCCTGTACCAATACCAGTGGTGGCGACATCTTGATTGATGATGTCGAGGTGTTCAGCGTGAAGCCAGATGTACAGATTGAACGCACCATTCCTGTCTGTGGCGACCAGCTTACCTTGTGTAAGATGACCGTCGACTATGACCAGGTGCGTGCCCAGTTGGGCCTCAACACTGGCGAAGTGATGAAGGACGATCCAAAGGTGTGGTATTGCCTCCTCGACAAGGAGATGTTTGACGCCGAATTGGGTTTCGACACAGGAACGTCAGAAGGACAGGAACGCCTCTACCGTATGTCCGACGCCGAGGTGAAGCCCGCCTTCGTCAAGGCCCTCTTGGGCGACCCCAACAGCCAGGTATCTGGAGAAGGCATCTTCCGCTCTGTGGAGTTTAAAACCAAATTCGAAGACCTCCCGCTCTTCAAATACAGAGACGCTGTGGCGGCCACTGTCGGCATGGCATCTCGCGAAGTCACCAGTGCTGGTGTGCGCCACTTCGTCATCAGCGACAAAGTGAAAGAGCCGAGAATCAAGCCCAACCACGACTATTACTTCCTCTTCGTGCCGCGCTTCTCCGACGACCCCGTCACGCTGGCCAATGCCTTCCACTCGTTTGAGATCAACACGCGATGCAGCGTCCGCTGCAAGTTCCGCACGCTGTCGCCCATCCGCGTGGTGACGGATGCCGACGACGAGGCCGCCGTTGAACACGAAACTCAGACCTGCGCTGGCAAGAGCGTCTCGCTCAGCGTCAAGCAGGTGGGAGAGAATTTGGATGGCGTTATCGGCGAACGCATTGTGCAGTATGACTGGTGGCGCGATTATGTGGGCGGCGCATTCACCGACGTGTGCATCAATGTCGACAACGCCACGTGGCGCGTCTTGGGAAAGAACGAAAGCCGCCTCTCCAACGAGATTTCGCTCCGCGAGGCGCTCTTGGCTTTCCGTCATTTCTATCCCAAAGCCACCACCGTGGCAGGCGCCGCGCCGAAGAACGACGAGGGATATACCCTCGAGCAGAACGTCATCGACGTGCTCCATCAGTTCACGCTCAACAGCGCCGACAAGGTGGCGTCGCTCGTGTTGCTCAACAACACGTGCAACATCTATGTGCCTGCAGCCACAAAGCAGGGCACAATTCTGAAGGTGACGGTGGTGCCCATTGACCACGAAGACACCAGCGGCACGCAATATTGCTATGATCCGGAGCAGGTGGGCATCAAAGTGAGCGGACAGGCGCCGCAGCTCTTCGACGGTCTGCATGGCACCCAATATAAGTATCCCGATAAGCTCACCAACGTGCCAGTGCGCAGCAGTTTGGCCGCCGTGGCAGAAGTGAGGGCCAGGGCCGACGGCAGTGCCGCCAATGTCTTGCGCGTGCCTTTGCGCGGCATCGAGACGGTGACGAAAGACGCCATCGGTCTGACCAGCGTCAGTCCAGAAGTCTTCCTCGCGGGCACCAACGACCCCAATATGAAGGCGTATGAAACGAAGGCCGCTGAAGAACGCGCCGGCCTCAGTGTGCAGAACTTCCGCATCGTGGGCCAGCTCAAAACGCTCGAAGCCAGCACGACAAACCCCGAAAATGCCCATGCCGACATCGTCTTCAACAGCGACTTCCATCCGCGTGAGGGATATGTCTATACGCTCCGCTTCAACTATCGGGAACGCTTTAATGCAGGTAGCACTGCGCAGACAACGGTGTGTGACGGCAATGTGCTCGTTGACCTCATCATCGTTCCGAAATACCAGAAATGGACGGGAGCAGCCGGAAACACCGACTGGACGAACGATGCCAACTGGCAACGCGCCGACCTCGCCGACTTGCAATTCAAAGCCGATACGGAGACGGATTATGCCGCCAATGCCGACAACGGTACGGCGCAGGGCTATGTGCCGATGCTCCACACCAGTGTCATCGTGACGCCCGACAAGGCAGGACCGCAACTCTATGAGACCAACAATGCCGGCGCCGACGACCAGTTCCTCAACTTCGTCGATCACGAAGGCGAACAGCGCACGGCGACGCCCGACATCGAATATGCGCTTCTGGCAGCGCCGAAAGCCGTAGCGGGCGTCAACCGTTGCGGCATCTACACGCCCTATCAAAGTAAGGACCTTGTGGTGCAGAGCGGTGGCGAATTGCTGCATGCTGAACGCCTCAGCTATGAGAAAGCGTGGGTGGAATATGCGCTGACTCCCGACCGATGGTACACCCTCGGTTCGCCGCTGCGCCAGAGCTACGCGGGAGAATGGTATGCGCCTAACAACGATGCTTGCCAGGCTACGCCTTATTTTAAGAACGTGACTTACAACACGACAGACTACCATCGCTTCGCGCCAGCCGTTTATCAGCGCAGTTGGGACAAGGCTAAGTCTACGCTTTACTACCTCGAGCCTTATTCGGCCAACAAGCCGCAGGAAGCCAGAGTGGACACGACGACGGAGAATATCTACCAGGCTGCCAATTGGAGCGCTGTCTACAACGACGTGCGGGAGGCTTATTCGCAGGGTGGCTTCTCTGTCAAAGTCAACGGCGTCGGTATCGGGGCGCAGAAATACACTAAATCGCTCTTCCGTTTGCCGAAGGAAGACACGGACTATGGCTATTACACGGAAACGAACGTGACGGACGGGAGGACTTATCCTGTGGACCGCACGTATCATCATAAATTGGCGACCGACCAACTGGCAAAGTCTGGCACCGAAATAACGGTGACGCTCACAAACGAAAACCGCAACAACAGGTTCTTCCTCGTGGGCAACCCGTTTGCCTGCGCCCTCGACCTCAACGAGTTCTTCAAAGAAAATGCCGCCCAACTCAATGGGGCGAAATATTGGGTGCTGACGGCCGGCGGACAGGAAGGGGCGATGCGCCAACCCAATGCCGGAGAATGGATTTCCGTGAACGGCACGACGGAGGCCGCGCTCGCGAGTCTGCCATCGGGACAGGGCTTCTTCGTGGAAGGCAAGGAAGGCACGAACACCATCAACTTGAAGTTCACCGCCGACATGCAGACGTCGCTTCACACCAGCGGAACGCTGCTGCGTGCTCCAGCCATCGGACGTGCTGAGGCTCCTATGCTCCGCATCCGCGCTTCGCGAAGCGGCCAGGGGAGTGAGGCTCTGGTGGTGAAAGACACCACAGCGGTCAACGGCTACGAGGCTGCGGAGGATATGCAACTCTTGCTCGACAACTCGTTGCAGGAAATCCCAATGGTATATACGTTAGCTGGCAACCGCACGAGCACCATCAACCGACGCCGCTCGCTCTGGCGCGTCCCCTTGGGTGTGTTGAGCAACAGCGAAGAACCTGTGCAACTCACGTTCTCGGGCATGCGCTCGTTTGGCGAGACGCTCTCGCTGCTCGACAGTCAGACGGGGGCCGTGACACCGCTGCGGGGCAATGGCAATGCCGACTGCGTGAAGGTGGAGGTGCCGGGAGTGACGACGGGCCGTTATTTCATCCTCTCTTCAGAGCGTCCATCCCTGGAGGATGAACAGAATTTCACACAACCGCTCATACAGGCCGACAAAGGCAGTGTGACAATCTCTTCTTCTGCAGCGCATGTGCTGACGTATGTGCGTATCGTGGCGGCAGATGGTCGCACGGTGTACAAACTCACGCCGTATGTCTCACGCCTCTCTCTGAAACTCCCCACTGGCGTTTATGTGGTGGAGGCACGCACGGATGAGGGTGAGAGTGTCGGGAAGGTGTCGCTCTGATTTATGTATATATAATGTGCTCTGATTTATATATAATGACAAAAGCTATAATGACAAAAGCGCCGGAGAATGCTCCGGCGCTTTTGTTTTTGGGGGACAATGAAAAGTAAGCATCCCGTACAGGCCGTATTGCATAAAAC
>ERZ1034876.1282-NODE-1282-length-10505-cov-20.601818_pt1 | contig 10505 bp, 7 predicted proteins | sample MGYA00520698_ERZ1034876 | MGnify/ENA primary metagenome ERZ1034876 (study PRJEB33766, sample SAMN09781723) | gut metagenome | biome: gut microbiome | host: Homo sapiens | place: Madagascar | study: EMG produced TPA metagenomics assembly of the PRJNA485056 data...
TGAACTTCCAGATTGCCATGCTGGAAGAGCAAAAGAACATTTTTACGAAATACAGTGAGTTTTTGAACTACTTCGACCCCTCGCTGCATCTGGAAATCAACCTTGTCACCCGCAGCATGGACGAGGAGCAGTTTCGCCGCGACACCTTCCTGCCGCTGTGTGGGAATGACCGTGACCGCTGCGCCGAGGAGATGAACCAAGTCGTGGCGGAAAAAGCACTGCGCGGTCAAAATGGCCTGATTCGTGAGAAATACGTCGCCTTCAGTCTGCACGCCGAAAATTACCAGCAGGCGAAAGAGCAGCTGGAAAACCGTGCTGCAGATATTGCCGATCACTTCAAGCGGATGGGCAGCAGTACACGCATCTTGTCCGGCATTGAGCGCCTGAGCCTGTTACAAGGCATCATGCGGCCCAATGAGGAAATGAGCTTTTCCTATGACTGGCTGCTGGCTGAGGATGATCTTACTACGAAGGATTTTATTTCACCCAGCTCTTACAACTGGCACCCGGAACATGACGACTCGCGCGCGGTTTACCGTGACCGCTATCAGTTTGGCGATAAAATCGGCAAGACAATGTATCTGCGGGGCATAGCACCGGAAATGAAGAACGGTTTGTTCTCTATGCTGTCCGAGCTTCCGTTTGACCACGTCATCACAATGCATGTTGACGCTATGGACCAGGCAGAAGCCGTCCAGGAAATTGAGAAAAAGCTTGCTTATATGCACAAGGAAGAATACGATGCCATTGCCAAAGCACGCGAGCGAAATATGCCTGCCAGCATAGCTGTGAGCTATGATCTGAAATCCAAAATGCACCACACAGAGCAGATGATGGATGACATTACAACCAAAAACCAAAAAATCTTCAAAGTCTGCATCCTCATTCACACCTATGGCGATTCCAATGCGCAGTTGGACGAGCGTGTGCGGCGCATTTGCAGCACCGTACAGCAGCAGACCTGCCGCTTCGACAGCATTTTGTATGAGCAGCGCAACGCCATGAACAGTATGCTGCCGCTTGGCAAGAAATGGCTCGGGTTGGAGCGCACGCTGGAAACCGTCAGCACGGCCATCTATGTGCCGTTCACCACACAGGAACTGTTCCAGCCGGGCGGACTGTACGAGGGTATCAACGCCCGCAGTAAGAATCTGATACTGTGTAACCGCAAGCTGCTGCCCGCCCCTGCCGGTATGGTGCTGGGTATGACGGGCTACGGCAAGTCTTTCTCCGTAATGCAGATGGTCACCAATATCATGCTTCGCTGGCCAGATGATGATATTGTTCTCATCGACCCAGAACAGGAGTACACGCATCTCGTTACAGCCATGGGTGGCGTAGTGATTGACATTTCCGCGTCCAGCCCCTCCCATATCAATCCTATGGACATCACGGAAGATTACGGCGATGACGAGGACCCCATCCGGCTGAAAAGTCAGTTCTTGCAGAATTTCTGCCAGCTCATTCTACACAGCTCCGAATTGTCGCCCCAGGAGCGAACCTTTATTGATGTAGCTGCCGGCCTGACCTACCAGCGCTATATGGCAAATCCCAAGCGCGAGGAAATGCCAACGCTGCACGACTTTTATAGAAATCTTGCGCTGCAGGGAGAGGAAGTCAAGCCACTGCTTACGGCGTTGAAGCTATATGTAAGTGGCTCCATGGACCTGTTTGCCCACCAGACCAATGTGAACGTGCAGAATCATTGCATCTGCTTTAATACGGTCAAGCTGGGCAAGTCGATGCAGTCTATCGGCATGCTGACAGTGCTGGATCAGGTTTGGAACCGCATCACTCGGAACCGCGTGTTGGGTCGTCGCACATGGGTGTTTACCGACGAGTTCCAACAGCTGCTGGGCAACAAGGACTGCACGGACTTTTATTTCCAGTTGTCCAGCCGCGCCCGCAAGTGGGGTGCGATTCTGACCTCCATCACCCAGCATGTGCGCTCGGTTCTGGACAACGAGGATGCGCGCCGAATGCTGTCCGACTGCGGATACATCAAGCTGCTGAACCAGTCGCCCGACGATGCCAACGATCTGGCGCGGCTGCTGCACATTTCCAACGAGGAAAAGCGGTACATCGAGAATGCAGAGGTCGGCAGCGGACTGCTGATCGTGTCTAAGACGGTGGTGCCCTTCAACAACGATTTTCCGAAGGATACCGAGCTGTTCCAGCTGATGGATACCTCTCCTAATCGAAAGTCTTAATGCGTTATGCTTACACCTGCACATCTCTTAAATAACCTCACGGAGTCTGCCATGTCAGAACTATTCACGCAAAATTATAGCGACAAACCTTTATTCCATACCGATACTGACATATCGGAAAGCCTGCACAATCAGGTAGATGAAGCATCAAACGGCGAGGAACTGCTGGATAATACTGAAAAGCAAGCCGAGTCGCTACTGTCGAATGACGATTATGTAAGTGAAACGAAAAATAGTATTTCAGACGATAGAGATGATGTAGCAGAAAGCTTATCATCTCCCGCCGAAGGCAACCGGAAATATATCGCTGGTACCAACACTCCCCGTGCCAGCCGCAGCAATGCCTACTACGAACTGCTGTGCAAACAGCAGACATACGGCTACCGCTCCCCTGCCATGCGCGGCACCACAGCTGCAGCGCACGGTATCACGAGTGCAAGCGGGCTGGTCAGCTATCAGGAGGACTTTGCCACCGATGCCGCGCAGGATCTCGGTGTACACGGCGCGGCGGCGGAACTGATTATGCAGGAGACGTTTCTCGGGACTGCTGCGGAGGACGTCGGCATACTGGGCAGCTATACTGTGAAGGGCATCAAGGATGTGCAGGACGGCACGCGCACCGCCGAGGAGGTCCTACACACAGGCGGCGACGTGCTGCGGATGGAGTTGGGAAGCTCTGCAGTACAAATCGGCTCTGCCGGTGCACGTACCGCTCTGCACTATGTAGAGACCTTCTCGACCAGTGCGGATGATTTTGCTGACCGTGCGCCGGGTATCATCAGTAATACAGGCTTTCAGACCGGTCATAGCGTTATCAAGGTTGCACGGTTCTTTGCCCATCCTGTCAATGCGCTTGTGTCTATCGGCAGGACGGCGCTTATTTGTGGCGCAATTGTTCTGTTGTTGCTGATTATTGGGCTGCTAGGCCAGATGGGCGGTACTACAACGACCAGCGTGCTGTGTGCCGACAGGCCGGAGGATATTCAGCAGCTTGTCGAAAGCATCAATACCTACCGCAATGAAGCTGCCACTGACGAGTTGCGCAGAGCCTTTCGCAACGATGTTGACCCCAACGGCAACCCCTACGGCTACGACACGCTGACCGGCCAACGCAGCAACAATATGCAGCATGGCGTCACATGGAGCTACGCCAACGGCATCTACAATGACACTGCTGAGATCATCTCGATGGCCGCGGTCTATTATCAGCAGGAGTGGCCCAGTTCACAGGAGCTTGCGGCTTTTACAGACGACGTGCCGTTTACCCAGTACTGCCGCGTCCTGACCGCCTACGGCATGGAAATTACTGCGCGAGAGTCTGCGCCCTACTCCTGCATCAGCTATGGCGGCTGCGTCAATGGCTACCGCAGCGAGGGCGAGACTGTGACCATCACAGAGTATCGATGCGAAACGCACACCTGTGCCCAAGGCAATGAAGAATGCGGGCACTACCACAACGGAATATGGGAATGGAGCGATGACCACGCGGAAGGCAGCAGCCGCCCCGAATGGATCGAAGACGGCACACACGATGTGACCGTCTTTTTTCCTGTCATTTTCCCGGATGGGGCCACCCAGTCAGAGCTGTGTACCCTGCCGGATGACTACACCCAAGTTGTCGATAGCAAAATTGCCGCAGAGGACTGCTCCGGCAGCATCGTGCTGGATGAAAGCGCGAATCTCTACAAGGGCGAGCCGAACGATTGGTTCTATCCCCCGAATGAGCGCACCGCCATCTTTACAGTGGAGACCACCGACGGCGACGAAACTATGACGCAGGACTATACCGTGACCTTTGCCAACGCAACCGCTATTCCCTGGTGTCCCGGAGAACTGCACAACGGCCAATACGGCCATTATGACCTAAACTGCACCATTTACCTGACCGGCTATGACCGCTATGCTGACCCGGAAACCGAAGCCCCCAATGGTGCGGACGGCGGCACGGGCAACCTGGAAGCACTGGCCGCAAGCAGCAACGACGGCACGCTGACACGGACAGTCATCAAGCAGGATCAGTACGGCAATGCGTATGCGGGCAATGCGGTCACTGTACGCTTTACGAAAACTATAATGCTGCCGCCCGGCGCGGCGGGCTTAAAGGGCTGGTATGAGAACGGCGCGGACACTTATGGCAACATGGAATGGGCGTCCTTGCTGTATCGTATGGACTGGGAGGCGCTTTACGGCGTTGCGGACGGTATCAAGTGCCGTTCGGTAGGCTCCGCTTTGACTGCTGACGAGCTGCAGGCATTGCTGGCCGGACTGAACATTGACCCCGACACTGCGCGCGGACAGGTCGTAGCCTTTGCCATTAGCTGCCAAGGTCATTTTGTGTACGGACAGCCCTCGTCGCTGCGCGGCGGCCCCGGCAATGCCAGCGTCGGGATGAATTTGGACTGCTCCAGCTTTGTGCGGTACTGCTACTGGGCACAGGGGCTTCCGTTTGCAGCAGGTAATACTGCCGCCTATGGCCGCACCGGTGACTTGCGGGCAATCTCTTCTGCCGAGGTCCAGCCGGGCGATCTACGGGTCGTCTATGCCGCTGGCGGAGAGCAAGGCCATGTGCAGATGGCGCTTGGCGGCGGCGCGTGGATCGAATGCTGTTATGGCTACGGCGTCTGCGTAAACATGTCCAACGCATGGATGGAGAGCCGCGGCTGCCATTACTTTACCTATGCCGGATTTTAAGGAGGCACTTTTCATGAAAAGAGTTCTGGCGATTTTGCTATTTGTCCCGTTTGTCATAACGCTGGCATTACCCTGCCATGCAGCGGGAAACGGAGAGGTGACGGTATCCTTAGTAGATATTCCCGCGGAGCTGCAGGAGCGTTCCGTGCTGATTACGCTGGGCAGCGGTCCCAACGACACGGACGCTGTTCTTGTAACGCTGAACGGCTTGAACCAGTATAGCCAGACCGTGACGTTGCCGGAGGGTTCCTATTACTGCAATGCCGCTGTTCAATACGACGCCCTAAACGATTGGCCGCTGCGCGAGGTTGATGGCACCACCTTTTTGCAGGTCGAGGCTGGTGGTCAGTATGAGCTGCAATATGAGTTTGCAGGTGAGAGTTGGTTCACGGAAGTAACCGGGCAGACACGCTATTATACGCCGCTGCCGCTGCGCCAACCGCCTGCCGACTATCAGCCAACAACGGCCCAGATCAGCGCATACCTGACGGCACCAGTCGGCTTTTCTCAACACTGTATCGTCTACCTGCAGAACCTGTACAGCGGTATGGTATACGCGCTGGATGTATACGAATCCAATCAGCTGGCCGCCGTTTGCACGGAAGCTGACAGCGGACTGTATGCGCTTCTATCTGCCCGCGTTGTGGGCGATGCAGCGGAACGATACCAGTTCGAGTGCGAGCAGAAGGAGCTGAATACCGATGACGGCGCAAGCTTTCATCTGACGGTAACAGACACAAAAATCCAGACGCTGATTTGAGTACGCCCAGCCATGACAAGAACACCACTGTACAGCGAGCGGCAGCCTATAATGCACCAGCTGCCGCTACGCCGTCCGCAGCGTCGACACCGGAGCCGACTTCTTCTCAACCTGTACAGCAGAGCAAAAAGTCGGCAAATCCGTTCTGGAATGTGCTGGACTTTTTGCCCATCGTTTTTATCGGAGCTGGGCTGTTCTGGTTTCGCCAGAAGAACCGCCGGGGCGGCCCGAAGGAGTAACGTGAGCGAAAGCGAACGTTAGCAAGCATTGCATCTGTTTATACACACATGCCTCTTAGGGACACCCTAAAACCCGATTTTGTATCATTTTTTTCGATGAGGCTTGTTTGGCAATGGAGTTATGTGTCAATGAGAAAAAATCGAGAGCGTTCAATAGGAAAATTAGTTTACTTTACAGAAACGGAGATAGCGACCATCGAAAACAAAATGGCTGAATCTGGCATGACTAATTTTTCTGCTTACTGCAGAGAAATGCTCCTTACTGGTGAAATCAAACACTATGATTTTTCGCAGCTGCGTCAGCTGTCTGCAAGTTTGGGGCGCATAGCCGGGAATGTCAATCAGGTTGCAAAGAGGTGCAATGAAAATCGAACTACAACTGCAAACGATGTAGAACAATTGCAACGTAACTATTTGGAGCTGAAAGCTCTATATCAAGAAAGACTTGTAAAGATGCTACGGAGGCTTTACTAAGGTATGATTATTCAAAAATCCAATTTTAACTGAAATATTCTTCAACAAGCAATCCAACATTCATAGATAGAGTCCCTATTCAAACACTCACTTTCCTCAGTGAATCAATGGGTGAAATAAGAGGTCCTTAAGCCAAATGCTCAGGAACCATCTTCACTTATATGCATTCTGACAGTAATTGCCTCACTCCACCGAAACAAAAATCTATTTTTTGCAATTACGGTTCGCGGCCTATCAATAGAAAATGGTCCTGAGTACTTTTTCCCAAATTTAGGATCGGTAATAGAGTCAGTCGTATAATACGATGTAAGAACACTACTAGTGGAGTTGATGAAAATTCCCTGAGAATAGGAGTTCAAAATACCACCCGCCGGATATACCTCTGGCTTGGGAACAGGTACGGTAAAGAGAGCAAGTACATCTACAGCAAAAGCAATAACAATGCCAAGCCATTTGCAAGATTTCTTTGTACGCGCGGTATGCAAATAGTTGACGAATTTTCCAACCACGACAGAAACCGTTAAAATCGCGATAACCGTAAATTCATCCATTTTCATCAACCTCCTTTTCGATTGCTGCTCCATTCTACCATAAGAAATAGTCACAAATCTATCAACAAAGTACATAATATTCGAGCAAAAGACGACGAGATTTTTTAACAAAAAAAAACTTGTTTTTGGTTGAATTTTGTGCAAAAAGAGCGTATGATAATATTCCTTTATTTAATATTCTAAAAAGGGTTACTTTATGGCTATTACAAAAATTCATGCAATAAAATCAACCTTAAGTAATGTGATCCTCTACATAGAAAATCCTTCTAAGACCGATGGCCAGTTGCTGGTTTCCGGATACAATGTAGAGCCACAGACTGCCGCACTCGATTTTGAAATCACTGCCATGATGGCGCACAAGGTGCACCATATTTCCTGCAAGAAAACTTCAAATCTCGCTTATCATCTGATACAGTCTTTTTCACCCACCGAGAAAATCACTCCGAGAGAAGCACATGATCTTGGTCGCAAACTAGCGCTGGAATTCACAGAAGGAAAATATGAGTTTGTAATAGCAACTCATATTGATAAAGGACATATACATAACCACATCATTATCAATTCCGTCTCTTTTTACGATTACAAAAAACTGCGCACAGTTCCATACCGTACTGCACAGCAGATCCGTAGTATCTCGGATCGGCTTTGCATGGAGGCACAGTTGTCTGTCATCAAAGATCCTCAAAAATTGGGCCAACTCTACCCCACTTACATACAGAAAAAACGCACAACCAGCAATCGTACTGAAGTCCGCAAGAAGCTTAACTTCTGCCTGGAGCGTGCCACGAATTATGCCCAGTTTCTGCAAATGGCGCAGGAACTGGGCATTTCTGTTTGCCAGCGAGGCAAGCACATGACTTACTTGCTGGATGGTGCGGGGCGCGCAATCAGAGATACATCTTTGGCCGATACCGACAAGTTTACGTATACCGGCCTCGTGGAGCGCTTAGAGGATAACGCTGCCGAACAGCTATTTATTCGTGAGCGCATAGTTAAGATACTTCCGAATGTCTCAACCTTTGCTGACTTTGCAAAACTGCTGCAGTCCGCGGGAGTTAAGATACGGGTAAAGAAGCAATCCGGACAACTTTTGTATAAGGCTGCCGACTTAGATGGCACATGGATACCTGCGGATGCTTTAGGAGATGGATTTACACTCGCAGGCTTAGAAAGTGCGATAAAGAATAAATCAGGAATCCTTGACACAAATCATAGTACGTCGATTGCAGAGCTATATCAAGAATTGACTACAAACTATTCGCAGAGTTGTGATACATCTGTCAGACTCACGTCACGTCAGATATGTTCTGCCGGCAAGCGCGGTGTTCTGCTGCAAATACAGGATGCGAACGGTAATCCCGCAAAGCTGATGATGGACAATCGGCACATTCATACCACCTCAGACGGTGCCGTGACCGCTGATATTGGCGCCGCCTTTTCGTATGATATAACCTACGGTGACGGCACACATGGCACTATTCGTGGCACAGATTTGATTCGACAAATTGATGAAGCGAATCTGACGCAGCCCCTGACCGTAAGCTTGACTGCCAATCAGATCATCGCCATGAGCCTGCGCGGAGTGACAGTGCATTTGCCGCAATATGGCATTGAGCGACTATTCATTCCGGAACACTATGTACAGCGAAACGTCGAGCAAGGAAGCTGTACGATCAGTTTATATCCCGGTTGGCAGTATAGCTATGTACCAACCGGCAGCGAGAAGACGCGAAAATCAATCAGTGGCGCTGATCTGGCGCAGTCACTAGGATGTGTGGTGCAGGTTGACACTTTTGAAAGCAGTTTGGCCCGTCGAGTCGCCAATGTGGAACGCCGTGCAGGAATTGCAAACGCCCAAGAGCTTGGAAAACTCTTGGGCAGCATGGCTGCTAATGGTTTACATTCAGCTGCTGACTTTGATAAACAAATAAATGCATATCTACGCGAAGAAATAAAGCTCCGCAACGAGATTGCAGAGCTTCGTTCCAAAAGCAAAACGTATGCAGCAATGGCTCATAATCTGCAGGTGTGCCGCACCTATAAATCTGTATGGTTGGAGTATGCATCCAAACCACTTACCCTGAAGGATACCTTCTACAAGCAAAATGAAGCCGCTCTGCAGGCGTATAGCAGAGCGGCTTCACAACTTGATAAAATGGGGATTTCACTGGGTACTGAACCTGAAAAGGTAAGACAATTAGTTACAGAAACAGAAGGTCGGATAGCTGATCTTATTGCTGAATTAGAAATAGTTCGCAAATCGAATCGATCCATTCAGGAAGATAAGGAAAAAGTCGAACAGATTCAAGGTGATTAATGAACATCTGAACGCCATTCCAATCTACCGCATGAAGCAGGAGCTTGCAGGCAACGACCTTGTTATCTCTCACGCCAATATGGCAAACTGGATAATCTATTCTACAGATCATTACTTCAGCCTGATGTATGATTTGCTAAAGAATATGTATAAATCGGTTTGTCTGCGACACTTGCATGGAGTTTTAGCGACACTTTCTCGACTTAAAGCGAGATAGCTGTATAAATGTAAGCGTTTACCTTACGAATCTGTTTTCAAGGATAACGGATAAAATCGGACATGTATACATCCAGGTGTCCGTCTAAATCATCTATGCTTTAAGGCAGAGGTGATTATAAAGTGAAGTTTTCTTTCAGATAATTCAATCGTCAGGATTCCGATGATATCTGGTAGGGCACTCCTGAGAAGCATTTTCTTACTCACACTATCCTTGACCTACTGCTCTCCCCTACATACCGTCTGCCGAGAACCGTAACCACAGTCCGTATCTATAAGGATTGGAACTGTTTCTCGGTTTGCCCTCGGTGCAAGAAAGTTATCGAGTACAAATATCAGTCTTACTGCGGCAGCTATGGGCAATACCTAGATTGGTCGAAGCTCGACGATGACGAGGAAGATTTCATCGGGTGGGATGGTGTAGAAGAAGATGATTAAACCACCTTTTCCGCAAGCCAGATTCCCACCGCAGCACCCAACGTGTTGAACAGCATATCGTTCACATCCGCCATACCCCTGCCTGTGAAATACTGGAGAACTTCACAACACAAAGAAAGTATAAAAGAAACAACGACTATTCTCTTTCTGTTTGGTTTCCATCTCTGGCTTGTCCAGCCAAATGGAATGTACAGAATCAGATTCAAGAGGTTTCCTGCCCACACACCGGCATTCGGCCACAGCTTCAAATGAAGTCGGATATTCTCATTGTACCCCAGTGCTCGGCGCAAGAGCGTGATATAAAAGATTAAGAACACACTGTAGGCAGTCGGGATCCATGACTTCTCCTTACGGTTGAGCCAAGCAAGTAACCCAATGGCTACAAGTATAGCTATCTCAGGAATAGTCAGATTTGCGCTGGTGCTGTAGTGGATTTGATACAGAAGTTCTCTCAAACTCCGTAACCCCGGCTCCTGATGGTCTCCACAACCTGAGATACATACTTCTGGCAGGTGTCATGGTTCGGTGCCTCCACCATCACACGCACGACCGGTTCGGTGCCGGACTCACGGACCAGGATGCGGCCTGTGTCGCCCAGAGCCTCGCCTA
>ERZ1034876.1284-NODE-1284-length-10495-cov-7.783238_pt1 | contig 10495 bp, 5 predicted proteins | sample MGYA00520698_ERZ1034876 | MGnify/ENA primary metagenome ERZ1034876 (study PRJEB33766, sample SAMN09781723) | gut metagenome | biome: gut microbiome | host: Homo sapiens | place: Madagascar | study: EMG produced TPA metagenomics assembly of the PRJNA485056 data...
TGGCAAACACGGGTGAGCGTTTCGGCTATTACACCATGCTTGCTGTGTTCTTGCTCTATTTGCAGGCCAACTTCGGCTTTGAAACCGGATTGGCAAGTACTATCTACTCCACATTCCTGATGATGGTTTACTTCCTGCCTATCATCGGTGGTATTGCAGCCGACAAGTTTGGCTTCGGACGTATGGTTACCACGGGTATCTTCATCATGTTCATCGGCTACCTCGTACTCTCTCTTCCTCTTGGCAAGGACACCGTTGCTGTAGCCGCCATGGGCGTTTCGCTTATCCTCATCGCCCTGGGCACCGGATTATTCAAGGGTAATCTGCAGGTGATGGTAGGCCGCCTCTACGACGAGCCACAGTATGCCAGCAACCGTGATTCAGGCTTCTCGCTTTTCTACATGGCTATCAACATCGGTGCCATGTTTGCTCCTACTGCAGCCATCAAGATTATGAAGTGGGCGCAGGATAGCCTGAGCGTATCAGTGGCGGATTCATACCACTTCGCATTCGCCGTGGCTTGTGCTTCGCTCATTGTCAGCATCGCCATCTACTATGCCTTCAGCTTCACCTACAAGCACGTGCTTGCTTCTGAGAACAAGAGCAAGGACGGTAAGACTCCTGCCAAGGAGACCAACGAGCTTTCCAAGGCTGAGACCAAGGAGCGCATCATCTGCCTCTGTCTCGTATTCGCCGTGGTTATCTTCTTCTGGATGGCTTTCCATCAGAATGGTAATACATTGACACTCTTTGCCCGCGACTATACTCAGAAGACTTCAGAGGGTCTGCAGTCAATGGCATTCGATGTTACCAACCTCGTGGCCTGCATCTTCGTGGTTTACGGATGCTTCGGATTGGCACAGAGCAAGACTGGTAAGGGTAAGGGCATTTCGCTCGGCGTAATCGTTGCAGCCATCGCATTCCTCTTCTATAAGTATAGCAACCTTGAGGGTTCCGTAGAAGTTGAGGCTCCTATCTTCCAGCAGTTCAACCCATGCTACGTAGTGGCATTGACACCAGTGAGTGTAGCCTTGTTCTCTTGGCTCAACAAGATTGGCAAGGAGCCTACATCGCCTGAGAAGATTGGTTTGGGTATGCTCGTAGCCGCTCTCGGTTTCGTATGGATGGCAGTAGGTTCAATGGGCTTGGAGCTTCCTTTGGCGCAGGGTGATCCTGCTACAGAGGGTACACGTGTCAGTGCCAACCTCCTCATCTCTACCTATCTTATCCTTACATTTGCCGAGCTTCTGCTTTCTCCAATCGGTATTTCGTTTGTATCGAAGGTAGCTCCTCCAAAGTATGCAGGTTTGATGATGGGTCTCTGGTTCGGTGCCACAGCCATCGGTAACCAGCTGGTCATGGTACCTGGCATCATGTGGGGTCAGAACTTCAACCTCATCACCATCTGGGGTGTTCTTGCCGGCATCTGCCTTGTATCTGCTCTCTTCATCTTCTCTATCATCAAGAAGTTGAATCGTGTAAGCTAAATTATATATATAATCTTGCTTTGATGCGTTCAAAGAAACGTGTTGTCTACGATTGGGTATAGAATTTCTAAATTGTAAAGATATGGAAGCATTAATTATGACATTGGCTGGTACTGGAGTAGTAGCTTTGGTATTAAATATTTGGTTAAGTACCAAATCTGGTAAAAAATGGCTTAAAAGTCTTTAAAGAAAAACGAGGTAACAGGTTGCGCCTGTTACCTCGTTTTGCTTAATGACCCTTAATGACTCTGACCCTTAATGACAACCCTCGTTTTTATATATTATTTCTTCTTGTATTGCGAAGGCAGGCAGCCGTATTCTTCCTTGAAGAACTTGGCAAACTGCTTGGGTGATAAACCTATGTTATAGGCTATCTCCGAAATGGAGAGGTCGCCGGTTTGCAGATAGGCGAGTCCATGCTTTAGGCGGATAGATCGCATGAACTCCAGTGGTGATTTACCCGTGGTGGCCATCAGCTTCTTGTAGAGGGCACTTCGGCTCATGTTCATCTCTTCGCTGAAATTCTCTACGCTGAACTCCGAATCGGATAAATGTTGCTCTATAAGGGCAGTAGCCTTGGCTATCCAGGCTTCTTCCTGCTTCCTTAATGCCTCTTCCTGCTTGATAGTAAAATCTTCTTTTTCAGCAGAAGCACCTTCCTCTTTCTCCTGTGCCCCAGAAGACTCTGGATAGGATAGGGAAGTATAGGCTTCTTTTCTGCGCTTCTCCCTTTTCCATACTTGCCAGGAAATAAGAACCAGCAGCAGGAAATAGAGCATGATGGCTTTGCCTGATAGCCAGAATGGCGGTAGAACGCGGAATGTAATCGTCGTTACCTTGTCATCATTTCCGTCCAGCCCCTTCACCTGCAGGGTATGTTTTCTCCAGGAAGGCTGACCTAGCTGGATGCAGTTGCCGTCGGCTATCTTCCATTCTTCATCGTTGTCCAGACGATAGGCAAAACGGAGTGGTGCGGCATGGGTGTAATCCAACGTGGAGACGAACAGGCTGATCTCCTCATCATGCTCGAATTCCATGTCTTGCAGCTTATCAGAAGTTAATGCAATCACTTTTCCGTTGATTTGCAATTCAGTGACCACCACGTTTCTTGCCTTCATGCTCTCTTCTATCAGCGAAGGACTCAGGCGGATGTATTTGCCGCAGCCGCCTGCCAGGATGTCGCCGTTGCTGGCGCAGTAGATGGCCTTCTTGCAGAAGGTGATGTTGCCCAAACCGTCCTTATCCACCAGTTTCCTGATGTGGAAGGTGTAATCGCCCTTCTCGTTCTTGCCGGTTCTGATGTTGAAGAGGGCTTTGCTTGTGGTAATCCACATCTGTCCCTGGTGGTCGCTCGTAATGGCAAGCGCATTGTTCAGTTCTTCGTTCTTGCCAAAGGCTTTGAGCAGACGGAAGTGTGCGTCGTATATCCTCACTTCGTCGTTGGTGCAAATCCATCTCAGCCTTCTCCGGTCTGCGTATACGGCATTGATGCAGGCATTCTGCAGTTCCTTGGCTGGAACTTCTTTCAGTTGTCTTTGAGCGTTGAGCAGATACATGCCCGTGCTGGTGGCTATGAGCATTACGTCCTCCTGCTCTGTATAAGCCAGGTCGGTGATGGCATTGGTGCGGAGGATGGAGTTTTGATAGGTATAGTTTCTGAACTTGCCTTGTGGAGTAACGCAGCAGAGTCCGCTCATCACGCCGCCTATCCAGAAGTTTCCTTTCTTGTCCTCTATCACTCGTCTGGCGTATTTCAGCTGGGCGTGTTCTTGCCAGATGGGGCGTATCTGTGCATCAGTTGTAAGCTGATAGATTCCTCCTCCGTAGGTGCCCAGGTAGATGTTCCTGTCGCCGGCTATCCTGCCGCCTATTACCAGATTGTTCTTCAGCATGCTGTTGCCAGCCTGGTATAGTTTGCCGGTGGTTTCGCAGTAGAGCCCGTTGCCGTCGTAGCCTATCCATAGCTTGCCCATGGCGTCCTGGCACAGGAAACCGATGTCTTCATTGAATGGGGTGGCTACGGAAGTGATGCTGTAGTTGTTGAGATTGGTGTAGGCAACGCCCACCTTCGTGCTGCCTATCCACGCCATGTTCTCGTTGTCGATGAGTATGGTGTAGATATGGTTGCTGGTCAGGGGGTAGGGATTGTCCTCGTTGCGGGTGATGCGTGTGGAGGTTCCGTCGGTCTGTCGGATGATGATGCCTGCGCTGTTGGTTCCTATCCATAGGTTTCCTTGCCGGTCTTCAGCCAGGGCACTGACGTTTTCATCGCAGATTTTTTCCAGGGTAGTCTGCGATTCGCCTTTCTCGCGTCTTGCTTTTTCTGATGTCTTGCCCAGGGGCAGCAGGTAGAGTCCGTTTACGTATTGGTCGTATGTCCATACATTGCCTTGGTTATCCTGATAGATTCTGAGATTCTTCGCCCTGGCTTGCATGGGATAGGTGGCGAGGAGAAAGGCATTCTTCTGCTTTACGTTGATGCGGTAGATGTGCCCCTTGCCGGTCTGTGCGTAAGCGATTCCTTCGCGGCAGGTTACCGAGTTGACGGGTTCGGCGAGTTTCATCTGATAGAGATGGTTCTCGTCGTATATATAATAATATAAGGTGTGGCTGGAGACGTACCATAGGTTCTTGTCCTGGTCTATGATTACTTTTCCGCCTGCATTCTTGTCGTTAGGATTGTGGGAGGCTGCCTTGATGCCCAGTTGGGCGAGCCGTTCGCTGGCATTGTCCATCATGCAGTCTTCATCCTGATTGTAGCAGAAGATGTGTCCGTCGTATGTGGTAACCCAGATCTGTGCAGACTTGTCCTGCGCCACCTGGATGATGTTGCTTTTCTGCTTACCGTCGTTCTGGGTAAGCGGATAGATGCGGTTGCGGAAACCGTCGAATCGGGTAAGTCCGTTGAGGGTGCCGAACCAGAGATAACCCTGCTGGTCTTTCAGGATGGAGCGCACGTAATTATCGCTCAATCCAGACTGGATGTCGATGGAGCGGAAACTGTATTGCGCCTGCATGATAGTGGTCTGCAACAATAGGGCAATGATTGCTATGATGAATTTTAGTTTCTTCATACTGCAAAGGTAAAGAGATTATCTGAAATAGCCAAATCCGGAAGGCGAAAAATGCGAAAAGCAGGTTCCCATTTGTGTTTTTTATGTTCCCAAATGTGTATTTCCCCATTTGGGAAAGCTTAAAAGACATTAGAGGACAGCCTTTTGTGCAAATTACCCTATCTTTGCACACGAGAACAATTTAACACTAAAATTAAAAACAAAAAATTCATGAAAAGGTATTTCTTATTGCTCCTCTACCTATTTATATATATAGGATTGAGAGCGGGAACCGTTGAGGTGAAGTCTAACCTCTGGACCGGAACCCAAGAGATGGGAAACTGGGAGAAGTGGGTCACCATCGAGTCTTCCAATTTCAAGGATGCCGAGGTAGGCAATGTGCTCTCGGTGGATGTTTCACAAATCTCTGACGCTTCGGCACAGATGATGCTTAACAACAGCGCATGGAAGACGATGGCTGGAACCAGCAGCAAGAGCATTAGCAGTGCTCCTTGCGAGATTAAGTGGGAGATAACCGCCGAGATGCTCGATGAATTGAAGAGCGGAGGCATTCGTGTGAAGGGTTGTTACTATACCGCAACCAGTATCTCCCTGATTAAGCAGGTTCAGACCAGTGATGCAGAAAAGGGAAATCCTGTAACCAATGTCTGGACGGGCAAGAAGACCATCGACTGGTCAACGGGCGTACAGAACGGTTGGCAGGTATTGGATAAATCACTCTTTGCCCATGTAAAGGTAGGCGATAAGTTGCGCTTCAACTATTCTAATCTTGCCATGGGTGCCCAGGGTCATATTTCTACAGGTGACTGGAAGGACATGCCTGATGGCTCAGCTTACAATAACTTGACATCAAGCTATTTCGAATATACTGTTACTACAGATATGTTGGCTAAATTGCAGGACAGCGGCTGTATCGTAAATGGTATCGGTTTTGTGTTAACCAGCGTAGAAGCCATCGACCCAACACAGATTCCTTCGCTCAACTGCCAGGTAGAGAAGGCCGACATCAAGTGCTGGGAGAAAGGCGAGACTCCTGTTATCAGAGTCAACGTACAGAGTATTGAAAGCAAGGATCAGGAAGTTACAGTGAAGGCGGTGGTTCGTACTGATGATTATCAGGAGTTCAATACTTACGAAGAGACTGTAACTGTTGCATCTGGTGAAACCAAGACTGTAACCATTAAGTTGACAGATTTGAAGCCTGGCTTCTATCATGCAGTAGTAACAGCCAACTATGGCGAGTTGAGCGATTTCAACATCGGCTACGACCCAACAGGCATCGTTTCTGCACCTGATGCTCAGAGCGACTTCAAGGAGTTCTGGGACAAGGCTAAGGCAGATTTGGCAAAGGTGGCTCCTGAATATAAGCTCACCAAGATTGACGCTAAGTCAACCAGCAAGCGTAATGTTTATCTCGTAGAGATGAACTCAATAGATGATGGTGACGGCAATCCTGTAACCATCCGTGGCTATTATGCAGAGCCTGTGGCAGCAGGTACTTATCCTGTCATTATCACCCAGAACGGTTATGACAGCGATGCAACCATCCCAGCCCTCAACTTCTGTCCTAATGGCGACCAGAACAGCAACTGGATTGAGTTGAACCTCTCTGTTCGCGGACAGGTAATCAATAACCGTGATGACAACACGAACAAGTATGGCGACTGGTTTGCCTACAACTTCGGCAACAAGGACACCTATTATTATAGAGGTGCCTATATGGATGTAATTCGCGGCATCGACTTCATCGCTTCCCGCGAGAAGGCCCAGCAGGACAACATCTTCATGATGGGTGGCAGTCAGGGTGGCGCCCTCACCATCGCAGGTGCAGCCCTCGATACCCGCATCAAGGCCATCGCTCCATCCATCCAGTTTATGGGCGACTTCCCTGATTACTTCAAGGTAGGCGCATGGCCAGCATCCGTTGCCAAGAAGCAGCAGGAAGCTAAGAATCTGAGCGATGAGGATATGTATAAGTTCCTCTCATACTTCGACACCAAGAACCTGGCTCCTTACATCACCTGTCCTGTTACCACTGCGATGGGCTTGCAAGACCCGGTTTGTCCTCCTCATACAAACTTCGCACCTTACAACAACCTGAAGGTGGAGGATAAGCAGTATGTAGTGAATGGTGACTGCAAGCATCAGACACCAAGCACTTGGTACAACGAGTGTCTCGCGTTCTTCAAGAAGCATATCACCGAGAATAAGGAATATGTTACCATCAACCTGAACGTATGGAAGGGTAATCTTTCAATAGATAGCTGGAGCGTTTATCAGAAGATAGAAGCAGCCAAGTTTGCCAATGCAGCAGTAGGCGATGAGTTGGAAATCACCATTCCTAGTCTCAATGGCAGCAATCATCAGCTGTTCCTGCAGAATGGCAACTGGAAGACTTTGGCTGGTGTAGATGAAAAGTACGTTATCTCTGAAGCTCCTTATACCTTCAAGACAACTATCACAGAAGAGATGCTTGCTGAATTGCAGGACAAGGGTATTGTTGTTAAGGGAATCGGCTACGATCTCTCAAGCGTAGACATCAAGCACAAGGTAGCCAAGGGCGATTCTGAGAACAAAGGCAATGCCTATACTACACTCTGGACTGGTTCTGAGGTTATCAGCTGGGCTACAGGAAGCAATAATTCCGTATTCGTAAAGGCTGATAAGTTGGCAAATGCCAAGGCTGGCGATAAGCTCCGTATGAGCTATGCCGGTTTGGGATTCGGCACAGCACAGGGCAAGATTCTTGCCGACTGGACTGCTCTTACCGGTTTGCAGACTGCCAAATTCTCTGGCGGTAGCTACTTTGAATATACGCTGACAGATGAATGGCTGACTGCCATCAAGAAGAAGGGACTTCTTCGTGTAAGCGGTACAGGATTTACATTGAACAGCATTGAACTGGTTTCCCCAGAAAAGGAATACACCATCTTCGCCAAGAATGATGATGATGACATCAAGGCTTGGGAAGCTGGTGAGACTCCAAAGCTCGGTATGACCATAACCAATGTAGAGAGCATGGAAGTAACCGTGCCTTACAAGGTAACGCTGATGAAGGATATGGTGGATGACGATACTCAGACACGCAGCATCTATCAGACCTACTCAAAGGATGTAACGCTGGCTGCCGGAGAGACCAAGCACGTGGATTTGGTATTCGACAAATTGACAGAGCCTGGATTCTACAAGCTTACAGCCAATGTAAACCATAACGATGTTTGCTCTTACAACATCGGCTACGACCCTAAGAATGTGCCTGTAACGGCTACTACCCCTAGCGACTTCTGGAGCTATTGGCAGGAAGGTCTCGACGAACTGGCTGCAACTGATGCCGACATCCAGATGGAGGAATTGAAAGATAAGAGTACCGACAAGCGTAAGGTTTATCTCGTAACCATGAAGTCGGTAGCTGATAGCAAGAACGGAACTCCTGTAACCATCCGTGGTTATTATGCAGAGCCAGTGGCTGAGGGCAAGTATCCTACAGTCATCTACTATCAGGGAACAGACGGTGGCTCTGGTACTCCATGGTGCATGAACGCTGATGACAATGCAGACTACTGCGAGTTCATCCTCTCTACCCGTGGACAGATGCTCAACAACCGTGAGCCAAATATCGCAGACAATGTATATGGACGTGACGCGAAGACAGGCAAGACCGATTACTATTCATACGGCTGGGGTGACAAGGAGAAGCACTATTATCGTGGCGCTTATCTCGACTGTGTAAGAGCCATCGACTTTGTGAAGACACGTGCTAAGGTGGATGAAAAGAATCTCTATGCTGCCGGTGGCAGCCAGGGTGGTTGCTTCACCTATGTAGCCGAGGGCTTGACTGGCGCATTCAGAGCCATTGCTCCTTCTATCACGGGTCATGCAGACTTCGAGGAAGGCATGAAGATTGTGAACTGGCCTCGTGCCAACTTCCTGGCTGCAGCAGAAAAGCTCGGAATGACCACAGAGCAGATGAACGGGTTCAACGCCTACTACGATGTAATGAACTTCTCAGAGCACGTAACCTGTCCGGTTATCTCTTGCTTCAGCTTGCAGGATACTACAGATCCTACACGTACCAACCTCGCTCCATTCAACCTGCTCGATAAGGTGAAGGCAGAGGATAAGGTTTACATCATCAACCCATTCCTGGGTCATGCAACACCAGCCGATTGGGGTACTAAGTACATGGAGTTCTTCAAGAAGTACTACTCTAAGGATGATAACCAGGGCTTTGTTCCTGTAACAGGTTTCATCGATGCAGCTAAGGCTGAAGAACTGAAGCAGCAGGAAGGCGTAGCCTTCGATTTGACCGATGCCACCCTTGCCGATGGCGTCAATGTGGTAAATTTTAAGAATCCCAACGCCCTCATCCTGGTGAAGGGTGCGGTAAATGAAGGAGTAGCTATCCCGGAAGTTGCTTTGAACAGCAACAGGAACCTGGTGGTTAAGGGCACAGATGATAACTATTATGCAGTGAAGCAGTTGGAGATTGCAGACCAGAATCCTGTTTATCGTGCATCTCTTGTCAAGACGGGAACTGCTGGTTACAAGTACACCCGTTCTTTGGCAGCCAACACATTTGCGACCCTCTATTTGCCTTGTGCAATAGAGGTGCCTGCAGGCTGCAAGGCTTACGGGTTTGCCAAGTCAGAGGGTAACACCATCATTCTGAAGGAAGTTACTTCCCTGGCTGCCCATACTCCCTACATCCTGTATAATGGCAATGCTGAGGCTGCCGAATTGGGTTGCACAGGCACTGGCGATATGGACTTCACAGCAGAAGATACAGATGAGTTATTCGGCAATCTGAGTGTTCACGGCACATTCAATTACTTCATTGGTGATGGCGGTACAAAGTATGGTATTCAGAAAGCTCAGGGTGAAAACCTCAACCTGAAGAAGGTGGGCACTGGAGCCATCGTTCCTCCATTTCGTGTATACTTCACCATTCCTGAGGCAGGCAGTGCCAAGGCTTACAGCCTGTACTATGGCGGCGAGACAACGGGCATCAACGAGATTGCTGCAGAGAAAGCGCATACTTGCGACATCTATTCTATCGACGGCAAACTGGTAAAGGCTGGTGCCGCCCGAGTAGAAGGTATTGCCAAAGGTGTTTACATCATCAATGGCAAGAAGATGGTAGTGAAGTAAAAAAAGTGTAGTAAGAATAAACAATTTAAGAAAGATAAAGATCATGAAGAAACAAGCATATTTGAAACCTGAAATCCAGGTTGTCGAATTAGAAATGGAAGGCTCTCTGCTTGCTGGAAGCAACGGAAATGATGCTCCTGAAATTATCGTTAATGAAGAGGAGAGCATCAACGAGGGCTATTTGGATGCAAGAAAGCATTATAGTATTTGGTAAAATTGTTAGATGAACATTTAGTTGGTTTTTGTTAGACTTCTATGTTTAGTAAGAAGTGTTAGTTTTTAGTTTCAAAAAAGAAGGGAGTCCGCGAGGACTCCCTTTTTCATTCCTTACATTTTCATTCCTTACATGCAGCTCGTTACGCCGAGCGAGGTGGCGATAGCCGTCAGGATGCTGATGGCTATCTGAATCACCATTTTCCAGGTTTCCTTTTCACTATAGATAGGCATCGATTACTTACGTGAAAAAAGTTTTTAGCGAAAAAAGTCTCATAGTCTCATTTTTGCCTGAAAAATACGGCTTAAATACTTGATATATAAAGAATTAATATTAATGAGACTTCTCGGTTTTAGCACCGAGAAGTCTCATTAATGTATCATGGAAGTCTCATTGACTGCACTTTTAGCTAATGCATCTACTATTTCAGTTTTATAAAATTGATAGTGTCTACCTTTCTAGTTTACAAAGTAAAAAGTGTCTACTGAAATCAGGAAAAGTCAGTTCATCAGATGGTTGTCTTTTTGTAAATACGGTTGACTCCTAAAGTTTCAATTACATGAAAGAGTCAT
>ERZ1034876.1292-NODE-1292-length-10472-cov-4.279735_pt1 | contig 10472 bp, 9 predicted proteins | sample MGYA00520698_ERZ1034876 | MGnify/ENA primary metagenome ERZ1034876 (study PRJEB33766, sample SAMN09781723) | gut metagenome | biome: gut microbiome | host: Homo sapiens | place: Madagascar | study: EMG produced TPA metagenomics assembly of the PRJNA485056 data...
CGATAAGGGCCTGTATACCCAGCAGTCCTTCTCGGGCGTGCTGAGGTCGGTTCAGGGTGTTTCGTTTGTCAACGTGACCGACGAGATGAAGTACTTCACCAAATACGAGAGCCACGGCAACTATAACCAGGGTTTTTCGTATGGCGATGGCTATAACGCGCTGGGTTATTACCAGTTCGACCGTCGCTGGTCGCTCATTCCGTTTATGAAGCAGGTCTACAACTACGATTCTGCTAAGTACAGCATGCTTAAGGACGCGATTGACCGCGGTGGCGAGATTTCCAACGGAAGCAACCCTATGTATGCGAACGGCCAGCTCGCGGAGCTGGGGCGCATTGCGCAGGAGGCCTTCCAGGGTGCTTACAACACCGACCCTGCTGAGTTCTCGGCTCTGCAGGATGCCTATGCGTACAACTCGTACTATGCAGTGACTGAGTCGTGGCTCAAGAGCGCGCTTGGTATTGACATCTCCGGCCGCGCCGACTGCGTCAAGGGTATGGTGTGGAGCATCACCAATATGTGCGGCACTGGTGGCTGCCGGGACTTCTTTAAGTGGGCAAACCTTTCCAACAGCATGTCCGATCGCGAGTTTGTGACGGCGCTTTCCAACAGCGTGGTCAATAACGTGGCGACCAAGTATTCGAGCCAGCCCCAGTACCATGAGGGCTGGAAGAACCGCTACCGCAATGAGCTCAAGGACTGTCTGGTCTATATTGCCGAGGACGAGGCCGCCGCGGCAACGCCCGTGGAGCCTGAGCCTACGCCGGCGCCCGGTCCGAGCATGGCGCCGGCCGCTCCCGCCGCACCGACGCCTGGTACCGATGGCGATGCGGGCGATAGCGACGATGCGGATGCGCCCTCGACTGATGCGGGCACTGATGGCGCCGGTAACGGTGGGGCGACGTCTGGTGGCACTGCGGCCGGCGATGCCTCGGGCGATTCGTCGACTTCTGGCTCTGACGGCGCTGTGGGTGGCGCGGCTTCTGGCTCGGGCGGCACTGCGGGCAACGTGGCTTCCGGCTCCACCAATGCGGGAAGTTCCAACAGTGCTGGTGACTCCTCTGACGATGCTGGCTCCTCTGACGATGCTGGCTCCGATGCTTCCGAGGGCGGTTCGAGCGAGGGCTCCGATGCCGGCGATTCCTCGACGGAAAACAAGCCTTCTACCGGCGAGCAGCTGGGCTCCATGCTTGGGTCGTCTTTGATGGCAGGCATGAACGGTTCTTCTTCTGATGGGGGAGCGTCTGGCCAGGGATCCGACTCCAAAGCCGGCGGTGCTTCTGATGCTTCCGCCGCTAAGGACGCGAAGCAGTCTGACGCCGACCCTCAGAAGACTGAGGGTAAGGATAAGGTCGTTACTACGACCACCGCGACTACGACCACGACCAATTCCTCGGGCGGCAATATGCCCAAGACGGGCGACCTTATCGTGATGGCGAGCCTTGCCAGCGCAAGCTTGGCCACGCTGGGTGCCACGTCTATTGTGAGCGGCAAGCATAAGCTCGATCAGCAGAATAACACTGCTAGTGAGGACGGTTCTGAGGAGTAGCCTCTCGGTTGTCAGATAGCTAAAGAGTCGGGACGGGGTCCGGTGCTGCTGCATCGGGCCCCGTTTTGTTGTGCAACGATTAGTTATGCCCCCTCACGCCCCATGTTGCTACCGTTGCCCGATATGTTTGCGCATCGAAATCAGTGCGTGCGAGGCGGTCATTACAATTGCCATCGTGCTGCGATTTAGGGGGAACGTTTTGGTGTCTGAACAGGCAAATGATGGTGGTGCCACCGGGTTTGGTGCGCGTTTGATCGGTGGTGCCGACGATGCGGTTTTACCCATTGGTATGCACGACTATGTGGAGGCTCTTGGTCGCTGCACACTGGTCGACAAGACCATGTTTATTGCCGATGTGCTGGATTGCGATGCGTCCGTTATGGTGTGCTGCCGACCCGATGGTTTTGGCAAAAGCATGAACTTGTCGATGCTCAAGGCCTTTCTGGAGCGTCCCGCGGTCGGGCAGGTCGATCGGGGCCTGTTTGCTGGTTCCCAGATTTGGGATGCGGGCGGCGGGCGCTATCGGGATGAGTTTGCCTGCTACCCTTTGATATCGCTGGACTTTTCTGGCGCCGCGAGGTGCGGTGCCAACGTCGTCGGCGTCGTGCGTGACGCTCTTTCGGGTGAGTGCGCTCGCTTGTTGGCGCTTTTGGAGGCTCCGGATTTAGCTCGAGACAAGGTACGTCACATCGAACGCGTTGCGCGTGGTGTGGCGAGCGAGGCCGAGGTTGACTCGGCGCTTGGCGTTCTCATTGAGTTGCTGGAGATGGCCTGCGATGAGCAGGTTGTATTGCTCGTTGATGAGTACGACGCAGCGTGGTCGCGCCGTACGAGCGCGAGGGGCGCTTCCGGCACCGATCCGGCAAAGCTATTCGACCGGGTGCTGTTTGACGCCATCGCCGCTGTGTACGATTCGTTGCGGCTGGCGTGCCTGATGGGGGAGCATCCCGGTCCTGCCATGGTCGCACTTTCTTCGCGCGGGTGTTCGTGCTGCATGTCGACGCCGCTCTCAACGTGGTGTGACCGGTGGTTTGGCTTTTCGGATGATGAGGTTCAGGCTCTGCTAGGCCATGCTGGACGCGGGGAATACCTGGATGACGCGCGTGAATGGTTCGAGGGATACCGATTTGGCAGGTTTTATTGCTCGAGTCCGGCGCGCGTGATCGATTTCTTGAACCGCAGTTACACTCCGCCGGCGCGGGCCGATTTGTATGGATACGCTGATAGCCTGAGCAGGGCGGTTGGTGATTGGAATCTCGAGAGGCTTTCGACTCTGTTCGATTTACTTGAACCGCAAGGATGCATCGAAGCTCCGCTTTGTCTGGGCGCCGTCGTGTCGAATGATGCTTGCGTCGATGATGTTTGGACGGCGTCGTACCTGTCCGGCTTCCTAACGACGGATATGGTTGAGGAGCCGGGAAACAGCGCTCGCTCTCGTGCTCTGCGTCTGCCCAATGGCGAGCTTCGCCAGGCGTTGCGCCTCGTGATTATTGAATGGTTTGAGTGCGCCGCCGAGGATGTACGGGACGTCGATGCCTTTCGTGACGGGTTGTGTCGCGGTGACGAAGACACGGTGAGGCAGACGCTGCGTCGAATTCTGGGTGACGCGGGAGTCGGCGCGCTCGAGATGGATTCGCCGTTGCCATACCACCTGCTGTTGCAAGGGCTCTGCTTTGGTATGCCGGGGTATGCCAATCCGTCATCCAATCGAAAGCGCGGGGCGGATCACTGGGATATCCAGGTGTTCCCTACGGGAAGGATGCTCGATGTGGCCGATACCCTCGGCATGCTCGACGAACGTCCGTTGATAACGATCAACTTGATGTACGACCCCGGTGTGGACGCGCTGGGCCTGGAGTTGCTGGCTGTCCAGGCGCTGCTCGACATAGAACGCGAGCGTATCGACGAGATTCGCGTGCCGCGACCAGGTATCGGCCGCGTGCGCTGGGGGTTCGGGTTTGACGGGCAGCACGTGTCCGTAGTGTGCCAGCGGCTTTAAGCAGCGGGGTGTTTTTCGGTCTCTGTTACTCCTCGTCCTCCAGGGGCGGCATGGGCTTCCAGTCGGGATCCTTGATGATCTTGCGGGCGTCCTTCATGCCGCGACGTAGCGCTGGGATACCGGTCTTAAAGCATTTGTCGACCGCAGCCAAGCGGATGAACTCTTTGCAGAAGGTCGCGGCATTGCCCAGGCGGAACAGCATGGGGTGGTAGTCGCCGTAGATTTGCATGTAACGGGCCAAAAAGCCTCGGTTGCGCATGATGTAGTAGCGGTTGGTGTCGCTTGTGGAGTTGAGTTGGCGCTTGCCGGCGATGTCCCAGTTGGAGACGGCGCGGGCGCGCTTGAGCACCACGTCGGCGACTACGGCAGCGGAGAAGTGCTGACTGGCGACATAACCGTAGCAGGCGTCGTCGCCGTAGATGAAAAAGCGTGCGTCGGGCAGGCCGATCTTGTCGACTACGCGACGTGAGAACAGACCGCCCTCAAAGCACAACTGGTTCATAGGACGATAGCCCTCGGGGCCCAAGTCCCACTTAGCGATGGGGTTGGGAATGCCGAGCGAAAGGATGAGCTGGTACTGCCAAAAGAAGGCGCCTCCGTCGAAGTCCAGGCGCGAGCCCTGGATGACGTCGTAGCGGTCGGTCCACTTGGCAGGGCGTTTTGCTTCGCTGGACATTTGCGGAACGGTCGAGGAGACTGAGACCCCATTTGTCTATCGCATGCGCTATGCTCTGCCTAAACCTGCGCCGCTGGTGAGCATTGTGATTCCCACCAAGGATCACGTCGAGACGCTCGATGCCTGCGTGATGTCGATTGCCGAGAATGCAACGTATGCCAACTACGAAATCGTCTTGGTGGAGAACAACAGCGAAGATCCGGAGACGTTTGCGCATTACGAGGCCCTGCCGGAGCGCGTGACTGCCGCGTCTGACGGTAAGGGTAGCGCTCGCGTTGAATACTGCCCAGGCGAGTTTAACTACTCCAAGATTATCAACTATGGCGTTGGGTGCGCTAAGGGTGACTACCTGCTGCTCAACAACGATACCAAGGTTATAGTGCCAGGCTTTATCGAGGAATTGATGGGATATCTGCAGCGCCCCGATGCGGGCGTGGTGGGTGCCAAGCTCTTCTTTACCGATCATCCGGTGCAGCACGATGGCATTTTGATTGGTGTGCGCGGCGCACTTGCCCATGCCAACCAGGATTTCTCGGCAAAGCGCGAGGGATATCTTGCCCGTGCTGTGCGCCCAGGCAACTTTAGCGCCATTACGGGCGCCTGCCAGATGGTCCATCGCGACGTATTTGAGCAGGTCGAAGGCTACGACGAGGAGTTTGCCGTTGGCTTTAACGACGCAGGTTTTTGTCTGCGCGTATGGGAGGCAGGCTACCGCACCATCTTTACGCCTTATGTCGAGCTGTACCACTACGAGTTCACCTCGCGCGGCAGGGAAGAGGCCAACGAGGAAAAGTTGCACCGCTGGAAGCGCGAGCAAGCACTGTTTATGCAGCGCTGGCCTGAGTTCTTCCTCGATGGCGACCCGTGGCTCGGGCCGAACCCATCTCTCGACAGTGAGTACTTCTCGCTTTAGAGCGAAGTAATTCCAAGATCCGGCAATGTACGCTCAAAAGCCGCGAGGGCGGTGGAAGGTTTAGCCTCGTTATTAGTTTTTGGCGGTGTTATATCTGTTTGAATTTAATTTGACCATGCCCGTGCGTAGCTTGCTTTAGTGGCTTGAGTTATAGATAATAATCTTGAGCTAAGCTCCGTGTGGCGGCACGTAAAAGCTGTACTGTGCTTGGGCAGGTAAAAAGTCCAAGACGATTAGATATCCGAGAGGATATCGAGCCCGCACCGGGGAGATAAGGTGAGTCCGCGCCGGGGACTATAATTCCGGCGACAACTAGGTTTCCGTGAGGATGCCGCGGCTGACAGCCAGCAGAAAACCGCCTCTTTGATTATCAGCCGGGGTTATCCCGGCTTTTTTGATTGGGGCGGTATGGGTAGGGCTGAAGATCGGAAGGCGATAGTTGCGGCAATTAATCAGGCAGCAAAACTTTATCGCCGTTCTCTTGTCGGAAAGTCATTCATGTACGTTTTCGATGACAGGTATATCGAAGTTATTTATAAGGCCGACAATTTCAAGCATTTAACTGGCGTAGATAGTTATTTGTCGGCTAAGCAGTTTTTCAAATTGGCATCCAGAGGAAAACTCGCTGCCTCGCAGATCGACTTTTCGAATCGCCATCCCTACGCTCTGTGTCGCAGAAAAGTCACCCATATTGTTCAGCTTGCGTCTTTTGCAACCTCCGAGTGCTTTATGCTCGATGACATATCAACAAAAACGCAGTGCTATAAGTTTGGAACAACGGACTTGCACTTTTCCTTACTTATGAATTATAGGGGCGTTTGTTATGTTGCTGAATCTTTAAGGGATGAAGACTGTTTTTCAAAGGCCCACGATGTGCATCTGGTCACTCATATCTTTTCGAGACAGAACGATAAGAAGCTATATGATTCTCTCTTGTTTAAAGAGGGTGAGTTCGATGATTCCCAGATTCCAAGAACTATTAGGTCTCTCCTAGATCCCTCTCTTCTTGCTCATTAGAAGATTCAAAGACACGTGCGAGTGTCGTTTACTAGTGTTTGATTCATGAAGGCCGAACTCTGCTTTTCTAAATGCGGCGACCCGGTTACTCTATCAATGAAGCCCCAACCGCCTCTGATACAAGCGAAACATTGGGGCATTTTTTGGCGATTTTTCGGTAAATGCGTTTGATATTGGCATGATAAGTTAGTGAAACTGCCTTACTAACTTTCTCCAGCCATATTGATTGCTGGTCTTTTGGCTTGTAGATATGCTCCTTTGTGGTGCTGTATGGGCTGGTATTATTGACAGATAGGCTGAGCTGGAGCATTTTAATGTTTTCTGCCGATGTCGACCATCTTGAATTGGATAGCTTCGCGGTCGAGGCATTTGGCGCCAGGAGGGCGGGCTACCGCACCATCTTTACGCCCTATGCCGAGCTGTACCACTACGAGTTCACCTCGCGCGGCAGGGAAGAGGCCAACGAGGAAAAGCTGCGCCGCTGGAAGCGCGAGCAAGCACTGTTCATGCAGCGCTGGGGTTCAAGTACTCTTCGTTCAAGCAGCTCTTGTCATATCGAAAACGTGTGTCTCGTGAGCATTCGATGAGTTCTGCGGTAAAAAAGTTCTCCCAGCTAAAGAACTTTGAGCTTTCGATATGTTCAGCGGGGTTAAGCAGCATGTCCTTAATGTGTTTGCTGTTGAATAATCCCGACTTCAACACGAGCCATTCAAACGATTCCGGTAGGAATAGCTTGATGTTCTTTCGGCGCAATAGAGCAGCTGCTTCCGCAATTTCTGGTCCAAAGGCGGCACCGTCGGCAATCAAGAGAATGTCGTTTTCCGGTGCGTCCATAATGCAGTTGCAAATATTTGATTTTCCTCCCGCGCTGATGCACTTAATGCTGCTCTTTTTGCATAGCAAACTGAAGAATTCGTAGCCCGAATTTGTGTCCTCGACGATGACAAGCTCGGGCCTCTCGCCTCAAAATTCAGTATCACCGTAAATACGATATGTAGAGGTGTAGACACGAGAGTAAACGGGATACTTCGTTGTGGTTCGGTTGGTGTTCTTAAGACCGTAGATTTCATCAACGCTATAGGGCAGTTGGCGTAGTGACTCTCTGGCGACGATTACGTAGTAGTTTGAGCTACGTTTTGCTTCATGGGCAAATTCTCTTGATCGAACAAAAGTATTGCCCTCATCAATAAAAACAATACTGTTGGAAACCTCTTGGAGATCTCTGCGCCAATATTTTCCAGATATTGTTTTACAGGGCACTTTGCAACTTACGGTTACGCCGCTTTGTGCCCCAAGCTCTTCGTGAGCTGCCACCATATCAAGCAGAGTTGTCTTTCCTGTAGCACTGTTACCTTGGATGATGGTCAGATTTCTATTAATGGTCAGTTTAAACTGAACCCGGGTATTTTTGAATAATTACCTCGTATGATCCGCACATCAGGAGTTCTCCCTTAGGCATTTTCCAGCTATGGGGACAAGGTCAAACATCGTGTGAACGACATCGCCTGTGTTCGCAATGACAGCCGTGAATTTGCCGTTTCCGAAATCCATAAAATGGTAGAGATTGATTGTTAGATCCGTTTGCACGGCGATCCTCAGAATCCAGTAGGCGCAATTATCACCGCAATTTGAGGCGTTATATATATTCTGCGGCATAAAGTACATAAGGAGCAATGTTTTGGTGCCGCTCGATAGCTTTTCGGGTGGGATGATTCCCAAGATTTTAGTGTCTATGGCATTGGGTCCGACGACAGTGCCCTTGTCGATAGATTTAATGACACATTGGGCAAAGGAATCTTCAAACCGCTGGGAGGAGTACACGTTATCGAAATAGACCGATGTGTTGTAATTCACGTTATCCATGTCCCCATAATGAATCGTTAACACGTCGATCTCCTAGGTTGAACGCAGCGTTTTCCCGTGGTGCTGTTTATATCGTTTTGTTTTTTTGGGTCGCTGAAACTAGCCTGTCTCGTTGTGCGGCAGCAATCGATAAAAACGGGGCGCATCGTTGTTCTCTCCTTGTAAGTACTTTGATGCTTGCTGCGTCGGCTATTTAGCGTTGGCCATTCACTAGCCTTATCTTTATGAGCTCTCGAGTACTTAAAGATCGAGTGAGCGAGCCGCACGTTGATGCAAGAGGTCCGATGGGCCCCTTATTCTCTTCGACTTCAACACGGCGCATAAGCACGCCATTTTCTTCGGCAATGGATTCGATTGTATTAAGAAGAACGGTTCTACCCACTTCTAGCAATCCATAGAACGTCATGGGTTGGGTTTGACATCCTTCGGATAATGCCTTCAACTTGAGTTCTGCTGATAGCGGTATTTCGCCTTGTCCAGCCAAGTATTTGGGCATAGTTTCAACTCTAGGGGTATATTGCTTTCGATAGTCGATCATTTACTTCATATGCTTAGGTATCGAGGCAATTTTTAGTTTGATAATATCGGTAACTCTTATGCGTGTCACCAAATTGTGATACGGCTTAGTTGTCTGTCGCCTGTGAAATCGTCCCAATTATTATTTTTTCTCCTTGAGAGGAGGTAGGGGCACGCTTCTAAGAGCGCCGTTTTACTTATTATTCGCGGCAAACGAAACCCATCACGCCTTTGGCGGAAATGCTGTCGACTCCACACGATGGTACATTAGTTTGGAAATGAATATCTCCAAATTGACCACCTCCTCCCTCAAGCAAAAATTAGTTAGCAAATAATTTTTAGCATCTCCATATTCAAAGAGCGGGTCCAGGCTCGTTGGGTATATGAACGCGTGCGCAATGTGCTAATCAGGGAGTGAGGACTCGGCAGCCACGCACATATGCACGACGTCGCCGACCCTGTGCCTGAAGCGCATGGAGATGGAAAAGCTCTCTGCTCGTAGCTGAGGCACTCCCCATGGTGCTTTACGAGAATGTTTCCCAAGAAACTGCAGGCCTACCTCGACTGGTACGTTCACCCTTACCGGGTCAACAGGGTCCACGAGAGGTTGGACCCGACCACTAAAAACGATGTACCATGCGCTGAGGTCCGTGAAAGCCTTTCGCAGCTTAGGGTGGATGGGGTACCATCTGCTATCTAAAGCGTTGTAAAATAAAAATACAATAGTACCGCTGCCATCGTTCCAAATAAGACTCGAACTAAAGGGTGGAATCTAAAGTACTTTACCGAGGGCAATATAATTTCAGAGACAAAAAATCCGATTAGCATTGCTTCAAGTGCGCTAAGCATATAAGTGAATGAATTGATCGAGGCATAATTGACGGTTGCGTCGTTTTTAACTAATCCCGCAACTGTGTTTAGTATAGATACTAAAATTGCCAGTACACTAACGATAATACTGAAAACGTTTGCGGATTCTTTGTTAGATTTACTCTTATGTTCTTCGTCAAATTGTCGAAGAGCCATTCTGCCTTGCAATGTCAGGAAAACGTTTGAGTGCTCATGTCGAATATAGCCAAGGGCCATTAAATCCTTCAGTGATTCAGTATGTTTTATCCTTTTCAATTCGCTGTCTGTTAAGGGGGCACCGTTTGATTTGAGGAATGAGTTCATAATTTCATCGGCTCCAAAGGGGATTGTGGTGTTTTTATCTTTCAATTTTGATTCGCTCCTTGCATATTCAGCGCGCGCATTGCTACTACGTTACTTTTCTGACCTGATGACTGCATTTGCTCAAATTAATGTGATCTTTCAAATGCTTTCATTCTCCGAGTGGTTGTAGGTGCCGCCAAGATTCTTTCGATAATTGATTGAGCCGGTCTCGCTCTGTCAGATGCCCTAGCCCTTATTCTTGTCTTCAGTTCGTCGATCTCTTCCGACTTTGTCATTTCCAGATACCTCCTCTTAATCCGATCGTGCTCAACGGTGCGCACGAACCTTGCTGTGACGAGCATGGGGCCGAGTTTCCATCGATGAAGGTTCTGATGAATCTCACCCTTTGCCTGACCTTGTAGTTTATCCGGTCGATGCCGTTGTTGGCTCGGGCGGGGAGTCCGTGTAGGCGAGTGTGCCTGAATCGGAATCCGTTCTGCGCGGTGAGCTCGCGCATGCTTGACCGCTTCCTCAAATGGTTCTCGTTGACCGGGCTGACAAGGCACACCGACAGTCATAGGTGCGACGCGTTCGAGGTGCAGTTTCGGACGGAACCCACAAGAATGTGCGAGATGACCTAGGGGCACCTTGCAGTTGTACTGGGGTTGCTGGAAGGGGGGCGGCAATATCGTTGGATTAACTTTCTTTAACAGAGACTTTTTTAATTGACGCGCACATATTAATCTTTTCTGCATACTCGACTGCTTCTGCAGTCTCTGCGGCGCTC
>ERZ1034876.1293-NODE-1293-length-10470-cov-4.563418_pt1 | contig 10470 bp, 8 predicted proteins | sample MGYA00520698_ERZ1034876 | MGnify/ENA primary metagenome ERZ1034876 (study PRJEB33766, sample SAMN09781723) | gut metagenome | biome: gut microbiome | host: Homo sapiens | place: Madagascar | study: EMG produced TPA metagenomics assembly of the PRJNA485056 data...
ATGGCACTGCACGGAGAAAACGGAGAGAACGGAAAGATACAGGCAGCATTTGACCTCTTCGGTGTCAAATATACAGGCAGCGATTATTTAAGCTCAGCTATCGCCATGAACAAGGAGACATCAAAGCAGTTCTTCCTTGCAAACGGTATCCCTACTCCAAAGGGTATTTCCATGACAAGAGCGACCAGACAGGACGATATCACAAAGCTTGACCTGACACTTCCATGTGTGGTAAAGCCATGTTGCGGTGGCTCAAGTATCGGTGTCACTATCGTTAGGGATGCGGCAGAGTTTAAGGCGGCACTTGACGATGCCTTCAAGTGGGAAAATGAGCTGGTTATCGAGGAATTTGTACAGGGCAGGGAGTTCTCTGTCGGCGTTATAGAGGGAAAGGCTCTTCCTATTATAGAGATTGCACCGAAGGAGGGCTTCTACGATTATAAGAATAAATACAAGGCGGGCAGTACAGTAGAGACATGTCCGGCCGAGCTTCCTGAGCAGGTGACAAAGGATATGCAGCACTATGCTGAGGAGGTTGCGCGTGTTATCGGGCTTGACACATATTCACGCTCAGACTTTTTGCTCAATGACAAAAATGAGATGTTCTGCCTTGAGGCAAACACACTGCCTGGCATGACTCCGACCAGTCTTCTGCCACAGGAGGCCGCAGTTATCGGTATGAGCTTTAATCAGCTCTGTGAGCATCTGATTGACATATCTTTGAAAAAATATGAGGTGTAGCATGTCTGATAAGTACATGAAGAATCTTACATTTGCAAATATCGCAAAGGCCTGCGAGGGCACATACATAGGCGATGAGACACAGCTTGATACGACAATCACCGGCGCCGTCATAGACAGCAGACAGGTGAAGGAGGGCTATCTTTTTATCCCGATAAAGGGAGAAAGGGTGGACGGACACAAATTCATTCCGACTGTGTTTGAGCAGGGGGCGGCAATTGTGCTCTCTGAGCATGAGCTTACGGATCCGGCAGGCCCATATGTGCTTGTTGAATCAACCACCGATGCCATGAAAAAGCTCGCGGCATTTTACAGAAAAAGCCTTGATATCAAGGTGGTGGGCATCACCGGAAGTGTCGGCAAGACCAGCACCAAGGAGATGATATCATCAGTCCTTGAGCAGAAATACAGCGTCCACAAGACCGCAGGCAATTTCAACAACGAGATAGGCCTGCCACTCACCATTTTCGGAATCAGGGAAAGCCATCAGGTAGCAGTGCTTGAGATGGGCATATCTGATTTTGGCGAGATGCATAGACTTTCTACTATGTCTTGCCCTGATGTCATGGTCATCACCAATATCGGCTACTGCCATCTGGAGTTTTTGGGCGACAGGGATGGTGTACTTAAAGCAAAGACAGAGTGCTTTGAGCATATGATGCCGGATGCGGTCGCAGTGCTGAATGCAGATGACGACAAGCTGGCCACAGTGCAGACGGTAAATGGAAAGCCTGCCATATACTATGGCAAGGAATCAGCTTCAGGCATTCATAAATCAGTATATACCACAAATATTGAAAACTTGGGCTTTGACGGCATGAAGGCTCATTTTGTCACTCCGGAGGGTGAGTTTGATGCACAAATCCACATCCCGGGTGAGCACAATGTATACAATGCCATGGCGGCAGCAGCTGTCGGATTGCAGCTTGGCCTCACAATAGCTGAGATAAAGTCAGGAATCGAGAAAGCAGAGACAATCGCAGGGCGTACCAATTTCATCAACACACACGGCATGACAGTGATAGATGACTGCTACAATGCAAACCCTGTATCCATGAAATCCTCTATCGAGGTGCTTTCACATGCAAAGGGCAGGACAATAGCAGTACTCGGCGACATGGGTGAGCTGGGCAGTGATGAGAAAAAGCTGCACCATGAGGTAGGCGAAGCAGTTGGAGAGAATCATATCCATACACTTTTTGCCGCAGGAGAGCTTGCAAAGGAATATGCAGCCGGAGCCGCAGAGAAATCATCCGATGTAGACATCCACTATTTTGAGGATAGGGAGACCATGACACAGGAGCTTCTTTCATATGTGAAGGAGGGCGACACCATACTGGTGAAGGCATCACACTTCATGGAGTTTCCGAAGGTGGTCGAGGCACTGAGTAAATAAAAATAAGGTAAAATCAATTGAGAAGAAATTAATTCGATATTTAATAATTGCGAGGAATGGATATTCTCCAAGCCTCATAATATTATAAAAGAAAGAGAGAAAAATAATGGCACAGAATCCAATCGTAACAATCACAATGGAAAACGGCGATGTAATCAAGGCGGAGCTTTATCCGGAAATCGCACCAAACACAGTAAACAACTTTATCAGCTTAATCAATCACAACTTCTATGACGGAGTATGCTTCCACCGTGTAATCAAGGGCTTTATGCTTCAGGGCGGAGATCCGGACGGAAACGGCACAGGCGGCCCTGGCTATGAAATCAAGGGCGAGTTCACACACAACGGTTTCAAAAATGACTTAAAGCACACAGCAGGTGTACTTTCAATGGCACGTACCATGATACCTGATTCAGCAGGCAGCCAGTTCTTCATCATGCATCAGGATGCACCACATCTCGACGGTGAGTATGCGGCATTCGGCAAAGTAATCGAGGGCATGGATGTGGTAAACAAGATCGCTGAGGTGCGCACAGACTACATGGACAAACCACTTGAGGCTCAGGTCATGAAGACAGTTACAGTTGAGACCTTCGGAGTGGACTATCCGGAGCCGGAGACAGTTTAATGATAATAATTATCGATGAGGCAAGCGCAAAACTTGCCTCTTTTTACTATCATGGCGAGCTGCAAGAAAAACTGTATGGTGCACTACAGGGAAAATTGCTGGATGAGTTGCAGAAGAAACTGCTGGATGAGCAGCAGAATAATTTGTGTGTGTGTGAAATAAAAAATAATTCAGGATATACAGAATCTGCAGATGACACCGCGAAAGCTAATACGGGAAATCTAAGAATACCGAAAGCGCCCACAGACTGCATCTGGATAGTATCAAGCAGGCAGCAGAAGCAGATAGCTGACTCACTCGGCATAGCATCAGTAGGAGAACCGCAGTGCGGCACGCGCTATGCAGTCGAGAGCCTTGCAGAGCTTGATATTGAGTATCTGGAGCGGGTGCGCAGGCGGTATAATCACATCCCATGGGATATTGGCGAGACAGACAGATGCCTGATACGTGAGCTTTCCCTGTCAGACCTTCCTGAGCTCTATGAGCTCTATGACAAGCCCGGCATGACAGACTTTGTGGAACAGCTTTACGACTACGAGACAGAGCTAGAATACCAGAAAGCATATATAGAGAACATGTATGGCTTTTACGAGTGTGGCATGTGGCTGGTATTTTCCAGGGAAACAGGGAAGCTGATAGGCAGGGCAGGGCTTGAGCACAATGAAATGGGCTATATGATAGCGCCGGAATTATGGAACCAAGGCTATGCCACGGAGGTGTGCCGCTTCATCATAGACTACGCGCGCGAAAACACAGACTTTGAAGAGATTTACTGCCGGATAGACGAGAAAAATACGGCATCGGTGCGCCTTGCCAAAAAGCTTGGATTTACAAATAGCGGGTATATGGATGAAGATATAAACGCTTCTATATATAGAAAAAATATAAAAAACAATGAAAAACATTGAAAAATATGCAATTAGGCAATAAAATATAAACATAGTTTAACGATTTGGAGGACGAAAAAATGAAACAATATGCATATGGAGTAGATATAGGTGGAACAACTGTAAAGATAGGCTTTTTCGAGACCACAGGAAAGCTTGTCGATACATGGGAGATTCCTACACGCACAGAGAATTCCGGCGAGCTCATCCTGCCTGATATCGCAGCATCCATCAAGGAGAATAACGAGAAGCATGGCATCGAGATGGGTGACATCGAGGGTATAGGCATGGGAGTGCCGGGACCGATAAAGGATGACGGAACAGTATTGAAGTGTGTCAACCTCGGCTGGGGTGTGTTCAACGTGGCACAGTCACTCTCAGTACTGTGCGGCGGCATCAAGGTAAAGGCCGGTAACGATGCCAACGTAGCTGCACTCGGTGAGATGTGGCAGGGTGGCGGAAAGGGTCATCAGGATGTAGTCATGATCACACTCGGCACAGGCGTAGGCGGAGGAATCATCCGCGAGGGCAAAATCATAGCCGGAGTAAACGGAGCAGGCGGAGAGATAGGACATATGCCTATGGTAGATGATGAGTCAGAGTGCTGTGGCTGCGGCAAGAAGGGCTGCTTAGAGCAGTATGCATCAGCAAACGGTCTCGTAAGAGTGGCAGAGAGATACATTGCAGCACACAGGGATGTGGCAACAGAGCTTGATTTAAATGCAGGCTTCACAGCAAAGGATGTATGCGATGCGGCAAAGGCAGGAGATGCAGCGGGCATTGCGGCAGTAGAGCAGTCTATGAAGCTTCTCGGCAAGGCAATGGCAGCAGTAGCATGCGTTATGGACCCTGAGGTATTTGTTGTAGGCGGAGGCCTCTCAAAGGCAGGCAGCATCATCATCGATACTGCAGCAAAGTACTATAAAGAGTATGCTTTCCATGCAAGCCGCGAGACTGAGATCAAGCTTGCCACACTCGGCAACTCAGCCGGCATGTATGGCGGAGTAAAGATGGTTATCGGCTAACAACATAAGATTGCAATTTTTAAAGAAATAAAATATAATGGCTACTAAAGATACACGACAATCGAGGTGAGACTATTGGCAGATTACTCAACAGAAGAATTAGAAAAAATAGCGGACAAATTTCGCTCAGATACCAGCGGCATAAGGGGAACAAAGGATTTTACGAGCCCCGAGGAGCTTTACGATGAGCTTAAAAAGGAAATCAAAAAGTATCATCCGTCGGATGACACGAGCCTTGTGGACAAAGCCTACAGGGTAGCTTATGATGCCCATAAGGGGCAGGCACGTAAGTCGGGAGAGCCTTATATCATACATCCGCTTTGTGTTGCCATAATACTCGCCGAGCTCGAGCTGGATAAGGAAACAATTGCAGCAGGACTGCTCCATGATGTGCTGGAGGATACCATCATGACCATGGATGAGATGCGCGCGGAGTTTGGAGACGATGTCGCACATCTGGTGGACGGTGTTACGAAGTTAAAGCACCTGCATCTGACAGACAGCACCAAGGATCCGAAGGACAAGAATGCGGACAGGTTAGAGATGCAGGCTGAGAATCTGCGCAAGATGTTTCTCGCCATGGCAAAGGATATCAGAGTCATCCTCATAAAGCTGGCAGACAGACTGCACAATATGCGTACACTTAAGTACCAGTCCAAGGAGGCACAGCAGCGTATCGCCAGAGAGACACAGGATATCTATTGCCCTATCGCACAGCGACTTGGTATCAGCAAGATAAAGATAGAGCTCGAGGATCTTTGTATGAAGTACCTCTATCCGGATGCATATTACGATCTGGTAGAGAAGGTAGCCCTCAGAAAGACAGAGCGCGACACCTACATCCAGGGCCTGGTAAACGATGTCAAGAAGTATGTTTCAGATGCCGGTATCAAGGCTGAGATATACGGCAGGGCAAAGCATTTCTTCAGTATATATAAGAAGATGGTCAATCAGGACAAGACTATAGACCAGATATATGACCTCTTTGCCATCAGGATTCTGGTGGATACCATACCGGACTGCTACGCAGTGCTTGGTATCATACATGAGAAGTATAAACCTATACCGGGCCGTTTCAAGGACTATATTGCCATGCCGAAGCAGAACATGTACCAGTCGCTTCACACGACGCTCATAGGCCCGAGTGGACAGCCGTTTGAGATACAGATTCGTACCTACGAGATGCATCGTACTGCTGAGTACGGTATCGCGGCACATTGGAAGTATAAGGAAACAAACAACGGCAATGCCACTACCACCACTGTCACAGAGGAGGAGAAGCTCAGCTGGCTGCGCCAGATACTCGAGTGGCAGCAGGACATGTCGGATAATAAGGAGTTTATGACTTTATTAAAGAGTGATTTAAATTTATTCTCCGACAATGTATTTGCATTCACACCGTCCGGCGATGTAAAGAACCTGCCAAAGGGCTCCACACCTATAGACTTTGCCTACAGCATACACTCTGCGGTCGGCAACAAGATGGTCGGTGCCAAGGTAAACGGCAAGCTGGTGCCGATAGACTATGTCATCAAAAACGGTGACCAGATAGAGATAATCACCTCACAGAACTCCAAGGGACCAAGCCGTGACTGGCTCAAGGTCGTAAAGAGCACACAGGCCAAGAACAAGATCAACCAGTGGTTCAGAAGTGAGCTCAAGGAGGAGAATATACAGCACGGCAAGGATCTGATAGCAGCCTATGCCAAGGCAAAGGGCATCAACTTTGCTGAAATAAACAAGCCTGAGTATCAGGAGAAAATACGCCGCAAATACGGCTTCCACGACTGGAACTCATGCCTTGCAACCGTCGGCCACGGCGGACTCAAGGAGAGCCAGATAGTCAACAGGATGTACGACGAGTACAAGAAGGATCATGTGGTGCCTGTGACAGATGCAGATGTGCTTGGCAGCATCGCAGAAAAGCAGCAGGCAGCAGCAGGCACACAGCCCGAGCACAAGTCAAAGAGCGGTATTGTGGTACACGGACTCTATGACGTGGCTGTGCACTTCTCGAAGTGCTGCAATCCTGTTCCGGGAGATGAAATCGTGGGCTTTGTCACAAGAGGCCGAGGCATCTCTATCCACAGGACAGACTGCGTGAATATCATCAATCTGTCCAAGATAGAAAAGGACAGGCTCATAGAAGCAGAGTGGCAGGATACAGCCCTCATGGACAACGGTGCCGAGTATCAGGCAGACCTGAAGATATTCTGTCATGACAGGCCGGGACTGCTCGTAGATATCACAAAGATATTTACCGAGAAGGAAATCAATATCAGTGGTATCCAGTCCAAGACCAGTAAGCAGGGCATCGCTACAATCGAGGTATTTTTTAATATCAAAGGCAGGGACCAGATAAAGGTTCTCGTGGAGAAGCTCAGACAGATAGAAAGTGTAATAGACGTAGAGAGGACCACCGGCTAAATCCCGGTGGTTCTTGCGTGAAGCATAACATATAACAGATAAGGAGTACACTCATATGGTAAATATGAAGATAGACCACTTCGTAGTGGGACCGGTGCAGACCAACTGCTACTTTGTCACCAATATAAAGACAAAGGAAATGATAATAATAGACCCGGGCGCGTGTGCAAATCAGCTCGCCCAAAAAGTGGATGAGTCAGGCGCAAAGCCAGTAGCAATACTGCTTACACACGGACACTTTGACCATGCCACAGATGCAAAGCCACTCGCAGACCGCTACGGCATCAAGATATATATCCATGAGGCAGACAAGGCTACGCTTGATGATCCGCAGCTCAATGTCAGCTACATGATGGGCCAGTCAAAGACCTTTTATGCAGATGTATTTTTGAAGGATAAGCAGGAGCTTGACATCGCAGGCTTTCACATAGTAGTGCTTCACACACCGGGGCATACACCGGGCGGCTGCTGCTATTATTTCCCGTATGAGGACGTGATCTTTACAGGCGATTCGCTGTTTTGCGGCTCAATCGGACGTACGGATTTCAAGGGTGGCAGCATGTCAGATCTCGTGCGCACAGTGAAGGAAAAAATCATGACACTGCCTGAGCATACAGAGGTGTACCCGGGCCACAACGACACAACAACCATAGAAAACGAGAGGATGTATAACCCTTACTTATGATAGTAGTAGTATTTAATAAACCGGATTTTGAATATGATGTGCACTCACTGCTCAAGGAGTTCTTCCCTCAGGAGGATGTGCAGATGTACTATAGCTGCTCACCTGATGAGGTGGAGGGGAAAAACCTGGCCTGCACGCACCATGAGATGACAGACGATGGCGTAAAGGAATTTGCGGATGCCTCACAGGTATTTAAGATAGACTATGTGGGCGATGAAATTGCAGTGGAGTGGACGTTGAATAGAGCCGGCGGAAATAATTCCATGACAGGTGATATGCAGCAGGCTGACGAAAGTGACATTAAAACAGCCGGAAAAAGAATCTGCACAAAAATATCCGTGGACAGCGCAGACCGCAAGGAGACCAAAAACCGCCTCAAGCTCGCCCTGTATTCCATGATAGAAAAGGGCACAGGAAAGAGCCTTCCGTGGGGCACACTCTCAGGCATCAGACCGACCAAGATAGCCATGAAGTGCATAGAGGACGGCATGAGCGATAAGGAAACCTACGACTATCTGAAGGAAACCTATCTCGCAAGCGATGAGAAAATCGACCTCTCAATAGGCATAGCAAAGCGTGAGAAGGCACTGCTCGACAAGGTGGACTATGACAACGGCTACAGCCTGTACATAGGCATACCATTCTGCCCGAGCACCTGTGCGTACTGCTCGTTTACCTCATACCCGCTCGGCGTGTGGAAAAACCGCGTAGACGATTACCTCGATGCACTCGAGAAGGAGATAGACTACACGGCACAGAAATTCTACCACAAGAAGCTAAACTCCATCTATATAGGAGGCGGCACACCGACCACACTAAGCCCTGCGCAGCTTGACAGGCTTATCAGAAAAATCAAATGCAGCTTTGATTTAAAGGACTGCCTGGAATTTACAGTGGAGGCGGGCAGACCGGACTCCATCACGAGAGAAAAGCTCCTGGCATTAAAGAAAAACGGCATCAGCCGTATATCAGTAAATCCACAGACTATGAAGCAGCAGACACTCGATATAATAGGAAGACACCACACAGTAGATGATACGATACAAAGCTTCAAGCTCGCGCGTGAGCTGGGCTTTGACAACATAAACATGGACCTCATCATGGGACTTCCCGAGGAGACACTCGATGATGTAAGGCACACAATGGAGCTTGTAAAGGAGCTGGCGCCTGATAATGTCACTATCCACTCACTCGCAGTAAAGCGAGCTGCAAGACTCACCATCTTCAAGGACCGCTACAGAGATATGCAGATGGTCAACACCCAGGAGCATATGGATCTATGCGCAGCCTACTGTAAGCAGATGGGGCTTGAGCCATACTACCTCTACAGGCAGAAGGGCATGGCAGGCAACATGGAAAACGTGGGCTATGCGGCAAAGGGCAAGGCCGGCGTATACAACATACTGATTATGGAGGAAAAGCAGACCATCGTGGCGTGCGGAGCCGGAGCAAGCACCAAGCGCGTCTGGCCTATACCAAATCCCGATGGCACACACCGCATCGACAGATGCGAGAATGTCAAGGATGTAGGGCAGTATATCGCAAGGATTGATGAGATGATTGAGCGAAAGCAGAAACTTTTTGCAGAAGAATAAAAGGGTTTTTCTTCCTGAAATAGTACATCAAGATGTATTGAAACAACCTAATAACTGTGCCTTAAAGGACGAATTCATTTTAGAAGATGAGTTCGTCCTTTTCTCATATATTCTAAAATGACGGTAGAACTGTTCACAAGTTTTATAGTAAAATTTGAATACAAATTGAGCAACAAATCTGGGAAAACATAATCATCAATGTGTAAAATGTGATAGTCATGAGGAAAAAACGAGAATCACCGAAAGGATGTGGGAGGCATTGTGCGGGAAGAGAATCAAACAACCAGTAGCCTTGGCTGTATTATTTGTTCTAATGTTTATTGGTGGATGTTTTTTTGTGAAAGCCAATCAGGCAAAGGAATTTGAGAAAAACGATTATGGGGTGTTTTTAAATGCGGACGCCTCATCTTTGGAACGATTTAAAATGTATGAAACGATTGTAATTGATGCACAGTATTTTACAAAAAGGGATATTGAATTGCTCCATCAAAATGGAACAGTCGTATATACATATCTAAATATTGGGTCGATTGAAAACTTCAGGGAGTACTATACAACCTATGCGGAACTGGCAATCGGTGAGTATGAGCATTGGGAGGAAGAACAATGGGTGGATGTAGCAAACCCAGACTGGCAGAAGTTTATAGGACAGCTTTCTCAGGAATCCGTATGGAGCGGCATCAATTTTGCTAAAGGAACATTTCATGAGCAAATGAGCGAGACGAGGGATTATTTCTGCAAATATTTGGAAGCGTGCAAAGCAGATGGAATGGAAGTATATCTGTTGGAATATACAACGAACCCAAAACTAATCCCAAAAATAAAAGAATACTGCAAGGAGCAAGACTTCCATTTTTATATTTCTAGTTCCCTTGAACTTAGATAATGAGTGCTGGGAAATACGAAAAGTATGCGGTTGCTTTTTCTGGAACGGGATAATGTTATTGCTCTTATTTGATTGACAAAAATTAGATAGGTTTTATAATTGATATTAAGAATTGTTCCTAATAATGAGCTGGATAGAAACAACTAAAAAATAGAAGAAAAGGGGTAAGATTTGTTTGAGATGAAACCAGAGTATTACAT
>ERZ1034876.1296-NODE-1296-length-10457-cov-5.812248_pt1 | contig 10457 bp, 6 predicted proteins | sample MGYA00520698_ERZ1034876 | MGnify/ENA primary metagenome ERZ1034876 (study PRJEB33766, sample SAMN09781723) | gut metagenome | biome: gut microbiome | host: Homo sapiens | place: Madagascar | study: EMG produced TPA metagenomics assembly of the PRJNA485056 data...
CCCTTTATGGCGGCCACGCCCGGCGACTCGCTCGGCCGTATCATCGGCGGTGCCACCTACCCCAGCGAGCTCATCCCGCACTTTCCCCCGGGAGCCGAGGCTGCGCTCATGAGCGCCCTCTCCCCCATGCCGCAAGACCGCCCCAACAGCATCGAGGCATTTTGCGACCAGCTTCTCGCCGGCTTGGGCAGCGTGCGCGAGGGCCGTCGCAGCCTGGAGCAGATGGTGGGCGAGCTGTCGGATGACGAGCGCGCGGCAGACGATATCGAATCGTTGCCCTATGAGGACGACACTATCGAGGTCGACCCCGCACTTGGTTGGGCGGGCACGCGCTGGAGCCACGCGCGCAACTACACCATGCGCGCTATCTCGGCTCTCTCGTGTGGTGCCTTTAGCTTTTTGCTGATGCAGACGGCTGGCGTCGCGGCGCTTCCCGGACTTATTGCCGCGGCCATCGCAATTGGGGCGGCCGCCGGCCTGGCCCCGCAGATTGGCTCGGCTATCTCGGCCGTGGGCTTTTTGGTACTTATGGCCAACGCCACCATGCAAGCGCAGGGCATCCTGTCGATGCTGCCCGTCGCGGTGCTCTTTGCCGCCACCATGGCCGGTTGGTGGATCGCCTGGGGCCGCACCGAGGCCGCCGCGAGCGCCGCGCTCACCTGCGCGGTGGCACTTGGCTGTCTAACGGGCGATGTCCTCCTTGCCGCCGGGGTCGCCGCCGGCATCGCGGCCTTTTGGCTCGGCCCGGCAAGCGCCGCGGCCGCCACGGGGATGGGCGCGCTTTTTGGCCGCCTGGCTACGGTTGCGCTTTCTGCCGGAGGCGTGCTGGGGCTCGGCAATGTTGCCGCAGCGCTGGGAGACATGCTCTTCTGGGCTGCCGTTGTGCTCGTCGCGACGACAGCTGCATTGACATCTCTGCTGCTCAACGCCCATGCCAAGCGTGCTGAGCAGGGCTCGAACCTGACTGCAATCGCTGCCATCGCCGGCTGCGGAATAGGCTCCGCAACGTCGCTCTGTCTTGCACACCATATGGAAATTGCCAGCCTTGCGGCCGCGGTCGTCGTCAAGGCGGCGGTTGCGGGAACCCTATCCTCTATAATCGTTGGGATATGCCTATATTTGCTCGGATACCAAAGAACCTATACGGAGAGTGATCTTTCGTGAACTTCCTGAACATCTTCGAGGACCACGTGGCCGGCATCTTCGGTGCCACCCGTGCCCCGTTCTCCTTTAAGAAGCTTGCCAAGCAGGCCGCTCGCGACATGGAGGATCAGACTCTGGTGATTAACGGCGTCAACACGGCGCCGGCACTCTATACCATCCTGATCGCCGCCGACGACGATCCCATGCTCGCCCCGTTCTACCCCGAGCTTTCGCGCGAAGTCCGCGTGTTTGTGAAGGCACAGGCCGAAAAGCGCCGCTATGTGTTTGTCGGCGAGCCCCTCGTTCGCTTTATGATCGACCCGCAGCTGCGTGCCGGTAAGTTCTCGGTCTTTGCCGAGAACGTCGACGCCCCCACACTCGGTCGTCTGTACGAGGAAGAGCGCGCCTACCAGAATGGCTTGGGCCAGAACAACTCGGCCGCAAGCCGCGCCGCCAGCGCTCCCCGCGCCGGCAAGCAGCAATTCGCTGCTCCGCAGCGACAGCACCCCGCCGCCATGCCTCAGCAGCCGGCGCCCCGTGCCGCCGCTCCCGACCCGCTCGCCGTGGCCGATCCCTTTGCGCCCAACGTCCCCGATCCCGCCGCCGCACCCATCCCCGTGCCGCAGACCGTCTCTCGTGACGCCCTCGCCGGTATGGGCGGAGCCGCCGCGACCGGCGCCGCCGTGGGCCTTGGCGCCGCGGCCGGTATTGCCTCCAACATGGCGAACACCCGCGCCCCGCAGCGCCCGCTCGCCCAGCTCGTCGACGTCGTGAGCGGTGAGAGCCACAGCATCACTTCCGCGCAGGTGACCATCGGTCGCGAGCGTTCGGTTTCGGACATCGCCCTGCGCGACCCCAACGTGTCGCGCCGTCACGCCCAGCTCACCTTTACCGGTTCGGACTGGTCGATCGAGGACCTCAATTCCACCAACGGCACGCTCGTCAACAACCGCCGCATCACGCGCTGCCCGCTGCGCAACGGCGACCTGCTGACGTTTGGCCTAAGCACCTTTGAATTTAGGGGATAGTCGCTTATGAACATCGATATCGTCCTTTTTGCAGGCCGCATCGTCCTGGTCGCCCTGCTCTACATCTTCCTGTTCGCCGTCATGAAAACCGGCGTGGGACTCGTACGCGGCCAGCGCCGTGACTCCGCTATCTGGACGATCGATGTGGACAAGGGTCCGCGCGGCATCCGTGGCATCCATGTAGACATGCTCGGGCCCGTCATCGTGGGCCGCTCGCCGTCCTCGGACATCTGCATCAACGAACCGTTTGTCTCGGCCTCGCACGCACGCTTTTCGCTGCAGGGCCCGGCACTCATTATCGAAGACCTCAACTCGCTGAACGGCACGCTCGTTAACGGCCGTCAGCTGGTGGAGCCCGCAACGCTGCGCGAGGGTGACGAGGTCCAGATTGGCGACGTCGTCATGAAGGTGAACCGTCGATGATCGACGAGGAGAACAAGTCCGCAACCATGCCCGAGACGCCGGCTGCCCCCGCAGCTGCGCCGGCCCATGCCGCTCCGGCGCGCCCTGCGACCGTGGAGCCCGAGGACACCGTGTTCTCCCTGCCTCTTTCGCATGTAACTCAAGAATATCCGGCACTCGCCGATGACGAGGACGCCGACACCGAGCAGCTCGACGCCCCCATCGGCGCGCACGCTGCCGAGCAGCCCGCGGAACCGGAGGCAACGCCCGCACCGGCTCACTTTGCCGAGCCCGTCGCCGAGGCGATTAACGAGAGCGCGGCCGTGTTTGCAGCTCCCGAGCCTGCCGCGCCGGTATTCCCCGTCGCCCCGACAAGCGAGGCGGTACCCGCATCCGCAACGCCTGCCGAAGTCGAGCAGCCCGTTGCCGCGCCCGCCGCAGCTCCCGAGCCCTCCGCTCAACCCCAGAGCATGCCCGCGCCGTCGCACTTTTCGACGCCCGAGCCGACGGCTGTCGAGCCGCAGCAGGACGGCGATCCCGCCGACCGTGTAACCGAAGATCTCAACCTTCCGGACATCTCCGACGCCGAGTCGGGCAACGATGCCGACACCGTCTCCCCCGGCGACACCGCCGAGATCGATGTCGCCGCCGTGGAGGCAAAGCTCAAAGATCCCGGCTCGACCATGAGCTTTGAGCCGCTGACCGACGAGCGCATCGAAACCGACTCGACCTACGACGCCGGCACCACCACGCAGCTTATGTGGGGCGCCCGCTCCGACGTCGGATGTGTACGCCCGCACAATGAGGACTCCTATCTGGTGCAGTCGCCGCTCTTTTGCGTGTGCGACGGCATGGGAGGACACGCCGCCGGCGAGGTGGCATCCTCCATCGCCGTCGAGACCATCGCCAAGACGGCGCCGCAGTCCGCCGACGCCGCGCGCCTGGCCGCAGCCGTTGAGGCCGCCAACGCCGCCGTGATCGAGGCCGCCCTCAACGGCCTGGGCAAACCCGGCATGGGATGCACGGCCACCTGCGCCTACATCGAAAACGACACGCTCGCCATCGCCCACGTGGGCGACTCGCGCGCCTACCTGCTCCACGAGGGCACGCTCATCCGCGTGACCCGCGACCACTCCTACGTGGAGGAGCTCGTGGATGCCGGCGAGATTACGGCCGACGAGGCCCGCGTCCACCCCAACCGCTCGGTCATCACCCGCGCGCTGGGCTCGGATCCCGCCATGTATGCCGACCACTTTACCCTGCACATCGAGGAAGGCGACCGCCTGATTCTGTGCTCCGACGGTCTTTCGAGCATGATTCCCGATAGCGATATCGAGAACATCGCTACGCAGTCCTCGACCGCACAGATCTGTGTCGACAACTTGGTGGACGCGGCGCTCGCCGCCGGCGGCCACGACAATGTGACCGTGGTGGTCGTCGACCTGGTCGACGACGGCGTCATGCGCGAGGCAAAACGCCTCCGACGCCGCAATGTCACCATCGCCGCCATCTTGGCCCTTGTCTTTGTGCTGGTAGCAGGCATCTGGGCATACACGGGCGTCACCGGCTCCTATTACTTGGGAACCTACCACGGCAATGTCGCCGTCTGGCGTGGCCTGCCCGGCAAGACGCTCGGGGTCGAACTCCACTGGCTCGAGAGCGAAACCAGTATCAAGCTATCCGACCTGCCCGAAGACACGCAAAACCGCCTGAAGGCAGGCATTCCGCAAACGAGTGTCGACGATGCGCAGGACACCATTTCCAAGTACCGCCATCAGATTGACGAGGAGCAGACCCGTCAGGTGATTGACGCGCAAACGATTCGCGACAACACCGATCAGAAATCCACCTCCGAGTCAGATTCCGAGAAAACCGCCGAACAGTCAGCCGAGGCCGAAGCCTCCGATAAGAATTAGAAAGGGAGTGCCGCTTATGAGTCGCCGCAACACCGAACTGCTTTTGCTCATCGCCTCGGCGTTCCCCGTCATCCTGCTGTATGCGATGTACGTGCTCACCGCGGGCGCCACGATTTCCTTTGAGACGCTTGCCGTGCCGATCGGCCTCTTTGCCGCCTTCGCCGCAGCGCATATCGCCGTGCGCATCCTGGCGCCCGGCGCCGACCCCGCCATCCTGCCCATCGTCTTTGTGCTCTCGGGCATCGGCATCACATTCGTGACGCGCCTGGCCCCCGACCTCGCTATCTCGCAGCTCATCATCTTGTTTGTCTCGGTGGCGCTCATGGTGGGAACGCTCGCACTGGTCAAGAACCTCGACGTGGTCATGCGCTACAAGTACACCTTTGGCATTATCGGCATCATCCTGCTGATGCTGCCTATCTTTATCGGCACCACGATCTCGGGCTCCAAGCTGTGGATTCGCATCGCAGGCTTCACCATCCAGCCCGGCGAGTTCGCCAAGGTCTTCATCGTCCTGTTCCTGGCAGGCTATCTGGCCGAGAACCGCGAGCTGCTCTCCATCTCCAACCGCAAGATCCTGGGCCTCAAGATTCCGCGCTTCCGCCTGCTGCTGCCGCTGTTTGCCGTATGGGGCGTGTGCCTGCTCATCGTCGTCTTCGAACGCGACCTGGGCTCGGCCGTTCTGTTCTACACCATCTTTTTGCTGATGCTCTATGTTGCCACGGGACGCTTTTCGTACGTCATCATCGGCCTTGCGCTGCTGGCCGTTGGGGCCGTGGGCGCCTACAAGTTTCTGTCGCACGTGCAGGTGCGTTTCCAGATCTGGGCCGATCCGTTTAAGGACGCTCAGGGCCAGGGCTACCAGATCGTACAGTCACTTTACTCGCTGGCTGACGGCGGCCTGGTTGGCGTCGGCATTGGCAACGGCATGGCAAACAACATCCCCGTCGTCGAGTCCGACTTTATCTTCTCGGCCATCGGCGAGGAAATGGGCCTTTTGGGCGGCGGCGCCGTGCTCATCCTGTTTATGCTATTTGCCGTGCGTGGCCTCACCACGGCAGCCCGCGCCAAGTCCGACCTTGCCGCCTTTAGCGCGACCGGCCTTACGGCGGCCATCAGCTTCCAGGCATTCTTAATCGTTGGCGGCGTAACCCGCCTGATCCCGCTGACCGGCGTCACCCTGCCCTTTATGAGCCAGGGCGGCTCCTCGCTGCTGGCAAGCTTTATCATCGTCGCGCTGCTGCTGCGCGCCGGCGACGAGGCAACCGGACGCGAAGCCGAGCTCACCGGCACCGGCACCATGGCCGCCATCACCGATGACCAGGTCGCATCCGCTGCCCTGACCGGTACGCGTTTTGCCAACGCACCTTCCTACGGCAACGGCAGCCACTCCGCGGGTTCTCGCATGCGTCGTCGCCTGCTCGACACGCCCGAGTCCGGCGTGCTCGGCCGCGTGGCACTTGCCAACCGTCTGACTCGTGCCGTGTTTGCCTTTACGGCGCTGTTCGCCATCCTTATCGGCAACCTCACCTATGTCCAGGTCATCAAGGCGAAGGACTACCAGGACATGCCGACCAACAACCACACCATCGCCCGCTCCAAGTACATCCAGCGTGGCTCCATCATCACGTCCGACGGCGTGACGCTAGCCGAGTCGTTGCAGCAGGAAGACGGCACCTACGCCCGTTCCTACCCCAACGGCAACATGGCCGCGCACGTGGTGGGCTACGTGAGCCAGCAATACGGCACCGCCGGCATCGAGAGCGTCATGAACGATACGCTCACCGGCTCCAAGGATTACTCCAGCTGGAACAACGCCATCGCGTCGCTCGCGGGGCAGACCCAGCCGGGCAATACCGCCAAGCTCACCATCGACTCACGCATCCAGACGGCTGCCGAGCAGGCGCTCAAGGGCTTTAAGGGCGCCGTGGTGGTCATGGATCCGCGCACCGGTGCGGTCCTTGCGTGCGCGAGCTCGCCCACCTACGACAACACCAACATCGACGCGCTGCTCCAGTCGGGCGGCGGCGAGGACGGCTCCATGTACGACCGTGCCATGGACGCGCTGTACACCCCGGGCTCGACCTTTAAGGTCGTCACACTCTCCGCGGCACTCGAAACCGGCACCGCCAGCCTTACCAGCACGTACCAGGCGCCCGGCTCCATGGATATTGGCAACGCGCCGGTCACCAACTATGCCAACGAGAGCTACGGCACCATCAGCCTGCAGCAGGCCTTCGCCGTGTCGTCCAACGTCGTCTTTGGCCAGGTGGCCAACGAGATTGGCGCCAGCTCGCTCGTCCAGTTTGCCAACGCCTTTGGCTACGGTCAAAAGCTCGGTCAGGATCTGACCACCGCGGCTTCCATCATGGCCGACCCGTCGCTTATGACCGAGTGGGAGACCGCTTGGGCAGGCGCCGGCCAGCCCGTCGGCATGGACCACACACCCGGCCCGCAGACCACTGTTATGCAGAATTGCGTGATCGCTGCCGCTATCGCCAACAGCGGCGTGGTCATGGACCCGTTCTTTGTGTCCCAGATACTCGCCCCGGACGGAACCGTGGTTAAGACTACGCAGTCCCGCTCGCTGGGCCAGGCTGTCAGCTCTGCCACGGCCGACCAGGTCAAGCAGGCCATGCTCGCCGTCGTCCAGTCCGGTACCGGCACCGATGCCCAGATTCCGGGCGTCAAGGTTGCCGGCAAGACCGGTTCGGCCGAGACCGGCGGCACCAACGTCAACTCTATGTTTGTTGGCTTTGCACCTTACGATTCACCCACGGTTGCCATCTCGGTGGCCCTGGAGGATTTCGACAAACACGACGTCAAGGCAGCCAAGATTGCCGGCATCGTCCTGACCGCGGCGCTCGCCGCACAGGGAGCGTGATGCCCGTGATCAAAGCGGATACCTGGGGCGCGCCGCGGCCGATGAGCTAGCAGCAACGCGCCACACGGCCCCAGCGGCCACACATTTGGTACTACACACATCGTTGAGCGAATAGTTATGTTAGGAGCAGGAATGGAACAGAGGGTCCTCGGGGGAAGATACCTCCTCAAGGATAAGGTGGGAACGGGCGGTATGGCGACCGTCTTCCGTGCACAGGATCAGGTCCTCGACCGCACGGTTGCCGTCAAGATCATGCTGCCGCAGTATGCCGGCGACGCCACCTTCGCCGCACGCTTTAAGCAGGAGGCCCAGGCAGCAGCCGGCCTCTCCTCCCCCTATATCGTAGGCGTCTACGATTGGGGCAAGGACGGCGATACCTATTACATCGTCATGGAGTACCTCCGCGGTACCGACCTTAAGAGCGGCATCAAGAGCCACGGTGCCCTCGATCCCAAGAAGGTCGCGCAGATCGGCTCGCAGATCAGCTCCGCGCTTTCGGTCGCACACAAGCACGAGATCATCCACCGCGACATTAAGCCGCAAAACATCATGGTGCTGCCCGACGGCAACATCAAAGTAATGGATTTTGGCATCGCACGCGCCAAGAACAGTCATCTCACGCAGGACAACAACGTGCTGGGCACCGCCCACTATGTAAGCCCCGAGCAGACCCGCGGCCAGGACCTCGGCCCCACCTCGGATATCTACTCGCTGGGTGTCGTCATGTACGAGTGCGCCACCGGCCGCGTACCCTTTGACGGCGACGACGCCATCTCGGTTGCGCTCAAGCAGGTCAACGAGCTGCCCATCCCGCCGAGCCAGATCAACTCCGGCGTCGATGCCGACCTTGAGCGCATCATCCTCAAGTGCATGGAGAAGGACCCGGCAAACCGCTTCCAGACAGCCGACGAGCTGCGCCAGGTGCTTAACAGCTATCTGTCCGGCCGTGCCGTCAATGTCTCGGAGGTCACGCGCATCATCGGTGCCGCCGGCGACCTGGGTGCCACCAAGACCCGCGAGCTTTCCGACTCAACGCGCGCTATGGTTCGTCCCGTCTCGGGCGTGAGCGGTCAGAACACCGCCCGTAGCGCTGTCTCGGGCTCCACGGGCTCCTACGAGGTCGAGAAACCCAAGTCCAACAAGAACAAGATCATCGCCGCCGTGATTGCCGCCGTCGCCGTGATTGGCGTTGTAGTGGCCTTTGCCACGGGCATGTTCAGCGGCGAACAGGTCACGGTGCCCGACGTGCTGGGCAAGGACCAGGAAACCGCTATTAAGCTGATCAAGGAAGCCGGCCTTGAGGTAGGCACCGTCGACCAGAGCTACAACGACGATGTCGACGAGGGAAAGGTCGCCGAGCAGACCCCCAACGGTAACACCAAGAAGGCCAAGGGCACGAGGGTGAACCTGGTAATCTCCAAGGGCCCTAAGCCCTCCGAAAAGGTTGAGGTTCCGCAGCTCCTCGGCCTGACCAAGGACCAGGCCGAGGCAGCGCTGGCAAGCGTAGGCCTGAAGGGCAACGCCACCGAGGAGGCCAACGAGGCCGACGAAGGTCAGGTCTTTGAGCAGGGTACTGCTGCCGGCAAGGAAGTCGAGAAGGGCACGACCATCTCGTACAAGGTCTCCAGCGGTCCCGACACCACCTCTGTCCCCGACCTGACCGACATGACCGAGGCTCAGGCACGCAACGCCCTCGACATGGCCGGTTTTGGCGTCAACGTGAGCTACCAGGAGAACGACTCCGTCACCGAGGGCACCGTCATTAGCTGGAACCCCAGCGGCAAGCAGAAGCCCGGCGCCACGATCACCGTCGTCATCGCCAAGAAGTCCGGCAAGGCCAGTGTTCCGGGTAACCTGTACGGAAAGAGCATCTCCGCCGCCGTCACCGCACTCAACAACGCCGGGTTCTACAATATCGGCTTCTGTGACCAGAACGGCAACCCTGTGAGCGGCAACGAGAATGCCACCGTTACGGGCGTCTCCCCCACCGGTAAGCAGTCCACCGACACCACGATCACGCTGACGGTTTCCGTCTCCGGTTCCAGCTCCGGCGACGACTCCGAGTCTAGCAACTAACGTCAATCGCTTGTTGCTCCGAGCGGTTTAGACCGCAAACACATTCGCTCAGAAGCGCCCGCTTGCTCCCCCAGCAAACGGGCGCTTTAATGTTCCTATGGCAGGCATTCGGTAGGCTTCGATAGCAGGATGACAACGCGCGGGATGACAACGCGGGCACAATTTGATTTTTGAAATATGGACGAATTCCTCGTCAAGAGGGTAAAATGATGCCGACGGCAGCCCAAGTTGTAGAGAGCTGGGCAGAGCCGGTGCTTAACGAAGTTAGGTCATCGTCTTAGCGACGGTGGCCTTTCTTTTTGGGCTTCGAACCCTACTTGAGTGCCTTGGAAAGGCCGACAAGGGCCGTGAGGAGCGAGACCATAGCGGTCAGGAGCTTCACGAGCTCGGTGAAATCGGTCATGGGCATCACCTCCCATCGGATGGAGGGCTCTGCCCGGCACGAGGACTGCCGACAGCGAGGTTGAATTTATCAGAGCGGTTGGCCCTCTCCGATCAATTCACGCTCCTCACCCTCGCTAAGAGTGCGGGCATGGCAGAATCGGCACTAAACGGCAGTGCGCTAGGGCACCGACGACGAGCTTTCCAAAACTAGCAAGGCGTGTCGCCGTGGTGGTACCGGGCTCGGCAAATCTCTGGAGCCCCCGGGCGGATTCGAAAACTCCCCCCGCGGGGAAATTGGTGACGCGGGTGTCGACGGTCCGAATCCGGCCTTTAAACCAGAAGAGCCCGGCACCGTGGTGGTACCGGGCTCGGCAAATCTCTGGTGCCCCCGGGCGGATTCGAAAACTCCCCCCGCGGGGAAATTGGTGACGCGGGTGTCGACGGTCCGAATCCGCCGGCGGCCCCACAAACCAGAAACGGCGCCGCTCTCGCGACGCCGTCATATTCCCTGGTGCCCCCGGGCGGATTCGAACCGTCGACACCCGCTTTAGGAGGTCATGAGCTATTCACCGACCTGCGGTTTTATATTTTCGGTTACTTTTCTATTTTCACTGGTAAATTAGC
>ERZ1034876.1307-NODE-1307-length-10398-cov-33.856135_pt1 | contig 10398 bp, 7 predicted proteins | sample MGYA00520698_ERZ1034876 | MGnify/ENA primary metagenome ERZ1034876 (study PRJEB33766, sample SAMN09781723) | gut metagenome | biome: gut microbiome | host: Homo sapiens | place: Madagascar | study: EMG produced TPA metagenomics assembly of the PRJNA485056 data...
TACACCGTAACAAAAGATGACCTTTGCCCAAAACTGTGATATGATGGAAAAAACGGGCCGCACCCGGCAGGGGCTCCCGGCCCGCTTTGCCATCGGCTACTCCCAATTCATCATAAGAATACAGACAGGGCCCCTGCTTTGAAGCTGGCAGGCGGCCCCGCAGGTGCATTTCTGCCAATTTTTGTGCCAGGTGGGAACGTTCACGGTGTTGTAACAATTCCTTGACAATTTCCTGCAATGTAGCTACAATATTAAATAGGACTTAAGGGTGTCGCCCATCGGGAACGCCGCTTTTCAGATATTTGTTTTACCGCCGCAAATTTGGCGTTTTTTCGTTTTATTTGTGTATATGGGGCTTGAGGTGTATCCGCTTTTGGGTATGCTTTGGATTATCGCCCCATTTTGTATAGAATATCGCAGGCAGTATTTGAACCGCAAAGGTCAGCCCCTTGCGCTGTAAGATGCTGGCAGTGTACCCATGGTAGCTGCCAGATAAAACAGGCGCGGGCTGCCCGGGCTTTTCAGGTATGCCAGAAATAAAAGCGTTCCGCTTGTGCTGCGCCCTCCTGCATTTGATTTGAGTTTTGTAAGGAGTGAAACTGCCATGCCCCCAATTTTGATGTGGGTGCTGGTTGTCGTTGCCGCTGCCGTGTGCGGGGCGCTTGGTTATTATTTTGGCGGGGAAAACCGGAAGCGTACCGCCGAAGCCAAGATCGGCTCTGCCGAAGAGGAAGCCAAACGCATCGTGAATGATGCCATCAAGGCTGCCGAGCAGAAGCGCAAGGAAACCATCATCGAGGCCAAAGACGAGGCGTTCAAGCTGAAAGCTGACGCCGACAAGGAAATCAAGGACCGCCGCGCGGAGATCAGCCGCCAGGAACGCCGCATGGACCAAAAGGAGGAAGCGCTGGATAAGCGCACCGCCGCCATGGAGCGCAAGGAAGAGGACCTGAAAAAGCGCGGCGAACTGGTGGAAGCCCGCCTGGACGAGCTGGAACAGCTCAAGCTGCGCCAGACCGAAAAACTGGAAACCATCGCCGCCATGACCCAGGAAGATGCCCGCGCCGTGCTGCTGAAGAACATCGACGATGAGCTGACCCACGAAAAGGCCATGAAGATCAGCGCCTACCAGGCTAACATGAAGGACGAATGTGATGCCATCGCCCGTGAGCTGGTCGGCCAGGCCATTGCCCGCTGCGCAGCCGATGCCACCAGCGAAGCCACCGTCAGCGTGGTGCCGCTGCCCTCTGACGAAATGAAGGGCCGCATCATTGGCCGCGAGGGCCGCAACATCCGCGCTCTGGAAACCGCCACTGGCTGTGACCTCATTATTGACGATACGCCGGAAGCCATCACCCTTTCCAGCTTTGACCAGACCCGCCGTGAAGTGGCCCGCATGGCCCTGGAGCGCCTGATCGCCGATGGCCGTATCCACCCGGCCCGCATTGAGGAGACCGTGGATAAGTGCCGCCGCGAACTGGAGATTCAGATGAAGCGCGAGGGCGAAAAGGCTGTGATGGACCTTGGTATCCACAGCCTGCATCCCGATTTGGTCAAACTGATCGGCCGCCTGAAGTACCGCACCAGTTATGGCCAGAATGTGCTGAGCCATTCTCTGGAAGTGGCATGGCTGGCCGGCCTGATGGCTGGCGAGCTTGGCGTGAACGTTCAACTGGCACGCCGTGCAGGTTTGCTGCATGATATCGGCAAAGCCCTTGACCATGAGATCGAGGGCAGCCATGTGCAGATCGGTGTGGATATCTGCAAGAAGTACCGCGAGAACCCGCAAATCATTCATGCAATCGAAGCCCACCACGGCGATGTGGAGCCCAAGACGGTGCTTGCCTTCATTATTATGGCAGCGGATGCCATCAGCGCAGCCCGCCCCGGTGCCCGCCGTGAAAATATGGAAAGCTATATCAAGCGTCTGGAAACGCTGGAAGCCCTGTGCAACGGCTTTGAGGGCGTTGAAAGCTCTTACGCCGTGCAGGCAGGCCGCGAGGTGCGCATCCTGGTCCAGCCCGACAAGGTTGGCGATGATCAGGTCATCCTGCTGGCCCGCCAGGTTGCCAAAAAGATCGAGGACGAGCTGGATTACCCCGGCCAGATCAAGGTCAGCGTGATCCGCGAAAGCCGCGCCACCGAGTACGCGAAATAACCAAAGCGAATAAAACAGATGCCGCACCTGGTATGGGTGCGGCATTTTTGGTATAGGTATTTGCTTATTCCGTGGATGTTTGCCATATGATAAGGCCCAGCATGCGGGCCGATGCGAGCATCGGCCCCTACAAATGGGGTTCGGTTTGTTGCGGGGGTGTAAATGCACAATAAGGCAAAGCCCCGGCGGGATGAGGGCATCGCGCCCTACAGGGTGTTTTTATGTTTGCAACGCATAATATAATGCTCTGTAGGGAACGGTCTTGACCGTTCCGGGGGCCTTGTGACAACTGAAACGTATTCTTTTCGCCGCAAACTATAATCTATGTGTTGGCTTCCCTTGAGGGTGACTCCCCGCGGGGCGGGGAGATGTCGCGGAGCGACAGAGGGGACCGGCGCTGTTTGCGCGCTGTCACCGTAGGTGACTGAAGGGTGGTTCCCCACGCAGAACCTAAATAAATAGGATTATCTGCAATCCCTTCTCCCTCAATTTTCCCTCTTGCCAAGGGGCATAGAATACGATATAATAAAAAATAATTGTGCGGGTTTATGCCCCTGTGGGATGGGCGGTGACGCACGGCAAATCAGGCGGCGCGGTATAGGCGCTGCCTATAGTTCGCCGCAACTGCGGTCACTGAAAAGGAGCGTCATCATGAAAGGTATTATCCTCGCCGGCGGTGCTGGTACCCGCCTGTACCCGCTGACCATGGTCACATCCAAGCAGCTTCTGCCTGTGTATGATAAGCCCATGATCTATTACCCGCTGTCTACCCTGATGCTGGCAGGCATCCAGGATATCCTGATCATTTCCACCCCAACCGATACGCCGCGTTTTGAAGCGCTGCTGGGGGATGGCAGCCAGTACGGCCTGCACCTGCAGTATAAAGTGCAGCCCTCCCCGGACGGTCTGGCACAGGCCTTTATCCTGGGCGAAGAGTTTATTAACGGTGAGCCCTGCGCCATGGTGCTGGGCGATAATATTTTCTATGGCGCCGGTTTCTCCAAGCGGCTCAAGTCCGCTGCCGCCAACGCCGAAGCCGGCCGCAGCACTGTGTTCGGCTACTATGTCACCGATCCCGAACGCTTCGGTGTGGTGGCATTTGACGAAAACGGCCAGGCAACTTCCATTGAAGAAAAGCCCGCACAGCCCAAGAGCAACTATGCGGTTACCGGCCTGTATTTTTACAGCAAAGATGTGTGCGAAAAGGCAAAACAGGTAAAGCCCAGCGCCCGCGGCGAACTGGAAATTACCACCCTGAATGAGATGTACCTGCAGGAAGGCAAGCTGGATGTGCAGCTGCTGGGCCGCGGTTATGCCTGGCTGGATACCGGTACGATGGACAGCCTGGTGGAAGCCGCCGACTTTGTGCGCATGATCGAACAGCGCCAGGGCATCAAGATTTCCGCCCCGGAAGAGATCGCCTATAAATACGGCTGGATCAACCGCGGCAAACTGTTGGAAAGCGCCGAGCGCTATGGCAAAAGCCCCTATGGCCAGCATCTGCGCAATGTTGCCGATGACCGCCTGAAATATTGATGCGGTATAAAGAAAGAGGCACAAGATGAAAATTCTGATTACCGGCTGCCATGGACAGCTTGGAACCGAGCTGCAAAAACAGCTGGCCGATGAAGAATGCGCCCTGGGTCTGCTGCCGGAGCGCCTGCGCAAAGCAACGGTGATCGCCGTTGATGTGGATGAGCTGGATATTACCGACCGCGAAGCCACTGTGACCTATATCCGCCGCACCCAGCCGGATACCGTCATCAACTGCGCTGCTTTTACCAACGTGGATGGCTGCGAAACCAACCGTGATGCCGCTTACCGCGTCAACGCCCTTGGCCCGCGCAACCTGGCATTGGCATGTGAAAAGATCAATGCCCGCCTGATCCATGTTTCTACCGACTATGTATTCCCCGGTACAGCCAACGGCGGTGTGGCGCTGGATGAAAGCGCCCTGCCCGCCCCCATTTCGGCCTACGGCCAGACCAAACTGCTGGGCGAAACCTATGTGCAGCAGTTCTGTCGCCGCCACTTTATTGTGCGCACGGCTTGGCTGTACAGCTATTACGGCAAAAACTTTGTCAAAACTATGGTCAACCTGGCCAAAACGCATGACACCCTGAATGTTGTCAACGACCAGCTGGGCAACCCCACCAATGCGGTGGATCTGGCCTACCATATCTTAAAACTGGCAGTCAGCCATGATTACGGCATTTACCACTGCACCGGCAGCGGCATTTGCAGCTGGTATGATTTCGCATCCGAGATCATCCGCCTGTCCGGCCTGCCGTGCACCGTAAAGCCCGTTACCAGCGCACAATATAAAGAGATGAACCCCAAATCCGCAGACCGCCCGGCATGGAGCGCACTGGAAAACCGCGCCCTGCGGTGCAGTGTCGGCGATGACATGCGCGACTGGAAAGATGCAATTCAGGACTTTTTCAATAATTGGGATGGTAAATAAATGAAAACTTATCTTGTTACCGGCTGTGCCGGTTTTATTGGCTCCAACTTTGTCCACTATATGCTGGAAAAATACCAGGATATCCGCCTGGTCAACCTGGATAAGCTGACCTATGCCGGCAACCTGGAAAACCTGGAAGATATCAAGGACGATGCCCGCCATATCTTTGTTAAGGGCGATATCTGCGATAAGGCTCTTGTCACTGACCTGATCGCCAAATATGACCCGGATTACGTCATCAACTTTGCTGCCGAAAGCCACGTTGACCGCAGCATCCGCAACCCGGAAATTTTTGTTGAGTCCAATGTTCTGGGCACCGTTAACCTGCTGCAGTGCTGCAAGGATGCTTGGTACGATGCCGACGCCAAGACCTGGAAGGAAGGCAAAAAGTACCTGCAGGTTTCCACCGATGAAGTGTACGGTGCTTTGGGTGCCGAGGGCTACTTTATGGAAACGACCCCGCTGTGCCCGCACAGCCCGTACTCCGCTTCCAAAGCCAGCGCCGATATGTTCGTGAAAGCATTCCATGATACCTATGGCATGCCCATCAACATCACCCGCTGCTCCAACAACTATGGTCCGTACCAGTTCCCTGAAAAGCTGATCCCGCTGCTCATCAACAACGCCAAGCACCACAAGACCCTGCCGGTTTACGGCGATGGCATGCAGATCCGTGACTGGCTGTATGTCATGGACCACTGCAAAGCCATTGATATGGTTGCCAACGGCGGCAAGGACGGCGAAGTTTACAATGTCGGCGGCCATAACGAGCGCCCCAACATCTTCATCGTCAAGACTGTCATCGAGCAGCTGCATGACCGCCTGAAGGATGAGGGCATCAGCGAAGAGCTGATCAAGCATGTGGCAGACCGCCTGGGCCATGACCGCCGTTACGGCATTGACCCCACCAAGATCAAGAACGATCTGGGCTGGTACCCCGAAACCCCGTTCGAGAAGGGCATTGTGCTGACCATTGACTGGTACCTGGCCCACGAAGAGTGGATGGACCACGTGACCAGCGGCAACTACCAGAAGTATTACGAGCAGATGTATAAAAACAAGTAATGCTGCCGCACATTTGTTAAATTCTGCAAAACACCCCGCCGCCGCTTTGCAAAGCGGCGGCGTTTGTGGTATACTAGTTCTGCTGTTTGTGACAGCAGAACAAAGAATAGTGAATAAAGAATAAATAATAATGAAGGTGAATCGCCGTGCCTGCGGCACAGCTTATAAAAATTGGGCGCTGCTTTTGGTAAGCAATCAAGCCTAACCCGGCGTGCGGAGCCTATTTTAATCATGCGCGCGCGGCGCGCATACCACCATTATTCTTTATTATTTTACTTGATTGATCTTGAGGTTTTTTGAATGGCAATTTCCAGAGAAGAACAACTGCGCAATAACCGCCGCCTTTCACGCCAGATCGTGGGTGCAGTGGCAATCGTATTGATTATCATTGGTCTGTTTACCGTATTAAGCTGGGTGGTTGGTGTGCTGCGCAGCGCGTTGGATGATACCGAACGCCGCCAGAGCTATGCCGACCGCCTGTACGGTCTTGTCATGTTTGACACTATGCCGTTTGACGATGTGAGCAAGGTGGATCAGTCGGAGTTTTTACAGGCTGCCATCTGGGGCGCTGTGTACCAGATCCAAAAGCGGGATAACGGCCTGAGCGACTATGAGCGCGACAGCGAAACCGGCTCCATCATTCTGCCCAAACTGGAAGTTGACACCTACCTGACCAACCTGCTTGGCCCGGATTACAAGATCACCGATGGCTCTTTCCAGACCGAAGAGTTCAATTATACCTATGATGAGGAAAAGCAGGGCTATCTGGTTCCTGTTACCAGCATGGTGGCTATGTATACCCCGGAAGTGGAAAAGATTTCCACCCAGAGCGGCAAGACCTATGTGACGGTTGGCTATATCCCCACCATCAACAATAGCTCCAGCGGCGAGATCAACCTGACCGCCCCCACGGAGCCGACCAAGTATATGGACTATGTGTTCACCCGCGGCGAGGGCCGTAAGTGGTATCTGAGTGCATTGCAGGAAAGCGATATGCAGCCCGAAGTATCTGCTTCGACCGCAGCCCCGACCACCGATTCCGGCGACCCGCAGGAGTTGGTGCAGAACAACCTGGATTCCAGCATGGCCGATACCGGCAATCCCACAGGTGATACCGCCGACGGCACCGCTGAACCGGACAGCACGGCGGACGACCAGACCGATGCCCAGAGCGAACCTGAAGCTGATACCGGGGATACCGGTGGGGATACGCAGGATAGTTCAGGTACGGAATAAGCTCCTGCTAACAAAACGATAACCTTCATGAAGCTGCACAGCCCAAACGCTGTGCAGTTTTTTGTATGGTAGGGCGGGGCCACCCGCCCCCCACTGAAGGCGGCCCGACCGTACAATAAAAATGTGTGATATACCTTGCCCCACAGTAGGGAAGCAGCGTCCCCAACACCGCAGACAAACCTTGCGGCAAATCTCATTATGGCAGATGTGCCAAAGCTCCGGAATGGTCAAGACAACTCCCTACAGAGCAAGGTATCATGTGTACCAAACAGAAAAACGACCGATGGAACAGCCAGCCCTCTGGCTGCCGCAGAGAAACGCTGCCAATGCATAAAACATGCCGCCGCGCAGTTATACTACCCCTACACAACATCGGCTCAACAACAAAAATGACAAAACAGACTGCAGAAGACCGTGCTTTTTTGATTGACAAAACAAGCGCGGCGTGATAATATGATAGCTGTACATTGCCCTGCATTTTTAACGTTGAACAGATGTTAAATACTTGTGCAATGGCAACACGGAAAAGTAGGAGAACATAGCATGAGACGGACTTTGGCAGCGCCGGGCCTTGCAGCTGTGCTGGGTATGGCATTGCTGCTGACCGCCTGCGGTAAAACAAACGCACATAACAATACGGCAGGCGAAACGGTCAGCACGGCACTGTTTGACTTTTCCATTACGGATGTCAGCCTGGTGGAAAGCTACCCCGGTATTGATATCCCGGATGGCGAATGCCTGGTGCGCATGCGCCTGAACATCAAGAACACCAGCAGTCAGACCTACACGATGTTCCTGCAGGATTTCCAGATCCAGTGGGGCGAGGGCGACAGCGATTACGGCACCTGCCTGAACGCAGTGGATGATACCATGATGCCGTATGCCTATGAGCTGACCCCAGGCCAGGAGCGCAGCGACTGGCTGATGGCTGAAATCCCCGATGACAGCACCAGCTGCACCATTGCGTATCAGGAATACAAGACCGATGGCAGCAAAGGCGATGCCTACTTTGTGGAGGCAGCTCTGTGAGCCAGCAGTCGCGCATTCTTGCAGGGGTGTTTTGCTCCGGTATGGCGGCGGCGTTGATTGCTATGGCGGCACTGCAGCTGCCCAACTGGCTGCAGCAGCGCAAGATGGTGAGCGAGAGCCCGCCGGTGGTGCAGACTGCAGAACCAGAGCAGACGCCGGAGCCGCAGGTTACCGCGGCCCCCACCGTGCAGCCCGCCGTTACCCCGGAACCGCGGGATTTTACCGCACTGCTGGAGCGTAACCCCGAAGTGATCGGCTGGATCAAGATCGACGATACCGATGTTGACCTGCCGGTGATGCAAAGAGAAGGGGACAACAGCTACTACTTAAAGCACGACCTGGATGGCAACTGGGATGACCTGGGCCTGCCGTACCTGGATTATGAGTGCGATATCCAGCAAAGCCGCCATTTGATCCTGTACGGCCACAACATGGGCGTGGGGGATACGGTGCGGTTTTCCAGCCTGCAAAATTACCGCGAGCCGGAATATTATCAGGAACACCCGGTCATTGAGCTGGACAGCCTGAACGGTGGCCAGTACTACAAGATCGTGGCAGTTTATGCAATTACCACGCGCGAAAGCGATGGCGATGTGTTCCACTTTAACCAGTATGTGAACTTTGCCGATGATGCGGCAGAGCAGGAATACCTGGATGAAGTGGCCAAGCGCGCGTTTTATACCACGGGCGATTATGCCCGCGCAGACGAACGGCTTTTGACATTGTGTACCTGTACCTATGAAATGTCGGATGCCCGCCTGCTGATTATGGCACGCCCGCTGCGGGACGGGGAAACGCTGACGGCGGATGAAGTTACCGTCAATCCGGACCCGCTGCTTCCAGCCCGCTGGCCGGCCGGGGCGTAAAATCTTTATTTGAATTCTGGGCACAAAGGCAACAGCAATCCGTACCTTTGCGTTTGGGATATAATTTTGGAAAGGGAGTAAAAATTATGCAAAAGACGAGCAGGTTTTCGCGTCTGCTTACGCTGGTTACGGCTGTTGCCTTGGCAGTTTGTCTGCCTGTATCGGCGTATGCAGAAACCGAGACCACCGAGGAAGCTGCTGCACCCGCAGTAGTGGAGGAGGCTACACAGGACAACACCGCTGACGAAGCTGCAAGCGAAGACAGCGCTTCCTGTGTGCGCGTGGTGGATGTTACCATTTTTATGGACACCACCAAGGGCCATTTCGAGAGCGATCCCGACAATGTTGCCCTGACTTATCTGAACCGTGCCGAGTTTGAGGAGACTCCGATCACTCTGCCCACCGTTATCGCAAACGAGGGCTGGGAGTTCAAGGGCTGGGACGTTTGGGGCAAAGAGCACTTTGTCCTGGGCGCCGATGCTACTGAACTGGGCACCAGCGGCCTTGGTGCATTCCCGGTTGGCAGCCTGGTAGGCGGTATCTACCTGTACCCCATCTTTATGGAAGCTGAAAAGCCGGTTGAGCCTACCGCTACCCCGGTAGAGCCGACCGCTACTCCGGTTGAGCCGACTGCTACCCCGGTTGAGCCGACTGCTACTCCGGTGGAGCCGACTGCCACTCCGGCAGAGCCGACTGCCACTCCGGCAGAGCCGACCGCTACCCCGGCAGAGCCGACTGCCACCCCGACCGAGCCGACCGCTACCCCGGTCGTGACCCCGACCACCCCGGTTATCCCGGAGACCACTCCGACCAATACTCCGGCAAACACCCCGACTGAGAAAACCAATACCCCGGACAATACTCCGACCAACACCCCGGATGTTACCAAGTCCAACACCCCCGCTGATAACTCCAGCAAGATCATCCCGCAGACCGGCGTTTCCAGCACCAACAGCAACTCTGTTGCAGGTCTGGCCATCGTTCTGGTTGCCGCACTGGGCGGCGCTGCCGCTTACCTGTTCATCAACCGCAAGAAGCTGAACTGATAAGTGTAAAGTGATAGAGCTTTGAATTATTTAAAAACAGCCTTCGGCATTTGCCGAAGGCTGTTTTTGTGGTAGTGCCCCGAATGGGAATTCTTTGGCTGGTGGGATAGGGAATAGACGAAGTGATTTGATTTTGAGATGTTGGATCTTTGCAAACTTTCGGAACGGTCAATACCGTTCCCCACAGAGCATTTGATGATGGGCGGAAAACCATAAAATGGCTGGTAGGGCCGGGGTCACCCGACCCCGCCGAAACCCACCCGGAGCGAACAATAAAAATGGGCGATGTGCCTTGCCCAAAGTAGAGGGGCGATGCCCCACAACGGGCCGGATATCTCACCCCGAAATATCACAAACACCCGCGGGTGCATAAAAAACCTCTGTTACAGATACACCCTAAACTTGGAACGGGAAAACACCCCTCCAGCCTCACCTGCAATGACAGTTCCCCTCCAGGGGAACCAAGCACAGACTTAGAGTAAGGGCAACACCGCACAATTCCCGCCTGACGGCTTAAGCACCGCTCCGGCGGCT
>ERZ1034876.1308-NODE-1308-length-10396-cov-12.214003_pt1 | contig 10396 bp, 13 predicted proteins | sample MGYA00520698_ERZ1034876 | MGnify/ENA primary metagenome ERZ1034876 (study PRJEB33766, sample SAMN09781723) | gut metagenome | biome: gut microbiome | host: Homo sapiens | place: Madagascar | study: EMG produced TPA metagenomics assembly of the PRJNA485056 data...
GCGACCTTGCTTGCCACCCTCGATGTCATGGACTTGATGAGCTTGGAATTTTGCTCCACGATCGCGCTGATTTCGCTCCTGTGGGCTCGCTCCTTCTTCAGGAGTAAATATATATCCCTGCCCCGGGAGCCGCGTCTGGCGGCCTCACGCCAGCTCCGTGCCCCATCGTGGAAGAGACTGGTGGCCATAGAGCCTGCTGCCTCGCGGGCGGCCTTATCCAGAGTCGGCGACCTCGCGAATCCGCGCAGCACCTGGAGCATTTGAAAAGGACTGCTGGCACCCGTGAGTCGCCTTCGCAGTCCTTCCATGATCCGGTTGATCGCCGCGGCATACCGTTTCTCGACCGATCGCCGCGGCTTGAATCTATCTGTATACAACTTTTCTCCTTAGCCTTTGAATGTATTGGGGTTACGCGCCTTGAGGGATTTGGCGAGCTGTCTCAACTTGGCAAGCCGTCCCTTGGCACTTGCGGCAGCCTGGTCACGCCGGATGACATTCTCATCGGACTTCGCCTTATAGGCATTCTTTTTCTGCTCGATCGCATTTAGCTCGCCTCCAGCCTTATCCATTTTGGCATTGTACGCCTCTCTTGCTCTCCGAGCTGTCCGGTGATACACCCGAGCATTATGGTCGAGACGCTTGGCCTCCTTGCCTGCATTGACCGCCGTAGAACCCGGCTGCATGCGGCCGAGTTTTGTCGCATGCGGGGCAGACTGCTGCGGTGAGGCCTCGAGGCTCTTGGATCTATTCACAGAATTCAGCATGTCGCCCCACCCTTTTTCGAGCGTCTCATACCACCCAAGCTGTTTCTCTGCCGTCTCGTCTCCGGGATTCCTTTTTGCGATGTCTCGCCATTTTTTTACATAGCTTGAGGCTTCCGCCTTAACAGCCGCGAGCGCTTCTGGATCTTCATGCCCTTCATTTGTCAACCGCTTAATGTGTTCGAGGGCACGTTTCTTTCCAGTATTATATGCGGCAGACTGCTGCGGTGAGGTAGATCCGCCCCGCTCGGCCTCACGGCTCTTGCGATATCTCTCGAGAGCACGCTGCGCACGACTTGCTACCTCTCCGCGTTTGGATTTATAGCGAGCAGCTTTACCTGCTAAATCATAACTCTCCTGATTCAGTGAATGGTTCCTAAGTGTCCTTATACTAGCTTCCCACTGGTCTTCTTTTTCTATCGCATTAACTGCATTTCGATATCTCTTTTGGAGCGGGCTATTCTCTGGGAACTTAGAAGCCTCTGCCAGAAGATACCCCATCTTTTTCATTCTTGCTTTGTGTTGTAGATCATATTGGGAATTTCTCCTTGCCATAGCGGATCTGTTTCTCTCTGCCACTTCTTTTGCCTGGGATTCCAGCTTTCTCCCATAAGCGCCGCTTTCCATGCCTTTACTACCCCACTGCATCTTCTTCAGAGAACCACCGCGAAATGGCTGCCCGTTCAGTGCCCCGCCAGCGCCGCTGGCAATGCGGCCGTTTTTAATCAGTACATGCGCACCGTTGATGGTACGCCACTCGCCTTCCTCCGCATCGAAGGCCCGGATTCGTTCCAGGTTGTTCTTTGTCTGGTCCATACTTATCCTCCTTTTACCACGCTACTTTTCGTTGCGTGACACATCATAGCTCTGTAGCAGCTATAAATCCAGTCATATTTTGGCATTAAAAAAGACCGCAGCTGCGGTCTTGCGAAATTCTCTTTACTTTAATTACCAAACAGTGCGCCCTTCCTTCCACTCCTTTTTTGCTTCATTTAAGGATAGGCGATTAGCACCACCAGATAAGTCTGGATTGCTTTCTTGAGCTGGCTCTCTTTCCCACCCGCATATTTCACAGATAGAATAGGGGCGAGTTACGTACTCGTCATCGTTCCCGCAAACAGGACATTTACCTAAATTTGGCTCCATTTTTCTTTGCCTCCGCTCGTAGACCTAAATAAAATTTATGCCCTTCATGTGGAGCGTAAAAGGTAAGTAGTCCACCATCGTTCCCAATAGCCAGCCAGTTTCTTCTCCTGTCATACCGGACTATATTTCCCAATCCATCCCTGTAGCCTTCTATCCTGTCCCCAATCGGTGACTCTAGCAGCTTGACTCCTTCACTCACGTACTGCTCCTCGGTCATACCTTTAAATTCAGGTTCTACCTTTAAGTGCTTATTCACGTGAATGATATGGTCTCGCTTGTTTCCAAAGGCTTTAACCGATATGCTATTCGCTCCACTTGGTGATAGCTTAGCACGACGTCCGGTGTGTTTCAAGTCATTTAGAGATACATTGCCACCGCCAGTTCCCTTCGGGGCGAAGCGACCGTTCGATGGATCGTGATTGTCCCCGTTCGCATCCAAGTCATCGCTGGCGGTATGGTAAAAAGGGAAGCTGTCGTGCGCCTCCTTTGGCGCCTGTGGCGGCTTTCCGGGAGCCTCGGGTGGTTTATCGCCCACATCCCCGCCGCGGCCTGCATGGGGCAAATCCGGGCCTCCAGCGCCGTCTTCCTCGCCGCCCATGCCAGGGAATCCTCCCATCTCGCCCTGCGGCTCGATTTCGTCCGACGCATTCATAATTTCCTCGTCGGTGATGTTCGTCCATGTACCGGTACGGCTGCTCTGCTGCTTCATTTCTCGAAGCGCAGTGCGCTGGCTAATGAGGCCAGCATTGTAAGCCGTGACAATGTTATCCGTGCCGCACTTGGCAAGATCGGCGCGTTCCTGATCCGACGGCTCGGATACGGGATCGAATTCGAAGTCTAGGTCATCTGGCACGGCACCGAAGACGGACATACACAGTACAGGCAGCAGCTTGTTCAGGATCGGGCGGAGCTTCGCTTCCTGCTCCTGCGCGATCATATCGTAGTAGTTGCGCAAGTCGCTATCCCCTGTAGCATTCATGCCCTCCGGCGAACGACCGAAGAGCTTTGTCGCCGGGATTCGGGCAGCACCTGCCACGTCCATCATGAATTGCTTGTAGGTGTCAGAGATGCCCCCGAAGGTGTACTGGTGGCTCTGCATATCGTCCCCGGCATCGATGATCTGCATGCCCATGTTAGACATGAGCCAATTCTGCGCCTGAATGGTGCGATAGAGCTCCGCCTTGGTCTGTTCGTCTGTAGCCGAGAGCATCTGCCCCATATCGGCCATCTTCAACACACGCAGGCTGGCCATGAAGGTCAGCTGGGCGATGTTCCAAGACACATTGTCTCGCTTTTTCAGCTCATCAAAGATGGACTCAATGACGGACGCGCCCCACTGCTGCTCGGCCTGTGATTCCCAGTAGGGCAAGTCGTCCCCGGTAAAGCGCAGGAGACGGCTGTGGTGTACTTTGTACATGGCGCCATTGGTGTTATCGGTGATGGTGTAATAGTCCGGCAGTCCGAATTCTGGATCCGTGACATCTTCTACCAGTTCGATGGAGGGGTCTACACTGGTCCACCGATCAAATACCATGAGCCCACAGAAATCCCCCGGCACCATGAGACGAAGATCGAGCGGCTTGGACAGGTCATAGCCCTGCCCTTTGATAATCATGAGCCCGATTGCCCCGCCGAAGAGGCGTCCCCACTGTAGCCCCTGCTTCAATTTTTGGATCAGCTGCGTCTTGCGCAGTTCCAGGTCGACCTTCTTCAGCAGATTCGGGCTGACCTCTGTCGTGAGCGTGATCCAGTTCTTCAGCATGTCCGACGGAATGATATCGATGATCTGCCGGATGATCCAGTGCTCACGATACAGGGCATTCAGCAATCCGTAGTCGCGCGTGAGCCGGTTGAGAGAGTATGTCGTCCCTTCCATGAGGTTCGGCGTCCCCGTCCCCAGACGCGCCAGCACATTGCTGAATGCATCCCGGGCACTCGATTTAATGACCTGCGGCTTGGCCGGTGTGATTCTTTTTCCCCGCTGCTTACGCATGAGCAAGCCTCCTCGAACGAATAATAGTGTTTACGAAATACCTTAATGCATCCGGCGCGTGATCCCTGACCTTCAGCGGCCGTTCCTTGCCGCTCTGCTGGATGGCTTTATCATCCCAGCAGTAGGATGTCATTTCCTGTATTGTCATGGGGCAATCCGGCCGATAGAAACGGATCTTTCTGCGCGTCAATAACTTATTGACGGAGCGGATGCCCTCAAGCACGCTGTTGTCTGCATTGATGGTATCGACAGTCGCCTTTGAACGTAGGCCACGGTTCCGCATCTCGATTTTAAAGGATTCGGCCGACGGATCGACAATGACAGCAGAAGGAGGGTAATCAATATCCCCCACGAAAGCCATGAGGTCATCGCCGTACTGGCTGTTGTCTTTCTCATACTTCCCATCCTCCCTGCTGTTCCAGTAGTACTCGCGAAGTACGTAGGATGTGTCCCCGTCGTCCCAGATGTCTAGGAACACCATCGGATTTACCGTGCCATAGTCGATCGCGATATACCTGCGGAAACGGCGCCGGTTCAAATAGATCCAGTCCCGCTTCTCCTTGTCAATATAGAGTTCATCACTCCACGCATCCTTGTAGATCGCCCCCTGCGCCATCACCCATAGCCCAAGGATGAAGCGCTCGTAGAACACCCCTCCCTTGCCATACTGCGTCTCGTAACGATGCCGCACGGCAGGCGTCAGGGAAGGGTTATCCTCCATGGTGAAATGCAGGTGAAGCATCCGCTTCTCTTCCTGCTTCTCGATCCAGTTCTTCAGGAACCAATGCATCGGGCTCTCCGGGTTGCAGTTGAACCATATCTTCGCTCCTGGGATGCTGCAGCGGCCAGTCGCCTGATTGACGAAGGACTCCGGCATCAGCGCGACCTCGTCGCAGTAGACTCCGGCAAGCGTCATGCCCTGAATCAAATCCTGCGAGGATTCATCGCGGCCACCGAAGATATAGAAATAGTTCACGCGCTTCCCGTCATCTAAAATGATCGTATTGCTGGAGTGTGATTCACTGATCGTGTAGCGCCGCGCCTGCAGTACAGGCTTTAACCAGTTCCACACGTTGCGGCGGAATGCACCGACCGTTTTCCCGCACATGGCAAAATTCTGCCGGTCATAGGTCGCCATAGCCCATAGGATATAGCTGATCGCCATGGCGACCGTCTTGCCTGCTCGGATAGAGCCGTCCGCGATGATGCCGTTATACTCGCTATAGGGTGACTCCTTGCACCACCATGTGAAAGCCTTCAGCTGCTTCATGGAGAATTTATCGAACCGGATCACCGGCTGTATGATCGTCCTCATTGCTTCCACACTTTCTTCGCGGCCGTTTCTAGTGCCGCAGAAAGTCCGTCATCCGCGTACTCAGTGCTGCTCTCCTCCTGCGCCTTCTTCTTGTTTTGGATAGACACATCCGACAAGCGCGCGCGGCGCTCTATGTTCGTTCCCTGAATTAGGAATTGGATCAGTTCTTTCGCGTTCAGCTTCTCCGGCTTCAATTTTTGCAATGCCGCAACACCCTTGGTCTGCAGTAGAACGCCGATAACCGCCTGTTTTCGATTCATCTTGCGAATCTCGTCGATAGTAGCTAGATAGTCCTCGCGGACGAGTGCATTATCATACTCCCGGGCTCGCTCGCTCCAATGCCATCGGACGCTCCACCGATAGATCAGCGCTTCTGACTTCCCGACGGCCTTCGCGGTCTTTTTCTGGCTGCGTTTCGGATTCTTATAGTAGTCAGTGAACGCCTCATAGGCTTCTTCACTCTCCCCGGGCTGGCGCTCCCACGCCAATTCAGTTTTCTTTCGCACCGGGGCACCTCCTCACTATAAGACCGCTCCGGCCTGTTCCAATGCTTCCTCCAAGCTCATGTGCCGGCCATCTCTTTCCACATACACGTCGGACTGTGCTACTCCGTCCTCTTTGAGGTATCGACGAATAATTACGTCGCAATATTTCGGATCCAGCTCCATTAGACGTGCCATGCGATTCATCTGTTCGCATGCGATAAGCGTGGTTCCGCTGCCGCCGAAGGAGTCGAGTACGATATCCCCCGTCTTTGTGCTGTTCTGAATTTCATAAGCAAAGAGCGGCACCGGCTTCATGGTCGGATGATCCGCACTCCGGCTTGGCTTGTCCATGTCGATCACAGTCGTCTGGGCGCGATCGCTATACCAATTATGGCTAGCTCCGTCCTTCCACCCATAGAGGCATGGCTCATGCTTCCACTGGTAGTCCTGGCGCCCGAGCACCATGGTGTTCTTGTTCCAGATGAGGCACTCACGCACCTTCCAGCCAATATCATCGCACGCGCCCCTGAAATTGAACCCCTCGCTATCAGCATGCCAGATATAGAAGGCAGCCCCCTGCTTCATGACCGCGTCCGCAGCAGAGAATGCATCAACGAGAAACTGTCTAAAGTCTCCGTCAGCCATTTTGTCATTCTGGATGGTTAACGCATCCTTTGTTTTCCCGACGTAAGCTACATTGTACGGCGGATCCGTCAGGTACAAATCCGCCTGATCGCCTCCCATCAGCGTTTCGACTTCTCCCGCATTCGTGGAATCCCCACAGAGAAGCCGGTGCCTGCCAAGGAACCACAGGTCGCCTCGTTTCGTGAACACCGGACCTTCGCTTTCAGGGACGTCGCTGTCCGTCGTATCGTCCGCTGTTGCTTCCTCCTCCAGGAGCTCAGCCAGCGCCGCCTCGTCATAGCCAGTTAGATCCATGTCGAAATCGTCCGCCATGTCTTGCATCTCTTTCAGCATCGCGGTCAACTTGTCCTCGTCCATGTTCGCCAGCTCGGCGATTCGGTTATCTGCCAAAAGGTCAGCGTGTTCTTCTTCCTCGCTCGCATAGTCCTGGTATTCGACCGGCGCATACTTGAGCCCCGCGCGCATGGCAGCCATCCGTCGCCCATGGCCCTTTGTAATAAGGCCGCTCCGCTTGGATACAGTTATCGGCGCTCTCCAACCCGTACTCTTGATGATTTTTGCGAGAAGCTCTATCTGCCCATCGCTGTGCTGGTTAGGATTTCCAAGATTGGGCTTCAAGGCAGATACTTCTACCAGCTCATCGTAACGACAAAAAACAGCCGCTCCATCTGGCGCGACTGTTCTCGGTTCCGCATTAGTTTTGTAATCCATCATGATCTCCCTATAAAACAGTCACGAAAAAAGGATCGGCTCATCCATTCCGATCCTTCTTCCGGCACAACTCAAAGAGATGTAATAAGGAGGAAAACTATAGTGAGATCGACAGCTCTCTATAGCTTTCGCTGAATATATCATATCACAAATATTTTTCTGCCTCAAGCACTTTTTTATATTTGGATTTGAGTTTGTACACGTTATTCACACTAGTATCATTCCATCGGCTGACGTTCTGTGCGCTTTCGCCCTCTATGACATATTGCCAGATGATTTTGAAATCGCGCGGATCCTCGAACTCTCTGCGAAGCCGTGCGAGCAGCACATTCCTGGCCATCATGTAGTCATCCCGAAGGGATGCGGCGCGCTGCCTTGCACGTTCGATGTCGTCCAGCAGCTTATAGGTCTTATCTCCATCCCCTCCGCCGGAGGGCATGCCGGACATGGGCGGGCTCTTGATGTTGCCGGTCGCATCCAGAGCGAGCAGTTGCTGATAACATTCCAGAGCCAGCTCCCACGCTTCCCGTTTCTCTCGCATCAAATGCCCGATGTCCTTCATGATATCTCCTTACTGTGAATAACTTGTGAATAGACGTGTTTTTCTTTCCGCTAATGCGTATCGCACCGCAAAAGGAAAGCAATTGTCGCCAACAAACCCATCCCGACGATGCAGACGAAGAGCAGGACTTCCCACTCAGTCATGCGACACCACCATGCGATCCTGCTTCGTCATATCCAGCACCTCTCTCATACGGATGACGCAGTGCGGGCATTCATCAAAGAAGAGCCACTTATGCATTTTCTGATACATCGTATCAAGCATCTGCCCCAAGTCTTCCTTTGAATAATCAAATACAGTCAGCTTTACAGCTTTCACTCGATCCGTACTGGACAAATCCGCGTAAAGATGCAAATTCCCATCCAAGTCATTGTCGATATAGATTTCTTTCGGGTCCGTGATGATGGATCCGTCTTCTGCTTTGATTACGATCATTTCTCTTTCACCTTTCTTATTTCTTCCAGACATTCCGCAGTCGCGAGGTCCTGCAGTACGAGCTCAGATTCTCTATCTTTATAGAGCTTCAGGAAATCACAGGCCCGCATGGTGACAAGCCACTCGCAGTTGCTTCTCTTATGTGCCACGATCGGCACCTCATCCTTCATCGCCTTTCTGGCATCGCGGATGCTCTGATCCATGGCGTCCTGGATGTTCAGATGCTCGACAAACTTGACCTCCTGATGGATGCCGCGGATACCGATGCAGTCCGCAGCCCCAGCCTCATTATTGCCGCAAAACTGCGCTGTGCGGCGGACGGTATACCCGAATCCTCCGCAGAAACGGCACCATGCGAGCTCGCCGCGTTTCCCCTTTGCCTTACTGTTGATTGCCATGCTCTTTCCTCCATTTTTCCCACTTACGTCGATTCCACCACATAGTCGTACGCACCAGCTTGCGCCAACGGCAGTTGCGATTCCCATTGATCCCATTGGGCGAAATACCCCAGGACTCCTCGCGCGTCTTCCTCGCCCTCATGATCCGTGGCCATTCTTTCAGGAAGCACTTGCAGCGCCGCATCTCCCGCAGGCACCGGATTGCTTCCATCTCTCTCAGTTCATTCTTCGCCATCCCGATCTCCTCTCTTTCTGACGTACCAGAGCGCATACATCAGCAAGCCGACACTCGCTCCGATCGCTCCTCCGAGTATCATGCACCCGGCTCCAAACAATACCATGTCCATACCTGCCATTTCCTCCTATCCACCTAACCATCGCGGGACAGTTGCTGAACCCTGGCTAGAGCGGCTATTTATTCAACTGATATTGAATAAATATTCATCTCTTGCCTTGTCATCATTCGTCCCCGCCCCGCAACCGGTCAGGCTCTAAATACCTTGAAATTCAAATTTTGCAAATTTTAGCCTTTACAGGCCTTGGCGGTCTTCGGATATAAACTTACCCGTCCGCCCCCCTCCCTCGGGCTCCTACCCACTAAATTCGCAATCCTCAGCCGTTTTACACTATCCGGCCAAGGGCATTTTGCACTCTGCAATCAAAATGGGTAGTCATCCGGGGGCTGCATCCCCTGCCCGGAAAGCTGACCGCTTCCTTCCTGGAACATACTCGGCTGCTCCTGTTGCGGCGTCGGGTTTCCAAACTGACTGAACCCGGCCGCCCCGCAGGGATGCTGATTTGTCTGGGGCTCTCCTGCTGCCTGCTTACCCAGTCCGATGGGGATTGATACGACCTGCGCATTCAACTCGGTGGTGTACTTCACCTCGCCGGTCTTCTGGTCCGTGTACTTCCGGGACGTCCAGCGGCCCTTTACCATAACCAGCTTCCCCTTAGCGAGATAGTCGCCCACCGATTTCGCCACCTTGTCCCAGCACACTACATTCACCCAGTTGGTGATTTCCTTGTCGCCCCACTTCTCGCTGCATCCGATCGAGAAACGGGCATATGTCTTGCCCGTCTGCGTACACTTGACCACCGGATCGCGTCCGAGGTTCCCCATGAAATAGCATTCGTTCATTCTGTCTCCTCCGTGTTCAGCGTTCCCCTGACCGAATCCCCACCGGAGATCACTGCGTAGCAGCTGTCCCGGAGGCGGTCAAAGAAACGGGTATCATAGCGTTTAATGATCTGGTCAGCGTCCAGATTCGTAGTGATGATCGTCGGCTTCAGCTCGTTGTATCGATGCGTGATGATCGCGTCCACCTGCCCCTTCATCCAGTCGCTCTTCTTGGACTGGTACTCCATCCCGAGGTCATCCAAGATGACCACATCCCTGTCTCGGATCTTTGAGAGGAATGTGCCATCCTGCGGATCCTGCAGAAGTTTGGTCAAGAGCTCCGGCATCGATACGAAGAATACCGACTTGTGCTTCTTGATGGCTGCAAGCGCGATCGCGCAAGCCATCGTCGTCTTCAGCTGTCCGCATGGTCCGGTCATCAGAAGGCCATGCCCTGCCTGCAGCTGGTTCTCAAGGTCGAGCGCATACGCTTTCGCTACTGCAAAATTCTCCGCCAGCTTTGCCGGTACACCTCTTTCCGCAATTGCCTGAAAGGTACACCAGCGATACCGCTTCGGGATCCCCGATCGGGCGATCTTCTCCTGCGCCTTCATGGCTCTGGCGATCGCCACCTGCTTTGAATTCTCATCATCCACTTTCAGGTAGTCACTGCTCCAGGCTGCTGTGAAGTCAGCAAGTGCTTTCTTCACATCACCCTTGGCCAAAAATACATTTTTGAATTTACTCATTTCATTTCTTCCTCCCTGTATTCCAGAAGTCCTCCGGCGTCTTTGGCTTGTCCTTCCAATTTTCAACGCTGCCAAAATC
>ERZ1034876.1309-NODE-1309-length-10382-cov-6.405248_pt1 | contig 10382 bp, 7 predicted proteins | sample MGYA00520698_ERZ1034876 | MGnify/ENA primary metagenome ERZ1034876 (study PRJEB33766, sample SAMN09781723) | gut metagenome | biome: gut microbiome | host: Homo sapiens | place: Madagascar | study: EMG produced TPA metagenomics assembly of the PRJNA485056 data...
ATTCATGATAAGATTCGTTGTGTGAAATTGTAGTGTAGAATTATAAAATAGAAGGAAAAAACAAACATGAAAAGAATTATTTTAATAGTCGCCGTTACGGCGATTGCCTGGGCTGGCTTCGCTTTCTTTGCGAAACAGACCGGTTCTGAGGCTCATGCGCATGAGGAACATGAGCACGAAGAAGTAGATTTTGATCATATTCCGTTGACAGCCAAGCAGGTCAGCACCGTGGATTTGAAGATGGGCGAGGCTGTGGAGCGTGAGATGGATGCTACCATTGATGCGAAGGGTTCGCTCGTACTGCGTGCACAGGCAATGGGCGATGTGGCTTCGCTGATGGGAGGCATCGTGAAAAGCATTTCAGTTAAGGAAGGACAGTTTGTACACAAGGGTCAGGTGGTTGCCACTGTTGAGAATACCGATGTGGTGAGTCTGCAGCGTGAGTATTATTCTGCAGCCAAGGAGTGTGAACTTGCCCGAATTGATATGGAGCGCCAGAAGCTGCTTGCTCATAATGGCGCCGGCATCAAACGCAGCCTGCAGCAGGCCCAGAAGGATTATCATGTGGCTCATGCCAACATGTTGGGCATTGGTCGCCAGTTGGCACAGATGGGCATTTCTACTGCCGCTGTAGCCAAAGGCAAGTTTACCACAGCGTTCCCTTTGCGTGCGCCTATCTCTGGCATTGTGAGCGAGATGACTGCCAGTCTGGGAAGTTTTGCTGATATGCAGACTCCTCTGATGAAGATTAGAAACACCCAGGCGGTGGAATGTGATCTCAATGTCTTCGAGAAGGATTTGGCGAAGATCAAGGTGGGCAATCGTGTAACCATGAACCTGACCAATCAACCGGGCGTAAAACTTTCCGGAACCGTTTATGGTATGAACCAATACTTTAACGATAACTCGAAATCCGTTGCTGTTCACGTAAAACTGGATGCGGCAAGCGTGAAGAGTTATCTGCATTCTTCTTCTGGCAACACCCATGGCGGAAAGCTTTTCGCCGGTATGTATGTAAGCGGAAAGATAGCTACAGGCAGTCAGCAGTGTCTCGCTCTGCCATCTCAGGCTATCGTGAACACCGATGGAAAGCAGTATGTCTTCGCTCTCAATGGCACTCCTAGCAAGGGTAACTATAGCTTCTCCCGTCATGAGGTAACCACAGGTGCTTCGGATGGTAAATATACAGAGGTGAAGCTTTGCGACCATCTGCTGAAGGGCAAGGATGGAGCTGCCGGCAAGAAGATAGTAACTGAGAATGCATATTATCTGGCTTCGCTTACAGGCGAACATGGTGAGCATGCGCATTAAGGAAGGGGTTGCTTATGTTTCAGAAACTTATTACTTATTCCATTCGCCATAAACTGGTGATTGGAGTACTCTCTATAGCCCTGGCGATATGGGGAATCTGGTCGCTGGTGCATCTTCCTTTCGATTCCACCCCGGATATTACCGATAATCAGGTGCAGGTCATCACGCAGGCTCCTTCGCTGGGAGCACAGGAGGTGGAGCAATACGTAACCACTCCTGTAGAGATGGCACTTGCCAATATCCCCCGCATCCAGGAACGCCGAAGCATTTCAAGAAGCGGACTCTCGGTTATCACGCTTGTCTTCGACGATGCCGCCGATATCTATTGGGCACGTTCGCAGGTGAGTCAGGTGGTGGAACAGTTGGAGAAGGAACTGCCTAAGAACACCGAGACTGAGATGGGACCTATCGCCACTGGATTGGGCGAAATCTACCACTATACCATTCGTGCCAAGGAGGGATACGAGCATAAATACTCGCTCACCCAGCTCAGAACTATGCAGGACTGGATTGTGCGCAAACAGCTTTCCGGAACCCCGGGCGTTGCTGAGGTAAGCGGTTGGGGCGGCTATGTCAAGCAATATGAGGTGGCTATCAATACCGACCAGCTCAACGCCAGCGGCGTTTCCGTAAGCGAGGTGTTTGATGCCTTGCAGCGCAACAATGCCAATACGGGCGGCAGCTACATCGAGCAGAATTCCAACCAGTATTATATCCGTGGCATCGGTGTAGTGAAGAATCTGGAGGATGTTGCCAACATCACGGTGAAGACGGTGGATGGAACACCTGTTAAGGTGGGCGATGTGGCAAAGGTTCAGTTGGGTCATGCCACCCGTTTCGGTGCCGTTACCCGCAATGGTGAAGGCGAGGTGGTGGCAGGTATCGCCATCATGCTCAAGGGCGAGAACTTCCAGGAGGTAATCAAAAACGTGAAGGAGCGAATCAGCCAGATTCAGAAATCATTGCCCGAAGGTGTGGTCATCGAACCGTTTATCGACCGTACCAACCTGGTGGATAGAGTAGAGGGCACCATCGCCCGCAACCTCATCGAAGGTGGACTCATCGTTATCTTCGTGCTTGTCATCTTTCTGGGCAACTGGCGTGCAGGACTGGTGGTGGCGAGTGTCATTCCGCTCAGTATGCTCTTTGCCTTTGGCATGATGAAGACCTTCGGCATCGATGGCAATCTGATGTCGTTGGGTGCCATCGACTTTGGTATGATTGTCGATTCCGCCGTCATCATCGTCGAGGCGGTGGTTACACATATTAATACAGGTCATTTCTCGCAGCCCGAGGTACGTGCGGCTTATCTTGCCCAATGCCAGAAGGAGGGAAATGCAGTTCCTTTCGCCCTGACCCAGAAGCAGATGGACGAGGAGGTTCACTTCTCGGCTTCCCGCATCCGCCAGAGTGCAGCTTTCGGTGAAATCATCATCATGATTGTATACATTCCGCTGATGACGCTGGTGGGCATCGAAGGCAAGATGTTCCGTCCGATGGCACTCACCGTGTTTTTCGCCATCCTCGGTGCCTTCATCCTTTCGCTCACCTATGTGCCGATGGCAAGTTCGCTTCTGTTGAGCCGCAAGGTGCACAGCAGAAAGACTTTCTCAGATAAGATGATAGAGAAGTTGCAGGGCTGGTATCGTCCTATCCTCGATTGGGTGCTTGCCCGCAACAGGGATGTCATCACGGGAGCCGTAGCTTTGTTCTGCGTCAGCGTGGTGGGCTTCAAGTATCTGGGAGGTGAGTTTATCCCGAGTCTGGAAGAAGGCGATTTCGCTGTGGAAATGAGTATGTCGCAGGGAACGTCGCTCTCGCAGATGGTGGAGAGCTGCAGCAAGGCTGAAAAACTGCTCAAGAAGGAATATCCGGAAATCAAGCAGGTGGTGAGCCGCATCGGAAGTGCCGAGATTCCTACCGACCCGATGCCTGTGGAACGTGCCGACATCATGATAGCCCTGAAACCGAAGGCTGAATGGACCTCTGCCAAGACGACTCCCGAACTGATGGAGAAGATGGAGGAGACGCTGAGCGCCATTCCTGGTCTGGAGGCAGAGATTTCCCAGCCTATCCAGATGCGCAACAACGAGCTGCTTACGGGTATCAAGCAGGATGTGGCTATCAAGATTTTCGGTGACGACCTCGATGTGCTTACCCAGCAGGCAGGAAAGGTGAAGAAGATGATAGAAGGTGTGCCGGGCGTGAGTGGCATCTTTGTAGAAGAAGTTGCCGGCTTGCCTCAAATCCAGGTAAGATACAACCACGAGAAGATGGCGGCTTACGGTATCAGCGTGGATGATATCAGCAGTGTTCTGGAGACTACCTTTGCCGGTGCCGTGGCTGGTTCCGTCTACGAGGGCGACAAGAAGTTTGACATCGTGCTCCGCATGGATCCTTCGCAGCGCAATGTAGAGCAGCTTGAACTGTTGAATATTCCGCTGAAGGATGGCACGAATATTCCTCTTTCGCAAGTAGCGGATATCGATTATTCGCCTGCTCCGGCACAGGTGTCGCATGAGAATGGTGCCCGGCGCATCTACGTGGGCTTCAATGTGAAGGGGCGTGATGTGCAAAGCACGGTGGAGGATATCCAGAAGATTCTCGACGAAAAGCTGAAACTCCCTGAAGGCTACTATTATAATTATGGTGGTGAGTTTGAGAATCTGCAGAGTGCCAGCCGCCGACTGATGGTGGTGATTCCGATAGCGCTGGTCATCATCCTGCTGCTGCTCTATGCCACGGTGAAGAATGTAAAAGAGTCGCTCTTCGTGTTCTCGGCGATTCCTCTGGCTGCGATAGGGGGTGTCTGGGCTTTGTGGCTCCGCGGTATGCCTTTCAGTATTTCGGCAGGTGTGGGCTTCATCGCCCTCTTCGGTGTGGCGGTGCTCAACGGCATCGTGCTCATCGGTCAGATGAACCAGATGCAGAAGGAACAGCTCCAGTTGCCGTTAGTAGCGGGAACCAGTGCGGGTGAGATGATTCATCGTCGCATCATCGATAGCTGCATGCTCCGTCTGCGTCCTGTCCTGATGACGGCTCTGGTGGCTTCCATGGGATTCCTCCCGATGGCGCTCTCGCAGGGCGATGGTGCTGAGGTGCAGCGCCCACTTGCCACAGTGGTGATTGGCGGACTCATCACGAGTACCCTGCTCACTCTGCTGGTGCTCCCTGCCATCTACAAGACATTTACCAAGCGTTAGAATTTTCAGATACCGAACTTGTTTGAATATCAAGCATTAGAATTGAATAATATGAAGAAGTTTTTTAAGAAGAATCATATATGGCTTGCATCCTGGATGCTGCTGATGTCTTTGGCGGCGGATGCACATCTTTCTGCCTCGGATGCATCACGCTTTGATGCAAGTATTCCCGGCGAGAAGATGACCTTGCAGCAGTGTTTCCAACTGGCTGATAGGCAGAACCTCGCCTTGCAATCCGGCAGAAAAGCCGTAGAAAAGGCTCAGGTAATGCAGGGAACAGCATGGGATCTGGACAAGACGGAAATCGCCTTCTCGCAGAACCCGGCTTCCAGCGGTGATACCGATAATGGACTCACCTTCTCGCAGAGCATAGAGTTTCCTACGGTCTATACAGCCCGTCGCAATCAGTTGAAGGCAGAGACCCAGGCAGAGAAAAGCCGGTTGAACGTCACATCCCAGCAGCTCAGACTCGAAATAGCCAATGTTTATTATGCGATGCTTTACCAGACCCATCGCCTTCAGATTCTGCTGCAGCAGGATTCCGTCATCCAGCGCTATTGCGATGTAGCCGGGAAGAGATACAGGGCGGGCGAGGCGAGACAGCTGGAGTTCCTCTCTGCCGATCGCATGAGAAACGACAACCGCCTGGAGATGACGAAGGTGAAGAACGAGGCAGAGAATCTGCAGACAGCCCTGATGGCGCTGCTCAACACCACTACGCCTGTGGTGCCTGCCGCCGACAACCTTGTCATCTCGCAGAGTTCGCCCATGAATGCAGCCTTCAACTATCAGCAGACTGCCGATGCGCAATATCAGAAAGACCTCATCTCGGCGCTCGACCAAGAGGTGAAGTGTGCCAAGACGGGCTATGCGCCATCGCTCTCTCTGGCTTTGCGCTCGCAGCTTCTCATCGATAGCTGGGATCCCTATCACATCAATCGCCAGCGCTTCACCGAAGGCAATTTCTTCGGTTTCGAAGTAACCGTGGGGGTTCCGCTCTTCTATGGCGCAACCAAGGCGAAGGTGAAGGCTGCGCAGAAAGACCGCGAGGTGGCTCTGTTGGCGATGCAGCAGGAGCAGCGCGAAAAGGAGCGGGATTACAAACAGGGATATAACCGCCTGCAGAATGCCATCAAGCGAATGGAATATTACAGCGGCGAGAATATGGCGAAGGCGAAGGACATAGAACGTCTCAGCACCCTGGAGTATGAGAATGGTGAAATCAGTTATGTGGAATACGCCAGCGCCTTGCAGGAGGCGATAGATATGCGGTTGAAGCTGGCTGAGGTGGTCAACGAATATAATGAGGCAGTTCTTGCCTTAATGGCACTCAATAATAGCCTGTAAAAATAGTCAATTAAGGAATAAATAGCATGCATCGGTGCTTTTTTTGGTGTTTTTTCCAAAAAATGTACCGATGCTTTCGTTTTTTTTTGTATCTTTGCAAAAAATATAGCTATAATTATGGGATTATTCGGATTATTCAGCAACAAAAAGAAAGAAACTCTCGATAAAGGACTTGAAAAAACCAAAGAGAGTGTGTTTAGCAAATTAGCTCGTGCGGTGGCTGGTAAGTCAACCGTAGATGACGATGTGCTCGACGACCTCGAAGAGGTGCTCATCACATCGGATGTGGGCGTAGAGACTACGGTGAAGATCATTCATCGCATCGAGGAGCGCGTGGCTCGCGACAAGTATGTTTCTACCTCAGAGCTCGACAGAATCTTAAGAGAGGAAATCGCCAGTCTCCTGGAAGAGAACCATAGCGATGACAATGAGAATTGGGACTTGCCTTCCGACCACAAGCCATACGTTATCCTGGTGGTGGGTGTTAATGGAGTAGGCAAGACTACTACCATCGGTAAGCTTGCCTACCAGTTTAAGAAGGCTGGCAAGAAGGTTTATCTGGGTGCTGCCGATACCTTCCGTGCCGCAGCCGTGGAGCAGATTTCCATCTGGGGCGACCGCGTGGGTGTACCGGTGGTGAAGCAGCAGATGGGTTCCGACCCTGCAAGCGTAGCTTTCGACACCCTGCAGAGTGCCAAGGCAAATGGTGCCGACGTGGTGCTCATCGATACTGCAGGAAGATTGCATAACAAGGTGAACCTGATGAACGAGCTGAAGAAGATTAAGGAGGTGATGAAGAAGGTGATGCCTGAGGCGCCAGACGAGGTGATGCTCGTATTGGATGGCAGTACGGGTCAGAACGCCTTCGAGCAGGCCAAGCAGTTTGCTGCCGTTACCAATATCACTTCTCTTGCCATCACCAAGCTCGACGGCACAGCCAAGGGCGGCGTGGTCATCGGAATCTCCGACCAGCTCAAGGTGCCGGTGAAATACATCGGATTGGGTGAGGGAATGGAAGACATGCAGCTCTTCAACAAGAAGGAATTCGTGGATTCCCTGTTCAAGAAATCAAAGTAGATTTCGGATGCAATTTATGTGAAAAGAAACGGGAATCAGATTAGTATATATAATAAGGTATAGGTGAATGAAAAAGAACCAAATTGATATCATAACTTTGGGCTGTTCCAAAAACCTGGTCGACAGCGAGCTGTTGATGAAGCAGTTTGAGGCGAACGGCTACCATTGTGTACACGATTCAAAGCGCCCTCAGGGCGAGATAGCCGTCATCAACACATGCGGCTTCATCGAGGATGCCAAGCAGGAAAGCATCGACACCATCCTCGAATTTATCCAGGCTAAGGAAGAGGGACGCCTGAACAAACTCTATGTGATGGGCTGCCTCTCGCAGCGTTATCAGAAGGAATTGGAGGCTGAGATGCCTGAGGTGGATAAGTTCTACGGCAAGTTCAACTACAAGGAACTGCTCAAGGAGCTGGGTAAGGCCGAAGTGCCTGCCTGCAACGAGCGCCGCCATCTTACCACCCCTCACCACTATGCATACATCAAGATTTCAGAGGGCTGCGACCGCCGCTGCGCCTATTGCGCCATTCCGCTCATCACGGGCAAGCATGTTTCCCGTCCTAAGGAAGATATCCTCAACGAGGTGCGCGAACTGGTAGCCGACGGCGTGAAGGAGTTCCAGATCATCGCTCAGGAACTTACCTACTATGGCATGGATATCGATGGCAAGCATCATATCACCGAACTCATCAGCGAGATGGCCGACATCCCTGGCGTTAAGTGGATTCGTCTGCATTACGCTTATCCAAACCAGTTCCCGCTCGATCTGCTCGATGTGATGCGCGAGAAGCCAAACGTATGCAAGTATCTCGACATCGCCCTGCAGCACATCAGCGACCACATGCTCACTCGCATGCATCGCCACGTAACCAAGCAGGAGACACTCGACCTGCTCACCATCATCCGCAACCGCGTGCCGGGCATCCATATCCGCACCACGCTGATGGTAGGTTTCCCAGGCGAGACCGAGGAGGATTTCCACGAGTTGCTCGACTTCGTGCGTGAACAGCGTTTCGAGCGCATGGGTGCCTTTGCCTATTCTGAAGAGGAGGGAACCTTTAGTGCCAAGAACTACGAGGATGATGTTCCTGCCGATGTGAAGCAGCGCCGTCTTGACGAACTGATGATTCTGCAGCAGGACATTAGTGCAGAGATTGAGGCAGGCAAGGTGGGACTCACGATGCCGGTGGTTATCGACCGCAAGGAAGGAGATTACTATATCGGCAGAACTGAGTTCTGTTCGCCAGAGGTTGACCCAGAGGTGCTTATCAAGGCAGACCAGCGCTTGCGTGTGGGCAGTTTCTACAAGGTAAAGATGACCAACAGCGAGGAGTTCGACCTGTATGGCGAAGTAGTGAGATAGAATTATAATTAAAGAATCAGAAGATGAACAATAAGGACTATATAGCAGAACTGGCTCAGCAGACGGGTTATTCGCAAGACGACACCCAGAAGATGGTGCGCAAGGTGATAGACGCCATGATTGCTGAATTTGAGGAAGGGGAAATGGTCTCCATCCCCAACTTTGGTACGTTCGAGGTGAAGAAGCGCCTAGAGCGCGTGGTGGTGAATCCTACCACCAGGAAGCGACAGCTGGTTCCGCCTAAACTGGTGCTCGGCTTTCGTCCTGTTGCTGCCGTCAAGGAGAAGCTAAAGAATGGAGGAGAAGCTTATGAGTAAGAACAGTTTGACAGTCTTGGCACAGAAGCTGGCTGAGAAAACGGGTATCAGTCAGCAGGATGCCGAGTTGTTCATCAGAAAGATGTTTGATGTAGTCAATGAAGGGCTCCAGGCTGACAAGCAGGTAAAGATGAAATGGCTTGGAACCTTCAAGGTTACTTCGGTGAAGGATCGTGAGAGCGTGGATGTCAACACTGGCGAGCGTATCGTCATTGAGGGAAGAGATAAGATCTCCTTTACCCCGGATACGATTCTCAAGGAAATCATCAACAAGCCGTTTGCACAGTTTGAGACGGTGGTGGTGAACGACGGGGTAGAGTTTGATGAAATAGACAAGAAGTTTGAGGCAGAAGAACAGCTGGCTGAGAATCAGCAGATGGATGAGGCTGAGGAGATTCCAGAACCATTGGATGGTTCTGAAACATCAGAGGAAACTTCAGAAGCAACTGGTACTTCTGAAATCTCTGATACTTCTGAAACTTCAGATACTTCTGAAATATCAGATACTTCTGAAACTTCAGACGTGATTGATTTCCTGGATGAATCAGAAGCTCCATCCGTGAGCGATAAGGTCGTTATAATAGGCGAATCTGAACCTCAATATGATGCTTCTCCTGAAATCATAACAGAAACTATCGTAGAAAAGTCGGTTAAGGAAATGAAGGATGAGGATGAGCCTGAGTCTACACTTGAGCCAGAGCCAACCCTTGAGCCAACACCTGAGCCTGAGCAAATATCAGCTCCAGATTCAGAACCTGTAGTTGAATCAGCTTGTGCATCCGATTCAGAAACATCCGAAGACTCAGAGTCTTACGATACTTTTGAATCTACCAAAAAGGGTGTAGTGATTCCTCGTTATCTGGTAATAGTTGCCTGCTTCATCATCGTAGCCTTGATTGGCGGCATCGGTTGGTTTGCCTTTAATTATGGTAAGATGGCAGCGCAGCGCGACCATCTCGCATTGCAACTGGACAACTTCCATCAGGGCAACAAGGCTGCTAAACCAACTCTGGCTCCTCTTTCGCAGGAAGAAATCATGAGAAAGAAGGCGATAGAAGATAGCATCAGAATGGCGCAGGCTAGCGAAGCCGTGAAAATGGCTGAGGCTGATGGCAAGCAGGCTGATAAGAAGGATTCTCTTCTTGCCGCTAAGCAGCAGAAAGATGCTGAGGCTAAGAAGCAGGCTGAATTGAATCAGCGGGCTGATGCCAAGAAGTTGGCTGAGGCAAAGAAAGCTGCCGAGGCAAAGAAAGCTGCTGAGGCAAAGAAGCATCAAGCCGAAAAAGCTGCCGCCCATGCATCTGCCAAATACGATCAGGATGCTCGTGTCCGCACGGGTGCCTATCGTATTGTGGGTGTAGCTGAGGTGGTTACTGCCCGAGAAGGTCAGACCATAGAAGCCATCAGTAAGCGTTATTTCGGTCCGGGCATGGAGTGTTACGTTGAGGCTCTCAATGGTTCCGGCAAGTTGAAAGCCGGACAGAAAGTCAAGATTCCGAAACTGGAATTGAAAAAGAAGTCAAGAACGCCATAAGGGCGAGCTTATGAGGGTGTGTCATAAGCCCAGATAATGGCAGCCGAGGTCGGGCTGAAAGCCCAAAAGCTCCAAAAGCAGCACGCCCTGAAAGCCCAAAAGCTCCAGAAGCTGCACGCCCTGAAAGCCCAAAAGCTCTAGAAGCAGCACGCCCTGAAAGGGCAGAAGCTCCTAGCCCAGGGAGGGCACTGAAAAAGTCCCTTCATGGGTTATGTTAGTTTAACATT
>ERZ1034876.1314-NODE-1314-length-10355-cov-6.479320_pt1 | contig 10355 bp, 12 predicted proteins | sample MGYA00520698_ERZ1034876 | MGnify/ENA primary metagenome ERZ1034876 (study PRJEB33766, sample SAMN09781723) | gut metagenome | biome: gut microbiome | host: Homo sapiens | place: Madagascar | study: EMG produced TPA metagenomics assembly of the PRJNA485056 data...
GGTGCTCATGATGATCATGTCGCTGTTCAAGGACTACAAGCCGCTGGCGCTGTTCTCCTGGGTGGCGCTGCTGTTCGTGGTGCTGGGCCTGGTCGCCGGCGTGCCGGTCATCGCGCAGTTCGCCGCCACGGGCCTGGTGCCGAAGCTCCCCACGGCGCTGCTGGCGGTGGGCCTGGTGTTCGTGGGCCTTCTGTGCTTCGCGTGCGGGCTCATCCTGGACACGGTGGTCAAGGGCAACCGCAAGCAGTACGAGCTGCAAGTTATGGCCGCGTATGAGAAGTACGAGAGATAGAATCTACACAGCTCAATCCTGTATGAGCTAAATGATTAACGAAGCGGCGTCTTGACCAAGACGCCGCTTCGTTAGCTCTACAAAATCAACTCTGCTGCCGATAGTTAAAATCACGCAATTTCAAACGAAAGCATTACGTATTCCAGCAAGGCGTGAATGCAATCACGCGCCACAAATCTGCGCTTTGTGCCAAACACGTATTCACTAGCGCTTCTGCGCCAGAAGATCAGCGAGAAATATTTCATCCTTTCCTAGCTTTTGTGCTTTTTGCTTATGCGTTTTTATCGCAGAAGCTAAATCATGTTTAAGCCAAAAATCCTGTATGAACTCTTTTGATTTGATTGTTGCCGTTTTTGTCTTTATCTTGTTTGAAAGGTATGTGCTTGGTTTCAGTTTAGTTTTTTGCTTCTTGTAATCCTCATAATACCCCAGCGAATGGATCATGAGCATTTCGACCTCTGGTGCAGTAATCGCATACGTGATGAATCTAACTTTTTCAGAATACGGATTTTTAATTGAATATTTAACTCCTTTCCTATCCTGAATTACCAGGACAACGACCCTTCCACCCTCATAATCCATCGTAAGATATCTATTGCAAAATAAATTCGAATCTCGATAGTATCTCGTTGATAAAACCTCTCCATCCAACAACTTCTCCCTTTTGAAGCAAAGCGAGTCGTCGCCTAGTAACAAATTCATAATGGTTATCTCGGAATGGCCTTCGCAAATACAAGCAACATAGTCGCCATCGTCAATATCAATCATTTCGTTTCGCCCCCCCAAAGGAAAGCGTTCATTTGAGTTAACATGCGCCTATATGCAGGATAGCTAGGAGCCTTTGCCAACACGCCGCTTAGCACGAGGTCGCTTTTCTTCTTATCTTTGCGATCTCTTGATCCAGCAGCAGAGGAGAATTTCTTTAACTCGATAGAACCCTCTTTATCAAGCAAATAAATTCCATCACTTCTTCCCAAGCTATCCAATATCTCACTGTAATGTGTTGAGAATAAAAGCGTTGCTCCTTTTTCATTTATACGGCTAGAGAACAAGCTTATCAGTCCAATTACAATTGTTTTATTAAGATGATTCTCTATTTCATCAATCAGTACATATCCACCTCTCGACAAGGCAATGGCAATAGCCGAAAAACAGCTGATACCCTTGATGGTGCCTGAAGACAAATATAATTCCAAATCTCGAGGTTCAACAGCCAAAACATTCTCATGCTGTTTAAACTTAATTTCGAACACGGTACGAGACGATTGCGTAACCGGGAGTTCTTTAAGCCGTATAAATTCTATCGACGGATCAAGATATTGAGCAAACGGAATCAGCAGATCAAACATAACAGCAGAAATTAAGTTATGATTAGTAATGGAGCATAGGTCTTGAACGTTGCTGGCGTTTTGGCTATACGCATTCATGATCATCGAGAAAATACTGTCCTCCCTCTTCAGGAATCGAGTATTTTCTCGCGCACGATCCATTACTAAATTCTCTTCGGCGAAATCAAACAGGTTATTTTTATTAATATCGAAAGATGCAGTCTTTTTATATAGCCGCTCTGTTTCGAATACGAGACTCTGAGCCTGATCGTCCTTTTTGATAACCGAAATTAGCTTGTAAATAGCTTTTTCTTCTTCTTGATAGAAATACGACTCAACACTAAGACTCGAGTCAAAGTATGACTTAAAACGCATTGAGTAATCGAGACTGCCATTGCCAATATACACAGTAAGCAGATTAGACAATAGCGACAAAACGGTTGTCTTTCCCGTGGCATTAATACCCGCTAACGCAACTGTATTCAGTTTATAGATTCTTCCGAACAATCTATAAACCGTACCGTCTTCGACCTCTTCCGAAAGAACCCTTTTCTCTGCAAAAAAGTCTAGCGATAGAACTCCGTTTTTGAAATTTGATAAATGCTCGCAGGTTATTCTCAGCAGCGATATACTCATTTTCCTACCTCCTTCTATGCGCTTCATTATAACAACAATGCCTTTGTTCGTACGAATTATTCGTACGAACAAAGGCATTGTTGAGACGCTTAAAAGGATTTGCTGCTAGCTATAAAATCTTCCTAAGTAAATAAGACTGCAGCAACAAGCCGTCAATTAGCAGCTTTACTTTGGTGCATGATTTTAAAAGTAAGTAAATCATCAATAGCAAGTTCGATGGTCGCTAAATTACCCTCCCGAAACGCCTTATCCCATTCTGCACGTCGACGACAAACAGGAATATAAGCCATTATTAGCAAGACGACGAGAGCGGCAAAGCAATAGACAATTCTTGAAGCGCCATCATTCATGATGCTTATCAATAGAGTAAGAACAGACATCGGAAAAGAAAGCATCTGAACCCACGTGCCTACGCTCAACTCCAAGTGTTGGATCTTGCGCTTTTCCTCAACAATGCCTCGAAGGTGCGCAATAAGAGCGTCCGCCTTTCCGTAATCGGCATTACACGCCAAGAGACATGCTTGAGCACGTTCCAAAGAAGAAGCAACGCTTTTGCGCCTATCAAAACCACAATAAGCACCTAGACACACATCGACTAGCATCGTGCCGCCAATCGCATAATCTGGGCTTTCGCTACCCCAAATGATTCTTTTCACCACACTCATTACCAACCGCCTTTCCGGAAGTGAATATTAGTCCAATAATCCTTAGAACAATCTTCGCAAATCGCAGCAAAAATCACGACAGAATATGCCGCTGCCGACGGCGCTGCTGGCCGTGGGCCTGGTGCTCGTGGGCCTGCTCGCCTTCGCGTGCGGCCTCATCCTGGACACGGTGGTCAAAGGCGCGCGCAGCAGTATGAGCTCCAAGTTGTGATGTCGTAGGACACAAGCTACGCAGCGCCTCTTTCTTCGGCGATGCGTTCGTCAAAATACTCTTTGAATCCGGGGAGGCAAAATTCAAGCAAGCCCCTTGATCGCTCCCGGATAACTCCCTGCTGTAGCATACGTTTCTTATACTTCGAAACATGGCCACTCGGTTTATTAAGTCTACTAGGCAAATCTGCTTGTCGCGTTATTTCTGAATCTTCCGTCATTGCCTGAAGGAATGACTTATCGGCCTCGCTCAATTCAAACCATACAGCATCATATATCCTCTGTTCCAACTCCTTGCGAGCGATATTTGCTGCAGCATCGACGCTTGAGATATCTATAACGCTTGAGCTTTCAGCCATCCGCCACACACGGTACCCCACAAGCTGAAGCATAAAAGGGAACCCTTTGATTGCCTTAACTGCGGCTTCCAAAGCATCAGGTTCAAAGGTTTTGCCGCCATCTTTCATCGTCCTTACCAGCGCTTCCTCAACCTCATAGTCGCTCAACGCTTGAAGTTCATATCGGGCGGCTCTTCGCAGAAACGAAGTCGATTTACCGGAGAGCAGCGACGTGACCCCATACGGAAGACCCGCCATGATAAGAGCGACTTTCTTGCCTTCGTCAAGAAAGTGCTGAAATGCCGCAACAAGGGTAACCATTTCTTCAATGCTCGGGTTAACTTCATCTATCGTTACTAATAGTCCGATATTGCAGTCAGCCAGGGAGCTCAAGATATCGTCCATTTTTGAGCGCCAATTCACCAATTTATGAGGCGAATCTTCTTGCTCCAATGATACGAGATTAGCTATCCCTGCTCCCTTAATCTTGCGGGAAGGTTGAGTGTTAACCAAATGTTGCGCCGATCGCTGAGCCCTGATTAGAATGTCGTCAAGCATCCCCTTAACGCATGTTACGCGCGCCGTAACCCATCCAGAAGATTCGGCAATGTCGGCAAAATAAGACAGCAGAGCTGTTTTGCCTATACCGCGTGGGCCAACTAAAAGGCTAATAATTGCCGGATCATTACCTGTGCCAGCAAGAGCCGCTTCAACATCGGCAATCACCCCCTCACGCCCGGCCATATGCAAAGGGACTTTCCCGACTACTGGAGTGAACGGATTAACGAAATTAATGGCCACAACCGCCTCCTTTGATTCGCTTCATTCATTATAGAGCAACGGCTTTCGTTTGTTTTAGCATGCGTTAGCTTTTTTAGCATTTGTTAGCTATGCCGTTTCGCAAAACAGCTAATTAGCGACCTCATGACAAAAGAACGGGCGCATATGCACCCGTGGGGGTGCGGACGAATAGTTGGACCATTCGGTCCGGTTAGGAGTGGAGTGGGTATGATGAATTGGACACCAAGTTAAGAGTGAAAGGTGTTCAAGATGACCCGAAGAAGAAAGCGATACGACAGGCAGTTCAAGGTCTCGGCGGCAAAGGTGGTCCTGTCCGGGGAAATGACGGTCAAAGACCTATCGGAGGAACTCGGCATAAAGGACTCGACGCTGAGAAGATGGGCCTGCGAATACGAGGAGGTGGGAGACGACGCGTTCCCCGGAAACGGATCTCCGAAGATCGACAGGGACTACGAGATCGTGAAGCTCGAGAAGAAGGTCGAGGAGCTCGAGCGCGAGAACGAGATACTAAAAAAAATTTCCGGGCCTTCTTGAGTCAAGACCATGCGCGAGGTTCGAGTCCCTCGAAGAGCATAGGGGCGAGATCGGCCCCATCAAGAAGGCATGCGGGCTGATGAAAGTCTCGAAATCCGGTTTCTACGAGTATCTCGGCCGGAAGAAATCCAACGCCCAGATAGAGCGAGAGGCGCTCGAAGGGTTCGTCGTCGAGGCCTTCGAGCGGCACAAGGGCCGTTACGGCTGCCGGCGCATCGACCGCGAACTGCGAAAAAGCGGCATCGTAGTGAGCGAGAAGCGCGTGCTCCGCATCATGCGGAAGCTCGGGCTTGCCGGAAAGGGCGCGACCCGAAAACGCCGCATCCAGAAGAAGGTCGAGCCGGGAGACCCTCGGTTGAACCTGGTAGAGCGCGCTTTCGCCGTGGGCGGGCGCAACAGGATTCGGGCGGGCGGCATCGCCTGCATGCCCGCAATGTTTGTGGCAAGCAAAAAGTTAACAAAACGGCACGTTGCATTCGAACACTATGGCAGACACGTCCTTCATTATATTTTTGCCCTTCCGAGCATCAAGGCGGCATCCATGCGGTGGCTTGCCCCGTTGAACTCCACGAGCCTCCCGTGGTGGACTATCCTGTCGATCATGGCGGAGGCGAGCTTGTCGTCGCCGAGGACGGTTCCCCATTTCGAGAACTCGATGTTCGTCGTGAATATCATGCTGCGCCTCTCGTAGCAGCTCGACACCACCTGGAAGAGCAGCCGCGCGCTTTCCGTGTCGAGGGGCACGTATCCGAATTCGTCGAGTATCACCAGGTCGTTCTTCGCTATGTCCCTCATCATCGCCTCGAGGGCGAGCTCGCGCCGGGCCTTCGAGAGCGCCAGCGCGAGCTCGGCGGCGGTGTAGAAGCGCACCGCCTTCCCCGCCATCACGCACGCGTGGCCGACGGCTATCGCGAGGTGGGTCTTCCCTCGGCCCGTCTGCCCGTGGAACACGAAGTCCTGCGCGGCTTCGACGAACGACAGCGATTTCAGGTCGTCCACGCCGTAGCCGTCGGGAAAGACCACCTGCGAGAAGTCGTACCCCTCGAACGACTTCACCTGGGGGAATCCCGCCCTCCTGAACAGCCTCGCGCGCTTGGACTCCTCCCGAACCGCCATCTCGTGCTCGATGAGCTCGCTCACCGCCCGCAGCTGCGCCGCGTTCGACGACGAGAGGAACCAGTCGATCGTGCCGTTGCTGATGTATAGCCTGCGGGCCAGCGCGCGCATCCGCTCGGCGTCGCCCTTGGACCTTATCGCCATCGCTGCACCGCCTTCCGTAGCGCCGCGTCGTAGACGCCGAGGTCGACGGGCTCGTCGTACTCGATGGCGCCGCCCTCGGCCCTGGCGGCGTGTTACCGTCAATATAGTTTGCGCCGTATCTGCCAATTCATCGCGCCAAGCGGACCAACGTATGTGCGCCGCACGCGCCAACGTATCCTCGCCAGGTTCGGCATGCCGCCGATCGGTCTACTCCTCCCTTCTCTTCTCGGCCGGAAGGTCCTTCAGCCTGTACGACCTTCCGGTGATCTTTATCATGCTGCAATGGTGGCAGACCCTGTCGGCGATGGCGCTCGCGGCCACCTCGTCCCCGAACACCTTGGCCCACCCTCCGATGCCCACGTTGGTGGTGATGATCGTCGACCTCTGCTCGTACCGCGTGCTGACCAGCTGGAAGAGCAGGTCGGCGCCGCCCTCGTCGATGTCCAGGTAGCCCAGCTCGTCGATGATGAGCAGCTTGGAGTGGGCGTAGTACTTCAGGCGCTTCTTCAAGATGCCCCTGGCCTGGGCGTCCTTGAGGTCGTCGACCAGCCGCGCGCAGTCCATGAAGCGCACCTCCCGGCCGGCCTTGACCGCCTCGATGCCCAGCGCTATGGCCAGATGGGTCTTGCCGACGCCCGGGCTGCCGACGAACAGCGCGTTCTCCGCGCGGTCCACGAAGCGCAGCGTCGCCAGCTCCTCGACCTTCGGCCTCGGGACGGACGGCTGGAAGGACCAGTCGAAGTCCGCGAGGGTCTTGACGTAGGGGAACCCCGACGACCTTATCCGCTGGCCCAGGATGCGCACCTCCCTGGCGCTGACCTCGGCCGTCGTCATCTCGGCGAGCGCCGACACGAAGTCGGCCTCGCCCTCGGACACCAGCCTCATGTAGTCGGGCAGGGACGCCGCCATCTGGTCCAGCTTCAGCATGGACAGGTTGGATTGGGCCCGCACGAAGGGGCTCGCCTCCGCGATCGCGCTATCCATCGAGGCCTCCCATCCCGTCCAGCAGCCTGAGGTTCTCCCTCGCCGCCTCCTCTATGTCCGAATCGGAGTAGCGCGCCTTGCCCTCGAGCGCCTCGGCGTAGTGGTCCTCTGTATAATTGAACCTGCCCGCGCCCTGCGATGCGTCGTGGACGGCGACCAGCTCGCCGGCCACGGTGACCCTGATCTGCCCGCCCGGCATGGCGATCACCTTGGCCTTCCTCCCGATGCACCTGCGGGGCACGGACCACTCCCTGCCCGCCGCCCTGACCAGCATCGTCGACGGCACGACCTGGGTCCTGACGTCGCCGACCGTCTGCTCCAGCAGCGCCATGTTGCCGATCGGGCGCAGGTACTCCTTCTCCCTCATGAACAGCGCCGCCGGCGGCAGCCCCGTCGTCTCGTTGGGCTCCGCGTTGGACCTCGCCTCTATGCGGGCGATGATCCCCATGAGGTCGGCCTCGTCCTCGAAGTCGCCGTCGTAGACGGAGAGCCTGTTCAGGAAGCGGTTGGCGCTCTCGTCCTTGCCCTTGGTCTCGGGGGTGTCCGGCTTGCAGAGGCAGAGCTCGAACCCCGCCTCCCTCGCGAAGCGCAGGACCCTGTCGCTCTTCACGCGCCGCCGCCCGTCGAAGGTAACTATCGCGGACATGTTGTCGGTCGCCCACTCCTCGGGCACGCCGCCGTAGAACGATATGGCCGCGAGCCAGCACGAGAGGAGGTCGTCCCTGGTCCTGCCCTTGGAGTAGACGAACCGGTGCATCCTGGAGCAGCCCAGGGTGGCCGAGAACACGTTGAACTCGAACGCCTCCCCGCGCCTGCTCGTCATGCGCAGGTCCTCCTTCCAGTCGAACTGCAGCTGGCGGCCGGGAGGGGTCTCGTATCTGGGATGGGGCTCGGGCCGCCCGCCGCCGTCGAAGGCGATGTCGTGTGTATTCGTCAACCATGAAACCGGCATTTCGCTATGCAGGTTTTCGACACTTCGCTAGGAAGCGCCGACCTGCCCTCTAACCCTCCGTTTTCCCTAGCATGAGCGCGGCGTCCATCCTCTTGCTGGCGCCGTTGAACTCCACGAGCCTGCCGTGGTGCACCAGCCTGTCTATGATGGCCGCGGCCAGCTTGTCGTCCCCGAACACCGTGCCCCACTTGCTGAACTCGATGTTGGTCGTCACGATCACGCTCCGCTTCTCGTAGCAGTCGCTCATGACCTGGAACAGCAGGCGCGCCCCCTCGATGTCGAGCGGCACGTAGCCGAACTCGTCCAGGATGAGCAGGTCGGCCCGCCCCAGCTCCTTCAGCATCGGCTCGAGGGCGTGCGCCCGGTTCGCCTTGACGAGCATGAGCACGAGCTGGGCGGTGGTGAAGAAGCGCACGGACCTGCCGGCCTGGACGCACGCGCTGCCCACCGCGATCGCCAGATGCGTCTTGCCCCGGCCGGTCTGGCCGTGGAACACGAAGTCCTGGGCGGCGTCGACGAATCCGAGGGACATGAGGTCGTCGGCGCCGTAGCCGTCCGGGAACGCCACCTGGGAGAAGTCGTACCCCTCGAAGGACTTGACCTGGGGGAAGGCGGCCTTGCGGTAGAGCCTGGCGCGCTTGTTGCGCTCGCGGACCGCCTGCTCGCGGGATATGAGCTCGGCGGCGCACCTGACCTGCGCCGCCGACGACGAGGCGAGGAACTGCTCTATGGCCTCGTTGGAGAAGAGCATCTTCTTGGCCAGGGCGCGGAACCGCTCGGCGTCGTCTCTGCTGCGGATGCCCATCGCTACCTCCCCGCCGGCGAGAACGCCTCGTCGTAGGCCGACAGGTCGACCGGCTCGTCGTACTCCACGGCGCCGCCGGCGATGCGCGCGGCGCCCACGGCGACCGAGGCCCTGTCGATGCGACCGGTCGCGAGCAGCACGCCCGCCATCGCCTGCACCGTGGCGTCCCAGCCGCTCGCGGCGGCCTGGTCGCGCATGAGGCGCAGCTCCGCCTTCAGGTCGGATTTGCCCAGCGAGTCCATGTGCCCCCGCAGGTCGTCCGGGATGGCGCTCCTGACCTTGCTGTTCGCCCATGCGCCGGGCCGCTGGCACAGCAGCGCGAGCTGGCTCGCCGGGTCGGCGGTGTCGGTCGGCGCGTCGCCGTAGGCGCGCCGGTGCTCGGCGACGACGGCGCCGTCGCGCGTGGCGATCGTGACGGTCGTGGCGCCGATGCCGCACACCAGCTCGCGGCCGGCGAGCGACGGGTCGGCCGAGTAGAGGTGCGGCCCGCCGATGCGGACCTTGCCGAGCTTGTCGGCCTTGCGGACCTCGTAGCGCACGACGGAGAACGGCGCCGGCGGCAGCCCCATCATCGCGAACCGGTCCTCGACGAACAGCTGCAGCTCGTTCTCGCCCTTGATCCAATGGGCCTTGTCGGACAGCGCCATGGACCGGTCGAGCAGCCTGGCGTTGAAGGCGTCCGCGCTCGCGATCTGCGGCAGGGGCACGAACAGGTTGTCCCGGATGTAGCCGACCTTCCTCTCGACGTTGCCCTTCTCGTGCCCGGAGCAGGGGTTGCAGAACGAGTAGGCGAACCCGTAGTGGGCGGCGAAGGCCGAGAACATCTCGGTGGTGCGGACGGCGTCGCCGACGCGGTGGCCCACGCCGGCGGCGTTGTCGAACACGATGCGCCTGGGCACGCCCGCCACGTGCTCGAATATGTTGCGCAGCGCCTGGCACACGCACTCGGCGTTCTCGCCGGGGAACACCTGGGCGATGCCCACGTTCGAATAGGGGAACGTCATGACGAAGAAGCTCATGCGCGTGCGCACGCCGGCGACGTAGAAGTCGGCCTCGCCGAAGTCCGCCTGCGCGTCGCCCGGCCCCCAATCGAGGTCGAGGTACTGCTCGCGCCGCGCGCCGCGCTCGAGCTTGATGCGCCTGACGTAGTTGCGCACGGTCGACTCGGCGACGTCGGCGCCGGCCTCGTCGCGCAGGCGGGCCCAGATGCGGCGGGCGGTGTGGCGCTGCTTGCGCCAGTTGCGCTCGTCCTCGTCGAGCCAGCTCTCGATGAGCGGCCGGTAGCGGTCGAGCACGCTGCCCTTGGCGCGCGGGGCGGGCGGCCTCTGCGAGAGGTCGTCCATCGCGAGGTACTTGTAGACGGTGTCCCTGGAAACCTCGAGCTTCCTGGATATCTCGGCGATCGAGTCGCCCTCCATCCTGAGCTGGCGTATAGAATAAGCCTTGGACATGCTGATCATTCCTTCCTGGCCTCCTTGGTCGATCTACGATGGCGATGACCAAGGTAACCGATTGGGGTGGTCGGCATGTTCGCTAGCGAAGTGTCGAAA
>ERZ1034876.1318-NODE-1318-length-10300-cov-11.203514_pt1 | contig 10300 bp, 7 predicted proteins | sample MGYA00520698_ERZ1034876 | MGnify/ENA primary metagenome ERZ1034876 (study PRJEB33766, sample SAMN09781723) | gut metagenome | biome: gut microbiome | host: Homo sapiens | place: Madagascar | study: EMG produced TPA metagenomics assembly of the PRJNA485056 data...
GAGGCATTACGTGTTTTGATGGCAGATGAATTGAATGAGGAACGTGTGGAAGGTCGAATTGAAGGCAAACGTGAAGGTCAGATTCAGGCATATGCATCCCTGATAAAGGATGGAATCATTACAGTGGAAATTGGTGCAGAAAAAGCAGGAATGTCTGTCGATGATTTCGTGAAAGAAATGAAGCAGATTGGATATGTAATCCCTGCGGTATAAAATCAATTTCGTAAAGCCATGCAGTATGAATTTTCTATTGCATGGCTTTTTGTTTTTCCTATTGTTTTTCCAGCTCGGGATGTTTTTTCTTGCAGTGGTCATACACATATGGTATAGTAATCATATCTTTTTTCAGTGGCAGTTTCTGCCAGAAAATCCCATTTGTTTTGTTGCATAAGTGAAAGATGTGAACCTTGATGTGCCTTTGACGGTCAGGTTTTGACGGTCGGAGATTGACGGTTAGGGTTTAACAGTCTGCAATTTTTGTGCGTTGAAATAAAAGCAAAAACCACATATAATATAAGGAGAACATTTGGAAAAAGAACAAACGAAAAATCAACAGGAGAAGAATCAGAAAAAGTCCCAAAAGCTGCAGTGGCATCCGGCATTCTGTTCAGCCTTGCGCCTGGAACTGCTGGAGGATGCAGAAAATCTGGAATTTACCGATGAGTTCCAGCTTACGGAGAAACCCTTGCAGATTGACTGTACGGTTGTAAAAGTAAAGAAGGACTGCAAAATAAAAAATGAAATCGGGAAGATCTTCCGGAAACACAATATTTTTGAATATAAATCCCCGAAGGATGAGCTGAACATTGATACTTTTTACAAGGCGGTTGCGTATGCATGCCTGTATAAAGTATTGCCAAATCATGTGGATGAGATTCCGGCAGAGGAGATTACCATTACACTGATTCGTGATCGGAAGCCGGTGAAGCTGATGCAGGAACTGGAAAAATCCGGGTATGAATGTAAAAAAGAAACAGTAGGGATTTACTATGTCAGTGGAGTGATGTTTCCGGTGCAGATCATAGCGTCATCGGAACTGGATGTGGATATGCATGTACAGCTAAAAGCATTGACGAATCATCTGGAAGAATCGTTGATGCGTCAGTATTTATTGAGGGTGAGTGCATTTTCGGAAAGAGAGAAGAATCTTGCAGATGTTGTGCTCCAGGTTATTGTAAACAGTAACATGGAGAAAGTGCAAAAATGGAAAGGAAGTGAAAGGATTATGTGTGAGGCATTACGTGTTTTGATGGCAGATGAATTGAATGAGGAACGCGTGGAAGGTCGAATTGAAGGCCAACGCGAAGGCCAGCGTGAAGGGCGAATTGAAGGCAAACGTGAAGGTCAGATTCAGGCATATGCATCCCTGGTGCAGGATGGGATCATCCCCGTGGAAACAGGTGCAGAAAAAGCAGGAATGTCTGTCGATGATTTTACAAAAGAAATGAAGAAGGCCGGTTATATAATTCCAGCAGTATAAAATCAGAAAATGAAATGTGTGGTGCCCATGGTTGCACCACACATTTCATTTTAATTTAAGAAAAGTTTTATATAATAGGAATTGTTCTGGAAATCAGTTCGTGATAGTATAAAAGCTATGCATATGAAAAGGAGTTAAATCATGGGAAAAATATTTAAAAACATGCTCCCATACTGGAAATGGATTCTGGTTATTGTGGCTTTTCTTGTGATGCAGGCATTTTGTGATCTGTCCCTGCCACAGTATACATCGGATATTATCGATGTCGGAATCATGAGCAGCGGAGTGGAGCATATTCTTCCGGAAGAAATGACACAGGAAGATTTTGTGTCAGCACAGCTTTTTATGACCAGCAGGGAAAAGAAAACATTTGCTGCCTGTTATAAGAAGCCGAAAAAAGATGGAAACTATGTGAGAAATTGTGAAGAGGATACGCTTGACGATATGGATGAGTCTCTGTTGGAGCCGATCGTCATGGTATATCAGATGTCCCAGATGAAGGAGTCCGATATTGACGAGAAGGCTCTCACGGGGAAAATGGGAACGGATGGGACGCAGGTAGATATGAAGCAGCTGATGCAGGCATTGGCAGCCGGCCAGGTACCGGATCAGCAGATTCTTGAGATGCGAAAGCAGGTGTCCGGACAGATTGATGCGATCGGATCTTCTACATTGAAATCCATGGGTGTGACCTATGCGATCTCCTGTGATAAAAATGCAGGTGTGGATGTAGATGCCATTCAGAAACATTACTTATGGACCACCGGAGCCAAGATGCTTGGTTTTGCGCTGCTGATGGTTATGGCGGCAGTGGTTGTCGGATATTGTGCTTCCCGTGTGGGAGCATCCATCGGACGGGATCTGCGTGATAAGACATTCCGCAATGTCGTACAGTACTCCAATGCAGAGATGGATCATTTTTCAACGGCATCCCTGATTACGAGAAGTACCAATGATGTACAGCAGATTCAGATGGTGACTGCAGTATTTCTGCGAATGATTCTTTATGCTCCGATCATTGGAATCGGTGGTGTGATTAAGGTTGCACAGACCCATGCAGGAATGGAATGGGTGATCGCGCTTGCGGTGCTTGTTATTCTTGGATTTGTAATGCTTCTTACCTCCCTTGCCATGCCGAAGTTTAAGATTATGCAGAATCTCGTGGATCGGCTGAATCTGGTTTCGAGAGAGATTCTGACAGGATTAAATGTCATTCGTGCATTTGGACGGGAAAAACGGGAAGAAGAGCGGTTTGATGAGGCCAACCGCAATCTGACAAAGACGCAGTTGTTTACCAACCGTGTTATGACATTTATGATGCCGGGAATGATGATGATCATGTACTGCATTACGCTTCTGATTGTGTGGGTTGCCGCAAAGAGGATCGATGGCGGATATATGCAGGTTGGTTCCATGACGGCATTTATTACTTACACAATGATGATCGTTATGGCATTTCTGATGCTGACTATGATGTCTATCATGATGCCGAGAGCCGGTGTAGCTGCAGAGCGTATAGATGAGGTTGTACGCACAAAAAGTACGATTACAGATCCGAAAGAGCCGGTTGCCATGGAACAGTGTGAGGGTGTGATTGCCTTTCATCATGTAAATTTCCGGTATCCGGGAGCCACGGAAGATGTGCTTTCGGATATTGATTTTGTTGCAGAGCCGGGAAAGACCACTGCAATTATCGGAAGTACCGGATGTGGTAAATCTACGCTGGTCAACCTGCTTCCGCGTTTTTATGATGTGACAGGCGGAGAGATCACGCTTGACGGAACGGATATCCGTAATTATACATTGCAGGATCTGCGGGAACATATCGGATTTGTACCACAGAAGGGAATTCTTTTCTCTGGTACAATTGCAAGCAATCTGCGCTTCGGGGCAGAGGATGCGTCAGATGAGCAGATCCAGGAAGCAGCGGAGATTGCGCAGGCAACAGAGTTTATTGACAGCAAACAGGATGGGTATGAGAGTGCGATTGCACAGGGCGGAAGCAATGTTTCCGGCGGACAGAAGCAGCGGCTTGCCATTGCCAGAGCAATTGCAAAAAATCCAAAGATTTATGTGTTTGATGACAGTTTTTCCGCTCTGGATATGAAGACCGATGCGGCACTCCGCAGAGCACTTGAGACAAAGACGGAACATACGACCGTGATCATTGTCGCACAGCGAATCAGTACAATTCTGCATGCGGACCAGATACTGGTACTCGACGATGGAAAGATTGTCGGAAAAGGCACGCATGAGGAATTACTGCACAATTGCGAAGTTTACGAGCAGATTGCCAGGAGCCAGCTGTCTGCCAAAGAACTGGGACTTTCTGAGGAGGTGAAATAAGATGGCAGAACAACGTACAAGAAGACCTCACGGTCCGATGGGCGGCCCGGGCAGAGGAATGATGCCGGGAGAAAAGCCAAAAGATTTCAAAAACTCTATCGAAAAACTGGTTCGTTATCTCGGAAGATACTGGTATGCAATCGTTGCCGTTATGATTTTTGCGGCGGTGTCTACCGTCTTTTCCGTTGCTGGACCAAAGGTTATGGCACGTGCAACGAATGCATTGGTGGAAGGTCTCGGAAAAAAGATCGCGGGAACCGGATCTATTGATTTTACCTATATTGCCAAAGTGTTATTGTTTACACTTGGCCTGTATATCTGTTCTGCAGTATTCAGTTTTATACAGGGAATGATCATGACAGGAATCACGCAGAAAACCTGTTACCGCATGCGTAAGGAAATTTCAGAGAAAATCAACCGCATGCCAATGAAATATTTCGAGAGCCGCACGTACGGAGAGGTGCTATCCCGCATCACAAATGATGTGGATACACTTGGACAGAGTTTAAATCAGAGTGTGACGCAGATCATTACGAGTGTGGCGACACTGGTCGGAACACTTGTGATGATGATTTCAATTTCCGGAATTATGACATTGATTTCACTTGTGATTCTTCCGGTATCTGCCATCCTGATTTCGTTTATTATCAAACATTCGCAGAAATATTTCCGCCAGCAGCAGGAATATCTGGGACATATCAACGGACAGGTAGAAGAGGTCTATGGCGGACATCTGGTGGTGCAGGCATATAATAAGCAGGAGAGCACCATCAAAAAATTTGAAGATACCAATCAGATTCTGTTTCAATCGGCATGGAAGTCCCAGTTTTTATCCGGACTGATGCAGCCGATCATGCAGTTTGTCGGAAACCTCGGTTATGTCGGAGTGGCAATTTCCGGAGGACTTCTGGCAATCCGCGGAACCATCGGGGTTGGTGAAATTCAGGCATTTATTCAGTATGTCCGGAATTTTACTCAGCCGATCCAGCAGATTGCGCAGGTGGCAAATATGCTGCAGTCGATGTCTGCAGCCTCCGAGCGCGTATTTGAATTTCTGGACGAAGAGGAAGAAGAACTGACGGTTGAACATGCTGTGCATCTCGACCATGTGGATGGTTACGTGGATTTTTCCCATGTAAGTTTCGGATACAATCCGGGTCAGATCATTATCAGGGATTTTTCCGCTCATGTAACACCTGGACAGAAAATTGCAATTGTCGGACCAACGGGAGCAGGAAAAACCACAATGGTCAAACTGCTTATGCGTTTCTATGATGTGACAGGCGGAGAAATTCAGGTGGATGGGCATGATATCCGCGACTTTAACCGTCAGGAGCTTCGGGATGCATTTGGTATGGTATTGCAGGATACCTGGCTGTTTAAGGGATCTATCATGGAAAACATCCGGTATGGCCGTTTAGATGCCACGGATGAGGAAGTGATTGAGGCGGCAAAAGCCGCACATGCCCACCATTTTATCCAGACACTTCCGGGTGGCTACCAGATGGAGTTAAACGAGGATGCAAGTAATGTTTCCCAGGGACAGAAACAGCTTCTTACAATTGCACGTGCCATTCTTGCGGATAACCCGGTTCTGATTCTGGATGAGGCAACCTCTTCGGTAGATACCCGTACGGAAGTGCGGATCCAGAAGGCTTTGGATAATCTGATGCGCGGACGTACCAGCTTTATCATTGCACACCGGCTCTCTACGATAAGAAATGCGGATCTGATTCTGGTGATGAAAGATGGCGATATCATAGAGCAGGGGACACACGAACAGCTTCTGGCACAAAAGGGATTTTATGCAGATCTGTATAATTCCCAATTCGAAGAGAATGCATAAGACATTGAAATAAATTGGCAGTTGTGCTATAGTTTAACTGTATTTATCGACAAATTTTGACAAAATCGGACAGTGCTTTCTGGTATGCTTATTTTTGACTGAATTTGACATTCTAGGAGGCCTACATGGGAAAACTAAATGTCGCAATTGCAGATGATAACGAGGTTATGCGTGACTTATTGGAAGAAATGGTAACCAGTGATGATGAACTGCACCTGATCGGGATGGCGAAGGATGGAGAAGAAGCCTGTCATCTGATCAGGGAAAAAGAACCGGATGTTGTATTATTGGATATTATTATGCCGAAATTGGACGGTCTGGCAGTCCTTGACAGGATCAGGGCAGATCACACGCTAAAAAACCGGCCGACATTTCTGATGATCAGCGGAATCAGCAATGAAAAAATTACCGAAGATGCGTTTGAGCGGGGAGCAGATTATTATATTATGAAGCCGTTTGACCGGAATATTGTTTTGGACCGGATCAAGACACTCAACCGTCGAAAAAACAAAGTACGAAAAGAAATTGGCAGACCGGTTGAGATGGAAAAGAAATCGGAAAAGTACTCGTTACAGACACTGGAAGAGGATGTCACAGAGATAATTCATGAGGTTGGGGTTCCGGCACATATCAAGGGATACCAGTATTTGCGGGAGGCAATCATCATGTCTGTGACGAATATGGACATGTTAAATTCTATTACGAAAATTTTATATCCGGGGATCGCAAAGAAATTTGATACGACACCAAGCCGTGTCGAGCGTGCCATCCGTCATGCAATTGAAGTAGCATGGAGCCGTGGCAAGATGGATACGTTGGATGATCTGTTCGGATATACCATCAGTAATGGAAAAGGAAAACCGACCAACTCGGAATTTATCGCTCTTATTACGGACAAAATACGATTACAGATGAAGGGTAAGTAAAGGAGTGTTGTGTATGAAGAAGATTCTGTTTGTTTCATCAGAGGCAGTGCCATATGTGAAAACCGGGGGTCTTGCCGATGTTGTCGGATCACTTCCGAAATATTTTGACAAAAAAGAGTATGATGTGCGGGTAGTTATTCCGAAATACGCCTGCATGGATCGCTCATTTCTTCCAAATTTAAAATTTTTGTGCCATTTTTATGTAAATCTGAACTGGCGCAGGCAGTATGTTGGAATTTTCGAGTCAGAATATCATGGTGTTCACTTTTATTTTGTGGACAATGAATTTTATTTCGCAGGAGAATCTCCATACAACAATATCTATGAAGATGTGGAAAAGTTTGCATATTTTTCCAAGGCAGTACTTGCTAGTCTGCCGTATATTGATTTTGCCCCGGACATTATCCATTGCAATGACTGGCAGACAGGACTTATTCCGGTGTTTCTGCATACGGTATTTGGAGATGATAATTTTTATGCGGGAATCAAAACCGTGTTTACGATTCATAACCTGCAGTTTCAGGGACGCTGGCGAATTCAGGAGATTATGGATATTACAGGACTCCCGGCACACATTTTCAATGCATATGAACTGGAATCTTATGGGGAGGCAAATTACTTAAAGGGTGGCGTGGTATATGCAGATTATATTACTACCGTCAGCCCGACGTATGCAAATGAGATTACGACCGTAGAAGGTGGAGAGGGCTTAAGTGGCCTGATGACTGCCCGAAAGGATCGCCTTTATGGTATTTTAAACGGAATTGATTATGAAGAATATAATCCACAGACAGATCCTTATATTCCGGTAAATTATTCGAAAAAAGATGCAGTGAGTGGGAAAAAAGAAAACAAAGCTGCATTACAGAAAGAACTTGGGCTTCCAGTCAGGGAGGATGCTTTCCTGATCGGAATCGTATCGCGTATGACCAGCCAGAAAGGATTTGACCTGATCGGCTGCGTATTGGATGAACTTTTAACCGAAATGGATATACAGCTGGTGGTTCTTGGTTCCGGAGAGAGCCAGTATGAAAATATGTTCCACCATTATCAGAGTAAGTATCCGGACAAGGTAAGCGTACATATCGGATTTACCGAGGAGCGTTCGCACCATATATACGCGGCAAGTGATGTGCTGCTGATGCCTTCCATGTTTGAACCATGCGGGCTGGCACAGATGATTGCCATGCGTTACGGAACGCTTCCGATCGTACGTGAAACCGGAGGACTCCGGGATACGGTAGAACCATACAATGAATATGAAAATACAGGATGTGGTTTTTCATTTGCGAATTTTAATGCACAGGAAATGGCAGATATTGTCCGGTATGCGTATCGTGTGGAGCATGAACAAAAGGCCGCATGGAAAGAACTGATCTATCGTGCGATGGATCGCAATTTTTCCTGGAATGCTTCGGCACATGCATATGAGAAGCTATATGATAAACTGGTAGAAATGTAATAGATGTTCCCCGCAGAATTTTTTCTGCGGGGATTTTGTGTCTGGAAATATAATCTATGAAGTGCAGACCGGCTGCGGCATGGTCAGCAGATGGCTGTGCCGGCAGTAATAGTAGGCATAGTCGGACAGAATTTCTTCATCCTGAAGCTGTGAGGCATTCACTTCTTTTACCATTGCGGTGTAATGGTCGAGATTCTGCCTGTCGTTTTCATCGGCGGCAAGAATCAGTACTTCGTGAATACTGCTTGGCAGAATGATCAGATCCTTTTCAAACAAATCGGACAGTTCTTTTAAGATGTCATCGTAGAGGAGAACGGTTGCACCGTTGGTCCGGTACGTATTGGTCAGAACATACAGTGGCGGGGCTGCTTCCGGGAGTGGAGTTTCCGCGACGAGCTGCATTTCTTTGAGAAGACTGCTCATCGGGGTAAGCTGTGGGGGAAGAAGCTGTGGCGTGTTTTTCTTCGCAAGCCGGTAGAGCGTTTCTTTGTCGGTTTTCCAAAGGTTTAAGTGATGATTGTGGATCAGAATATTTGCCTGGTTTTCGGCACTTGCATGGAGCAGACAGTAAAAGATTACGGCCAGATCCTGATAGCGGAAAAACGGAACCTCTTTTAACAGTTCCTGATTTTTTTCAAAGCTTACAAGACGCATGACGATGTGCTCGCTGGCACGGGAAAAATCGGTAAAGTAGGACGTGTCAAAATTTTCTTCCGGGGCATGCGCCTGATAGGTATGAAGAATATCTTCACAGATTTCTTCAAGGCATACCCCTTCCAGATAGCGATGATAGTATGGCATCAGATAGATCGCAGGTGACACGTTTTTCTTCGGATGGAGAAGTACCAGACCATCGTAATGTGTTCCGTTATTTTTGGTAAAGGAACGAATGTCTAAAGTGACACCTGTCTCGATACGCAGAGAAAGCTGTGTACGGATCGTTGTTAAAAATTCCTGATAGTTCATATGTAATTGAAAACAAATGTATATATGGGAAATTTCGGAATGACCGTTTCCGAAGATGAAAAATCCACGGTGTTAACCAGACACCGTGGATTTACTTTAGCATGTTTTGACTGAAATTGCAATCATTTTTCTCGGTTTTTTAATAAGAGAGAAGTTCCTGCCACAGCTTTGTGTACTTGGCGGAATCATCATCACTTAATGCTTTATAGATTTCACATCTTTTTATCGTGTCACTGGAAGGATTGATAGCTTCGTTATTTTTTACGTCAGCGTCCTGATTTTCTACCACAGATGTAATCGGAGAGGCATACTGCACATATTCGAAATTCTTTTCTGCGATATCATCCTTGCACAGGAAATTTAAGAATTTTAAAGCGTTGGTCTGGTTAGTGCAGGACTTTGGAATGAACCAGGAATCGATCCAGAGGTTGGATCCCTCTGTTGGAACGGAATAATCCAGATTGTCGTTCTCTGCCATGGCCAGTGCAGCCTCGCCGGAGTAGCACAGTGCGATGGAGGCTTCTTCTCCGATCATGGCATCGGCTGTCTCATCTACATAGTAGGCATATACGATTTTATCATCTTTTTGCTTTTTTAATATGTCGAGGGCTTCCCGCAGATGATTTTCATCGGTATCGTTTAAGGAATACCCTTTGGAGATCAGGGCAGGGGCAAACGTATCACGGACGGAATTTTCCATGATGATTTCATCCTCATAGGTAGGATCCCACAGGCAGTCCCAGCTTGATACGGTTTTGGCATCAATGGTTGTTTTGTTGTAGAGAAGGCCAAGAGTCCCATAAAAATATGGAACGGAATAGGTGTGATTCTTGTCATAGGAAGCAGACATATCAAGGATCGTTGGATCCAGATTTTTGTAGTTGTCCATGGCATCGTAATCTTCTTCGAGAACTTCGCCCTCGTTGATCAGACGCTCAACCATATATTCGGAAGAGCAGATTACATCATAGTTGATGGAACCGGCTTTGTATTTGGTATACATTTCTTCCGGACTTTCATATTCTTCGTATTTGACGGTGATACCAGTTTCTTTTTCAAACTGTTTGACTACGGACTCATCGATATATTTTCCGTAATTTAAAACGGTTAAGGTCTGTCCGCTTTTTTTCGCAGAGGAAGATCCCCCACAGGCAGTGAGTGCGCTGACTGCCAGAGCAGAAATTAAGAGGGCAGAGAAAATTCTTTTTTTCATAATAGGACTCCTCGTATAATAAGTGTATGACCAATAGAAATGATGGTTATGCACTTATTCT
>ERZ1034876.1330-NODE-1330-length-10205-cov-4.487094_pt1 | contig 10205 bp, 8 predicted proteins | sample MGYA00520698_ERZ1034876 | MGnify/ENA primary metagenome ERZ1034876 (study PRJEB33766, sample SAMN09781723) | gut metagenome | biome: gut microbiome | host: Homo sapiens | place: Madagascar | study: EMG produced TPA metagenomics assembly of the PRJNA485056 data...
CGAGCCAATGCTTGAGCGCCTTGCAGCGAGCCGCCACCTCGGCGCCCTCCGGCGTAAATCGGCGGAACGTAAGGCCCACGCCAATACCCACCAGCACAATCGGCACCGAGATAACCGCGGCGATAATGTTCGCCTGTGCGCCGTCGGTAAAGAAGATGGATCCCACGGGAACAAAGGCGATCAGAATACCAAGAACCAGGCAAAACACCATTGCGACAATGCCGTCCGAGGCAACGTACTCGCTATCGGCCAGCTTGCCCTTAACGGTGTTCTGATAGTCCTCGAGCTTGTCGCCCACAGGTGTAGCATGCTGCTTGACGTAGTGCTGCAGCTCGTCAAACGTACGCGAGCGATCGCCGTTCTCGTCGGGCTTAGCACCGGCAAAGAAAACCTTGAGCACCATGTGGTCAATGCCCTTGGCCGACTTCCAGCCCGCATCACTCACCGTCACGCGATACGTCTGCTCTTCTTTTTCGCGCCCCAACAGGCCCTTCTTGGCCTTGGTCACGGTCGCCTGCTCCAGCTTGATCACACGGTCGTCGGTGAGCTTCATGAGCGTGGCGATATATGCCTGATCGGGCACCTCGTTCCAGCTCATGAGGGCCGAAAGCACGGCGGGATGGTCGGCCGAAGGCACATCGCGGAAATATTCGTCCTGGAAAAGCGGCTTGGGCTTGCGGCGGCTCAGCTTGAGCACAACGATTGTGCCGGTAAAGGCCACCGCCGCAACAACACTTAGCACGGCAAGTGCATTGGCAATCATGCGAGCGTGAGCGCGGCGGGCGTTAGCCTCGTCGGCCCATGCCTTCTCCTCGCTTAGGATCGTCGGCAGACGTTCCTCGCTCGAGGCGGCAAGCTGCGGCACCCAGTCGCTGTGGAAGGCGATGCGCGCCTCGGCGAATTCGCCCTGATGCACACAGGGAATGGTATAGGTGACCATGGGCTCGTCCTCATCGAGTGACACGTCGCCCGTCAGCGGGCCGTGGCCCCATGCGCGGAAGTTATCGCCCTTGACGGCCGCCGTCCCGGCGGCAGCATTTGCGAAGTACACTTCCATCTCGACATCGTCGGAATCCGCGGACCAGCCGTCGCCCACAAACTTCCAGTAGAGCTCGGCGGTATCGGCCCAATTCATAACCGCACCGGTCATGGTGTAGCTCACATAATAAATCGCGCTGTCGCCGCTCTCGTGGGGGCTGAAAACCTTGATCTTTACGCCGCCGTCGGACTGCTCAACCGTATAGACGCCGCTGTCGCCTTTGTTTGCGCTGTCGACCTTGTTAAACGCGGTGTCGTCTTCCTCGACGCTCAACACATTGACGCCCGCCGCGCCGCCCTGCTGGTTGGTGCCCGCATTGATCTCCCAAAACACGCCGTTGATGTCGTCGTCGAAATCGAACTGGCGTCCCTCGACAACGGTCAGCGATCCATCGGCCTCGACCGTGGCACCGATATAGGTTTGGGTCATGGAGTAGCCGTCGGCGTGGGCGGCGACAGGCAGCAGCAGCAACGCAAACGCGACAAACACGCAGACGGAAACGAATCGCGCAAACAAGCGGCGCTGCCGGCAGGCATTGGCTACGGGGGCGTTCATAGGCACATCCTTTGTCTGTAAAACCAACATCGACATTGTCCCACGTTTGCGGGCACACATGACGAATATCTGGGCCAACGGAACGTCAAATGGGACAAAAGTCCCACCCGAGTCTGGCACTTAGGGACGTTCCTTATCTGCCGGCAATTTGGGACACTCTTTGGCACGGCCTACATCAACGATAGACACCACTTCACAGCTCCGTCACAGGTGTAGCGGCTTTGTGTTGCCGCGAAACGCGCTGATTGAGCCGGCGGGCAAGGGGCATAAAGCAGTTGAGCGAAAACGGTTGCCCCTTTGCCGTTCGCTCGAGGATCATGTCCCCCTTTTCCGCGGAAACCCCGGCAGTTGCGAAGAGCTGCCGGGGTTTCTGTCGTTTGGGAGGTTGAAAGAGCTGAGCTTGTGGGCGGCAATCGAAGTGTTGAGCCGGCAGTCCACTGCACACAATGCGCGCCCTCGGCAACTTGCGAGTCACGGCAACGGCTCCCCCACCGCGCTCCGCGCTATACTCGTCCGCATGGATATCAATGCACGCAACATAGCAACGCCCGCCGCGAGCACGCCGACGGCACCCAACGCGTCCGCTGCCACGGCGGGCGCACCCGCCACGCCCGCGCCCGTCGTGGGCCGCTTCGCCCCGTCGCCCTCGGGCCGTATGCACCTGGGCAACGTGTTCAGCTGCCTGTGCGCGTGGCTTTCGGCACGCAGCCAGGGAGGCCGCATCGTGCTGCGCATCGAGGACCTGGACGATCGCTGCAAGCGTCCGGAACTCGCCGCCCAGCTCATCGACGACCTCGCTTGGCTGGGGCTCGAGTGGGACGAAGGCCCCTTCTACCAGCACGATCGCTTGGACCTGTACGAAGCCGCCATGCACAAGCTGCAAGACGCCGGCCTCACCTACCCCTGCTTTTGCACGCGCGCCGAGCTCCACGCCGCGAGCGCGCCGCATGCCAGCGACGGCACGCCCATCTACCGCGGCGCCTGCCGGGGACTTTCTGCCGAAGAAGTTGTGCGCCGCAGCACTCTGCGCGCCCCGGCCACACGCCTGCGCGTGCCCACCGTCGATGACCTTGCGGGCGACATGATCGAATTCGTGGACCGCACGTACGGCGCCCAATGCGAAGCACTCGCCACCGAGTGCGGCGACTTTTTGGTGCGCCGCAGCGACGGCGTGTTTGCCTACCAGTTAGCCGTGGTGGTTGACGACGCCGCCATGGGTGTTACCGAAGTTGTGCGCGGATGCGACCTGCTGGGATCCACGCCGCGTCAAATCTATCTGCAGCACCTGCTGGGGCTGCCCACGCCGCGCTACGCGCACATTCCGCTTCTCATGTCACCGGACGGTCGCCGCCTTTCCAAGCGCGACCGCGACCTCGACTTGGGCGAACTCCGCGCCCGCTTTGGCACGCCCGAAGCGCTGTTCGGCTGGCTCGCCGGACAAACAGGCATCGCACCGGACGCCACACCCCGCTCTGCCGAGCAGCTGGTCGAGCACTTTAGCTGGGACGTCATCCGCAAGCACCGGGAAAACATCACCGTAACGGCCGAGTAGCCAGACACCCCGCCTCTACGCAACGTCCCAGGGCTGGAGCTCGTCGCCCAAGCGGACGATGCGGTCGTAGAGTACGGTGTGGCGCTCTGCCGGGTTGGCATCGCGATGAAAATGCCCGTAGTACCAGCGCTTGTAGTCCAAGCGGTCCTCCAGCTCGTCGAAAAACGCCGTGAGCCGATCGACATCGGGACGGTTCCATCCGGGTGCCGGATAGAGCGTAGGCGAGAGCATGCGCGTGGAGCAGGTGTGGGTGATCACGTAGTCGACCTTCCAGCCCACGCTGTCGAGCTTTGCCCGCGCCTCTTCAAAGTTGCGCTCGCCCGGCAGCTCCTGCGGCCACCAGCTGGAATAAGGAATGCGATACTCCTTGTCCACGCTCGTGGCGCCGCCCATGGTAAAGATTGTCGAGCCGTCGAGCTCAAAGACCTCGCCGCGCGTCAGACGCCGGATGGGCGAGGTGTCCGATAGACGTTGCGTCAGGCCGCCGTGCCACAGCTCCATGGGACGTTCTGTCCAGTGGTCATAGCGCTCGTGGTTGCCGTCGACAAAGAGTACGGTGTAAGGGCGCGACTCCAGCCATGCGATATCGGCGCATTCCTCGGCGGAAAAATCCCAGGGAAAGCCAAAGTCACCGGCGATGATCAGGTAATCGTCGCGGGTCAGACTATCCCCGAGCTCCCAGTCGCGGAGCTTTTGCATGTCGAGCCCACCGTGGACGTCGCCTGTTACGTAGACTGTCATCGGACCGTCACTTCCCTCTTGTAGGACTCGAGCTCGCGCTCAATCTGCCTGTCGCCGGTCTCGTTGACCCACCAGGGCCATTTCACCCGGCCGCACGGCTCGTCGACTTCGGCGAACCATTCCTTCAGCTCGTCCAAGCTCACCGGCGCATAGTCATTGGCGTCAACGCCCACGTCATAGCGCAGCAGCCCCTGCTTGCGGTTGAACTCGTTGTACGCGTCGCCGCTGCTGTGGATGTGCCCGTGGAGGTGCCACGATCCATGGTTCATGCCCTGCCAGTCCGCCATCGGGTAGTGGCTGAGCACGATCTTCTGCCCGTCGATCTTGAGCACGCAGATCGGCGGCTCCACGGTGAACGCGCCGGCCACCGCCGGCTGGGTCCAGTCCTTGTCGTGGTTTCCCGGGACGAGGTGGATGCGCCTGCAGGCGATCTGCTTGCGCAGTCTGTACGCATCCTGGGCGGTCATCTTAAAGCTGAAGTCGCCCAGGATGTAGAACTCATCGTCCGCAGCGACCTTGCCGTTGATGCTATCGACGATGGCGTCGTTCATCTGCCAAATCGTATCCCACGGGCGGTCGGTGAACTTCAGCACGTTCTCATGCCCAAAGTGAGTATCGCTGGTGAACCAGATCATGGGGACCTCCTAACGTTCTTGCTTAGAATAGCTGCTCGTCGTCTCGCCCCGCTCGTCGGTGCGCCGCGCCTCAATCGGCACGATATCTTGGTAGATAAGGCGATGCTTGTCATCGCGCCATTCATCGTCGTGGTAATGGCCAAAGAACCAAGTACAGTAGTCGAGCCGCCCGTCGAGCTCGCCCAAAAAGTTCTGCAGCGAATCATCGTAGAACTCGCGGTTGCACTCCATGCACAGCTCGTCAGCCAGATCGACCGGGGCCTCGTGAGTCACCACATAGTCGACCTTCCAGCCCACGCGATCGAGCGAAGCGCGACAATGCTCCATATCGCTCTCGCTCGGCATTTCCTCGGGCCACCAGGTCTTTCCCTCCTGGCGCCACTGTTTGTCGTGGCTCGCGGCACCGCCCATGGCAAGGACCGTGGTCCCCGCAATGTCGAATACCTCACCGCGCATCAGATGGAGCACGTGCGGACGCGCCTCGTGGACGGGACCGCCGTTCCATTCCCGCACCGGCAGCTCCGCCAACAGATGGTGATTCTCGTGGTTGCCATCGACAAAACACGTGGTCCAGGACTTAGACTCAAACCAGTCGAGCCAGTATTTGTCGGTGTTCAAGCCACTCCATATAAAGCCAAAGTCACCGGCCACGATCACCACGTCGTCGCGCGTCAGCATTCGGCCCAGCGGCCAGCTGCGCGATGAGAAGCGGCTCGCCCCGTATTCGGCAATACCGTGAACGTCTCCGGTAACAAAAATGGACATCGCATATCACCTCCGCGCCGTTCAACCCCGGACAAATCAATAGCAGAAATCGTGGGCCGAACCCGGCAGTCGCATCCCTTAGGGCTTACCCCTCGTTTTTCCATCCAAACGGGTCAAGCACCCAAAAGATCAGATCGAGCACGCCACCGGTCACCATGGCGGCGGCGAGGGCGAAGCAAACATGCAGATAGCTCGCGCTTCGAAGCGCGTCGAGCGGCCCAAAAGCGGCGATCAGTCCAACCGCCGCGCCGGCAATGCACAGCGCGAGGCACGGCCCCGCGTCCTTTACGCCCTTCTTTACGAGATGCTTTGCGTTGTCACTCATCGATATCGAGCTCCTTAGAGGGTCGTTGCTTACGTTCATACCGCCTCGGCAGAGCAGGACGGCAGGATAAGTCTCCCACGCCGTGCGGACACGTTTTAGTTACCCTACAATTAGCTGTGTTTGCTAAAATGTAGGGTAACTATTCGGAAGGGAGGCATTGTGTCCGTCTTAGAAGATGTCCTAGAAGAGGAGTACGCACGCTCGAGTCGCCTCTTGGACCTTATGGAACAGGAAATCGGCCTCCTTCCAAAGGGCAGCATCCGCATGCGAAACATAAAGGGCCACGAATACTGCTATCTCAACTATCGAGTCGGGGACAAAGTCAAAACCGACTATGTCCCTGCTGCAGACGTTGATGAACTGCGAGCAAAAATCGAACGCCGGAAAGCTCTCGCGGCCGCCATTAGAGAGCAGAAGCAATCTCAAAAGCAGATCATACGCGCGCTGGGGAGGGTGCCGAATGTTGACTGAGCAGCAGCAAGCTTTCTTAAAAGTGCTTGACTTGGTCAAGGAAGCAGGGTGCATAGATCACGTCATTCTCGTCGGATCCTGGGCGGAATTTACCTATAGAGAAGCCGAGGTGCTGCCGGGCTTTTGTCCAAATATCAAAACAATGGATGTTGACTTCCTTGTCCGAAACCTACGGCGACCCAGCCCGGCGGCACGTTTGACCGTCCTCGCAAAAGAACGAGGCTTCTTTGTCGAATCTGACCGCATGACCGGAACAACAAAGTTGTTAGATATCACAGGCCTTGAAGTAGAGTTTCTCATCGGAAAAATGGGAGCCGGAAAGGAGCCGGCACTCAAGACGAACATCGGGGTAACGGCACAGGCGCTATGGCATATGGACGTCATTTTGAAAAACACCATCAAAGTTCGCTGTTTCAACCATATCGTGGCTGTTCCAACCCCTGAGGCCTATGCAATTCACAAGATGATAATCAACGGCGAACGGGGCAAAAAGGCCGAAAAAGATGCTCGTGCCGTGAATAACTTACTCCCGCTGCTGAACGAGGAAAAGCTGACAAAAACGTTCGGCTCACTTTCTAAAAAGGAAAAAGCGAGAGTCCGTACGTTTGCAGAAACTCATGGCGTTGCGGCGCGTATCTTGGGAAGCATCTAAGCCGTTGGTTGCCAGCATACTGGGCAGGGGGTCTTGCCTCGTTTGAGTGCCGTTGTCAGCGGCACGCTTGTTCTAATGGCGTTTTGAGGAAGGCTTTTGCAGCCCGAAGCGCGGTGATAGATTTTGCCGTTCTTGGTGACGATTACCTTGATTTTTGAGGCATCCGCGCTGCGGGGCTTGCTCGACACGGCTGCCTTTTGGCGAACCGGCGCCGACCCTTGGGGCTTGCCTCTCGAAAAACCCGAGTCGCGAAATCGATTGATGTAGCCGTCGAAGCATCCGTCGAACAGCAGACCCGTTGCCAGGCCCGCCATGAACCCGCAGGCAATCGCGGCCTCTCCTCTAATTTGCATATATCCCTCCCAATTACCCTTGAATATAAAGGGGGCGCGCGCCGCAGGGCTTGTCCCTTGCGGCGCGCGCCGAAAATGATCCGTTTTCCTCCGTCCCTAACGGATCAGTTGGCGGCGCTTGTCGGAGAGGAAGACGCCGGCGGCAACCAGGACCGTGCCACCGATTACGAAGGTCTCGCCCGGCAGGTCGGACGCATCGCCCGTGGCGGGCATCGTCGTCTGCTGCGTCGCAATCTCGGTCTTTGCCACCGAATGTTTGGCCTGGTACGCCACCTGAGTGACGGGCTGGGCCTGCTCGGCATTCCCGCGATCGGCGGCCTCTTGGCGAGCGATCTCGGCGTTGAGCTCGGTAATAGCCTGGTCGAGCTCGGCCTTGGCGGCGGTGTAGTTGGCAAGCGCCTCCAAGTACGCCGGCGCCGCAGCATCCGTCGCAGCCGCGGCGGCATCGAGCTCGGCCTTGGCGGTCGCGGCGCGCCCAGCGGCATCGTGAGCCACAGCGATCTTGGCGTTGAGCGCCTCATCTGCATCGTCAGCACTGCCGTTGACAATGGCTTCGGCCAGATTAATCCTGCGCAGGCGGGTGGTCACGGCGGCAGAAGCATCGCAGGCGGCGGCCGCGTCCGTCACGGCATCGTCAGCCTCCACCACGCCGTACTCGGCTTCGCTCACAGCCATCGCCGCAGCATCGAGTGCGGCAGCGGCAGCGGCTTTGTCCTCAGTAGCCTTGGCAAGTGATGCTGCGGCGTTCTTAAGCTGGGAGGCGCGGGCGGCAGCTGCATCGGACTTTGCCTGAGCCGTTGCCGCGGCGGCGTCGGCATCGCTCGCAGCCTGCTGGGCCATATCGCGCTCCGCCTGAGCGGCAACAGCATCGATATCAGCCTGATCTGCATCGCCTTGGGCACCAGCAAGTTCAGCCTCCGCCTCGCGTTGATTGGCACGAGCGTCCTCGAGTGCAGACGACGCCGCACCAAACGCACGCTGAGCAGCAGCGATATCGGCTGAGTATGCCGCCAACTCATCCTGGGCCGCGGCAAGCGCATCCTGCTTGTCGTCAACACCGGCACGAGCGGCGTCCAGCGCGCGCTTGGCAGCGGCAGCCTTGCCCTTGGCGACATCGAGTTCATCAGACTTGGCAGTCACGACACTCTGCGCCGCAGTAACCGCAGCGCTGGCAGCATCCACGTCGGCGCGGGCATCAGCCACGGCACGCGCAGCGGCCTCAGCCGCGGCCTGCTTCTCCCCCACGGCAGCCTGGGTATCTGAGACCTCAGCGGTAGCAGCGTCAACATCGGCGGCAGCAGCATCGACTTGGGCCTGCCTTGCAGCGGCGGCCTGCGACGCGGCGCTCACCTTGCCGCCAGCCTGCGCAGCCGCGCCCTGAGCGGCAGAGAGCTCCTGACGAGCCGCGTCCACGCCCTGCCCAGGATTTGCCAGCGAGTCACACCACGCATTAAGCACGGCCTCGTATTCGGCGACCGTCATCAGATTGGCGGTATTCGTGTACCATCCTCCAGACATAGAGAACGTCTGCGCCTGCGTAAGCCAACGGTTCATCGTCCCGCGCGTGCAAACCCCCATGCCCGTCACGGTGTAATCGGGATCGATCACATTCATGTAGTGACCGACTGTATGCACGCTCCCGCCATGCGCAGCAACGTATCGGTTCACTTCATCACCATGCTGACGATAAAAATCGAAAGCAGCCTTTCCCGTAAGGCCCGTCGCTCCCAGCGTAGCCGCGGCGCGGTCAAAGACGGCCTTTTCCTGATCGACCCACTGAATGAACGGATCGCTTCCGTAGTTCCACGCCACGTTTTCACCCACGTTGAACTGCTGAGCATGGGCAACCTTGGTGTCGGAGTAGTTCGCGTCGGCAATGGCAGTCGCCATCATGCTGTACGTCACCTTGAGCTCGCTCAAGCCGACGCTCTTGCGGTACTCATTGCACGCCTTGAGCCACACAATCGCTTGCTTCATGTTGGTCAGACTCGTCGCGTCAACCTCCTCGCCCACCTTGGTAAGGCTGGCATATTTGCAGTTGAGAACCAGATCCGCCGCATCGTCGGCACCCACGCTCTTAAAGAACGCGATGGCGCCCTGGCGGTAGTTTTCCGCCGAGGCGTTCGCCGTAGCCTGGGCAGCGTCGAGCTTGGCCTGCGCCTGAGCCACAGCCTGATCGGCCTGCTGCTTTTGAGCCTTTGCCTGGTCGAGCGCCTTGTCGGCAGCGCTCTTCTCGTCCTTAGCGGCCGAGAGCTTGGCCTGAGCGTCGGCCAGCGCCGCGAGCGCATTGGCATGCTCGGCCTTAGCCTGATCGGCGGCGGCGTCTGCCGCGGTCGCAGTAGCCGTGGCAGCGTCCAACTTGGACTGCGCGTCAGCCGCAGTCTGCTGCTGGACGGCGAGCGCCTGCTGAGCAGCCTGCGCCTCACCCTCGGCAGTGGTCACTTCCTGCGAGGCAGCAGCGAGTTCGCCCTCGCGCTGCGCCTGGACCGACTTGACGGCGTCCAGCGCGGCAGCGGCGGCGTCCACCTTGGCCTTGGCAGCCTCGTACTCCGGGCCCGCGGCACCCTGCTCGGCACGGTCGAGATCGGCCTTGGCGGCGTCATAGCTCGCCTGAGCGGCATCCACATCCGCATCGGCTGAATCCTTTGCCTGCTGAGCTGCCGAAAGCTTGTCCTGTGCGTCCTGCTTTTTAGCCGCGGCGGCATTAACGCCAGCCTGGGCACCCGCAAGCCTAGCCTGAGCGTCAGCCGCCTGCTGCTTGGCCTGCGCCAGCTCGCTCGCAGCCTGATCAGCTGCAGCCTGGGCAGCGGCCACGGCCTCGGGCGTGGCATCGGATGCGGCAGCCTGGGCAGCCTCAAGCGCAGCCTGAGCATCGTCTGACGCCTTCTGGGCGGTGGCAAGAGCTTCGTCCTTGTCCGCCAGGTTCTTCTTAGCGGCACCAAGCGCAGCCTGAGCGTCCTCAAGCGCCTTCACATCTGCATCGGCCTTGTCCTGCGCAGCGCCCATCTGCTTTTCCAGCTCGGTCGAAGCCGCAGAAGCGGCAGCGTCGCTTGCGTCATGGGCCGCGTCGTAGGCACCCTGCGCCTGCTGCTGGTTGGCAGCGGCGACGTCGTAAGG
>ERZ1034876.1331-NODE-1331-length-10196-cov-8.085889_pt1 | contig 10196 bp, 11 predicted proteins | sample MGYA00520698_ERZ1034876 | MGnify/ENA primary metagenome ERZ1034876 (study PRJEB33766, sample SAMN09781723) | gut metagenome | biome: gut microbiome | host: Homo sapiens | place: Madagascar | study: EMG produced TPA metagenomics assembly of the PRJNA485056 data...
TTTTATCAAACTTCCTACACTTGAAAAGTGCGAACATAAAAACAGCTTCATCCATGTTCTCCTTTAGGTAGCCCGGAATTGCTCGTCGAGAAGAGGAATGTGCGAGCAAAAAAATAGGGCAGAATCGCTTTCACGATCCCGCCCCGCAAACCCGAGGGTTTCTAACTAGAGTCCATTATGCAGCTAAACGCCTCTTTGTCAATCCCATGGATGCTTGACACGCGCATCAGCACCGAGCAAAGCTTGCGCGCAAGCGGGAAGCAGACCTTACCCGAGCCAGGCTTTGAAGACCATCGCGATGAAGTCGTGCGACGAGGCTATCACTGTGTTGCCCGCGTACCAGTCGCCGTGAAGCTCGGACCTGTCGGCAAGAGCGAGTAGCCTCTCGGGAGTCCCTTCTGCTTTCTCCCTAGGAACGAATCGAGAGTAGGCGTAAGCGAGGACGGTCATCTGCAGGATGCGCGGATTGCGCATCTTCGAGCGCCTGAGGCGCTTGGACACGCCGATTTCGCCGAGAGCCGCGGCCAGCGGCGCGGGGTACCTCAGCTGCGGCGCGCTCGATGACGAGCCGAGCCCGTTCACGATGGCGCTCGAATGCGCCGCGGCGTTTCGCAGCGAGTTCGCGCGCCTGAGCATGTAGTGCTCGTCCCTCATCCCGGAATCGCCCCATCGATCGGCGCAGAAGAGGTAGAAGTCGGCGAAGGCGCCGAAAGACGACAGCTCCAGAAAGACCCACGCCGGCATCTCGCCAATCGGGTACCTCGAAACGAGCGATCCGAGGTAGGCGTCGTTTTTCAGGCGGTTGAGCTCTCCCTCCCTGCGGTTGCGGTCGCCGTGGTTGAGGGCTGCGAGGTAGTCGGAGAAGATCGAGTAGCCGTCCTCGCTCGGTTTTTCGGTGATGCGCTCGACCAGCCTGGTCTTCGCGGAGTTCTCCACGTCGAGGGTCAGCGGCAGCAGGAAGCTGCGCAGCTCGCGGTCGATGGCGGCGAGGTCGACGAGGTGCCCGAAGTCGAGCCCGGCGTATTGGCCGTCTCGCGGCCCGCCTACGCGTTTGGGGAACAACACGCGGTAGGCAGCGAGTCTGAAATAGTGATCTTGGCCGGCCAGGATGCGCGCGGCTTCCGCTTCGGAGCACAGCTCGAAGGAGACGCCCTTCCGCCTCAGGTGCTCGATCTGCTGTTCTATTGTGAGGATGGGCTTCCTGCTCGGGATATCGGCCATCGTCGGTCTCCTGTCATTGATTTGCAGACCGTATTCTACCAGTATGTTTTCTCGAAACTCTGAAGGCTTGCTTGTCAACTCATGGGCAAGCCCCCCGAGACTACTCACTTTGTCCACCGATACCAAAGACCTGTGACCTGCGGTTTTTCGGACGGCTCGAAAGCCACCAGCGCTGACTCACTTGCGGTTGAAGCTGGCGGCTTGCACGCTAAAGGTCGGTTGAGTTTCAAAACGGGCGTTTTCGGCGAAATCGAGCCTCCAAAGGCGGTCCGCCGCGCCCTTTGGGACAAAAACGAAAACTCAATGCCCTTGAGTTTGAAAAAAGTTTTTGGAGTTGTCCCCGCTTTTGTCCCCGAAGCCGACGAAACGCGACATGGTGTTATTTGGCGGCATTCGGTTCGAGACGACACCGAAAACTGGGTGCAACTAGAATGACGGGACGACAAATACAGAGCCATCGAGTGGGAGTAGGCTGACAGGGTTCTGACCTGCATTTTTGAGTGCCGCACTGTGCCGCTGAGTTTCGTTTCGTACTAGAGTCACGGCAAAGCCACCAGCGACAATGGTGAGTAAATGCGATAATCTGGCCTACGTTCCCGCGTTGGGACGGGGGCTTTTTCTTTGGTCTTTTACTCCCTTTCACCTGCGATTTCGCCATTTACTCCCCCGTGTTTCGAGACAGCAAGGCGCGGGGCGGTATTCGGAGGAATGGGAGTAAGGATTTATCCCAAGTGAGTAGGCGCGCGGTTTTTGTCCCCGGAGGCGAAACGGGGCCGTTTCGGGCCCCGTGAAACTCAAATCGAACTCAATGGGCATTTTGCGGTCTCCGCACGGCGTTTCCCCAGGTGGTTAATGGGGAGTAAAGAATCTCGACGTCTCAATGAAGACGGGAGTAATCAGGGGAAATGCCGCAGTGTACCGCCGTGTGCCGCCGTATAAGCCACCGCATAATTTACTCCCCAGGTGCGCCGGAAATGCCTTTGCATGCAATGGGGAGTAAAAACTCAGCATGCGCAGGTACGAGCGGCGCTCACCGCCTAGCCTGGCGTCCTGATTCGGTTGCGTTGGTTGAGAAATGCGGGGAGCCGCTACAGCGAGGCTTTCCAGTCCTCGTATTCGTCGGCGTCGATCTCGCCGTTCTCTAGCTGCGCGCGTTTCTCGGCCCAAAGCTCGATCGCCATCGTCGCTTTGGGCGCGTGCGGAGCCTTGGGGTTCAGGGAGAGGCCCGAGCCGTCGGCTGAGGGAATGATGCCGAAGGAGTCCTCGAGGCGCACGAGCAGCGACATGAGGTCGCCCGCGTTCTCGACGCCGTAATCCTTGAGCGCGTTGACGGACACGCCGAGCGCCGTGGAGATGGACTCGAGCAGCTCGGGCTTCACGGCGCGGATGCCGCTCTCGTAGTGGCGCACGGCCCCCTCGGTCAGGCCGACGGCCTCGGCGAGCTGCGCCTGCGTCATGCCGCGCAACTTGCGGTACCGCCTTATGTTCTCGCCTACGGACATGCGCCCTCCTCCTGGAAATACGTACCCGCACATCTTATCAGCGTACGCAAATGTACGCAATTCTATTGACAGTACAGTGCGAGTTAAGTTTTGCGGGAAAAGCCGACCGGAAGCCTTGCCGGTGCGACGGGGATCGGGGCGCCATCGGCGCTGCGGATGACCGCATTCTAGCACGACCCGGCGCGGAAGCGCGCGTTGGACCTCATCGCCCAGGTGGACGCCTGGTGCGGCGGCGCCCAGCCCGACCCGCACGACTCGGGGCCGCGCGACAGGCTCTTGGCCAGGAACTTCTCGGCGGCCCTCTCCTCCTTCTTCGAGTAGAGCGCGGGGAACTTCGGCGCGACGAGCGGCCGTCCCTCGGCGATCGCGCACCTGACCAGGCACATCGTCTCGGCGCCCTTTCGCGACCACGACATGCCGCGCCCTTTCATCCTGGCTGCGCCGACATAGGCGTTCGTGCCCTCCATGGTGCCCATGGACTCTCTCGGGGACACGACGCAATCGGCGTTGTTCAGCATGTACCCGCTCAGGTCGCGGACCCTGTCGCGGCGCTTGGCGTCCTTGATTTTGGGCAAAACGCGCCCGCACATGCGGGCAAGCTGCAGCGGCCGGCCGCGGCGCGCGAGCCCCGCCGCCCACTCGCGGCGCGGCCCTTCGGGGAAGGCCCTGCAGACCTTCTGCATCACGTGGAACGGGTCGAGCGACCCCCTGACCCGGCACGGCTCCAGGGCCATCTCGGCTATGCGCCCGGGCCCGCACCACTTGCCGCCGTCGGCGCCGACCCACAGGGTTCCCACGTCATCCGGGTCGTACTCGGCGGACAGCATCGCCCAGACCTCGTTCCAGAAGCCTTGCGGCGGCAGATCGGCGCAGGTCAGGCGCAGGCCGCTCCTTTCGTAGCGGCCGGGTGCGACTTCCTTCTTGCCGGCGTAGAGCGCGGCCAGCTTCAGCTCGAACGACGCCGCCTTGCGCGCCTGCTCGTACAAAAAGCGCGGGAGCGCCTCGTCGCGGTGCTCGGGGCTCTGCAGGTGGACCCGCAGGCCGTCGACCTCGAGGAACAGCGTTGGCTGGCTTATCCGCCCCGACGCCGGCGGCTCGCGGCGCCGCAGCAGCTCCGCGGCCCTGCGCACGCACCCCATCGCCGCCACATGCGACACGCGGCAGCCGGTCTCGGCGAGGAAGGCGGCCGCCGTCTTGCGGTAGGATTCCTCGGCCGCGCGCCCTACCAGCCACAGAAACGCGCCGGGCGACAATCGCGACCGGCGCGGGATCGACAGCAGCTCGTCGAGCAGGGCGCGGCGGCGCCCGAGCTCGTCGACGAACACGGTGCGCTCGAACTCGACCGGGCCGACGAGCGTGGCGAGCTTGCGCCTCGCCCTGTGGTGGGCCGACCAGCCGCGGGGCATGGATCCGCGCAGCGATTCGTCGAACCCGACAAGGCAGGCCGCCATCACCCCCGCGAGCGGGGACTTCCCGTTCGAGGCGACGATCGACCCGAACGCTTCGAAGTCCTCGACCTTGAGCAATTCCGGCATGTAGTGGGCGCGGAGCGCCGCCACGGCGTCGGCGCGCGTGGTAAGATTCATCGCGAAGGGCCTTTCTCCCGCTTGCTTTGGCTTAGACACCCGCAAGCATACCGAAGGGCCCTTTTCCTTCGCTAGCAGATTTCTCGGCTGTTTTTCCTCAAAAACTTAACTTGCACAAATAGACGCTACGGCGCCGCCCCTCGCTAAGAGAGCTGCGTGAGCGCGTCGACCATCTCCGCTTCGAGGGCGTTCTGCTGGGAAGCGGTCAGCTTGCCTGAAGTCCTCACGAGGCAGGTGCCGATCACTTTGTGGGAACCTGATGAGAAAACAGATCCATCGAAGTTTGCAAGGTAATCGCAGCGCTTCTGCGCCTCTTCGGGCGTCCTGTAGACCTCCACCGCGCCGCCGCCTTCGGTCCCCTTGTCGATGACAGAGCCTTCCGCCTTGTACAGCTTCGACTGGTCGACGAGCGGGCTCGTGAAGTACACAGTTGCGGTGTAGCCGCCCGACTTGTTAAGCTGCCCGTTGGGGTCGTTGTCCTCGGTCACGGCAGCGATGTCGCTGACGTCGGATATCCTCCCGAGCCGCTCGATAACGAACCCTTCGGTCGGCTGGTCGACTAGCTTGTACTTGCTAATGCTGTCTTGCACCGCGGCGATAGCATCAGCAACTGCCTTGGTCTCGTCGGTGTAGTCGACGACGGCGAGCTCCTCTGTCTTGGCGGTGATGTCATCCAGCTTCGACGGCATCGACGGGACCTCGACCTTCGCCGCCTTCGCTTCGGAGACGGCGGTCTCGAGCGCGGGGATAAGCGACGGGTCGAGCAGCTTATCATCCGTCGCGGACAGCTCGTCACCCTCGGAGATGGCCGCATCGAGGTCGGCCTCCTGCGAGGAGATTCGCTCGGTCTGCGTGGTGAAATCCGCTTTCGCCTGTTTCATCTCATCCGAGTCCGCGCACCCGAAAAGCGAGACCGACATCAAGGTGAAAACGACTGCTATGGATAGGGCTGCTAGTATCTTCCTCTTCATCTTCGATTCCTTTCCCAGCGATGAAGCACGTTAGCATGCTTCCAATATACTCTTAGATGCAGCACACGCTGGCAAGAAAACGTCGCCGAAGAGCGAAATCGGCAAAGCTGAAGTGGGCAAGGGGACAGCCGATACAACGTCGGGGTATCGTAGGCCGAGAGGTGCTCGCCGCAGTGGGAGATGACGATCTTGCGCAGCCGGTAGTCCGCGAAGAGGTGCACGCGCAGGCTCTCGCCCTTTTTGGACCCCTTTCCCTTCACATGGGCGGAAATGTCCTTCTGCTGGCCCTCGTAGGCCACGCTCCGGTACTTCCCGTATGCGTCGGACTGCTTGATGTGCTTCATCTCACGGAACTTCAGCTCGAACCCCGATTGGGACTCATAGGCGTGGATGATGCTGCCGCCCGCGTCGCCGAAGACGAGCGGGTAGAGATTCACGGCGATCGACCGCAGCACTGCCCAGACCTCTCGCGCGCTACCCTTGGTGAAGGCGGCCGCGCTGCGCCGCGCCTGGTCCAGGAACACGAGCCTGTCGGCGAATGCGCGCTCGGCGAGCGAGAGCGACTCGATGGGCGTTGCGGGGATATCCATGCCTTCGACGATGGTCGCGCGTGGCGACGACGTCGCGGCGGGAACGGAGGCGGGTTCCCGAGTCGCGGCGCTTCGGTCCGGAACGGGACGGCATTTCCCGCGCCGTTTGCGGCCGATGTGCGCACGAGATCGCTGGCGGATGCCGGGAGGCTGGCGAGGGGCCTGGACCAGCTGCTCGAGTCCCTGGCGCACGCCGACCAGCTGGACCCGCCCGACGTCGAGGGGGTCCTGGTCCTGAGGTCGATAAGAGAGAAGTGCGCCGCGCGCATCGGGGACGCCGCGCGCATCGGGGAGGCGCAGAACGAGGTCTTTTATGCCGAGGGGCAAGAGCCTGCTCTCAGCGCCGCCCGCCGAAAGGGAACGCTCCGCTCTCGGCGGGGAAGCCGTCGCGTTGCCCGCCCCGCCTCTTCGATTCTGGCAGGCGCCCGGAATTGGGGCGCCCTTGATCAGCTTAACCCGTTGATGGCCTCCTCGAGCTCCGCCATGTAGGCGACTATCTCATCGATGCTCGGGTAGCTGCCGAACAGCATCGGCCTCATCGAGGCGTAATCGGCCGCCAACTCGTCGAGCCTGCCCTTTGGAGGGGCGAGCCTGAGCGTGCCGGGCCTCGCGTCGGCCAGCTTGGCCCACGGCGTGCGGTAGAACTTCTCTTTGAACCTGACGACCTGTTCGAGGAGGCCAGGCTGCGCTACGGCCTCGAAGACCAGTCTGCGCTCGCCGGTCGAGGCCCTAGCAATTCTGTCCATGCTTCGCCCCCCATATCTTCTTCGCGGCGTCGGCAACCCAGGAGGTGAGCCCCGCCGACTCTTCCAGGAACGCGCCGGCCTGCTCTTCCGTGAGGTTGCGCGCGAGCGTTCCGATTTCCTCGTCGCCCACGTGCTCGCGCCCGAGCGCCTTGAGGGCCTGCACGATGGTGCAGGTGATCTGCGAGCAGTCGAGCAGGTCGCGGTTGGCGCGGTGCCGGAGCTCGATATCGTACGGCCCGTACTCGTAGCGCTTGTACGGACCGCTGCTGACGTAGACGAGCTTTGCGGGCACCTGCGTGTCGAGGCCCAGCGCATTGAGCGCCGCGTCGCCGGACGGTGCGACGATCCACTTGTTGGCACGGGCGACGGCGCGCACGACCTCGTCGGCGCTGGCCGGCACCTCGGTGCCCATGAGCGCGCTGCGCTCCGGCGCGTAGTAGACGCCGCGGATGGCGCGGGCGATCCCTCCCTTCGCATGCAAGCGCCCGAGCGCGTTGGCAGCGTTGCGCCGGCCTGCGACGTCGGAGAAGTCGGCGGCTGTGAAGGCCCTGCCGGCGCCGAAGCTCTCTATGCGCTTAGCGATGGCCTCTGCTTCTGTCATAGCGTTCCTCCTTTTTGATGAAAATAGTATATACCTTTTTCATCAAATTACCTCTGATTGCCTTGGTTGCCCACACATCGCACCTGCGGTCCCTCGCCGCGCCGGCACGCGCGCGTGCGCCCGGAAGCGGTTGCGCCTCCCAATCGCGGCCCGGGATTAGCACCGAGACATCCCGAAGAGATCGTCGCTGGGCCCCTTCTCGCGCTTTGCGCGCCTTCCGGGCGGCTGGGCCTCGCCGAGCCCGTTGAAGATCTCCATGACCAGGGCGAGCTGCTTCTGGAGGTCCGCGTCGAGCTCGTCGGCGTTGCACACGGCGAGGAGCCGCTCTGCAAGCTCCTTCATGGAGTCGCGCAGCGCCCGCTGCGTCCGAGACGACGGCCTCACGGTTACCTCGGTCCCGGTCAGCCTCGCCATGATGTAGTCTTGCCGGCTCATGCCGCTCCAGGCGGCCATGTTGGCGATCAGCTCGTACTCCTCCGGGGTGCAGCGGAACGCCATCGTCTTGCTGCGCTTGCGGGCGCTGTTCTCGCACGGCATCCTATTCGCCCCTCAGCTCGGAGAGCGCGTCGGCGATCTGCGCGCGCTTGGCGGGGAAAAGGTGCGCGTAGCGGTATGTGATGTCGATCGCCTCGTGGCCCACGCGCTCGGCGATGTCGAGGGCGGAGAAGCCCATGTTGATGAGCAGGCTCACATGGCTGTGGCGAAGGTCGTGGATGCGTATCCGCTTGACGCCCGACGCCTTGCAGCCGCGGTCCATCTCGTGCACGAGGAAGTGCTTCGTGAAGCCGAAGAGCCGCTCGTCGGGCGCCACGTCATCGCGCATCTCGATGAACTCCTCCATCTCGTCGCGGAGGAACGCCGGCATCTTGATCGTGCGCACCGACTTGCGCGTCTTCGGCTTCGTGACCACGTCCTCGCCGTGCAGCCGCTGGTAGGACTTGTTTATGCGCAGCTCGGACGTTTCCAGCAGGAAGTCCGAGGGCGTGAGTGCCATGAGCTCGCCGCAGCGTACGCCCATCCAGTAGAGCACTTCGAACGCGTAGAAGACGAGCGGCTTGTCGGAGATGGCCTCGGAGAAGCGGAGGTACTCGTCCTTGGTCCAGAACTGCATCTCGCCGGCCTCCTTGCTGCCCATCTTGTCCACCTTGTGGACGGGGTTCTTCTCCAGGTTGTAGTAGCGCTCGGCGTGGTTGAAGATGGCGTTGAGCTGGTTGTTGATGATCCTCAGGTAAGTGGGCTTGAAGCTGTCGCCGTCTGGCCTCGTGGACCCCGTGAGGGAGTTCTGCCACCTGACGATGTCGACGGGCCGTATGTCGCACATGCGCATGTCGCCGAAGAACGGCAGGAGCTTGCTCTGGATGATCGTCTCCTTGGTGAGCCAGGTGTGCTCGCGGACCCTCGGCCTCACCTCCGCCTCGTAGACCTTGCAGAAGTCGGCGAAGGTCATGTCCATGGCGTCGTCCTTGAGGGCCTTGAAGTCCTTCTCCCAAAGAAGCGCCTCGAGCTCGGTCTGGAAACCTTTCTTCGTCTTGTGCCGCTTGGCCCCGCGCGCGTCGCGGTAGTAGAACTGCACGTAGAAGAGCCCCGTCTTCTTGTCCTTATAGGCTGGCATCGTCCACCTCCGGGAAGTAGCGGGCATCGAACAGGTCGCTGCGGACGCGCCCGCGGATCACCACGCGCCCGAGGGCCTCCTGCTCCTTGTTCATCTGGCGGATGACCTCGTAGGCGCTGCCTTTCTTGATCTTCAGGCGCTCCGCCACCTCGTCGGCGGTGAGCATGCTCGGTCTCGGCGTCTTTGCCACCGGCTGTTCCATCTTGGACCTCCTATCTATCCGTACGAATATGTACGCTGGTATTCCCGAGAATAACCGTACGTATATGTACTGTCAATAGAATTGCGTACAAACTCGTACGCTGATAGAATGGTCGTCTGCGAAATCTACAGGAGGGCACATGGCGACAGGCGACAACATTCGGCGGTACCGCAAGGCGAAGGGGCTGACGCAGGCCCAGCTCGCCGATGCCGTGGGGCTCACCGAGGGCGCGATCAGGCACTACGAGAGTGGTATTCGCACGGTGAAGCCCGAATTGCTGGAGGAGATCGCGAAGGCGCTCGGGGTCTCCGTGGGCGCGCTCAAGGACTACGGAGTCGAGACGTCGCGCGACCTCATGGCCCTGCTTCTGCAGCTGGAGGAGGGCTACGGCCTCGTGCCCAGCGAGGACGGCATGGGCCTGGCGGTCGACCCCAGAGCGCCGCATGGCCCCAAGCTCGCGCAGTCGATCAAGACCTGGGCGGAAAAGCGCGCTGAGCTCGAGCGCGGCGCAATCGACGGGGCCGCATACGCCGATTGGAAGGCCTCTTTCTGACATTTCCCCAGGTAAATTGACGTTTCCTTGCGAACGGCCTCCGATTCTCCGGGGGCTGTTCCATTATCCCCGTATGAAATCGGCACCCCGGAAGCCCCGTTCGGGGAATAATTGCATGCCCGAGTACGGCAGAGTACGCGGCGTTATTCGGCGGTATTCGGGGTTGTCGAAACTGCGGAAACCGATTTTCGCGTTTTATTATTCCCGTTTGTTGACCTGGGCAAATGCGATTGACGAGGGCTTGATTCCGCCTCGCAGTTTCAACTTAGTTTCACCCGCTCGAAATCGGCCCTCCGGGGGCCCGAATTGTGAATTATTCCCGCAGGGCCTAATTATTCCCGTACCGCCGAGTACTCCGTTGTACCGCCCAGTAGGGATAGACGGGAATAATTGGGTCGTTTTCCCAGGTAGAGATGCAAAAAGAAAGCCCTCGAACCAAAGGATTCGAGGGCTGTTATTCCCACTATTTCGCTGGTGGCTTTGTCCTGCGGCGATGCCGAAACAGCATCGGACGGTACTCGGCGGTATCAAAACGCGAGTTCAGAAGCCAGTTCCCGCTATTCCCACTCGATGGCGTCGGTTCTGCCGTCCCGTCACTCCAGTTATACCCAG
>ERZ1034876.1342-NODE-1342-length-10143-cov-5.577518_pt1 | contig 10143 bp, 7 predicted proteins | sample MGYA00520698_ERZ1034876 | MGnify/ENA primary metagenome ERZ1034876 (study PRJEB33766, sample SAMN09781723) | gut metagenome | biome: gut microbiome | host: Homo sapiens | place: Madagascar | study: EMG produced TPA metagenomics assembly of the PRJNA485056 data...
GATCATACCAGCTTCAATCGTCTTACCAAGACCAACTTCATCCGCCAGAATATAGCGAATGTTGTTGGTCTCCATTGCGCGGTTCAACACATGGAGCTGGTGCGGCAACGGAATAATCCCGCTGGCAAGAGAAGAAAGGAAACCACCTGCAGTTTCGTTTTTGATTTTAGAGAGCAGCGTAACATAGCGCAGATAATTTTCATCGTACTGCATCGTACTGCCCGATGAGCTAAGCTGTTCCTCATTTGCCTTATACACCCGACCGGTTGCCGGATTAAAGACCTTATAAGAAGTATAGCCCCATGCTTCAATCTTCTCCAAAACCTGCACATTTGCTTTTTCTATTGTGTCAAAAACGAAATCCCCGACAGCTATCATTTCTCTTTCTTCCATTCCTTAATTTGATTTCGGCCTGTAAACATTTCATCGTAGTGCCACTTTCCGGTCACAAGCCAGTATTCATAAGTACTCAGCCATGTACAGACCCATGGCACAAACGAATCTGCAATATACATTTGCTGATTCCATTCTTTATATTTAGGGTAATAAACGCACAGTTGGTAATTTCCGCTATCATCCTTGCCGTACTTATGATGTGGATATTTTCCCTCATATTTTTGTAATGGTGGCGAAATCAGCCATGCCTTTGGTGCTCCATCACTCAATTTATAAGTAATTTTGATTCTATACACTTGAGACTCGGAGGACGGCTGTATATCTAAAATACATACAAGCATGGAATCCTCAATATAGTTTGCTACCAGTAGCCTATCGTACAAATACTGCATCTGTATTTGCTGATTCACCAACGAAATAGGCTTAGGTTTCAAATATTTACGCGCCAAAGTGATGTGCTGGTGGAACTGAAACTGTGCCATATTTTGATATATTTCCTGTCGATGTGTCTACTTTCAAGGTTCCCGCTGCAATAGCTGATCTCACTGTCTCTGCTTCACTGTTAAAAACAGCTTTTCCGGTCTCGCTACCAAAGCATTCTTTTAGATGATTTCCCATTTCAATTCGGTTATATTGCAAAAGGCTTCCATCGACCAGGTCTTTCCTCGCAGCATATAACCATTGTAAAAATGCAGTAGCACGTTCCGGATGCGTATTCCACTTGTCAGCAAAGTTTTCACCTTTATAACTTGGGTTTTCTATGTAAAATTGCTGATCTTTGCGGTTATCCATAATCCAAGAAGGAGCTTTAGAAAGGATATTGAAAAGAGCATCGTAAATATTATCCTCTTCTTCATACAGCCTTCCCGCTATTGTTGTGATTATAATTGATATGGGCTTATTACCGCTATTGTCATCTGCAAACTTAATGTCTCGATGCCGTTTAAGAATCTGTACAACGCGTTGTAATGGTGTTTTTACCTTTCTTCGCTTTACATCTTCGACATCAGCCTGCGCAACAACTGTACGATGATCCTTGATATATTGTTCATATAATCTGTTACGTTGCTTTGCGCAAGCATCGAAAAACCATTTCACATAGCCTGCCGGATTGCTTCCTAAATAATCATAAGTGTCATCGTCTTCATTATGATCAGTTATACGGATTACACTCCCATAAGTATGAGCTGGAATAACATCCATATGGAAGTTTGGAACATCATCGTATTCAACATGCCAGCATCTCTTTTTTTCTTCAATTTCTCTACTCGTCTTTTTATAACGAACAAGCAGTGGTTTAACCACATCAACCTTAAGTTCCTTTGCCGTCAAGCCATATTGACTCTTGAATTGACAGACAATATCCAAATCGTAATCATCTGCATTTGTAATTGGACGAACCACAGTTCCAAGGGCAAACGAACCTTGCGGATAAATACTAATTTCATAATCAGGAGTCTCCTGATCTATCCATTTTCCAAGATCTTTATAGGTCTTTTCTGCTGCCTCAAACATTTCATCGCTAATATCAATGTTCTGAGCTGTCGATTTAAGCAGGCTATTATACGCTTCTTTGGTATACATCATTTACCCTCCAATCGTTATCGTTTCTTCAAAACTATTTTTCTGTGAAAGCTGATCATAGATTTTAACTGGCAAATCCACTTTGGGCATGATATCCATACCTGCACGAACTGCAAGCGATGCAGGCATAGCTGGAAATAAGCAGATTTCCTTTGCCTTAGGATTATCATTCTTTATTCTTTCCATTGCCAGCCGAAAAGTACGGACAAAACTATCTTGAATCTGAGGATTCTTGACAAACACGCGACTTGGCTCCGGAATAGTCAGATGATAGATGGTACATTTTTCGCCCAATGTATTTTCAATTCTTTGATCAATAATTTCAGCACTCAAATCAATAACCAATGCCACCGCAGTTTCAGAATCAGCCTTTGACTGATGGATTTGAAAATCCACTGTTGACTGATCATCTGGCCATGCCCATTTATCTCCCTCGCGATGGCACTGGAAGACACGAACATTTAGCTGGTCACAAAGTAAATAGCCTAATTTGAAAAGAAGTGGTTGCGGAGCAAGCGCAAATAATGCAACAACATCTTCCTTCTTTACAATGCTACCAAAATACTGTTTGACTTGGCCTTCCAGTTCAGCTGCTTGAAATTGCATAATATCCTTTGATGGTATGTATTTTGTGACCAATCCATTATGCAATTCTATTGGGTCATCCTGTTTTGGATAAAGACCACATTTTACAGTGGCTCTCCTAAGTACAGATGCTGCATTAAACACATCTACATTATCTATATTTGAGAAGAATGTCACCATCTTACAAGAATCAGCATCTTGAATCTCCGTTAATCTCCGAATCCGGTCTTCATGAGCCTTCTTCTGTACAATCAAAAAATCCGACAGGTAGCTTTCAGGCTTAGTATCTATTAAATGGTGATGCTCGGCACAAAGAAGCATTAAATTGTCTATGTTATTTATTTCATCTTGCGTCATATCATCAGCATGTCTTGGTCCTGTTTTACCAACTGCGTGAATATGGGCATTTTCGGCAAAATTAGCATCATCGCCATAATGTGAATCCAAATACAACAGTTTGTTGCAAATTTCGCATCTGCCTGCTGCCATTCCCCACAAGCGCAGTTTTACTGCTTCGCGAATTGGTGTTCTCTTGATTTCAGATGATTCATTCTTCCCCATAGGCAACGCTCCTTTTACACTCTTCCAAGGCTGATATCATAGTACATTAGCAGGTTAGAATCCTCCTGAATGGTCTGCTCCGGCAGACGCTCTGCGATATCAACGATGGCTTTATAGTTCTTTTCTTTCCAAAGGCGAGAGAATCCCACACGGATGGCCTCCGAACGGAATAGCTTCAGCTTGCCCTTGCTGTTCATGTAGCCTTCAAATTCCTTCCACAGGTTCTTCTCACGCAACTTGACCAGATCGCCTTCCTTGGTCACATCCGGGATGTACCAGCGGCCTTTCTCGTCTTGCAGGAAGTTTTCTTCCAGAATGGTAGCAAGCTCTGGCATCTGCTCATATTTATCCACGGCCTTGACTTCCTGCATGAACTTCGGCTGAAGCTCTGCATAGGTCTGCGGGCCACAGAACTGCTCATCCAACTGCTGATACAGCCAGGAAATAGCAGACTTCTCATTCGTAACAAACAGCTCGAACTGGATATTCTCTACTTCGGTCGTAATACGGGCAGTGTCGTACTCATTGACCTGATCCGGCAGGAAGTACATATTATCACGTTTCAGGAACTTCTCATCCAAGCCACGGTAAAAGTCGGTAGCATCCAGCGGCACAGGAATACCTTGCATGATATGGTAGGCAACCATACGATCAAAGAGCAGGTACGCCTGACGTTCTGCTAAGACATCAATTCTTCCATTGTTATCAGAATCCACAACAATGGGAAGATTTTCAAGATACTGTCTTACAAATGCCCATGCAGTCTCTTCTGAGCCGGAATTTGACACAAATTCTCGTACAAATCGCTCATTAGGCTTATAACATGAAATAACCAAGTCCTGTTTAACCGCCATATTGTAGCTCAGCTGTTTTGTTGTACCTTTCTGCTTGTCCAATGTACGCACAAATGCAATAACAAAGCCTGCTTTTTGCAACGATTCCTGAATTGCATTCCATACTACATTTTTGGAATTATGAAACTCAACCGTCATCCAGTGATTGGGTTTCAAAATTCGGAAATACTCTACAAAGCATTTTTCAATAAGTCCTTGATACTCATTAATTCCTTTACCTTGAGAAACATTGATAATAGCCTCTCTGTTATTATTTGTATAGCATTTCAACCATGACTCTTGTATAAAATTAAGTTCCGAATAGTGAAGATTATCACCAAAAGGTGGATCAACAAAAATATAGTCAATCGTTCTATCTGGAATATTTTTCAGGTTTGTTGAGGACTGAACAGTAACAACAGAATTATCCTGTATCATGGCCAAATTCAAGGTTGATTCAAGTTTGTCCTCTAGTAAAGACAGTATATTAATCTCAGCCTGAAAATACGGAATATATAATGTGCCTGAAAGGGGTCCTACATGTCGGTGATGATCAGGCATATATCGATTCAATTTGTGCGATCTTGAATAAATAGAGGAAAGCCAAAATTTCAGAGCATTACGAATACTCTTATCCTCAACTTTTTCAATGCAATCATTGCACTTTGCAAGCACATACAAATTCCGCTTTGTATAGAAATGATTAACTCTAGTTAATCCCACATGGTATCCAGCGCGCCAATAATCTCCCCAGTTTTCGCCTTTATGCATCATTTTCTCAGATGGATACCAGTAACCCAAATTCATAGATTCAATTTTTTTAATTATTTTAATATCGTCATTATCCGGAATTTTGGTTAGCCTTTTCCCACCTGCTGTATAGCTAATTCGTATTGGAACACACTTACTCTGCATCGTGAATTCATTGTTCTGTTCATCATATACAGACTCCATTGCCTTTGAACAAGATTCACGTTTAACAAACGCACCACAATGAGGACATTGAGGTTTTTTCACTGTCCTCTCTACATCTTTTTCCACTGCTGCTTCCCAATAGGAAAATTCCTTACTACAATTGGGGCAAATATATACTTCCGACCAGATTGTATAATTTATGACTCCTTTTCCCACCAACAGTGGTTCCTCAGATTGAGTTTCATATACCCAATCACACTCTTTGTGGCACTCCGAAAGTATTCTCCGTGCCTCATGTTCAAACTTTGAAATATCAATTTTTGCGTTATAATTATGTGCAATAAAAGCCGCCTCTGGAGATATATCCGCAAGTATAGCATGACGTTCTCCAATATTCCTTGTATTGATTTCGCCGGCCTGCACACATGTTGAAAAATCACCACATAGTTGTGCTGCCACACCAGTCATGCCCGTTCCACAAAAGCCATCAAAAACAATATCTCCTGGTTTTGTATAATGCAGAATGTATCTCATTATAGCTCTATACGGAACTTTCGTATGGTAGCTATGTACCATGTAAAGCGGATCATGCTTACCTTCGCTAATATCAGATGTGTATGGCTCCCGATGGTAATCGTCCGTTGCCTCATCATAAGGAGTACCATACTCCTTGATAAAGTCCTCGATGAAGGGATTCGGGCAGGCTGTATAAAACGGTGCATCCGAAAGTGCAATGATATCATCATCCGTACCGATAGGAAAACCTTCGATGTTGCGCACTTTATCTATATCTTCTTTGGTCAGCTTTCTGCGTTCCACAGCTGTTTCCTCGCTTTCGTTTTCTGAATTGTGCAAGCGGCACTTGCACAATCTTATTTGACAATAATACGGAGTTTACCTTCGTCTTTGCCTTTGGTATAGCCAGCAATCAGCTCATTCAGTTTCAGTTTGAAGGTAGCTTCATCCATCGGCGGCAGCTTCGTCAGCTTGTCCATCAAATCTTTTGCATCCACTACCACAGGTTCAAAGCCCTTCAGCAATGCCTGAATCGCCTTGATGAAGAAATCGTCAACACGCTTCGGCAAAGTACCAGATGCAGTAAAGTCATCAATCGCTTTCTGCTGTTCTGCACTCAAGTACTCTTTCTGGCTTGCCACAATCGGGTCAGAAATCGTATTCAATAGAGTCTGCGTCCACTCCGTTACTAGATCATCAATCCGAATATCCAGATTGTCCAGCTGACCTGCAACATTCAGCACCGGATCACCAAGGTGATAGCCACAATGCGGACAGATATGGGTTGTTTTCAGTTCGGTCGGGGTCAACTCATAGCAGACCTTCAGGTTTGCCATGTCCTGCTCGATCTTTGTCAGTTTGGCTACCGAAAGGATTTCAACGCCGCGCAGCTTTCGCAGATTTGCCAGTGCAAGGCTCTCCTGTAATTTACCGCGTCGCTTTGCATCGTCAATGTCCAGACGCTTTTTCTTATGTTCTTCAAAATAAATGCCGATATACTCTTCTTTGACCTTTTCCAGCGCGGTATTGACCTTCTGCGCTGCTGCTTCGCCGGATGCACCGGTCAGGATGCTGTCACGCGCGGAGCGAAACTCGTCTTTTGCCGCTTCCAGTCTTTGTTTGAAATTTGCGCCAAGGTCGATGAACTCAATGTTGCTCATATAAGAGACATTGTTTGCACAATCCGTTTTGAAGGTTACATATTCCGTAATTGCCTTGATCAATGCAATTTGCCCTGCCAGCTTATCAATATCATCAAAAGTCAGCGTGAAGTTATTCAATTTCGCCGGAGTATTGAACCGTGCAGAATAATTGCTGAATTCATCCTTAACCGCTGCACAAGCTTTCTGCATAGCGATTATATGCTGCGCATCCACAAGCGGTTCATTCCAAAGCTCAAGGCCATTATTCAGTTTCTGGTTCGCAAGAACAGCAGCGTTGCTCGTATCCTGTGCCTTTTTCAGCAACTGCTTGACGCCTTCATCGCGATCATTTGGGTTGTCCAGCAAAGCCGGATTGATTTCCAGCACATCAAAGAGCTTTTTCAACTCTGCCATTGCCATCTGTGCAGGCCGTGCCAGATATTTGAACTCATACAAGTCCAGGACACCAATGCGAGGCACCGTATCCAGATTCGATGCACTCAGGACAGTGCCATTGCGCAGAGTCATCGTTGCATAGCCCGCATATACCATGGACAAAAAGATGATCGGTGTAAAAAGATAGTTAATCTTGAAATGCTTATCTTCGTACTGGTCATCATATTTGACATCAAAGATATCCGAATAATTGATAACGCCCTGCGGCGGCAACTGCTTCAGTTGATTGATATAGTAGGCTGCGTACTTGGAACCTTCCGGTCGAATCTTATCGCCATCCAGAACGCCAAAGCTCTGGAGCATCAAGGTCGCAATCTGCGTTTTACGACCGGCAAAGTAATCAAATGCCTGCCGAACATTTTCTTCTATGTTCTTCCGGGTTACCTTCGTCTTCATCATAGGACAATCCGGATACTTGCCGCAGAAATATTCATCCAGGCACAAGGAAGCTGCCAGATCAACAGTATCCTTGAAGTCCATATCCCGATTATAACGTCCACGGAGCACTTCAATCATCTTGCGTTTCTGCCCTTTATACTGGACATCAAAGCAAGTGTTTTTGTTTTCACTCAGATACTTGATCAGTTTTTTGCGGTTCATCGCTGCTTTGTTCAGATACGCATCCTTATCTTTGCCTTCGCTGATCTGCGCCTGTGCATTCGCAGCAGAGAAGATTCCCAGAATTTCCTTGAACTCTGCGGTAGATTTGAAGAAAAAGTAAACTTCGTCCTCCAGATTTTTCACCGCAATACTGCCGGTACTATATGGCGGCATGATATGGATATAGAAATCGCGCTCCGGCTGTGCAGTACTGCGCTCTCCCGGCAGACCAAGGAATAGATAGCCCTCACGGAAAATGTTATGGCTGTCCCAGTTCAGGTCACGCTGGTAAATCTCAAATCCTGGAACATACTGCTTTGCGTCCCAATCAAGGCAACTATAAATCAGTTGATAAAAATAACGATTCAGCTCGCCATCTGCCATGATGGAAGCTTTTTGTTTGATTTTCTCATCATAGTCAACAACCTTATCCACATCAATGTAGTATTGGTTATTAGCATCGTTATAGATAATAAACTGACCGGATACCGTGGTCATAATATCCTTCAACGTAGTTTTGATTAGAGCCAGCAAGAAGTCCGCATCCTGCTCCGGCATCGTCAGGAACAAGCAAAGATCATCTTTCAAGTTCTCTGCCGTCAGTCCGAAATGTACATCCAAGCCATTCGTAGTCAGACGATGGACACTCAGTGCATAGATAATTTTAATTGCCAGCGGCTTGTATGCGGGTTTAGGGAATGCACGGTTAATGATATCCTCCAGCTGTCCACTGGCAGTAACAACACGGTTGATGGTTACGTCACTCTTGAGCAATCCGTTGGATTTGATTGCAGGCCAATAATTATCAAAAGAGATGATGCCCGGCTCGTTCTCTGGCACATCACGGTTAAAAATGTCGCGGATTGTCATCGAGATGTTTTTCAGAATATGTCGATTTTCTATCAGGTAAATTTTGTTGAACACGTCAATGTAGGACGGATGGATTGGGAACAGGTCCACAAACTCATCCATCCGGGAAGACATGCCTGTGTAAAGCATCGAGAATTTTTCCAGATGCTTACGGATCAAAGCCTTCTGCTCCGGCGTTTTCTTCAAAATACGCTCAGACACAACATAAGATGTTGCCTCTTTGGTGATGATCATCTGTGTAAAACGATCAGAGACATGCTTCAAATTATCCGATACAAAACTGAACCGAGGATTGTCAAAAATCTTTTCCTGTACGCCAAAGATAACTCGAAGCTTGCTCTTGGAGCACATCTCACCCAGCGCACGGAAAAATTCCAGATCCAAAACGATTTCACGTTCATTCCGAGAAGATAAGTAGCTAAGGAACTCATCTACAACAATCAGATAGCCTTTATCCGGATATTTTGCCGAAAATGCTGCCATCATATCTTTGACAACAGCTTTAGGGCTTCGTACACTATTATACTCTGGCACATCAAAATCAATGCCACGCTCATCAAAGTCATCCTGAACATATCCCATGATCACGTCATACAGGGACATTCTTGTTCCGCCGATTTCGATGCGAAGGACTTCAAATTTACCTGCAATACATTCCATTTCTTCAGCAAATTTCTTATTCTGGAGATATTGCAAGTTATCAGCATCTTTTGCAATTGCTGAGATAACACTCATCAAATGCGATTTACCAGTACCGTAGTTACCCACAACGAGGACACCCTTGTTGTCAACAACTTCATCCATCTGAAGCTGTTCTAGCACAGGGCTTTTCAAGCTCTGTACCATCGCGTCTGACATTATGTATGTTTTCACATACTCTCGTGCCTTATTGCTGTCATCCGCTGTCACAAGCTGAATAACATCCTCAATCGGGTTAAAGCTGATCAAGTCAGAGTACTTCACCGTTTTATCCTCCCTCAAACAACACAGATTATGTCGTATTGCTCTATATCGTATTCTTTATAGTCATCATATCCATCTTCTGCATAAACCAATTTTCCGTCTATCACAGTTCCTGGCCACAAAACAGAAAATGCCTTGCTTCGGTTCGCAACTGTAAGAAGTTGCAGTACATCTATCTTGTATGCTGGATTGAACAGCACGTCAAAATTTCGGATACAACTGTTTTCCGGAACATCAGCAAGGACTTTCTGGAAACAGCGTTCAATCTTCAAAGTTCTTCGTTCTGGATTGATTTTGATGAGCAGTGCCGCAAGTTCCTCATTCAATGCAACCTGGTGTAGATCTTCGCAGTATTTTTCATCACAATAGATGACGGGTCTCATCAGTCCTACCTGACTTTCAGCTTGATGCAACCGATACTGTATTATATTTCCCATTCAGCCACCATCCTTATTCTACACTATCAGTTGTCTCTTTATCCAAATCATCAGGAATAAAATCCAATACATCGTCAGCCGTACAGCCTAGCGCAAGACAAACTTTTTCCACCATCTCAATGGAAACAGGCGCTCCACGTCCCATTTTGCCAATGGTGCTTATGCTGACCCCTGCAAGTTCGCACAGCTCTTTCTTCTTCATTTTCTTGTCAATCAACAGCTTGAACAACTTATTGTACGATACTGCCATCGTCTTTGCCTCCCGCGTGAAAAATTCTATTAAAT
>ERZ1034876.1348-NODE-1348-length-10120-cov-3.670442_pt1 | contig 10120 bp, 19 predicted proteins | sample MGYA00520698_ERZ1034876 | MGnify/ENA primary metagenome ERZ1034876 (study PRJEB33766, sample SAMN09781723) | gut metagenome | biome: gut microbiome | host: Homo sapiens | place: Madagascar | study: EMG produced TPA metagenomics assembly of the PRJNA485056 data...
AGACCTGCCTGCCCGGCACCGGCGGCATCGGCCGGTACCCGCCCCGGGCCGGACGGGCTGTGGGCTGGGTCCATGTGGACACCCGCCCCGCCAAAAGCCGCTGGACAGGTTAAGAAGGAGGTGAACCCAATGGAAAGCATCCTGTCCGCCCTGATCGCCGGTGCCGTGACCCTGATCGGGGTGCTGATCGCCAACAGCCGCAGTCAGGCCGTGACCGACACCAAGCTGGAAGAGCTGACCCGCGAGGTGCGTGAGCACAACAACTTTGCCCGCCGCGTGCCCATTTTGGAAGAGCAGATGAAGGTGGCCAACCACCGCATCTCTGATCTGGAAGCAAACGAACACGAGAGAGAAAGGAACTGACTATGAACGCACATATCACCAACACCAACCGCAACGTCTCCGCCGGCACCGTGGCCCGCACCGCCGTGCTCCTGCTGGCCCTGACCAATCAGATTCTCAGCGCCTGCGGCAAGCCCATCCTGCCCATTGACAGCGCCCAGCTGGAGCAGGCTATCACTGCTGGTTGCACCACCGTGGCAGCACTCGTCAACTGGTGGTACAACAACAGCTTCACCCAGGCCGCCCTCGCTGCCGATGAGGTCTACGAACAGAAGAAGAACAGCGTGCATTAACCCCCATACATGACAAGAGCCGCAGCCCCGTGAAAAGGGTTGCGGCTCATTTTTATTGCTTAAATCATGTAAGCAAAGTTAAGATATAATACTGCTTGCAACAGCTTCAGCAGCCTCTTTTGTCTGTGGAGGCGTTCCATTCACCAAATGCAAAGCTATCAGCACAACTAGCGCAATGATTGCAAAGAAGTGAAAGCAGTAAACACACGGATACCTATGGAATGTTGAAAAGAACCAGTTTCTACTAGGAGGCACATTTCTGGCAATAGAATGTCCCGAAATTTTTGCAATGAAGAAAATCAGCATAAACAGAATATCGAATACGATAATTCCAACGAATATGGAGTAAAAAGTAACGACATACACGCTGACCGCATTTAACTGATTAAATCCCGATGTAAACATCGAGAGACCAGACATAAAACCTACAACTACGGCAGAAAAAATGCCAAGAATCGTAATGGATTGCTCATGAAAGCCTTTTACTCGTTCTTCCAGCACTTTTTCTGCTTCCTTTGTAGCATTATTTAGAGCAATTGCCTCATTATGCAAACTTTCCGCTTGATCCGCCGCGCGTTGAACCCTTGCCATCCTGTTCAAACGTATGCATTCCAGTTCAACGTGATCCAGCAATTTTCTTGCCGACTTTGTAACCCTTCGTACTTCTTCCGTGTCGCTCTGAAGTTCCGCAAAAGACACAACCCTATCCAGATTGACCCGTAAGGAATCCAACTGTGCCGGATCGTATTCTTCCATACACCTTGAAATTATCGAATATGAATGACGAAACTCCGGCTCTTTGTATATCTCACGCAATCTATCCCAGCATTCCTTGGCAAAGTCGCTTGTAGGCTCAGAATCTATTTCATCTGCACAACCTTTTTCTGCAATATCGCCCATAAGTTGGACAAGCTGCGTCATGCTGTTTTCCGCATTTTCATTTTGCATACACAGCCCTCTCACTTAATGCCAAGCGGATCGTTTTTTCTGAAAAAGTCTTTAATGCTCATGGTGTCAATGATTTGATTTCTGAATGTATTTCGCCAAGGGTCCTCGGTGTGAGTTTTATCTACCAACTGCCTTGCTGTTCGCTGCAGACAAGCCTTTACCACCTTACAAACATATCCCGTTTCAGAATTATTCAGATTTGCAAAAATCTGCTTCATCGGCTCCGGGTCAATTGCGGACGCACCATAAGAGCAGAACTCAAAGTATGCCTCTGGCACAACCGGACCGTATGCCCAGTTTACAATTTCATCGTCAAAAAGCGGCTTTCCAAAGCGATCCAAATAATATCCCTGTACATAGTATAGGGTCTTTTGCAGTTTCAGGTTAGTCACCTGGCATTCATTCATTGCAGCATAGGCAATGATATTTTTCGACAAGTCAATCGCATTCATTGTCAACGCTCCTTCTCCTTGTTGCAGGTTCCTCTTTTATACATTATATCAAAAAGTCAAGTTTTTCGCCTTGTTGCTTTGCACAAATATATCATCGTATTTTTGGATATTTTGCTAAATTCGTTTGAGCCGCTTGGCTTTTACGTTAATTGACATCAATGAAATGTCGGGGGATGCTTTTACTTGTTGCATGCAGCGGATTTCGACGCTTTACGACGGATATCGGCGTAATTGGAACATTTTGGCTTCTTTTCGGTTAGAGTTGACGGGAAAGGATGTGCAAAAATGATCACCACCGAATTATCCGCCCATATCAACGACCTGCTGCGCCCGATGGGCATTACCCGCAACATGAGCGCCTACAGCATCCTGCAGCAATGTCTGGAGCTGATCTGTGAGCAAGAGGACCGTCTGCAGGCCGTGGAGAAGGATGTTTATATGCCCATTGCTGACCGGAAGCAGTGTGACCCAAAGGCGATCCAGAGCACGATCCGCCGGGCCGCCAAGGTGGCATGGGCCACGAATCCCGCCTATGTGCAACAGCTGGCGGGCTATCCGCTCACCGGCTGCCCCAGTGCGGTGCAGTTTCTGGAAATGCTGTACAATGCCGTGGTGAGAGGGTGACGAAAAAGCCGCCGTGGAGAGTGATTTCACGGCGGTTCCTTTTTGTAGCGCTAAAAGTGGGTTACAATGTGGGTTTTCTCAAAAGAAAAACACCCAGAAACTTACGTCTCTAGGTGTTATTTTTTGGTGGGCGCGGGTGGATTCGAACCACTATTCTTTCGGTCTGTCCATTCCTGCCGTGTCAAAAAATGCAGCATTCAAGCCACTTTTCGGGCACGGCACGGAACGCGCGATGCACCGCCGGAACGGCTCGAACGTTAAAAGTGGGTTGCAAAGTGGGTTATTTTTCGGGGCCCGGCGCGTACTCGGACAGCACGCCGGAGACGGCCTGCGCGGTGGCGTCATCGCGGCCGGTGACGGCGTGGGAGTACCAGCCGTAGGTGTCCATGCTCTTGCTGTGGCCCACGATGCGGCGCAGCTGGGCGGGCGGCACGGCGTCCTCGATCATGCTCACAAAGGTGTGCCGCAGCTCGTACAGGCTGACCGGCGGGTCGATGCCGTTGCAGCGCTGGTAGAACTTCCAGTAGTTGTACAGGCTTTGCTGGTTGGACAGCAGAAACAGCGGGTCATCGTCCCGCAAGGGGCGCTCCTCTTCCTGCGTGCGCTGCTGCAGCTGGGCGCGGATCTCCTCCACCGCCAGAGGGTGCAGCACCATCGTCCGGATGGCATTCTCGTTCTTGCCGCTGGTTACTTCCTGCTGGCGGTTGATGGCCCGCCCGATGTGCACCCGGTCACCATCCAGATCGCCCACACGCAGGCCCAGCAGTTCGCCGGGGCGCAGTCCGGTCATCACGGCCAGACGGTAGGCATGTACGTTCTCGTCCGGCTCCACCTTTCCACGCACCACGCGGGTGTCGGTGGAAAGCAGAATGCGCATGCTGTCCGGTTGCAAGATCTTCCGGCCTTTCAGGCGGGCACCCTTCGGCACGGTCAGGTCCTCGTCCTCCGGGCGCAGGGCTGTGTACTTGTGCTGGCGTGCCCACTTGACAAAAGCCACCTCCACACCCCGGATGCCCTGCAGCGTTTTGCGGGACAGGTTGCCCCGGCTCTTGCGCTTGCTGTCCGGATTCAGACAGCCTTCCTTATAGGAGCGGTTCAGCACGTCCTGCAGCATGCCGGTGGTCAGGTCGCCGATGCGCCGCGCACCGATCACCGGCAGGATGTAGTTGCGCCCGAACTTCTCCACCTGCTCGATGTTGCTGGTGCCACCCGTGGCTTTGACCGAGATCATGTACTCGGCCCACACGTCCGCGCAGCGCTTTGTGGTACTGCTGATGCCCTCGTCCAGCCAGGCGTCGGCCTTGCGGTTCGCTTCACGCTGACCGGTCCGACCGGCTTTTGTGCTGGTAAAGGTGCGGCGCACGCCGTCCTTCTGCACCTTGATCTGCCAGCGGTTCTGGTTCGGCAGCCAGACCGCTGTATTCGTTCGCAATCCCATAAAAATACACCTCCATGGGTACACTTTGACAAGCCTGCCCGGAGGTGGTACAATACAACTGCTGGATTGGATTGTTCCTCGTGAGCAAGCCATTCTTTCACGCCCTGCCGGTTGCCGCCGGTGGGGCGTTTTTTATTCAAAAATCAGGATGCCTTCCGGCCTTCGCTCTTGCCGGAAGAGATATAGTGCTCATAGTATTTCTGGTTATCTTCGCCAAAAGCGGCAACCAGATCAGGATTATTTGCTTTGTAGGCGGCAAGGCTAAATGTACTGCTGCCCTGACGGCCCTCCTTCATGCCGCTGTTTACGAAATGCTCCAGATACTTCCACTGGTTATCTCCAAACAGGGCAGCCAGATCGGCGTTGTGCTCTTTGTAATACTGATAATCGTAAACAGGGGCGTATTTGCTGGTCAGCACATAGTAAGGCTGATTCGTCGGATCGCTTCTGAAGTGACCCGAATACAGGGCTTTTTGATTGACAGTCTCTTTACTTCCGTCCATATAGATGATATCCGCCTTGGTCACGGCAATCTCGTCGATCGTGCTGTTGTACCAAAGGCAATCCCATTCCACTGCTGCATTGTAAATTGCATTCTGGAGTTCGTCATCTGTCAGATAAGTAGTAGAATCCAACTGACCCAGCGTCTTGGAATGGTCGATCACAGACAGAACAGAGGACGGAGTGTAGGAATCAACATAATAGGCATTACCGTCCTTGTCCAAAAAGATTCTATGCCCGTTGCGCTCTTCTGCGCCAAAGTAATAATTCGTTGCAAGCTGCTGCTGTGCCTGGAACGGCCCAAAATCCCCCATGGACGCGGGAGAAGTCACAGTGTTTGCGACCGTTCGGTCGAATCTTGTCGGAGCAATCGGCCCTACTACCTGTGCCGTCACCGTCGAGCGGCCGCTGATCGTGCAGGAAGTTCTATCACCGACCGCATTAAGCGGAACCAGCGTGAACGTAACGTATTTAATGGTTTTGTTTGAATTATTCCGGAAGCAGACCGTGGGGCTGACGCCGTCAAAAGCATCGACCGTAAAATAGACGTCGGTGAGCTCGACCGCAGGCTTTGCCGCAAAGGCACCGCATGCGAGAATCGTCATCATCGCCAGTGTAAAAACAACGCCTAAAAGCCTTTTTGCTGACTTTTTCATGATTCTCTCCTTTTTTCTGTTGAAAAAATCCCAGTTTTCTGCGATTTTTTCGTTTGTTTTCAGTTGTCAAAAATTGTTGCAATTAACGCCAAACGGTTGTATAATATTCTTGAACATAAAAACGAATCGGAGGATTGCCACATGACACGACAAGATTACATCAATGCCATTCTGAAATTGCTGGAAAAAGCCGATTTCCGCCAGCTGCGGCTTGTGTGGGTGTACGCAAGCCACCTGATCGGATGAGCCGCCAGCCACCATGCGAGGGAAGCCTTTACGGGCTTTCCTCTTTTTTTTGCGTCAGTTTTTCGGCCATGCGTTCCAGCAGCTCCCAGTCCGCCGGGCTCAGGCCTGCCAGCATTTCGACAAAACGCTTTTTAAAGGTGTCGCTGTCATCCTTGGTCAGGTCGGCCAGAAAGGCCGCCACCTGCTCGGACTGGGTGTCCTGCACGAACATTTCGCCCTCGCCGGTACGCAGCCACGCTTCCCGGACGCCGAACTCCCGGCAGATGTCGCTGATCGTGCGGTCGCTGGGGGCTTTTGCACCAGAGCAAAGCTCAGACGCATACGGCCTGGAAATATGCAGACGTTCCGCGAACTCAACTTTTTTCAAGCCAAGTTCTTCAAGGATTTTTTTGATGCGTTCGTTCATTGGTTTTCACCTCCTCTCTACTTGGCATTGTAACACCTGTCAACAACGATGTCAAGAAAAAAGTTAGCTGAGCATTTGCTTTTTGCTTGACATGATAGCAAAACCGTGCTATATTGTGAGCAGAGCTACCAATCACAGTAGCCAAGCGACCGTCATGCCGCACATTCTCAACGAAAGGAGGTGAAGAGGATGAACAACAACAAAAAGCCCGGCGAACCGCTGGAACCGAAACGCCGGGCACTGAAACGCTTTATTGATGAGAACTGGCACACCATTGCACTAGCAGCGGCCACAACCATTGCAATCCGTTTATTGCTAGGTTGGTAACAACACTGACAGCGATAGGAAGCCAGAGTGACTCGAAAAACTGATCCTTTCTTTTTTCACGTTGGTAATCTTTATAGGTATCATAAAAATCTGCAATATGAAAGTGATGCATATTAAGGCCATTTTCAGTTTTCATTGGTTTTACCAGCCCATAAAGATAAAGCTGCCACACATCTTCTTGATTACACTTCATATCTGGATTTTTTTGAATCTGTTTTAGCAACTCTTTTTCCTTTTTTGTCAGTACAATCCGCTCACACTGTTCTTTTCGTTCCATTTTACCACCTCCCTTCCGCCCAAGTATACCGCAGACGGGAGCGCCTCACAACCCACCCGATGATGGCCGCATGGCAGCGGCCGAAACCATTCCGGTGACGCCGCCGGGATGGTCGTGGGAGCCACCCACAGAAAGGAGTGCTTCGTATGGCACGCAAGAACAATTCCCTGAACCCCGCCATGTACGGCCTGACGCAGCAGGATGTGGAGCGCGTGATCCGCATCCACACCATGTGCAAGGACATGGACGAGGACGCATTCGAGCAGATGGAGACCGCTGCGGCATCCATCAATCTGGTGGCCAGCCTGAAGAAGCTGGACAACCGGCCTGTCGCATGAAAGGAGGACACAATATGACCGACATCATCTTATCCACCCAGAACGGCGAACCGGTAGCATCCAGCCGGGACGTCGCCAAGCGCTTCGGCAAGGAGCACAAGCACGTTCTGGCATCCATCCGTCAGATTTTAGTGGCCGAAAATTCGGCTGCTAAATTCTTCCACGAATCCAGCTTTGAATACCGCGGTCAGAAATTTCCGGAGTACCTGATGAACCGGGACGGATTCAGCCTGCTGGCCATGGGCTTTACCGGCAAGGAAGCCGTGCAGTGGAAGCTGAAGTACATCGAAGCCTTCAACGCCATGGAGAAGCAGCTGGCCGCCCAGCACAAAGAGCAGCGTGCCATGCAGGATGCCAACATCCAGAATGCCATCGACCGGGTGATCGGTGCACGTCAGGCGCTGGACAAGAACACGGCCTTTCTGGACGAATGCCGCAAGGCCCGTGAAGAAAACAAGGCCGTATACCTGACCGTAAAAGCCACCTACAGCAAGGACTGTAACACCGTCCGCACGATGGAAACGGTAGTGCGTATGGCACAGAGCAACCTGAACCGCGCCATTGATGATCTGACCATCGTGGCCAAAGGCTACCCGTTCTATGCCGCCCTGGTGGACAGCCTGCTGGACGGGCTGGTACCCGCAAAGAAGGAGGACTGACCCAATGGCAAAGAAACAGTTTCTGAAACTCCGGCGGCTGGCCGAAGATCAGGACATCACCACGGATGAGCTGGCCGCAAAGGCGGGCATCGTGCCCCGCACGCTGCGCAAGCGCTTTGCCGCGCCGGAGAGCTGCGGCACATGGAACTGGGAAGAGATCGACGGCATCTGCCGCGCGCTTCACATCCCGCAGGAGCAGATCGGAGAGTATTTCTTCCCGAAGTTTGAGAAAGGAGCATGAACATGAAGATTAAATCCACCGTTTTGCAGGTGCTGGCCGCCGCCGCTCTGGGCGTGGGCCTGCTGTACGCCATGGGCATTGAGGGCGGGGCCCAGCTGGGCCAGCCCATCACCGACGGCGAGTTCGTCACCGCCATGGTGCTGATTTTGGCGGCCCTGGCCCTGATGCGCATCAGCTTTGCCATGCAGGACGCCGAGGAGCAGGCCCGCCGGAAAGTCCACAAGGAGCCCCAGAATACCGTGAAGAGCCGGAAGAAGGTGGGCTGATGCTGAAAAAGAAGCTCATCAACCTGCTGTACACTCTGGCGCTCTACGCAAAGGACAAGCTGCTGGACGCCGAAATTTGGGCGCTTAAGTGCACTGTCCGGACGCTTGAGGCACAGGGCAGAATCCTCGACCGTGTCCTTAAGCTCACAAAGGAGGCCGACGCATGACCGCCAAGGAGTACGTCGAGAGCCTGCACAGGCAATACAGACGGCTCGCCCAACGCAACCGGGATGCAGTGACGACGGCCCGCTGGCTGTCTGAGCAGCACCAGTGCGAGGGCCGGGCCGAGGCCTATGACATTGTGGCCGAGGAACTGGAAGGTGTGCTGCAGCTCATGGAGGACGCCACCCATGGCTGACTTTGTCAACAACGTCCCGTGGTACACCGTGTGGGACGCCAAAACCGGCGACCTGCTGGCCAGCGGCACGGCTGCCATGTGCGCCCGGCGGCTGGGCTACGCCAGCGCCAACAGTTTTGCCGCTTCCGTCTGCCACTGGCTCAAGGACGGCAGGCAGCACGTCAAGTACATTTGCCAGCGGGAGCTCATCCCGCGCAGCGAGGTGGACAGCCTGACGCCACCCCGGAGAAAGGAGCCCCATGAAACTCACTGACCGCAAGGCCCATGTGCTGGCCTATCTGGTGCAGGAACTGCCCCTCAAATGGCAGGACAGGGACTGTGTAGCACATCTGGCCGGGGCAGCCGCAAAGCTCAGCACGGCAGCTGCATCCATTGAGAGCAACGCAGCCTACTGCATCAAAACGGCAGGCTGCCTGGACGTCGATGAACTGACGCGCATTCCTTCCAACTATATCCGGGAAGCCGCCATGTCCTGTGGCACAGCGCTTGCCTATCTGGAACTTACCGCAGCCATGCAGGGCTGGGAACCGCGCCAGATCCTGCAGTTGGCCGATTCCGGCTATGAACTGGCCCACGGAGAAAACGGCTTTGAAAAGCCTGCCCGTGAGCACGGCATGGACGAAGTGGGCTATCACTACGCATCAGCTGACCAGCGTGCCGAATGGATCAGGGTGCTCTCCCGCCCCCAAAAAGAAGAGCCCGCCGGTGGTAACGACACCGACGAGCTCAAAGAATGATGGATTTCCACGCCCATCATCCTGATGATATCACATCGGAAAGGATTTTACAAATGAAAGGTATCTTAGTCGAACCGGGCAAGGTCCCGGTGGTCACCGCCCTGCCGGACACGCTGCAGGGCATTGAGGCCATGCTGGGCTGTGACTGCACGCAGGCGGTGCTGGTGTACGGCATCCTCGGCAAAGGGCTGAACCGCATCTACCGAGGCCTTAATATTTACGGTCCCATCCTCTGTTACGGCTGGAAGAACAACAGCCTCGTGCCTATGAGCAAGGACCTGCAGACCGAGATGCTGGACCGCCTGAAGGACACGGAGGTGCGGGTATGATCATCAGCCAGAACAGCAACGATGTTTACTACGCCTATACCCGTGGGCGCTTCTGGCGCTGGGACGGATCCGCACAGGTCTGGAAGGAAAGCCATCTGCTGGCCCAGAAGTTCGACAAGGCCAAGGCAGCTGAAAAGCATCTGACCCCGGAAGCGTTTCTGACCGGCGATGAGTTCATCCCCATGGACGACTACGAGCTTCCGCAGTCGATGCTGACGGCCCTCAGGGATGCCAAGCCCTGCAAAAATGCCCCCATCGACCCAGTGGAAGAGGATTCTTCCTCGGGTGTTCCTGCTCCCTGCATCTGCTCTACCTGCACCTGTGGCGGGTGCAAAGAAGAATGCTTCGGAAACTGCCACAGCTGCGGCCATCCCGTGCAGGAGTGCAACAGCTACCAGACCGAGGGCGAAAAGCATTTACATCCCGCTCACTCTGCGGATGTTACCGAGCCGGTCGGCAATATCCCCGCCGCCCCCAGCTTTGACTTTTCCCCTCTGGGGGACCTGGCAGGAGCTGCCGCCGATGCCGACCAGCAGTTTGACCTGCACTACGGCACCGCCCAGGACGAGTATCTGGTGTCCTGCATCTACCTGGCCCGGATCCATGCCCTGACGGCCAAGGCTGGCCGCTATGGCGGCGGCACCTGGACCAAGTGGTACGAGAGCAAGGGGCTGAGCCATGG
>ERZ1034876.1362-NODE-1362-length-10040-cov-5.383275_pt1 | contig 10040 bp, 7 predicted proteins | sample MGYA00520698_ERZ1034876 | MGnify/ENA primary metagenome ERZ1034876 (study PRJEB33766, sample SAMN09781723) | gut metagenome | biome: gut microbiome | host: Homo sapiens | place: Madagascar | study: EMG produced TPA metagenomics assembly of the PRJNA485056 data...
CTCCTTTCCATGGGCTTTAGCCCGCAGGAGACCGATGTTGCCCTGAGCGGGTATGATAGGCAGGATATGCGTGTCGAGGATCTGCTCGGCGCGGCGCTTAAGCGACTCGGAATGGATGCGTGATGTGGGAAGCCGATGACTCTCAGGACCTGTGGGCGACGCCTGGCAACTCGCCGGCGGCATCCATGGCGCACGGTGAGCGCATGGTGGGCTCGGAGCTGACACCCGAGGACCTCGATGTCGACCGTACCCTGCGCCCCCAGCGCCTGGATGACTACTGCGGCCAGGAGCACATCAAACAGAGCCTGCGCGTGCTGATCGAGGCCGCGCAGAGCCGCGGCGAGACGCTCGATCACGTGATCTTCTCGGGCCCTCCGGGTTTGGGCAAGACCACGCTTGCTACGGTTATCGCCAACGAGCTGGGCGCTCAGATCAAGACGACGAGTGGTCCGGCCATTGCGCGTACCGGCGACCTGGCTGCCATCCTTACCAACCTGCAACCGGGCGACGTGCTGTTTATCGACGAGATCCACCGCCTCAACCGCTCGGTCGAGGAGGTCTTGTATCCTGCGATGGAGGACTTTGCCCTCGATATCGTGATCGGCAAGGGTCCGGCCGCACGCTCGATTCGCCTGGATATCCCCAAGTTCACGCTGGTGGCGGCAACGACTCGCTCGGGCATGTTGACCGGCCCGCTACGCGACCGTTTTGGCATTTCGTATCGCCTGGATTACTACACCGTTGAGGAGCTCGCCCAGATTGTGACACGCTCGGCGACCATTCTGGGTGTGACGATCGACCATCCCAGCGCACTCGAGATCGGCTCGCGCTCGCGCGGTACGCCGCGTCTTGCCAACCGTCTGCTCAAGCGCGTGCGCGACTATGCGCAGGTGCGCGGCAACGGCCCCATCGAGCTCGATATCTGCCGTCAGGCACTCGAGTTTTTCGAGATCGACGAGCTCGGCCTGGACTGGATGGATATCCGCATCTTGGAGACGCTCGCCAAGACGTTCTCCGGTCGTGCCGTGGGACTCACGACGCTTGCCAGCGCGGTGGGCGAGGACCCGGGAACGCTTGAGGATGTCTATGAGCCTTATCTGCTGCAGTGCGGCTTGATGATTCGCACGCCCCAGGGTCGCCAGGCAACGCTTCGCACATTCGAACATTTGGGTATTGAACCGACCCTGTAGGAATGGGCTTGGTTTAGCGCATCTGTAGGCTATCGCTGGGCATCGGGTAAACATATCGCCGTTCGTCGGTTACGGGTGTTTTACTATTGCGCGCCCGTGCTATGCTGGATTGGTCTTTTTCTCATCCGGTAACGAAAGGACCGCCCATGCCTACTGACATCGAAATCGCACGTTCTGTTACGCCGCTGCCTATTACCGAGGTGGCCAAGAACGCCGGCGTCGACGTTAAGCATCTGATTCCGTACGGCTTTGACAAGGCAAAGGTCGACTATTCCCTGCTCAACGAGCCAACTGATCACCAGGCCAAGCTTGTCCTCGTGACCGCTATCAATCCCACACCCGCAGGCGAGGGCAAGACCACTACGACCATCGGCCTAGCCGACGGTCTGCGTCGTCGTGGCGTCAAGAGCGCCGTGGCCCTGCGCGAGCCTTCGCTCGGTCCCGTGTTTGGCGTGAAGGGCGGTGCCGCCGGTGGCGGTTGGGCCCAGGTCATCCCCATGGAGGATATCAACCTGCACTTTACCGGCGACTTCCATGCCATTGGTGCCGCCAACAACCTGCTGGCAGCCATGCTCGACAACCATATTCAGCAGGGCAACCAGCTCGGCATCGACGTTAAGCGCATCACCTGGAAGCGCGTTGTCGACATGAACGACCGTCAGCTGCGCCATGTTATCGACGGCATTGGCGGCAAGGCCCAGGGAGTGCCGCGCGAGGACGGCTTCGACATCACTGTTGCCTCCGAGGTCATGGCAATCCTGTGCCTGTCCACGAGCATCAATGACCTCAAGGAGCGCTTGGGCGAGATCGTTGTCGGCTACAGCTATGCCGGCGAGCCCGTCCGCGCACGCGACCTTAAGGCCCAGGGAGCTATGGCCGCACTGCTCAAGGATGCGCTCAAGCCCAATCTGGTGCAGACGCTCGAGGGTACGCCCGCGTTTGTCCACGGCGGTCCCTTCGCCAATATTGCCCACGGCTGCAACTCCATCATGGCCACCCGCATGGCCATGCGCTTTGGCGACGTCGCGATTACCGAGGCCGGTTTCGGCGCCGACCTGGGTGCCGAGAAGTTCCTCGACATCAAGTGCCGCATGACGGGCGTTCGCCCCAGCGCTGTCGTGGTCGTCGCGACTGCTCGTGCCCTGAAGTACAACGGCGGTGTTGCCAAGGCCGACCTCAACGAGGAGAACCTCGAGGCCCTTAAGGCCGGTATGCCCAACCTGCTGCGTCACGTCGACAACATCCAGAACGTCTACGGGCTGCCCTGCGTGGTCGCCATCAACCGCTTCCCGACGGACACCGAGGCTGAACTCGAGCTCATCGAGTCCGAGTGCCAGAAGCTCGGTGTCAACGTTAAGCTGTCCGAGGTTTGGGCTAAGGGCGGCGAGGGCGCGCTCGACCTAGCCGATGAGGTCATGCGCCTGATCGAGCAGCCGAGCGAGCTCAAGTTTGCTTACGAGGACGGTGCCGATGTGGCCGACGCCCTCGAGGCTGTTGCCACCAAGGTCTACCGCGCCGATGGCGTCGACTTTACGCCGGCTGCCAAGCGCCAGCTCGCCGAGCTGCGAGAGAACGGCTTTGGCAACCTGCCGGTATGCGTGGCCAAGACGCAGTACAGCTTTAGCGATAACGCCAAGGCTCTGGGAGCCCCTGAGGGCTTCCGCATCACGGTGCGCGAGCTCAAGGTTTCTGCCGGCGCCCACTTTGTGGTCGCGCTGACCGGCAGCGTCCTGACCATGCCTGGCCTGCCCAAGGTTCCCGCGGCCGAGAACATCGACGTCGACAACGACGGCAACATCACCGGTCTGTTCTAAGCCTGCTGCTCATAGCCGCTTGCCCGCCCCGTCGCGCCTACCAAGGCCCGGCGGGGCTTTTTGATCCCAAGGGGACGGAGGAAAACGGATCATTCTGTGGCTGTTGGGTCAATGAGGCTATCCGTATGGGGTCGTTTGTCCAAAACTATGCCGGTTTACTACGATGAATCGGTATATCTCGACCATATCTGGATTTTCCGATAATGACCGATTCGTCTACCTGCGGTTTTGTTTTCTTGTAAAGTAGCATGCTCAGGTTCGGGCGATTTATCGTAGTAAACCGGCATAGTTTTGGACGTGGCGGCAATGTTGCGCAACAAGAATGGGGATTTCTCTCGTACGGTGTAGTTGGAAGAATTGCGCGGGCGCATTGCGGCTGCAACGAGAGACGGGAGATGCCATGTATTGCACCAAGTGTGGAGCTCAAATACCCGACGGCTCCACGTTTTGCACGAGCTGCGGGGCTCGCGTGGGTGGCGCCGAGGACCAAGCGGAGCCCGTGGCGTTTCCGGTAGGGGATAGCGCGCTGGCGGGCGACCCTGCTGAGCCCGTGCCGTCATCAGCTCCAGCGGGGCGACAAGCCGCGCAAGGTGCTCCGGCTCACATGGCGGCACAGCCTCAATATGAGCAGCCGTTCGCCGCGCCCGCTGAGTCGTTCGATCTGACGCCTCAGCCCAAGAAACCCAAGCACAGGGGCCGTATCGTCGCTGCCGTTATCGGCGGCGTTGCCGTTGTCGCCATCGTAGCGGCAATCGTGATCGTGCCGCGTATCGGCGCGTCGTCCGAGGTGACTTCGGGTGGCAAGGGCTACGTTGTCTGCGCATGCGAGACCAAAGTGCTGCCCAAGAACAGCAAAGGAAAAAAGCTCAAGAGCTATACCGTCGAGTTGGCGCCGGTGTCCGGCAAGGGCAAGAGCTACACCATCAAAGTGGACGGCGAGGACGGCTTTGCCATGGAGGACTTTGGCGAGCTGCCCGACCAGAAATACCAGATGACCATCACCTCGGGTAAAGGCAAAAAGAAGAGCACGACCACCATGAAGGTGGATTACACCAAGGAAGGCTCGGACGCCCCTAAGAGCGTTGAGCTCACGCAGTCCAAGAAGGAGGCCAAGGCATCTGCCAAGGCGGCGGTCAAGACGGCAAATGAGCTGTTCACCGACAAAATCCTCGAGTATCAGAAAAAGTACGGCGAGGGCGAGGCTGTCGAGGTTTCTCAATCTACGTATGGAGCCCAGGGTGTTGCCTACGCAAAGCTTATAGACTTTGACGGCGATGGTCAGGATGAGCTCTTGATCGAATACTCTGACGAGCCGCTTTTTAACACCAATGGTGCCACTGCCGCCAAGGCTGAGGTTTGGGCATATCGCGATGGCAAGATTGAGAAGGTGTACGAGCCCGATATCCGAGTCGATTCTATGGCTGTTGGCGTCTCGCTTCGTGTGTGCGAAAGCGATGGCACCTATGGATTTAAGCGGTATCTGTATGATGGAAAGAAGATCAACTTCAAAGAGATTCCGGGTGGCATGAATGACTCTCACGACGGTTATGAGTGCGAATTCGATGCCTATGATGGCAAGACGTTTAGTGCTGTTGTTGGCCCCGTATCAATTGATGATTCAAAGGTGACTAGCATCAATGACGTAATTGAGTTGGAGGCTGAGTTTACCGGCACCGAGGAAAGCGTGGCTAAAGTCATCGGAACAGTTGCTACGACGCTGGAGCAGCTGAAGTCGAAGGACTCTGACGACGCACAAGTGAGCTACGAGGCTGCTCCTGCCACGCAGGATGTCAGCTTTACGGCGCCCGAGGGCGAGGGCGCACCGGACCCTGACGTTACATGCCAGATTTCGGCTACATGGACCTATCCCCAGGTGAAGGGCCAGGGCGTAGGCGTTGCCAAGTTCAACAAGGATATGATTCAGCTCGTCGCGGATGCGCTTGACGCGAGCAAGCAAGCGACGCCTTATGATGAGAGCAATCGTGTGACCACGATGTATTACGCTGAGATTGTCTCGATAGATGGCGATATTGCATGCGTGCGCACCTATACCAATAGCTATGTTCCTCCGTATCGATCGGAGCAAGTGACAAGGTCAGCGTACTACAACCTCAAGACGGGTGAACAAGTCTCGCTGGAGGACTCGCTTGCACAGCACGGGCTCTCGTTCGATACCCTCAAGAGTGAAGCTAAGCAAGTGATTAGATCGGCAAAGCAAGGGGCGGATTCTATAGTTGACGACAGCCTCGAAGACGACGACAACTTTACCGAGGACCATTTTTACTATGACGGCAAGGGCTACATCATCGTCCTTGATACCGGTTTATTTGACTGCAACGCATGGGGCACGCACGATCTGGTGGCACACGCCTTCGACTCGAGCTATTCCAGTGGTCAGGACGTGACCCCCGAGTATCCTCGCTATACGTATATTCTTAACGAGTAAGACGAGACTGCAGAAAGTGAACTGAACAGTCCCCGGTGACGCAAAACGCAGCGCCGCTGGGGACTTTTTGATGCAAATTGGCTCCGAAATAAGCTATCTGGGCCAGCCGCGCCACGAAAAGCGCCCATCTACTACGTTTGCCAGGGTTGGACCGACCATGGAGCGTTTTTTAACAATGTGGCAAGACGTTTACCTGCGGTTTTGTTAACACAAATATGGCTATGGTTGGCACCCTTGGGTTAAACGTAGTAGATGGGCGCATTTTTTGGCGCACAGCCCAAGAAGAGATCATTAGCCGCGCTGGAGGCCGAAGAGTTTGGCGTTGCGCTCGGCGACCATCATGTTGATGTCGGCGATTTCCATCTCGCCGTCAATGTAGGGCTGGTAGGTGCCATATGGATCGCCGGCTCCCAAGCTGCAGCTTCCACAGTTATCGCAGCTGCCGTTGCCGCAGCCAGCGAGTGCCAGCTTAATAATCTCCTCGCGTTCGGCGCGCGTTGTGTCTTTGATGAGCTTGCTTTTTGCCATGACATATCCTCGATTCGATTGCGACCGTCGGCCGCGCATGTCTTGTAGATACCGGCGGGCTTTGCCCATCATAGGCTTTTGCGCGGGTAGAATGCATGAATAACTTGATGCTTACAGGCGACGGAAAGGAATCGTTGCATGGACCAGGATAAGACGACCGTAATGGGTGGCTACGGCTCCCCGCGGACGGGCAATGGCGCCGATGAGACCCGCGTCGTGCCGGACGCCCGATACGCCTCGCCTGATGCGACCCAGGCCTCGGCCGATCCCACGCGCGTTGTGAATTACGGGAACGCAGCGCAGGACCCGTATGGTGCCTCGTCGCAGAGCCCCTACGGCAATGCGGCGGCAGACCCTTATGATGACCTGCTGCAAAACCCCATTCCGCAGCCTCAGCAGACGACGTATATGCCGCGCACGGCACAGCCGCGCTACGAGTCGCGCGACCGATATGCGCGCGAGCCGTATCGTGAGTATCCCAAGTCCATCCCTCAGTATGGCGAGGACGAGGAAAAGGCGCCGTCGCGTTCGTCGAGCGTGATCAAGAAGATCCTGATCGTGCTGGCGATCTTCTTTGCCCTGTCGGTTGTGTTTGCCATCGTGTCGGGCATGCTCAATAAACGGGGGAGCTCAACGACTGATACTACGGCCGAGCAGACCGAGGCTACCCAGTCCGGCACCGTCGACCTGAGCGATATCCCGGGGCAGTATTGGTCTAATGCCAAGAAGCTCCTCAAGTCGCGCGGGGCCGATCTTTCGAATGCCGTGATCCTGACCGATGATGGCTCAACACCTGTTGTCGACGCCAACTGGGTCGTAACGTCTGCCTACTATAACGACAGCGGTAACCTCGAGATTCAGCTCACGCGCAAGGACAGCTCGTCGGGCAATGTATCCGGCGATCAGGGCACTACGGACAGTTCGAGCTCCAACATGCTGGATGACCTGAGCGACAAGGCGCAGGAGCTGGGAGATAAGGCGCAGCAGTTGGGCGACACGGCTCAGAATCTCGGCGATACCGCACAGAATCTGGGCGATATGGCAACGAACGCCTGGGGTGCCCTGCAAAACGGCATTTCGGGCGCGCAGGGGAACTAGCGGTCGAGCGGCTAGAGCCTTAGCGGTGCAAACAAAAACGGGACGCAGGATCGCGTGACCGGGCGCGTGGGCGCGTTGGTCGGCGGTCCTACGTCCCGTCTTGCTGTCGATTACAGCTGCTCGGCCGGACGGTCGGGCGAGCTGAAGCCCGAGTCAAACGTGACGACGCACGAGACATCGGGCCGGCGCTCGTGCACGATTCGCGTGACGAGCTCCAGCAGCTCCTCGTCGGATATGTCAAAGCCGTCGGGGCGCACAAGGTCAAATGACACAAAGCCATCGTGTTCGTGAAGGTCGTGGATGGAAAGCGCGGGGTCGATCTGCATGACGCCGCGCTTGACCCAGCCGCGCAGGTCGTCGCCGGTTGTCGCGATGGGGTCGCAGTGCAGCGTGATGCCAATGCCCATCTGGCGCTTGATGTCGTGCTCGATGGTGTCCAGGATCTCGTGGTGCTCAAATGCGTCGCCCTCGCCGGGCATCTCCACGTGGGCGCTGGCAAACTGACGACCGGGGCCGTAGTCGTGCACCATCAGGTCGTGTGTGCCTAGGACCTGCGGATACGACATGATCTTGTCGCGGATTGCCTGGACGAGCTTGGGGCCGGGCGCTTGTCCCAGCAACGGGCTGATGGCGTCGCGCACTAGGCCCATGCCGCTGATGCAGATGAAGATGCCCACACCCAGGCCTGCCCAGCCATCGAGGTCAAAGCCGGTCGTCTGCGAAATAAGTGCCGCCGCCAAGACCGAGCCCGAGGTGATGACGTCGTTTTTGGAGTCCTGTGCTGTGGCAATGAGTGTTTCGGAATCGATACGGTTGCCCAGCGCGCGGTTGAATGCGGCCATCCAGAATTTGACGAGCATGGACAAGACGAGAGTGGCTAGGGAGACCAGCGTGTAGGCGGTGGGGGAGGGCTTGATGATCTTGGTAACGGACTCGAGGATCAGGTTGATGCCGACGGCGCAAACCAGGACGGCGACAAACAAGCCGGCGAGGTACTCGTAGCGGCCATGGCCATAGGGGTGGCCTTCGTCTGCCGGGCGGCTGGCAAGGCGGAACCCGAGCAGGCTCACGATATTGCTCGAGGCGTCGGAGAGGTTGTTGAAAGCGTCGGCGATGAGTGAGACGGAGCCGGCGAGCAGGCCCGCGATGCCCTTGGCCAGGCACAGGGTGATGTTGAGGCCAATGCAGATGAGGCTTGCGGCAAAGCCCGCGTTGGTGCGGCAAGATGCATCGACCGGCTCGCCCTCGCTGCCGGGAACAAGCGTATGTACCAGCCGATTTACAAATAGCATAGCGGTCGTCCTCACAATCATGTTTAAGGGGATAGTGTAGCTCGCGCGGAGGCGCTGTGCACCGATGCTCAGAAAATGCAGCAATGGTCTGCCGGTGCTAACGAGCGAGCCTTCTCGTCTGCCTGGGTGGTCCATTTTGGGCCACATGGGTATGGGCATGTGCCTGTTTGCTCGACATACTTAATGTCGACAGCCCCTGTGCAAAGGAGGACGTTTCCATGGACGAGATGTTTGCCATTAAATGTCAAAACTGCGGCGGCCCTATGTACTCGCACCAGGCTAAGCGCAGCTTTGAGTGCGCCTATTGCGGCGCGGTCATTCCGTGGCAGGCAGACGCCGGAGAGCCCAAGAGCGCTTTGGGCATTCGCCATGCGCCGTTGACGGTGGTGGATGGACTGCTCAAGCTCACGCATGTGTCGCAACTCGAGCGCCCGGAGGACCCGGACTGGTATTTCTTCAATTCGCACTGGCGCAATCAGTCGGTCCTGGAACATCTGCTGTGGGAGGATCGCGGCACGGCGCAGGAGTTCCAAGAGGCCACGCATGTGAGCATTCCTTGCCCCTTCTGCGGAGCGTCCTTTGAGGGCGAGTCAACGCAGCGCGTGTTTGAGTGCCCGTCCTGCGGCAACAAGATCGGCATTGCCGACCTGCTCAAGCCGGGGACGTTTAGCAAGCGCCTGACCTTGGGCGTTGGTGCGGAGTATGTGCCGGAGCAGGGTATTCCCTGCGAAATCTCGCCGAAGCAGGCGCGTGCCAACGCGCTGCAGCTGGTGCGCCAGTACCCGGATGCCTTTGCCGGGCATGATGTGGAAGACGCGATCCAAAACGACATGATGCTCTTCTACTTCCCCATGGCGCTCGCGGATCTGCGCATGATGGCGAGCTTCCCGGGCAAGGGCCTGAGCAAGGAAACCCTGGTGTACTACGAGGTGCTCGACTGGGCGTATCCGCGGGCAAACTACCTGGACGTTCGCCTCATGGGCATTTTGGAGCCGTGGGACTTTGCCAAGGTTGGGCCGTTTGACCCGGCCATGCAGGAAGGTGACTTTCGCGTCGTCTCCGTCGATGCGTCTACCAAGGACCAGGTGGTCATTGATAAGCTGGCGCTCGACATTGCCGGCAACGATGCCGAGGCGGTGCTGGGGCTCAATAAAAAGAGCATCCGCACCTGGGCGCGCAAGGTCCGCAAGCATAAGGACGGCCTGGTGATGGTGCCGGTCTACTTTGTCGATCGTCCGGCGACGGACAGCCGCGATGGCGAGCAGGTGCGCATTGCCGTAAACGGCCAGACGGGCCGCGCGGCCGCGGTGGTGTTTAGCGACAAGCGCGAGACGCATGTGGTGGCGTCGCTCAATCCGAGTCTGCATCTGTCCGGCGAAAGTACCGTGCATGCCACGCCCATCGAGGTCAAATACGTTAAATCGCCCTTCCTATACCAGATCGTGCGCCGTGGAGGTGGCGAGCAACCGCGCCAGGTTGCAGCGGCAGCTGAGGGTTCCTACCGAGAAGAAAAGCCCAAACGCAAGGGATTGTTCGCTGCGATTTTTGGGAAGTAGGGAAGCGCAGCGCGGGACGGCTCGCGCGCGTTTCGGTCGCAACGTGCTGCTACCCTTGCGTTTCGCCATTAGTCGCTTCGTTGATGGCGCGGTACTCGGCACTCAGCTCGCGCGCC
>ERZ1034876.1367-NODE-1367-length-10010-cov-23.618383_pt1 | contig 10010 bp, 8 predicted proteins | sample MGYA00520698_ERZ1034876 | MGnify/ENA primary metagenome ERZ1034876 (study PRJEB33766, sample SAMN09781723) | gut metagenome | biome: gut microbiome | host: Homo sapiens | place: Madagascar | study: EMG produced TPA metagenomics assembly of the PRJNA485056 data...
CCACGGAAGCCACAGAACTCGCAGAAGTTTCTGGCGGAGAAGAGTATCCCACAGATGCACACGGATGAGCACAGATTAGGAGTTCCAGCGGGTGGCGTGGGTATGGCAGGATGCCATACCCTCCTACAAAAACTCCCACAGATTGCATTGCCACGCTACACCAACAATATTGCCACGCTACAACAACAAGATTGCCACGCTACGATAAAACACCGTAAACGAACAAGCAATCAAGAAACGAACAAACAATCAAGAAACGAACGAACCCCTACCCTACATATTAGCAGAGAGACGGATGGAAAATGAGCTGGAAGATGCGCTGGGAGATAGGCTGGAAGATAACCCCTATTGGTCAGGTATCTTCCAGCCATTACTTCACTGATACGCAGGAGGTTATGTGCTGGCTGGAAGATATGGTAGATATTTTCATCTACTCGATTTTATTTATAGCTTTGTAGCACCATACACAACCCATCCTATCCAGTTCTCGGGAGTCACCACAGCCTATTCACTCACATCATACGCTGTTAGTAACGAAGAAGAAAATTGAGTATTGGCACGACATGAATTCCACTTCATCGCAAAACAATGCTAACCATAGGAGGGTATGGCATCCCTGCCATACCCACGCTGCCACTAAACTATCTCCACACAGAACGAAGAACGAAGAAGTTATTGGCAGAGAAGAAAAATCTGTGAGCATCTGCGAAATCCGTGGGAGGCTCTTCTCCGCCAGAAGATTCTGTGAATTCCGTGAATTCCGTGGGAGGATTGTAATGTTGGTGCAGAGTTTGCTTGGTTGGTGCAGCGGAGACCGCTGCACCCCCTAAGAGGGTGGCGTGGGTATGGCAGGATGCCATACCCTCCTACGATGTGTCTGTGGGAGGGGAGCAACGAAAAGAGGGCATGGCGGAATGCCATGCCCTCTTATGAGTGTTTTCAGTGGGTGCACTGAAAGATTACTTCACGAGTACCTTCTTAACCTTGCCGTCAGCGGTGCGAACGATGTTCAGACCCTTCTGGAGCTTGTTAAGCTTAACGCCGTTAACTGTGAAGAGCTGTGTCTCACCATTAGCAACCTCAGCGTTGATTGAGCTGATGCCGTCAACAACCGGCTCTACAACCTTAAGAGTTGCATCCCAAACGCCACCACCGTCTTCGAGGATAGTGCTTGAACCACCAGGGAGGATGCAGTTCCAATCGAGCTTAAAGCGGATGCGATATTCGCCAGCCTTAGCAGGAGCCTTGAACGAAGGTGCTGCATAAGTATTGCGAGCATCTCCTGTAAGTTCATCACCTACTGAGTTGTAACCAGATGTATCGTTCTTTGGATTAGAGTCGAGAGAGTAGAAGCTGAATGCTACCAAATCGGTGCCAGTCTGATCCCACTGTCCCTCCTTATAAGAGAAGTCACCATCGTTGTCGAAGTCGATGTAAACGAAGCTATGCATCCATTCGCCTGTGTAATCGAACGAAGCTGTCAGTTCGCTGCCAGCCTCAACTGTGAACGGTTCGTCTGCTGTATGATCCTCGTAAGCAGCCTTTGAAGTCTTAACGCTCTTTGTCTGCTTGTCCTTGCCTGTCTGCTGGAGAGAGAAGCTGTTAAGCATACGTCCATGAGCACTTGTATTGAGAGCTGTCTTGTCGAAGCTAACAGGATATTTCTCATCTGGCTGATCTGGATCAGGTGTCTCTGCCTTCTCACCGTATACGAACTGACCGTTCTCTGTTGTGAACTTGCAAACGAAGCCCTCGAAGCCGTTCTCGCCTACCTTTGCAGAAGCAGAGAAGTCGGTGAAGTTGAGTTCTGTCTCGTCAGCGTCGTTCCAGAAGCCGCTTTTGTCCTCTGTAGAGAATGTAACCTTGCCGTCCTCGACATCTGCACCAGTTGCTTTGAGGTTCTCGATAGTGAAGTCGCCAGTCTTTTCGCCCAATGTAAGGTTCTTAAATGTAACCATGTAAGTATCCTCCATGAACTCTGTGAGTACAGCCTGAGCCTTTTCGAGATTTGTTGTCTCTTCGCCTACCTTCACGTAAGCATCACTTTCAAAGTTCTGAACAACAGGGATGAATACATCTGCATTAAACATGTAAGTAAGCATATTGCCATCAGCATCAGCAAATGAAATTGCAACATTTGCAACACCTTTGCTTGCTGCGTCAGCAGCTGGTGTTGCTTCAATAGTACCACTAACCACTGTAAATGTCTTACCATAGAATGGAGAAGTAGCTACATCAACAGTAAACGAGAGAGTGGTCGGAAGCTTGAACTCAAGAGAACCATCCGCTTCATTTTCAAGACCTGCCAAAACGATATCACCGAGAGCTGACTTTTCATTGCCTGCTACCACATCCTTAAGCGTAGCTGTGTACTTGCCAGTTTTGTCATTCTCAATCATAACCTTTGCATCCTTAATATACTGGTGGTATACATTGTACTGAGAATCCTCTCCACTCTCACCAGTCTTCTCATAGTAGCAAACGTCTGCATTGTGTGTAAACTCGTATGAAACAGGCTCTACTGCTGGTTCCTCTGTTACGAGCTCTACAGACTTGTAGGTAGCGTACGGATGCTCGCCACGCAAAGAACCAAAGTAGAGCTGGTTAGCACCCTCCTTGTAGAGCTGCGGCATAAGAGAAGCCTCGAACACGAGTGTGCCATCAATAGTGACGCCATTCTTGTCCATTACGATTGTGCAGTTAGAAATGTCCTTCACCTCGTAGAAACGGTTGGTAGCGCCGCTATCGCCTTTATAACGATACTGAACAGCAAACTTGTGAACATCGGTAGTTGTAGAACCCCAGTCAGTAAATTTCTGTCTGTAGAAGAAGTGGAGTGTGCTTCCGCTATCTTGATCCCAGTTTGCGATATCCGCACTGTTAGTAGAGATAGCGAAGATTTGCTCGTTGGTGCCCTCAAGACAGTTTGTCAAATCTACATTCGCAACAATCTTCTGGGTAGCCCAATCGACTGTGATTGCTTTAGGTGTGATGGTACCGCCGTTAGGCTGAGTGCCGTCGGGAATAATTTTCTCGCTGGTGGTCGCAGCAAACGCTGTCAACGTCACCACCAACAATGCGATAAGAGATAAAATTTTCTTCATAATAAATCAGGTTTGTTAGTTATTAATGTTAGTAAATTGTATTATTAGCTTTTACTTGGTTGGTGCACCCCCTGGGTTACTTCACGAGCAGCTTCTTTACCTTGCCGTTGGCTGTGCGCACGATGTTGATGCCACGCTGGAGGTGCTGTATGCGTACTCCGCCGAGGTTGTATATCTCGACGTAGGTGTTGTCGCCGGCAGTGGTTAGGGTGTTGATGGCAGTGTCGATTTGCTTGCCGAACACCACGCTCACGTCCGAACCCATTGTCATAAAGTTGAGTTCTGCTACAAACTTCGACTTATCAGCAGAGAGTGTAGCCGTAAAGGAGGTGAGTGTAGACTTGCTTCCCTCGGTTACGCCGCCTATGGCAGCATTTTTGGTAACGTTTACCCATTTGCCCTCGGTGGCCGAAGTGGCAAAGGTAGTAACGCCAGTTTCTGCATCAACCGTAGACATAACGCCATCAATTTCAAAGTCGCCAAACGTCTTGTATTCCATTGGTGCGAGTTTCTTAAATGTCACCGTGTATCTACTGCCACTGCCAGCCACTCGCTTCAGCTCCACTTCCTTCTGAGTGTAGTCGGTAGTTCTGCCTGCTCCACTTGTAACATGCAAATCGTCGGTAAACACCTGACCAAATGTGCAGAGCGTGGTCATCAGGAAGAATACTATAGAAAGAACTTTTTTCATATTAACTTTAGTTTAGATTGCTCAAATATAGCAATATTATTGCAAACGGGGTGCATTAAAACAAGTTTTAACATCATCAAAACTCATTTTAACACACCCCGTATAGTTGTTTGTTGTATCGTGTCTATATTACTTCAACACCTTAACAGTCTTGCCGTCAGCGGTGCGAACGATGTTCAGACCCTTCTGCAAGCCGTTCTGACGTGCGCCAGTAGTGTTGAACACAGCCGCCGGAGCAGTCTTGCCTGCTACTACGCCGTTGATAGCTGTCTCCGACTTCTTGCCAAATACGCAGTCAACCTTAAGCTTTTCATCACCCATTGGAACAGAGAGTAAAATCTCAGCATAGAGTTTACCACCTTCTACTACAGAGTGGAGTGTAAGAGGAATTTCGTGTCCGAGAGCGTCCGCAAGTTCTGTGTTGCTCGGCAACTTTGCAGTGCCATCAAAGTCGTAAGTTGTAGCGTCGCCATTCTTTACGCCCTTGATACCCTCAACTATTACATCACCTACCTCAAACATTCCGAAAGTGAAGTTCTTGAGCATGAATGTAGATGTACCATCTGTCAGATGCTCAAGCTCAACTGTTGTTCCTTTAACAGGTTCCTGTGGAGCACCATTGAGCGAGATTGCGAGATCGTCGGTGAACTGTTCTTTTGTCTGAGCGTTAGCTGTTGTCGCCATGAATGCTGTCGCAGCAACGGCGAGTGTCATAAAAAACTTCTTCATTTTTTTATTTATTAATTAATAGCAATTTACTTCTTCAAAACCTTCAGTGTTCTGCCGTCGGCTGTGCGCACGATGTTCACGCCACGCTGGAGAGATGTAACCTTCGCACCAGTGAGTGTGTAGATGTGCTTAACTGTGCCGTCAGCTGCTACTACTGTGTTCACAGATGTTTCTGTCGGTGTGAAGCTGAATGTGTAAGAAACCGCTTCATCATAGTTGTCGACAACAAACTTACCAGTGCAACTTGTCACCTTCTTCTCTGCGTCAAAGCCTACGACAAACTCGAAGTCAGTATAGGGAAGCTCTGTGTACAATGGGTGTGCAGCTGTTGTCTTAGCCTTACCCTTCTTGCTTGTGAAGCTTGCCTCGCTGTCGCTGCCAGTGCGCTGAACGCCTTCGAACGAAACAGTGCCGAGGTCTACGCCGTTAGGAATAGCAACGTTGGTGAGCGAAAGGGTATAAACATCCTTTGCAGTCTCGGTGAATGTAACTGTTGTCTGTTTGTTGTTCATCTGTTCGCCATCATTATACGTGTAGCCAACGAGAGTACCATTTACTGAGAACGGATCTGCCGGAACGAACGGCTCCTGATAGTTGAACCATGCTGTGAGCTTGAACGAAGGCTCGCTCTCGTCTGTGAACACGATTGTAGCATAGAGGTCACCACCTTCGTCAATACGTGCCTCAACCTTAGCCTTGAGGTTTACGTAAGCGTCGTAGAAGTTAGGAAGAGTTTTGATCTCTGGCTCTACAACGCCAGTGTATGTCACTTCGCCGTCAACTGTCTTCTTCTCCAGACCCTTCAGGAGTACGCCTGACATAGTGCCCTTCTCGGTGTCGATGTGCTCAATCTCGATACTCTGCGCACCGTCGCTCCACTCGCAAACCTTTGCCACTACGCCTGGATACTTAACAACGCCAGACTGACCGCCCTGGAACTCAGAAGCAACGTCAGCTGTGAACTGCTCTGTAGCGGTGATTGTCGGTTTGTCGTCGCCACCGGTGCCGCCACCGCCGCTGCTTGTGCGTGTGCCTTCAAACACTACGTTTCTGTACTCCTTGGTTGTGTTAACCTGGAAGTATTTGAATGTGATGTAGATCTTCTCGTCGTCGATTACAGCCTTGCCACTATAGTCTGACAACTCGAAATAGTATTTTGTAGTTGCGCCGAGGTTGCCGCCTTCGTTAGAGAAGGTGAAATTGCCGCCGCCTGCCCACTTATAATTCTCGATTCCTGCAAATGTACACTTGCCGAAGTCGTCGTTGCCGAAGATTATGCTCTCGAACACGAGTGTGTATTTGCCACCTTCGCCCTGGGTTACGGCTACAGTTGTTTCATAATCACTGAATTCACTCGGACTTGGTTTTGAGTGAAACGTTCCTTTGTAATACTGCTGTGCAGACACACAAAGTGTAGTCATCAAAAGGACTAAAAGAGTAAAGATTTTCTTCATAAGCTTGTAATTTTAAAAGGTTTAATAATTTTTTGTTGTTATGGTGAGGTGGTGTGATGGTGGTGAGATGGTGAGATGGTGTGGTGGTGAGGTGGTGGGATTTGTCATTAAGCAGTAAACTAATGTCAACATCTCAACACATCAACATCACAACATCAACATCACAACATCAACATCTCAACATCTCAACCTACTTGAGCTTGTACATCACACCGAGCGTTGCGTACACGGGGTACATGGTCTGCTCGATGGTCTTGAACTCCTTGCGGAACACTCCCGACATACCCCACTGCACGTCGGCATAAGCGCCGAAGCGATGCGAGAAGTACCAGTCGGCACCGAAGTCGAAGCCGAAGTGCCAGTGGCGCATATCGCTTGAGAAGTCGTAGTCGCCACGCTCACCCTCGTTGTGTCCGAGTTCCACCTTCTGTCCGGTTGGGTCGCCCTCGCGCAGATAGCCATCGTAGGCGTAACCCGAGAAGTCGTTGTTGAGCGCGTAAGAGAAGTAAGGTCCGAACTTCAAGCGCACGGCATCCGACACATTGAACGTAGCCTGCAGAGGCAGCGTTACGACGAGCTGTGATGTCTTCGTAACGACATTGCCGGTGAAGAGTCCGCTGAGCGACTCGCCACCCTGACGCATCTCCATTGAGTAGCTCTTCACGCGAGCGTCGGTCTCCATCGCCTTTGTCTGGAAGTGGAAGCCTGCCATCATACCCCACTTCTTGGTGAGATGCTTGTAGGCATCGAGCGCGAGAGTGAAGCTGGGCCTCGGCTTATAGCTATCGAGACCACGTATAGAGGCAGGCATACCCATCGGCATTGTACCACCGATGTTGTAGCCGAGACGTGCTTGATAGTTCAGATTGTCGAATATTCCGAATGCTGACGCACTGTGCGCGCCGAAGAGCAGCGCAAGGGCTGCAGCTATTATTGTTTTCTTCATTTTGCTTGTTTTCTTACTTCTTGTATGCAATGCTTACCTTGTCGATGAGCAGTGTGCTACCCACAGCGCCCTCGAAGGCTGCGCCCTCGATGCTTGAGGTGAATACGACCGCCATGCTATAGCCCTTGTTGGCAAGGATGGCAGCGTCGAGTTCGCGAATATAGTTGAAGTCGACTGCGAACTCTTTCCATCCGCCCTCGGTCTTCACCACGTTGGGCACTCGTGCCAATGCTACTATCTGCGGCGAGGTGAGCACGTTGTCGCCCGTGAGATAGAACGCCTTGCCTTCGCTGTCGACGTTGCGGAACACTACGGCGTAGATGTCGCCTCGGTCGATGCGTCCTTCTAGCACCTTGGCGTTCTTGTCCTTGAACGTTGCACCCGGTGTGTACTGGTAGTAGCCGGAGAGAGTCACGGGGCGGTAGTTGATCTGGTTGTACGATCCGTCGCCGAAGTGTGTAGCCATAAGCGGTTCCTTGGTAGCCGACTTCGAGTCGAACACACCGGTGAAGAGGTTGCCGGCAGCGATGCGCATGTTCACAATAACGCCGAACGGTCCGGTATCGCACGTCTCAAGCTTCACGGCAGCTCCGTCGTAGCCCTCAGCGAGAGGTGTTGTCGGATACTGGTCGGGCTTTGCAGAACCTCTGGCTATACTAAAACCAGGGTTGCCGGTCGCCCAGTTGTATCCATTCTCGTAGTCGCTCCACATGTAGAACTTTGACGTAGCAGGGTCGAGCGAGTAGTTCTCGAAGTCGTAGTGTATGTATGCAAGCTGATCTTCTGGCTGATCCGGATTTGAGGTAGCCTCTTCAGCCTTGATAAACACACGATATGTACGACTGTACTGACCATCTTCTGACGTTACGACGTATGTCACGGGACCGTTAGCGAAGTTCTGCGCCGAGCCACTTTCGGGAGAGACTGTCGCTCCAGGGGTTGTCTTGAAGTAGACCGGCAGTGCGGTAACATCACTGTTTGGGCGCAGGTCGGGGAAGATAAGGTCGGTCTTTGTCGACTCGATGCCCAATAGTTCGGCGTTTGACTGCTGAAAGAACACCTCGTCGGGGTTCTCTACCTGGATGCGTGCTTCAACGATGTCGCACTCGTTGTTGGGTGCTTCGTCCTTAAAGCATGATGTGAGCGTTGTGGCGAACGCCACGATAGCGATAAGTGAGAATGGTTTTACCATTAATATTCGTTTTTGTTTATTACTACCAAGCCCATATCTAACTGAATTCAAGAGGGCTATAGTCGGCACAAAGTTCGGTAAAAAAAGCGACAGGCGCAAGAAAATACTTGCTTTTTTAACAATGCGCCTTAAAAAATGGTAATTTCTCGAACCTTTTGACAACAACAAAACCCATTAACACCATTTGTTTGTAAAAGAATGAGTAACTTTGCAGTTCGAATTTTATCAGGTAACGAATAATTAATCAGAAACACTATGCTTGGATTACCCAAAGATCCGATGATGCTGCTGAGCGTCATCAACACGTACTTGCGCGACACTTACCCCTCTTTAGACGCTTTATGCGACGACCTAAACGTGGAAAAACAACAGATAATCAGTCAACTTGCAGCAATAGGATATGAATATAACGAAGAGCAGAACAAATTCTGGTAACAGCACCATAAGCATGAGTCAGCACTACCGCACACTGCTCTCCATCGGCATACCCATCATGATTGGTCAGATGGGCATGATTGTCCTTAGCTTTGCGGACACAATGATGGTGGGACACCACAGCACTACGGAGCTTGGTGCGGCATCGTTCGTGAACAACATCATCAACCTTGCCATCATCACGGGCACAGGTTTCTCCTACGGACTGACGCCCGTGGTGGGTGCGCTGTTCGGTCGTGGCGAGCAGGCTGAAGCAGGTCAGGCATTGCGCTGCTCACTGCTTACCAACACGCTGGCAGCGGTGGCTATGATGACGGTGCTCTTGGTGCTCTACTTCAACCTCGGCAATCTCGGACAGCCCGTAGAACTCTTGGGCTATATGCGCCCCTACTACATGGTACTGTTCGCGTCGCTGCCGTTCGTGATGCTGTTCAACGCCTTCAAGCAGTTCACCGATAGCATCACGCTGACGCGCACATCGATGTGGATTTTGCTCTCGGGCAACCTGCTAAACATCCTCGGCAACTACATCTTTATATATGGCAAGATGGGCGCACCGGAGATGGGCGTTGTGGGTGCCGGCGTGTCGACGCTGCTCTCGCGCATCATCATGGTGGTGATATTCGTCGTTGTCTTCATGCGCTCACGTCGCTTTGCTGCGTACCGCGAGGGTTTCTTCAAGCTCGGTTGGTCGCGTCCGCTGCTGCGCCGCCTCAACTCGTTAGGCACCCCGATTGCGCTGGAGATGGGGATGGAGACAGCGTCGTTCTCGCTCTCCATCATCATGGTGGGCTGGCTCGGCACCATTGCCTTGGCATCGCACCAGGTGATGACAACCATCTCGCAGTTCACGTTCATGGTCTACTACGGACTGGGGGCTGCGGTGGCTGTACGCACAAGCTATTTCCACGGTCAGCGCGACGTGCAGAACGTGCGCCACACGGTGACGGCGGGTCTGCACCTGATGGTGATGCTCGAGGTGGTGCTTGGCGGCACCATCTTCCTGCTGCGCAACCACATAGGTGCGTGGTTCACCGACAGCACGGAGGTGTCGTCGACTGTGCTTACGCTGCTCCTGCCGTTCTTCATCTATCAGTTTGGCGACGGTATGCAGATCAACTACGCCAACGCGCTGCGCGGCATCGCCGATGTGAAGCCACTGATGCTCATTGCGTTCGTCGCCTTCTTCGTCATCTCGCTACCCGTGGGCTACCTCTGCGGCTTCGTGTTGGGCTACGGACTGATGGGCGTGTGGATGGCATTCCCGTTCGGACTGACATCGGCGGGCGTGATGATGTGGTGGAGGTTCAGAAGATACAAATAGGGGATGCAGCAGTTTCTGTTGCACAAATAGGGGATGCGGTGGTCTCCACTGCACCAACCAAGCAAGAAGTGCACCAATAGCGGATCAAATAATATTGTTGTGTTTTTAACAATCCAATATTATTGTTTATCTTTG
>ERZ1034876.1369-NODE-1369-length-9998-cov-5.036508_pt1 | contig 9998 bp, 6 predicted proteins | sample MGYA00520698_ERZ1034876 | MGnify/ENA primary metagenome ERZ1034876 (study PRJEB33766, sample SAMN09781723) | gut metagenome | biome: gut microbiome | host: Homo sapiens | place: Madagascar | study: EMG produced TPA metagenomics assembly of the PRJNA485056 data set...
GCTATCAATCTATTTGTAGGAACTGACATTAAGTATGATGAAAAGGAAGAGGTGGTAAATATGTGTAAGGCATGGGATGACCATAAAAAGCGTGGCATTCAGGAGGGCCGTCTTTTTGAAATTTATCTTTCCGTACAGGAGGGAGACTATTCTGCAAAAAGAGGTGCCGAGAAGGCAGAGATGTCGCTTGATGAATTTGAAAAAGCGATGAGCAAGGCGGGCTATAAAATACCTGAGTTGGTATAATAATCCAAATATATTTCACACAAACCGGTCTATCCGTGGTACAATAAGCCACAGAAAGACCGGCTTTTTAGAGTATGGCTACAATAAAAGAGGATAGACAAACAGATATGTACAAGACGAAAATGGATAATCTGGATTTAAAACAGATTGCTGACAGTGGTCAGTGCTTCAGATGGAAGAACACAGGAGAAAATGAATACACGGTAGTGGCATTTGACAGGGCACTTCGGATTAAACAGGATGGGAATGAGTTTGAGCTGGACTGTGATGAGGCAGACTGGAACAATATATGGAAAAGCTATCTGGATATGGATACGGATTATGCGGGGATTGCAAAGCTTATAGCAGACGGAGATGACGCGCATCTGAAGGAGGCATATGCATATGGCAGTGGTGTGCGCATTTTAAGGCAGGATTTGTGGGAGATGATTGTTACTTTTATGATTTCCCAGAATAATAACATAAAGCGAATCACAAATAGTGTGGATTTACTTTGCAGGCGGTGCGGGCATAAAATAGACGGCAGTGCAGAGGGGGAAGAGCTGTATACATTTCCAAAGCCGCTTGAGGTGCCGGAGGAGGTTTTTGATGACAGGAGCATGGGCTTTGGCTATAGGGCACCGTATCTGAAGGAAATATATGAGTATGGCGCTAATAATCCTGACTGGCTTGATAATCTGCGCAAAATGAGCTATGATGAGGCGATGGAAAGCCTGCTTTCTCGCAAAGGAATTGGCAAAAAGGTGGCAAACTGCATATGCCTTTTCGGTTTGCATCATGTGGATGCGTTTCCGATAGATACGCATGTAAAGCAGCTTTTGGACAAATATTATAGTGATGGCTTTGATTTTGAGCGCTACAAGGGTGTGGCGGGAATTATCCAGCAGTATTTGTTTTATTTTGAATTGTAAATGATATGAGAAAGAGAAAGGATAAACGATGTACGTTATAGTAGGACTTGGAAATCCTGATAAAAAATATGAGCACACAAGACACAATATCGGATTTGATGTGATAGATGCGCTTGCGGATAAATATAATATAAGTGTGACAGACAAAAAGCACAAGGCGCTCTGTGGCAGTGGAGTGATTGAGGGCATGAAGGTGCTGCTCGTGAAGCCGCAGACATACGTGAACCTAAGCGGTGAGTCTGTTGCTGAGGTGATGAATTTTTATAAGCTTGATCCGGATGAGGAAATGATCGTTATTTTTGATGATATTTCGCTTGAGCCGGGGCGTATCCGTATCCGCAAAAAGGGCAGCGCCGGCGGTCACAACGGGATTAAGAGCATCATTGCAATGACCGGCACACAGGGCTTCAGCCGTATCAAGGTCGGTGTTGGAGAGAAGCCGCAGGGCTGGGATCTTGCTGACCATGTGCTCGGGCGTTTCAGTTCTGAGGACAGGGCAAAGGTGGAGGAAGCTATAGGTCATGCGATGGATGCAGCAGTTCTTATGATGCAGGGCGAGACGGATAAGGCCATGAACATATATAACTAGCTGGAAATCGACAAGGTGATTTTGAACAGACAGAAATGGAGAATTGAAAGTGAAAGCATTTACAGAGCCACTCCTTTCCCTTGCGGGCTTTGAGGAGATGACAAAAACGGCAGAAAAATCGTCCGGACTTATATCTGTCACGGGATGCATAGATGCGCAAAAATCACAGATGATATATGCCTTTGGAGGTCACAGGAAAAACAAGCTTATTGTGACCTTTGGAGAGCAGAAGGCGAAGGAACTGTACGATGAGTACAGTTTTTTTGACAAAGAGGTGGTGTATTATCCATCAAAGGATGTGCTTTTTTACCAGTCGGATATCAGGGGCAATCTCCTGACAGCGGAGCGCATCAGGGCTTTGAAGGCTATCCGTGAGCAGGAGAGAGTGACGCTTGTGACCACCTTTGATGCGCTGATGAATACAATGGCGCCGATAGAAAAGATGTGGGAAAACGTGCTTACACTTGAGCAGGGACAGCTTTTGGATTTGAAGGAAATTCAGGCTGCTCTTATCAGAATGGGCTATGAAAAAGAGTATCAGGTCCAGACGATGGGACAGTTTTCTGTAAGGGGTGGTATTCTTGATGTTTTTCCGCTGACGGAGGAGAATCCTATCCGAATCGAGCTGTGGGGAGACGAGATAGACACCATCAGATATTTTGACTGCGAGAGCCAGAAATCCATCGAAAATATTGACCGGGTGAGCATATATCCGGCGGCAGAGATTGTACTTAGCGATGAGGAAAAGGCCGGGGGAATTGACAAGCTTAAGGCAGAGGCAAAGCGTGTGTCTGACAAGCTTAGAAAGCAGATGAAGACAGAGGAAGCACACAGAGTGACTGTGATGGCAGATGAGCTTACCGAGGAATGGGGAGAGCTGTCCATGTATGCGGGCATGGATGCTTTTTTGTCGTACTTTTTTGACCAGAGAGTTGGGCTTTTGGATTATTTTAAGCCATCGGACAGCCTTATATTTTTCGATGAGCTGACCAGGTGCGCAGAGCAGGGAAAGCTCACAGAGACTGAGTTTTCAGAGAGCATGAAGCAGAGACTTTCGATGGGATATATACTTCCGGGGCAGATGAACGGTCTTTTTACAGAAAAGGAGATTGTGGCAAAGCTCGAGAAGTATTCGTGTATCGCACTCGCTGCGCTCGATAATAAAGCAAACGGACTGCACCAGCTGGGAAGCTATGGTATTCACTGTCAGAGCGTCAGCCCATATAACAACAGCTTTGAGCTTTTGATAAAGGACTTAAAGCACTATAAGAAAAACGGCTACAGAGTCATTCTTTTATCCGGTTCAAGGACGAGGGCAAAGCGGCTTTCAGAGGATATCACAGACCAGGGAATCACATGTTTTTACACTGAAAACTACGACCATGAGCTTTCCCAGGGGCAGATTATGGTCTGCTACGGCAAGGTGAGAAGAGGCTTTGAGTATCCTATCCTAAAGTTTGCCGTGATTACGGAGTCAGATATTTTTGGGGCACAGCAGAAGAAAAAGAAGCGTCACCGCACCTATGAGGGTGAAAAAATACAGAGCTTTACCGATTTGTCGGTGGGGGACTATGTGGTGCATGAAAACCACGGACTAGGTATTTACCGCGGCATTGAAAAGCTTGAGGTGGACAAAAAGGTAAAGGACTACATCAAGATAGAGTATCAGGGTGGCTCCAATCTCTATATCCTCGCTACCCAGCTTGACATGATACAAAAGTATGCCGGAAAGGATGCCAGAAAACCAAAGCTCAACAAGCTTGGCGGTCAGGAATGGACCAGAACGAAGAATAGGGTCAGAGGTGCGGTAAAGCAGATTGCAGGAGACCTGGTGAAGCTGTACGCCCAGCGTGAGCAGCAAAACGGATATGCCTTCGGCGAGGATACGGTGTGGCAGAGAGAGTTTGAGGAGCTTTTCCCTTTTGATGAGACTGAGGATCAGATTCTTGCAATTGAAGCCACAAAGACTGATATGCAGAGCCATAAAATAATGGACAGACTGATTTGCGGTGACGTGGGCTACGGCAAGACGGAGGTTGCAATCCGTGCGGCCTTCAAGGCGGTGCAGGACAGCAAGCAGGTGGCATATCTTGCCCCGACAACCATTCTGGCACAGCAGATTTATGATACGTTTTCGCAGAGGATGAAGGATTTTCCGGTGAATGTGGATTTGATGTGCCGTTTCAGAAGCGCAGCGGAGCAGAAAAAGACGATAGAAAAGCTTAAAAAGGGTGAGGTTGATATCATTATCGGAACACATCGTATACTCTCAAAGGATGTGCAGTTTAAGGATCTGGGACTTTTGGTAATCGATGAGGAGCAGCGCTTTGGAGTGACTCACAAGGAGAAAATTAAGCAGATGAAGGTCAATGTCGATGTACTCACACTGACCGCCACACCGATTCCGAGGACACTTCACATGAGTTTAATCGGCATAAGGGATATGAGCGTGCTTGAGGAGCCACCGATGGACCGTGTACCGATTCAGACATATGTCATGGAGTACAATGATGAGCTTGTCAGAGAGGCAATTAACAGGGAGCTTGCCAGAAACGGACAGGTGTACTATGTGTACAATAAGGTGCGCGACATAGCAGACATAACAGCAAAGCTGCAGGAGCTGGTGCCGGATGCGACTGTTGCATTTGCGCACGGACAGATGAAGGAGACTGAGCTTGAGCGCATCATGTACCGTTTTATCAATGGTGAAATAGATGTGCTTGTATCCACGACCATTATAGAGACCGGACTTGACATTTCAAACGTCAATACAATGATTATACACGATGCGGACAACATGGGACTTTCACAGCTTTATCAGCTCCGCGGACGAGTCGGCAGGTCTAATCGTACTGCGTATGCTTTCCTCATGTACAGGCGCAACAAGATGTTAAAAGAGGTGGCAGAAAAGCGTCTTGCAGCGATAAAGGAGTACTCAGACCTTGGCAGCGGCTTTAAGATTGCCATGAGAGACCTTGAAATCCGTGGTGCGGGCAATCTGCTCGGTGCGGAGCAGAGCGGGCACATGGAGGCAGTGGGCTACGATTTGTACTGCAAGATGTTGAGCGAGGCTGTAAAGGAGGCAAAGGGCATCGAGGATATCAGTGATAAATTTGACACGACTGTGGATATTGTTACCGATGCTTATATTCCGGCAGGTTATATTGCAAACGAATTCCAGAAGCTGGATATATACAAGCGTATTGCAGGCATAGAGACAGAGGAAGAGAAGGATGAGATGCTCGAGGAGCTCATAGACAGGTTTGGTGAACCACCAAAATCAGTGCTCAGCCTGCTTCGCGTGGCAAGGCTTAAGGCGTTGGCACATGCCGTATATATCACTGAGATAAAGCAGACAGGCTCACTGATAAAGCTTACCATGTTTGAACGGGCAAGGATAAATCCGGAGAAGATACCGGAGCTTATTGCCAAATATAAATCCTCACTCAAATTCAATATGGCAGAAAACCCATATTTCACATTTGATTTAAAAAATGGCAGCGTGGCAAAGAAGCGGGATGTGCTTGATGTGGTGGAGGAACTGATCTCGCAGATGCGTAAGGAACTGATTACGGCTGAATAGTTGCCCGAATTTTGGAATCATGTAGCATATAGCATAGGAAACACCACATGCTTTACGCGAAATTGACGATAATTTACAAAGTTTAGAAAATGCTTGCCAGCAGGCCCGAAAAGCTCTATAATATACGAGCGATACTATACCAATTTTAAAGAGGATAGATACAATGAAAGCGAAAAAAGTAATAGCTATGTTATTAGCTGCAACACTCTCAGTTACAGCTTTTACAGGATGTGCAATAAATAAAACCGCAACAGTTGCGACATTAGATAAAGAGGATATCAAGCTTGGGCTTGTTAATTTTATGATAAGGTACCAGGAGGCCGGTTATGATGACATGTATATACAGTACATGGGCGAGGGCTACTGGGACAAGACAGTATCAGGCAATAATACTGTGCTTGAAACATGGAAGAAAAATGCTATCGAGGAGGCTCATGAGCTTTACACATTAAAGGCGCATCAGTCAGATTACGATGTAGAGGTTTCTGATGATGAGAAAAAGGAAATCAAAAAGGCCGCAGAGAAGTTTATGAAGGCAAATTCCGATGATGTGATAGACGAGATGAGTGCTACAGAGGAGATTGTCGAGGAATATTTAGAGCTTCGCCTCATAAAGAGTAAGATGTATGCTGCAATCATCAAAAATGCTGATTCAAGCGTGACGGATGAGGAAGCCAATATGGCTGCATACACCATTGTGAAGCTTGATTACAAGGGTGCATATGATTCTAATTACAAGTATCAGACATATACAGATGAGCAGTCAGCACAGATAAAGGCACAGGCAGATGCAGTGGTAGAGGCGCTTGCAGGCGGATCATCCTTAGAGGATGCAGCCAAGGCAGCAGGCACTAAAGCCACAACAGGCACATACGCCACATACGTTGATCCGGATGCGGAGAAGACAGATGATTCAGATAAGAAATCAGATGACACAGAGTCTAAAGAGAGCTCAAAGTCATCGGACAGCAAGACAAAGGATAGTGTATACACTACAAACAATCTTGATCAGAGCGTTGTAGATGCGCTCAATTCCCTTGAGGAGGGACAGACCTCAGACCTCATTACTACAGACAGCACTTACTATATCGTAAGGCTCGACAAAAAGACCGATGAGGAAGCAACAGAGTCAAACAGGAAGACTGTAAAGGGCAATAAAGAGGACAAATATTACAATGGCATCCTTTCAGGATGGCAGGACGATGAAAAATGGTCTGTAAAGCAGAAGCAGCTTGACAAAATCAAGATTCACAATTATTTTACTACTACCAAGAAGGACAAAAAGGCAGCAGACACAAGCGCTACAGAGAGCACACAGCAGTCAGAAAGCACCAATAGTACAGATACAGAGAATACTGAGGCAGTAGATGGAACAGAAAACTAATATCGTACTTATAGGCATGCCGGGAGTTGGAAAGAGTACCATAGGCGTAATACTTGCAAAGGTGCTGGGATACAGCTTCCTGGATGCGGATTTACTGATACAGGAGCAGGAGGGAAAGCTTCTGCGTGAGATAATTGAGGAAAAGGGCACGGATGGTTTTATAGAGGTAGAGAACCGTGTCAATGCCTCTATCAGGGCTGATAGGGCCATTATAGCTACAGGCGGTTCGGTGGTATACGGAAAAGAGGCCATGGAGCATCTTAAGGAGATAGGCAGAGTTGTGTATCTCAAGGTTTCTTATGCCATTTTGGAAAAACGACTTGCAGACATAAAGGGTAGAGGTGTAGTATTAAAGAAAGGGCAGACTTTAGAGACCCTTTTTGAAGAGCGCTCAAAATTGTATGAGCAGTATGCAGACATCGAGGTTTCCGAGGAGGGGCTTGATGTGGAGCAGACAGTAGAGAAGCTGGTGGAGGCACTTGAAGTGTAGAGCTTATCTATCGGTTTATTATAAGATAATAGTAGTAGCTGCTGTGTCAGCTATAGACAGCAGCAACGGCACAAATGACGGCTTAAGTATGCCGTTATAAATGAAATTTGTAGTTGGATGTATAACAATAGTGTAAATTGAGAATAGTATATTAGGAGGAAGTATACTCCTGAATTCATAGAGGTGGAATATGGAACAGTACGTAATCAAAGGTGGAAATCCTTTATACGGTGAAGTTGAAATTGGTGGAGCTAAAAATGCTGCACTTGCTATTTTGGCCGCTGCCATAATGACAGACGAGACTGTAACAATAGATAATTTGCCAAATGTAAGGGATATCAATGTCTTACTTCAGGCAATCGAAGAAATCGGCGCACATGTGGAGCGCGTGGATATACACAAGGTAAAGATAAACGGTTCATTTATCAGGGGCGTAAATGTCGATAATGAATTCATCAGACGAATCAGGGCATCATATTATTTAATTGGTGCATTACTTGGAAAATACAAGCATGCAGAGGTTGCGCTTCCGGGAGGCTGTGATATCGGAAGCAGGCCGATTGACCTTCATATGAAGGGCTTCCGCTCCATGGGAGCAGACATAGACATAGCTCATGGCCTTGTCATCGCCAGGGCAAAGGAGCTTAAGGGCACACACATATATATGGATAAGGTTTCTGTAGGTGCCACAATCAATATTATGATGGCTGCAGCCATGGCAGATGGCAAGACTGTTATCGAGAACGCGGCTAAGGAGCCTCATGTTGTTGACGTGGCAAACTTCTTAAACAGCATGGGAGCAAATATCAGGGGCGCAGGAACCGATGTCATCAGAATTGTAGGTGTGGAGAAATTACATGCTACAGAGTATTCTGTCATTCCGGATCAGATTGAAGCCGGTACATTCATGTTTGCAGTTGCGGCAGCAGGAGGCAACGTGCTGGTAAAGAATGTCATTCCAAAGCATCTTGAGGCCACCACAGCAAAGCTGTTGGAGGTAGGCTGCCAGGTAGAGGAGTTTGATGACTCAGTCAGAGTAATATCAGACGGACATTTAAAGCATACACAGGTCACCACACTTCCATATCCGGGCTTCCCGACAGATATGCAGCCACAGATGGCAGTGCTTTTGGGTATTGCTGAGGGCACCAGTACAGTGACAGAGAGCATATTTGAGAATCGTTTCAAGTATGTTGACGAGCTCACCAGAATGGGAGCTGATATAAAGGTAGAGAGCAATATAGCAATCATCAGCGGCGTGAAAAGATACACAGGTGCCAGAGTGAATGCACCTGACCTAAGAGCAGGAGCTGCACTGGTTATAGCAGGTCTTGCAGCAGAGGGCATCACAGTGGTTGATGATATCTACTATATCCAGAGAGGCTATGAGGCACTCGAGGAGAAGCTTACAAAGATTGGTGCAAAAATTGCCAGGGTAGAGGATGAGAAGGAGCTTCAGAAGTTCATACTCAAGGTATCGTAATAGATATATACGTAAAGCATGAAATGTAAACACAATATAAATGCAATATATAAAATAAGAACCGGCAGCATCTTACTGTAGATGCACGGTTCTTATTTTTGGTTATTTTATAACCCTTTTGATTTTAAATCGGTTTACATCACAGATTTGATGAAAAACTCGCGGTTTGTGGATAAATCAAGTATACTGCCGTCATCAAAACGTACAATAGGGCGTGACAGTTCATGTGGGTTGAGCATCACAATATTACAGAACCGGCTGTCGTTGAGCATTACACGGTTGCTCTGGTATGTGGTAGCAAGCTTTTTCAAAAACAAAAGCAGGAACTTTGTATTGTACTTTGTAAAACCTTCACTCTCAAAGCTTGATATGACAGCGAACGGACAAAGTGGTGCGCGATAGCGTCTGGCAGCAGTCATGGCATCATATACATCGGCAATGGCTGTTATCATGGCAAAGTCGTCAATCAGTGAGCTGTCAAGCTGTGAAGGATAGCCTGAGCCATCACAGCGTTCATGATGCATAAGGGCTGTGCGCTTTATTCTGGAGTCAATCTGCAGATCCTTAATCAAATCAAAACCAAACTGTGGGTGCTTTTTTATGAGTGCAAATTCTTCATCTGTGAGCTTGTCAGGCTTGTTTAGCACATCATCGGGAATCTTGCATTTACCGATATCGTGAAGTACTCCTGCGATAGTAAGCGTATTCACATCTGTCTTTTCCATATGAAGCCATCGTCCGATCATCCTTGTAATAAGCCCTACATTCAGACAGTGTGAGTACAACGGGTCTGCAATGGTGCGCATGTTGTAGAGCATGTCAAAGGTCTCGATTGTAGTGCCGCACGATGCGGAAAGGTCAATGACAGCAGTAAGAAGCGCAGCCTCATCAAAGGATTTTTCGCCGGCACAGATTTTGCCAAAGGTATCCTTGATTTGATTTATACAAGTGAGGTATTTGAGCTGGAAGCCTCGGAACTCTTCTGAGGCCTGAACACGCTGGATGTTGGTCACCATCTCATGTGCGCGGGTTTTGGGTACAGGTTTTACATTGTCTCGCTTTGCTGTATTTTCGCCGGCTTGCGGTGCTGCTGCATCGAATGGGTTTTGAATTGAGATGCTGCCTACCTTATATAGCTTCATTTTGTTGATGAGCTGACGGGTGAGTGGTGTGCCGGGCAGTGCAAGTATCTGCCCCAGAGGGGTCTTTATCGGTTCTGCTGCCACCATACCAATCTGCGCATCTTTTATGCTGATTTTAATCATGAGTTACTCCAAAAATTTATTTTGATATTGTGTGTATAGTACTATAA
>ERZ1034876.1372-NODE-1372-length-9991-cov-26.491948_pt1 | contig 9991 bp, 8 predicted proteins | sample MGYA00520698_ERZ1034876 | MGnify/ENA primary metagenome ERZ1034876 (study PRJEB33766, sample SAMN09781723) | gut metagenome | biome: gut microbiome | host: Homo sapiens | place: Madagascar | study: EMG produced TPA metagenomics assembly of the PRJNA485056 data set...
TAAAAACAGGAGCTGTCGCTATGATTCTGGATATTGTTGTGGACGTACAAAAGGACTTTATCACGGGTGCGCTGTCGAACCCCCGGGCACAGGCCAACGTGGCCCACCTGGCCGAGACCGTTAAGGCCCATGCCCGGGCCGGGCACTGGCTGTTCCTGACGCGGGACACCCATCCCGACAACTACCTTGCCACGCGGGAGGGACGCCGCCTGCCCGTGGAGCACTGCATCGAGGGCGAGGACGGCTGGAACTTTGCGCCCGAGCTGGAGAACGCGCTGGACGGCACCGACCCCGAGGTCTGCCACATCGTCAACAAGCCCACCTTCGGCAGCTATATGCTGCCGAGCGAGATCCTCGACGAGCTGATGGCCCACAACAAGGCCGTGGACGACATTGAAAAGATCGTCATCTACGGCTACTGCACCGACATCTGCGTCATCAGCAACGCCATGGTGCTGCGCGCGGCCTTCCCGGAGACGGAAATCGAAATCCTGTCCGACTGCTGCGCCGGGGTCACGCCCCAGTCCCACCAAACGGCGCTGGATGCCATGCGGGCGTGCCAGTTCACAATCGTATAAAGCGTATAAAGGCAAAATTGAAACCGACGCACTCTTGCGTTTCTCACCGCATTGTGTTATACTTTTCACCGTAAAACTGAATACGACAGCAGGTGCCTTTTTATGCCGCCGTTCGGCGCATGGGAAAGGGTAAAAGGGAAGCGGGTGCAAATCCCGCACGATCTCGTCACTGTGATAAGGGAGCCTGCCGCCAGGGTGCATTTGCACCGGTCACTGGGTTTTGACCCGGGAAGGCGGCGGCAGGCGTTGAGCTTTCAGCCAGGAAACCTGCCTGCTGCCGGGTACGGGGGCGCACCGCCCCAAATCACGAGGAATTGGTTGTACCGCAAAGCACCTGCTTAAAATACGGGGTCTTTTGTGTTGCCATTCTGCACGCAAAGGACCTCGTTTTTTACGGGGTCAATTTCCGTGTGCCCTGCTGTTCTCTCCCGTACTGTCTCCAGGCTTTAAACAAGGAAAGGAAGCAAAAACACATGAGAAGGATCACCTACAAAAAAGCTGCCGCCGTCGCCATGGCCGCAGCACTGTCCGCCGCCCTGCTGGTCGGCTGCGGCAGCACCGCCGCGAGCACTGACAGCGCTGCCGCGAGCACCGTCGCCGCAGAAAGCACCGCAGAAGATGCAGAAAAGACTGCAGACGAGGGAGATGCAGACGAAGTGGCCGCTAAGAACTGCGCCGATTTGATCGACGCCATCTACGTGCAGGAGCGCAGCGCCGACACCGATGCCCAGTGCGAGGCCGCCAAGGCTGCCTGGGATGCCCTGACCGACACCCAGAAGGAGCTGGTCGAGGGTGAGAACGCAGACCCCGACTACTTTGGCCGCGACACCGGCGACGCCAGCAAGGACGACCCGCGCAATGCCGACGACATCGGCGAAAATGAGCTGCTGGTCGTCAGCTTCGGCACCTCCTTCAACGGCAGCCGCGCCGCTGACATCAAGGGCATCGAGGACGCCCTGCAGGCCGCCTACCCGGATTGGAGCGTCCGCCGCGCCTTCACCGCGCAGATCATCATCAACCACGTCCAGGCCCGCGACGGCGAGAAGATCGACAACATGGAGCAGGCGCTTGAGCGTGCCGTTGCCAACGGCGTCAGGAATCTGGTCGTCCAGCCTACGCACCTGATGCACGGCGCCGAGTACGACGAGATGTGCGAGGCTGTTGAGCAGTACAAAGACAAATTTGACAGCGTTGCCATTGCCGAACCCCTGCTGGGCGAGGTCGGCGCGGATGCCACCGCCATCAACGCCGACAAGGAGGCCGTAGCCGCCGCCATCACCGCCGAGGCCGTCAAGACCGCCGGGTATGACGACGCCGCTGCCGCTGCTGCGGACGGCACCGCCTTTGTCTTTATGGGCCACGGCACGTCCCACACCGCCAAGGTCAGCTACAGCCAGATGCAGACCGCGATGCAGACGCTGGGCTATGACAACGTCTTTATCGGCACCGTCGAGGGTGAGCCCGAGGACACCGCCTGCGATGCCGTTATCGAGAAGGTCAAGGAGGCCGGTTACACCAAGGTCATCCTGCGCCCGCTGATGGTCGTCGCCGGTGACCACGCCAACAACGACATGGCCGGTGCCGAGGACGATTCCTGGCTGAGCCAGTTCAACGCCGCCGACTGCTTTGAGAGCGTCGACACCCAGATCGCAGGTCTGGGCGAGATCGGCGACATCCAGCAGCTCTACGTTGACCATGCCGGGGCCGCCATCGATTCCCTGAACGGCTGAGAAAGACCCATTCTGCCCGGAGGGTAAGCTCCGGGCAGTTTTTTGGTTTTTGGGAAAGCACGGCAGGGGCCGGGCATGCCCGGCCTGCGTCCGATGTGATGCCCTGCCACGCCGTAGAGGCGGATTCCATATCCGCCCGCGCTGCCTCCCGCTAATGCCTGATAAATTATGAATAGAATGAGGTAAGGAAAGCATGAAAAAGCTCCAATTCGCATCTCTGACTCTCGCTGCCCTGCTGCTGGCGGGCTGCGGTGCGTCCGCAGCGTCCACCGCCGAGAGCACGTCCGAGGCAATCTCCACGGAAGAAACCGTCCCTGCCGCCACCGCGGCCCTGGCGGAGACCCAGGCCCCCGCTGCCGCGCTGCCGGACGGCGTATACACCGCTAAGTTCAACACCGACAGCAGTATGTTCCACGCCAACGAAGCCGTGGACGGCATGGGAACGCTGACGGTGGAAAACGGCACGATGACCTTCCACGTCAGTCTGCAGTCCCAGAAGATCGTCAACCTGTATCCGGGCATGGCCGCCGACGCCCCCGCCCACGAGAGCGACTGGCTGCAGCCTACCGTTGACACGGTGACCTACTCCGACGGCACCAGCGAAGAAGTATACGGCTTTGACATCCCCGTTGCGGCTGTCGATGCCGATTTCCAGCTGGCCATTCTGGGCACCAAGGGCACCTGGTATGACCATACGGTCAGCATCTCCGATGCCGAGCCTGCGGCAGAGGATGCGGCTGCGGCAGCCGTCGAGATCCCCGCCGACGGCAGCTACACCTGCGCTGTGACGCTGGAGGGCGGCAGCGGACGCGCCACCGTCGAAAGCCCCGCCGCGCTGACCGTGGCCGACGGCATTATGACCGCGACCATCGTCTGGAGCAGCCCGAACTATGACTATATGCTCGTTGACGGCGAAAAGTACCTGCCCGTCAACACCGACGGCAACTCGACGTTTGAGATCCCCGTTGCCGCGCTGGATACCGCGCTGGCCGTCACGGCGGACACCGTCGCCATGAGCACCCCGCACGAGATCGACTATACCCTGACCTTTGACAGCGCGACGCTGGCCGCCGAATGAGGCGCGCGGCAGCTTTTGCCCTGCCCGCCCTGCTGCTGGCAGGCTGCGCGGCTGCATCCCAGGCTCCCGCGCAAACGGACGCATTGACGATAGAAAACCGCTATCCGCTGGAATATGCGAAGCAGTTCACGGTGGATGTGTGCGCGGGCGGCTATGACCTCATCACGATTGACGGCAGCCGCTATCTCGTCGTGCCGGAGGGGGCCGCTGCGCCCGCCAATCTGGACGCAGACATCACCGTTTTGCAGCAGCCTATCCAAAATATCTATCTTGTGTCGTCGTCCGCGATGGATCCCATCATCAGCATTGGCGGGCTGGGGGCTGTGGCGCTGTCCGGCACGCAGGCCGAAAACTGGTACCTCGACGCAGCCCGCACCGCCATGGAGCAGGGCGAGATCGCCTACGCGGGGAAATACAGCGCGCCCGATTACGAGACGATCCTGTCCGCCGACTGCGGCCTTGCCATCGAGAACACAATGATCTACCACACGCCCGAGGTGAAGGAGCAGCTCGAAAAATTCGGCGTGCCGGTCCTCGTCGAGCGCTCTAGCTACGAGAGTGACCCGCTGGCCCGGATGGAATGGGTCAAGCTGTACGGCATCCTGCTGGGCAGAACCGAGGAGGCCGAGCGCATTTTTGACGACGCTGTGCAGCGCATTGCACCGCTGCTGGACGAGGAACCCACCGGCAAGACTGCGGCGTTCTTCTCCATCACCTCAAACAATCTCGCCACGGTGCGCAAGGGCGGCGATTACGTCGCCAAGATGATCGGGCTGGCGGGCGGCAGCTACGTCTTTGCCGACCTGACGGACAGCGGCAACAATCTGGCGACTGTCAATATCTCGCTCGAGGATTTCTACGCCGGGGCGCGTGACGCCGATGTGCTACTCTACAACAGCACGATAGAGGGCGAGCTGCGCACAATGGATGAGCTGCTCGCCAAATGTCCGATGCTGGCGGACTTCAAGGCCGTGCAAAGCGGCAGCGTCTGGTGTACGTCGCAGAGCCTTTTCCAGCAGAGCATGGAGCTGCCGGAGCTGATCCTGGATATGAACAGGGTGTTCACCGAGGATGACCCGGACGACAGTGAATTGACATTTTTGACGAAGCTGCACTGAAAATTTAACGCGGCGGCAAAAACGGGCGCACAAAACCGTGGCGCATCCGTAGGGGCGGATTCCCTATCCGCCCGCACCATTGCCGCCCGCCGCAAAGGAAACCACGCATGCACACCTCCAAACGCATGACAATTGCATACCTCGCCATGGCGGCGGCCCTGCTGGCGCTGTTTGCGCTCAACCTGTTCTGGGGCAGCGTTGCGCTCTCCCCGGCGGACATCGCGGCGGCCCTGCTGGGCCGCCGCACAAACGCGCTGGCGGCTGACATCCTGCTGCAGCTGCGCCTGCCGCGCGCCGTCATGGTCGTGCTGCTGGGGGCGGCGCTCTCGGTGGCCGGGTATCTGCTGCAAACGTTTTTTGCCAACCCGATTGCCGGGCCGTTCGTCATGGGCATTTCCAGCGGGGCCAAGCTGGCTGTGGCGCTGACGATGGTCGTCTTTTTGAACCGCGGTCTGCTCACCGGCTCACTGACGCTGATTCTGGCGGCGTTTGCCGGGGCCATGGCGGCCATGCTGTTTGTGCTGGCCGTGGCGCGCCGCGTGCAGCAGATGAGCATTTTGGTTATCTGCGGCGTCATGATCGGCTACATCTGCTCGGCCGTCACCGATATTGTCGTCGCCTTCGCGCAGGATTCCAACATCGTCAACCTGCACAACTGGTCGATGGGCAGCTTCTCCGGCATGACCTGGGGCAATGTCGCCACGGCGGCGGCCATCGTTCTGCCCTGCCTGGCCGCCGCGTTTTTGCTCTCCAAGCCGATGGCCGCCTACCAGCTGGGCGAAAGCTACGCCGCCAGCGTCGGCGTGCCGGTGCGGGCGTTTTCCGTGGTGCTTGTGCTGCTGTCAAGCCTGCTGGCGGCTTGCGTCACGGCGTTTGCCGGACCGATCTCCTTCGTCGGCATTGCGGTGCCGCATCTGGTAAAACATACGCTGGGCAGTGCAAAACCGCTGCGGGTGCTGCCGGGCTGCGCACTGGGCGGCGCGGCATTCTGCCTGCTGTGCGACCTGATCGCCCGCAGCCTGTTTGCACCCACCGAGCTGTCCATCAGCTCGGTCACAGCGGTGTTCGGTGCGCCGGTGGTCATCTGGCTGCTTGTGCGCCGCCACAGCGGGGAGGGCACGGTATGAGCTGTTGTGAAACGCAAAATCTCGCCGTCGGCTACGGTGCGCCGCTGCTGCGGGACATTGCCCTGCACGCCGAGCGCGGCAAAATTCTGGCGCTCATCGGTCCGAACGGTGCGGGCAAATCCACCCTTTTAAAAACGCTGGCCGGGCAGCTGGCGGCGCAGGGCGGCGCGGTGCTGCTGGACGGGCAAGACCTGACGGCCTACACCCCCAACGCCCGGGCGCGCAAGCTGGCGCTGATGCTGCCCCACACGGCCCGCACCGAGCTGACGTCCTGCTTTGAGGTCGCCGCCGCCGGGCGCTACCCCTACACCGGGCGTCTGGGCATTTTGTCCGATGCCGACAGGCAGCAGGTGCATGACGCCCTGTGCCTTGTCCGGGCGGAGGAACTGGAGGACCGCGATTTTGCCAGGATCAGCGACGGCCAGCGCCAGCGCGTGCTGCTGGCCCGCGCGGTCTGCCAGCAGCCGGAAATTTTGCTTCTGGACGAGCCAACGTCGTTTTTGGACGTGAAGGGCAAGGCAGAGCTCATGGACATCCTGCAAGTGCTGGCACATGAGAAGAATGTGGCCATCATCGTGACGCTGCATGAGCTGGAGCTGGCCCAAAGGCTGGCCGATGCCGTTGTCTGCGTTGCGCCGTCAGGCGTGTCCGCTGTGCTGGCACCGCAGGACGCCTTTGCACAGAACAATATCTGTGCGCTGTTTGGACTGACCACCGACCAATACGCGGTGCTGTTTGCCGGGAGCGGCGCAAAGCCGAAGCCCCAATTTGAACACTACATCCGCAGCGGGCAGCGTTTACTGCGCTGCGGCTACACCACCGGCACCTGCGCGGCGCTGGGAGCGGCAGGCGCGGCACGGCTGCTGCTGACCGGCCACGCGCCGGAAAGCGTTGGTCTGCGCACGCCCAAGGGCATCGTCGTGGAGGTCGCACCGCAGTTCTGCCGCCTGACGGCAGACGGGGCTGCGTGCGCCATCGTCAAGGACGGCGGCGACGACATCGACGCCACGACGGGTCTGCCGGTCATTGCCGCGGTCACACTGCTGCCCGGCGCGCCGCGCACCGTTACGATTGACGGCGGGGCGGGGGTGGGCCGTGTGACAAAGCCCGGCCTCGACCAGCCCGTCGGCGCGGCGGCCATCAACCGTGTGCCGCGGCAGATGATAACCGAGGCGCTTTTGCGGGAGGCGGACGCCGTCGGCTACGGCGGCGGGTTCGCGGTGGTCATCTCCATCGAAGGCGGCGAGGCTGCGGCCAAGCGCACCTTCAACCCGCATCTGGGGGTCGAGGGCGGCCTGTCGGTGCTGGGCACCAGCGGCATTGTGGAGCCGATGAGCCAGCAGGCGCTTCTGGATACGCTGCAAATCGAAATCCACCAGGCAGCGTTGAAAAGCCGCCGCCTGATTGTAGCCCCCGGCAACTACGGGCTGGACTACCTGGCCGCCAACTACCCCGCGCTGCACGAGATCCCTGTCGTCAAAATCTCAAATTTCATCGGCGAGGCGCTGGATATGGCAGCGGCGGAGCACTTCGCGGAGGTGCTGCTCGTCGGGCATGTGGGCAAGCTCGTCAAGCTGGCGGGCGGCATCATGAACACCCACTCCCGCTGTGCCGACTGCCGCACTGAGCTGTTCTGCGCCCATGCGGCGCTCTGCGGCGCGGACGCGGCGACCTGCCGCGCCCTGATGGACGCCGCCACGACAGACGCCTGTCTGGACATTCTGGACGCCGCGCAGCTGCGGGAGCCAGTCATGGCCAGCCTGCTCACCGCGATCCAGCTGCATCTGGACCGCCGCGCGGCGGGGGCGTTCAAGGTCGGCGCGGTGCTGTTCTCAAACCGGAACGGCCCGCTGGGACAGACAAAAACTGCCGATACACTGTTAAAATTGTGGAGGGAGGCCTGACATGGTACATTTTGTGGGGGCCGGCCCCGGCGCACCGGACCTGATTACCCGGCGCGGCGCGGCCCTGCTGCAAACGGCGGACTGCATCATCTACGCGGGCAGCCTGGTCAACCCGGCGCTGCTGGGGCTGGCGGGGCCGGACTGCGCCATCTATAACAGCGCCGAGATGACGCTGGAGCAGGTGCTTGCCGTTATGAAAGAAAACGAAGCAGCGCACAAAACCACCGTGCGCCTGCACACGGGCGACCCCTGCCTGTACGGCGCGATCCGGGAACAGATGGACGCGCTGGACGCCATGGGCATCGCCTACGACGATACGCCCGGCGTGTCGAGCTTCTGCGGTGCGGCGGCGGCGCTGAACGCCGAGTACACGCTGCCCGGCGTCAGCCAGACCGTCATCATCACCCGCATGGAGGGCCGTACCCCTGTGCCCGAAGGTGAGCGGCTGGCCGCGCTGGCCGCCCACGGGGCGACGATGGTCATTTTCCTCTCCATCGGCCTGATCGACAGGGTGCAGGATGCGCTTCTGCAGGGCGCGTACACCGCCGCGACCCCTGCCGCCGTTGTCTACAAGGCGACGTGGCCGGAACAGAAAATTGTACATTGCACCGTCGGAACGCTGGCCGAGAGCACCCGCGCGGCGGGCATCACCAAGACGGCGCTCATCGTCGTCGGGGACTTTTTGGCCGCACAGTATGACCGCAGCAAGCTGTATGACCCGGCGTTCACAACGGAGTTCCGCAGGGGGACGGACCGATGACCTGCGCGTACATTGCGTTCACGGCGCGGGGACTGGCGCTGGCGCAGCAGCTGGCGGCAGCCTGCCCCGGCAGCGTGACCCGCGGCGGTGCGGACGGCGTCCGCCTGACCGATTGGACCGCTGCGCAGTTTGCACAAAGCGACGCACTGATTTTTGTAGGAGCTGCCGGGATCGCGGTGCGGGCCATCGCGCCACACTGCCGCAGCAAGGCTGCAGACCCCGCCGTCGTTGTGCTGGATGAGGGTGGGCGGTTCGCCATTCCGCTGCTGTCGGGGCATCTGGGCGGCGCAAACGAGCTGGCGCAGCGGCTGGCGGCGGTCTGCCATGCCGTGCCGGTCATCACGACGGCCACCGACGGACGCGGCGTTTTTGCCGTGGACGAGTGGGCCAAGCGCCAGAACTGCGCCGTGGCCGAGCCGGAGCGCATCCGCTGCGTGAGCGGGGCACTGCTGGCCGGGCAGAGCGTTTGCTATGCCGCCGACTGGGCTGTTTCCGGCACGCCGCCCGCGGGTGTGGAGCCTGCCGCCGCCGCTGACCGCGCAGATTTTGCGCTGACGCTGACCCCGACGGGTGAGGCGCTGCACCTGATCCCCCGCATTGCGGTGTTAGGTGTCGGCTGCAAGCGCGGCACGACGGCGGAAAAGTTGGAAACAGCCTTTGCCGCCTTCTGCGCGGAGCACCATTTTGCCCCGCAGGGCATTGTCCGCGCCGCCAGCATTGACTTGAAAAAGGATGAGCCGGGTCTGGCGGCGTTCTGCCGGGCGCACGGCTGGAAGATGGACTTTTATACCGCCGCTGCCCTGCGCACGGCTAAAGGCCGCTTTACGTCCTCCGGCTTTGTGCAGAGCATCACGGGCGTGGACAATGTCTGTGAACGCGCGGCGGTGCTGGCTGCAGACGGAGTGCTGTTCATCCCGAAGTGGGCGCGGGACGGCGTGACCCTTGCCGTGGCGCTGGCCCCCTTTGCCCCGGATTGGAGATGGAAAAATGATGAACCGTAGTCTTGTGTATGTGGTGGGCCTCGGCCCGGGCGGTGCGCAGTATTTGACCGCCCAAGCGCAGACTGCCCTGCAGGCCGCCGACGTGCTGTGCGGCTACACGGTCTACATCGACCTTGTGCGCCCGCTTTACCCGGATAAAGAGGTCTACGCTACCGGCATGACGCGGGAGCTTGACCGCTGCCGTTGGGCGCTGGAAACGGCAAAGGGCGGCAAGACGGTGGCGCTCGTCTGCTCCGGCGACGCCGGGGTCTACGGCATGGCCAGCCCGCTGTTGGAGCTGGCGGAGCACTGCCCGGAGGTAGAGGTCGAGATCGTGCCCGGCCTGACCGCCGCTTTGAGCGGGGCCGCGGTGCTGGGTGCGCCGTTGGCACACGATTTTTGCGTGATTTCGCTGTCGGACCGGCTGACGCCGTGGGCCGTCATTGAAAAGCGGCTGGCCTGTGCCGCGGCGGGGGATTTCTGTCTGGCGCTCTACAACCCGTCGTCCAAAGGCCGCGCCGACTACCTGCAAAAGGCCGTTCGCATTCTGCGGGACAACGGCAAGGGCCCGGACACGGTCTGCGGGCTGGTGCGCTGCATTGGCCGCGACGGCCAGACCGCACGCCTGCTGACGCTGGCCGAGCTGGAGGACACCGCCGTGGATATGTTCACAACGGTCTTTGTCGGCAACGCTGCAACGCAGATTTTACATGGCA
>ERZ1034876.1376-NODE-1376-length-9957-cov-7.414664_pt1 | contig 9957 bp, 8 predicted proteins | sample MGYA00520698_ERZ1034876 | MGnify/ENA primary metagenome ERZ1034876 (study PRJEB33766, sample SAMN09781723) | gut metagenome | biome: gut microbiome | host: Homo sapiens | place: Madagascar | study: EMG produced TPA metagenomics assembly of the PRJNA485056 data set...
GGGCTATATTCCCCAGCTGCACGCCCCTGCGTTTTCCTATTCGGTGCGCGATGTGGTGCTCATGGGTAGAACGCCGCACCTGTCGGGCCTTTCGTCGCCCGGTGCCGCCGATGTGTCTGCGGCCGATGCGGCCATCGAGCGCATGGGCATTTCCCGGCTTGCGAACCGCGACTACGCGAGCCTTTCGGGCGGCGAGCGCCAAATGGTGCTCATCGCCCGGGCGTTGGCGCAGGCCCCGCGCGTGCTTGTGATGGACGAGCCGTGCGCAAGCTTGGATTTCGGCAACCAGGCGCGCCTGCTCGAGCAGGTGCTCGAGGTGGCGGCGGGCGGCATGGCGGTCGTCATGACCACGCACGACCCGAACCACGCGTTTCTGCTCGATGGCGACGTGCTGTGCCTGGGCCGTGGGGGAGTTGCGTCGCGGGGCCGTGCGCGCGAGGTGCTTACGGAAGACTTGATGGAAGAGCTCTACGGCGTGCCCGTGGCGGTCGATCGCGTGCAGTCGCGCGGCATAAGCTCGATGGCGTGCATGCCCATGGTGGGTTTTGGCAAGAAGGGGGTTCGCGATGGTTCGCGATAACGAGAAAATCGAGGCGGTATCTGCGGAAAGAGCGGACCAGATGCCAGGTGCTTGTTCCGAAATGGGCAATGACTGCGAACACGGCGTCGTAAACTTGGCGGGCCGTGAGACTGCTATCTGCGGCGGCGCTTCCGCCAGCTGTCTCACGCGGCGCGACTTCCTGCGCACAGCCGCCGTGCTTTCCGCAGGTGCGGCGATGTTCGGCTTCGCCTCAGCGCTTTCCGGATGCAGCGTGCTTCGCGGTAATTTGCGCACCATTTGCGACATGGGCGGGCGCGAGGTCGCGGTGCCCGAGGAAATCTCGCGCGTGTTCTGCAGCAATCCCATTGGCACGGTCGACTTGTACCTGCTCGACCCCGACGTGCTGGTGGGGTGGAACTTCAAGCCCACGGGTGACAACCGCAAATACATTCCCGAGGTGTATTTGAACATGCCGTCGCTCGGCGTGTGGATGGGCTCGGGTGCCACGCCCAACGATGAGGAAATCGTGCGGCAAAGCCCCGATGCCATCCTGTGCTATTGGACGGCCGACGATGTGGGCCGCGACATGGCCGACGCCGTGCGCGACGAAACCGGCTGCCCGGTGCTGCTCATCGATTACGACATTCGCAACTGTGCCGAGATGTATCGCTACGTGGGCCCGCTTTTGGGCCGCGACGAGCGCGCCGAGGAGCTGGCCGCGTATTGCGAGGAAAAGCTCGCGCGCATTCGCAAAGTGGCGGCCGCCGTGCCCGAGAGCGAGCGCCGCAGCGTGTACATCGCCCAGGGCTTGGGCGGGCTTTCCACCGACCCGGTGGGCAGCATGCATGTGACCGACGCGCTCGACCTTCTGGGCATTGAGAACGTGGCCTATTTGCCTGGCACCGAAGGCAAGGGCATGGGCATGCCGAGCGTGAACCTGGAGCAGATTATTCAGTGGAACCCCTATGCGGTGCTGGTCAGTGAGTACTCCATGAGCGATTCGGAAAGCTCGAACCTCTATGGCGAGATTCGCGACGATTCCGACTGGGCCAACGTTGTCGCGGTACGCGAGGGACGCGTGTGGCGTCTGCCCCAAAGCCCGTTCGCGTGGTTCGGCCGTCCGCCTTCGGTCGTGCGCCTTCTTGGCTGCATGCTGGTGATGAAGCTCGTGTATCCTGAATACTGCGCCGATGTGGACATGGTTGAGGAAACTCGTTCGTTCTACAAGCTGTTCTATCGCTTGGAGCTTGACGACGACGAGCTTATCGACATTTTGGATACTGCCGGCGTTGATGTGTCTGAGCTGCGCTGATTACTTCGATTGCGCGGGCTGGCCTTTCGGCGCAAGCGTGCGTGTGTCGCTCTGATCTTTGCCCAGCTGCCGAAGAACTAAAACTAATTATTTAATATTGAGTATAATACTTTGATGTATGAATAGGATATTGGAACATAGTAATTGGCCCTCGCAGCCTGATTCTTTGCGTGTCGATGACGGCGATGGAGCCGCCATTCGTCGTGTGCGCATATGCTATGCGGCGGGTGTGGGGTCGCTTATCGCATGGATATTCCTGTTTTGGGGATGCTTGGTGCTCGGCAATGTGGCGCTGTACAACCACGCGCTGTTCGCCACCGTTGGCCACATTGCTGCGCTCGCGTTTGTGGCGGTATGCTTGGCGTGCGGCGTTCGTGCGGGCGATGGCGTGGGGCGTCAAGCGACATTAGTTTCATGCGGGGCGGCGGCGTTGAGCATGGCCGCGTACGCCGTTTTCGGGGGCGATATGCTCGCTTGCGCGGCGTCGTTGCTCGCTGGCGCAGCTTCGGCTGTGGCAGGTGTGCTGTGGATCGTGCGGGGCGCGGGCGCAAGCGTGCGCTTCTCGTTTCTGTGCGTTGTGGACAGTACGCTGGTATCTGCTGCCGTGGGTATGGTGTGCTTGGCGGTGGGCCCGTGGCTTGGCATGACGCTGTGCACGGTTTTGCCCATGGTTTGCGGTGCGCTTGCGTTTGCGCCGGCGCCTGATGCTCCAAGCCAGGGGCGAATCGCGGGTTCCGATGTGCCGCGAAAGCGTTTTCCTTGGCCGTTTCTCTCGGCGCTGTGTGCGTGCTGCATAACAAGCGCCCTGTTTGTCGGGCTCGCGACGAACCCTTACGTGTTCCAATCTGAAACGGTGGAGCGCTGGTGGCTGCTGTTCGCGTGCTTGGCGCTTGGCCTACTTTTGCTGTGGTCAGCGCTGTCGCGCAACTCGGATGCGCGCGTGTTTTTCTTGGTCGCCCTCGTGTTTTTGCTCGTGGGGCTGTTCTTGTTTTCTGCGGGAATATTGGGCTCGATCGTATTGCCGCTTGGCATGGTTATGGCTGCCGAGACGTGCTGCGTGGCATTGTGCTGGTCGACCGCGTGTCTGCTTGCGCGCCGTGTGAGCGATCGCGCCGCTGTAATTGCGGTCGTGGGGCTGCTCTTCGGCGACGGTGTGCTCGCCCGTGGGGTGGGCATGCTCGTGAACAATTACTTCACGCTCAGCTTCACTGCGGTTGTCACGGTTGCCTCGGCGCTCACAGCGGGTTTCGCGCTGTTCTACGCTATTGCTGCCCCGCTGCAGCCACATGCGGGCGATACGGTGCCGGTCGGTTTGGACGAGTCCGACGATCGCGGCGGCAATTTCCTCGACTCGTTCGACTTCACGCCTCAAGAGCAGCGCGTTGCGGCGTGTATTCTTGAGGGAATGAAATACCGAGAAATCGCCGAAAGCCTCGATTTGTCGGAGCGCACGGTGAAATTCCACGCCAAGCATGCCTTCGAGAAGGTGGGCGTCACCAAGCGCACCGACTTCGAAGATCGTGCGCGCAGCTGGAAGTAGCGCATGGGCTGAGAGGCGTAAGGCGCCGAAATGGGGAAGGCAGCCTTGATATCCTTCAGTCGCGTGCCTTGTTCGTACGCTTTGGTCGCGCTGCGATCCCGCTTTCCCGCTCGTCGCAATTACGAACTTTGCGGGATGTGGCGTTTGATTGCCTCCCGGTAGGCTTTCCCGTAGCGCGTTGGCGTGGTGTTTTTGCGGGTGATAATCCCGATGGTCATGGTCTCGTCCACGTCCAGCGGAACCGAGATGATGTTCTCGCCATTGAGCTCGTGCGATATGACCCCGCTGCACACGGTGTACCCATTCAGTCCCACGGCCAGGTTGAACAGCGTCGCGCGGTCGCGCACGCGGATGTTCTTGCGGCGGTCGAGCGTGCTGAGCAGCTCCTCGCTGAAGTAGAACGAGTTGAAATCTCCCTGCTCGTAGGAAAGGTAGGGGAAGTCGTCGAGGTCGTCGAGCGTTACGAGCTCGCGCTCCGCAAGCGGATGAGCGCTCGAGATGAACACGTGCGGTTCGGCGGTGAACAGGGGCTCGAATAGAAGGTCTTGGCTTCGCAGCATTTTCTCGATGACCTCGTGGTTTCGCTTGGAGAGGTAGATGATCCCCAGCTCGCTTTTCATGCGCGAGACGTCCTCGATGATCTCGTGCGTCTGTTCCTCGCGCAGGGTGAAATCGTAGCGGAAGGCGTTGAACTCGCGTATGACGTCGACAAACGCGTTGACGGCGAAGGAATAATGCTGGCAGGAGACGGCAAAGTGGGGGACTTGCTGCGTCTCGCCCTTGTACTTCTCCTCCAGAAGGTCAGCCTGTTCGAGTACCTGCCGGGCGTATCCCAGAAACGTCTCACCCTCCGATGTCACCACGACGCCTTTGTTCGTGCGCTCGAAGATGACGACGCCCATCTCTCGCTCCAGGTCGTGGATTGCGGCGGTGATGGACGGCTGGGACACGAACAGGCGCCTCGACGCCTCGGTGATGTTGCCCACCTCGGCGACTTTCGCGACGTATTTCAGTTGCTGCAGTTTCATGAGCGCTCCTCGCCTGTGGCCATCGGGGTTCAAGGATAGGGGAAAATAACATCCTTGCAGGCGTTTCGCGCAAAGAACGCAAAAGGGGAGAGCTTGTTGCCCTCCCCCTCAGGGTCGCGTGCGGCGTGTGGCGGCGCGCGGAAGTCGTGCGGCGGTGTGCGATGCATGCGACCTGCGCGCCGCGGCGTGCGCGCAGCCTATGCTAGTCGCCCCACACTTCCTCGGCGATCTCGCGCACGAGCGCCACCTTCGCCCACTGCTGCTCCTCGGTGAGCTTGTTGCCGATCTCGCAGCTCGCGAAGCCGCACTGCGGGGAAAGGCAAAGATTCTCGAGCGGCACGTACTGCGCCGCCTCGTGGATGCGCGCGATGACGGCCTGCTTGTCCTCGAGCTCGGCGCGCTTCGTGGTGACAAGCCCGAGCACGACCTTCTTGCCCGAAGGTACGCTCGCAAGCGGCACAAAGCTGCCTGAGCGCTCGTCGTCGAACTCGAGGAAGAAAGCGTTCACGTGCTCGTTTGCAAGCAGCGCATCAGCGACGTCGTCATAGCCGCCCTCGCAGGCCCACGTGCTGTGGAAATTGCCGCGGCAGACATGCGTGTTGATGCACAGGTCTGCGGGCGCGGCGTCGAACACGCGGTTGTTCACGCGCAGCAGCGTTTCCTTGATGCGCGCGAGCCCCGCTTGGTCGGTCCCGAAGAAAAGCTCCGCCTTCGGATCGACAAGGCATCCCCACGAGCAGTCGTCGAACTGCAGGTTGCGGCAGCCCGCGGCGTGAACCTGCTCGATGAACGCCAGGTAGGCGGCGACGATATCGTCTTCGAGAAGCGCGTCGCTTTCGTACGCGGCGTCGGTCGCCTTGCGGTTCATGGGCATGACGAACTGCTCGATGAACTGCGCAGGCGCGGGGATCGTCAGCTTCGCTGTGGTGCTCTCGTCCTCGAAGGACTGGACGAAGCGGAAGTGCTCGACGAAGGGATGCTCGCCTGTGAGCGAAATCTTCCCTGTCAGATAGGTGTCGTCGATCTTGGCGGCCTCGTCGTGGAACGGCAGGCCGTCTTCGGTTGTGGAGTGGCCGATGCCCTCGAATGCCCACATGAAGTCAAGATGCCAGGTCGCACGGCGGAACTCGCCGTCGGTGATGAAGCGCAGGCCGGCCTTCTTCTCCTTCGCAATGAGGTCGGTGATGCACTCGTCCTCGATTGCCTTCAAAGCTGCGGCGTCGATCGCGCCCGTGTTGAAATCCTCGCGCGCTTTCTTCAGCTTTGCGGGGCGAAGGAAGCTTCCGACGACGTCGTATCGATTCGGTCCATAGTTCACTGTCATTGTCTGCCTTTCGGTTGGATGTATGCTCGCATGCGCCTAGGCGCTGCTCGGTTTCGTGCGCTCGCGGCTGCGGCGCCTTGTTTCGTTGTGAAGTATAGTCATGCACTTGGAAATCAGGAAATACATGAATCTATGCATTTGCCATAGAGAAAACCTATCGACAAATGCGGACATCGAAGAAGTGTGTCTCCTCTTCCGCATCCTGCAACCCGCGTCGCGTGTCTAGCTCTCGTAGACGACGGCTCCCGTGTTCGTCGCCTCGCAGCCCTCGATTGCGTCAATCGCGTCGCGGAAGGAATCGCTTTCCGCAATCTTGCGGATTTCCCGCACAAGCGGTGAGCTGCGCCGGTTCTTCTCGACGGCGATGTCGAGCCATTCGGTTTGCAGGGGAACGAAGGCGAGGTCGGGCAGCTCCTTCGCCAAACGCTCGACGCCGATCGCCACGTCGGCGCATCCCTTCGAGTGTAGCGTCGCCGGCAGTTGACCTTCGTTCCCCATCGCCCCTCTAATCTGAGTCGCTCGCATGGCCGGCTCCCACCTGTTTTCGGAGTGGCGGGGTATAGCGCGATGCTCTGTCCTATTCGATGCGCAATCTTTTGCGATAGGCACGCGGCGTTGTGCCGTAGGCGCGCTTGAACGCGTCGGTGAACGCTCCTTGGTTGCGATAGCCTGCGCTTTTGGCGATTCCGCCGATTTCGCGGCTTCCATCAAGGAGAAGGCGCCGACCGTGCTCCAGGCGCCGTGCGCGGATGTATCTTTGCGGGGTGTCCCCCTGAACATTGCGGAACGCCGATATCATCTTCCCCTCGCTTACATGGGCGATATTGCACAGCGTTTTCGTGCTGAGATCGGATGATAGGTTGCCATCGATGTAAGAGCAGATGCATTCGACGCAATCCTTGTCGCTTATGTGCGCGGCGTCGGCTGTCGTGTCCCTCTCGGGAATGCCGCTCGCCAGCAGCGCGAAGCATTCAATCACCTTGGCGTGATAATACGCATCAGCTACTGATGCGGCGGGGTAGGTGATGTCAAGCCCTCGAAGCGCCGAGGGCAAGCCGGGCACGCCATCAGACGTGGTGAGCCGCCCGATGGTGCGACGCAGTTTCTCCTTGTCGCAGCGCAAGGCGTCCGCATAGCGGTGCATCGCTTCGGGGGCAATGGTGATCGACGCCGATGAAAGCCGCTTGCCAGGCTCGAACGAGCTTGTGTAGGTGCCGCCATCCCAGTCATGCCTTATGAGCTTGCAGTTCGATCCGGCGCACTCGGGCGAGCAATACTCGGGCATTGCATGCTCATAGAGGCCGAACCCCAGATAGGGAACAGTCTCTATGGCTGCCTCCACGGCGCGTTCGTACGTGATGTCCATCGACACGACGATAGTGTCGCCGTCCATGAGGTAGAACCAATAGGAGCCCTTGCCGTATCGGGGGTCGACAAACCATGTCTCGCCGATGCTTCGCACCAGGTTTGCCTGCCCGAAGCCGCGTGCGATCGCTTCTTTCGCGCGTACGGTGTGCAGCCGCGTAAGCTGTGTGACGAACATGTCGTAAAGCGGGTTTCCCTGTTCTGAGGCATAGCTTCCGTTTGATTTTTCGGTAGAACTTGATTTCTTTTCGGCGTCGTTTTCCATCTTCCCGTTCCGTCTTTCGCATCGCTTCACTGAGCTTTATTGTATCGCGAATAAGTCACCTATGGCTAACTGATAGGAAGAAGGACGAAAACTGCATGGCTCTTTCGATGGATACGTCTTTGCCCTTGAGCGCGGTAGTGCAGGCGCGGTCTTCGCTGTCCGCCGACGCCGCGCCGCGCCATCTCGACCCGCGCGTGTCGCTTGCGGTGCTGGTGATGATTAACGTACAGATGGCGCTTTCGCAAAGCCTGTTCGCCGAGATGGGCGTTTTGGCGTTTACCGTTGCCGTGATGGCGTATTGTCGCCGCTTCTCCGCGATTGTGCGCTGGCTTGCCTTCTATGCGCTGTTCGCCGTGACGGCGCAACTGCTCGTGGCGAGCGGAAGCACCTTGCTTTCGCCCTTTGCGGCGTCGCTTCTCATGTACCGCCATGTTCTGCCCGCCTTCATGTTCGCTTTCAACATGATCGCAACCACGCGTCTCGGCGAGCTCGCTTGTGCTCTGCAGGCGATTCGCGTTCCCGCGAATGTTTCGGTGGCGGTGTGCGTAGCGTTTCGTTTCCTCCCCACCATGGGCCGCGAATTCTCCGCCGTCGCCGACGCGATGAAGACGCGCGGCATCGCTCTCACGCCGAAATCGGTCGTGTGCCATCCCGCCAAAACCGCCGAGCATTTCCTTGTGCCCGTGATTGCGCGTTTAGGCCAGGTTGCCGACGAGCTGGGGAATGCGGTCGTCGTCCGCGGTGTAGGGGCGAGCGCGCGCCGCACCTCGTATTACCGCCTGAGGATATGCGCAGTCGACGTCGCATGCCTTATCGCTGCGATGGCGCTTCTGGCGTTTGCCGTTTGCCTTAGAGCGGGGGTGCTCTGCTGATGGAAATTGTCGACATGGTGAAGGGCTCGCCCAATGCCATCGAATTCGACGGCTGCACGTTTTGCTACAAGGGTGCTTCCCGCCCGTCGCTTCGTGACATTTCGCTGAAGATCCCTCGCGGTCAATGCGTTGTTGTGACCGGACAGTCCGGATGCGGCAAGACAACGCTCACGCGCCTTGTCAACGCGCTTATCCCGCTTATGTACGAAGGGGATCTTCAAGGTGAGGTGCGCGTTGCGGGAAAGCCCGTTTCCGCATGGACGATGGGCGAGCTTTCCGCGCATGTCGGGTCGGTGTTCCAGGACCCGCGTAGCCAGTTCGTCAATCTCGATGTGACCTCGGAAATTGCCTTCGGATGCGAGAACTTCGGCATCGCTCGCGAGGAGACGGCCGAACGTGTGGTGCAAGCAGCGTCAACGTTTGGTATCGAGCGCCTGCTCGGCCGCAGCACCGAGGCGCTTTCCGGCGGGCAGAAGCAGTCGGTTATCCTGGCATCGGTCTATGCGGTGCATCCCGACATCTTCGTGCTCGATGAGCCGACCGCGTCGCTCGATGTGCCCGCGATGCGCAATCTCGCGCAAGCGGTTGCGCTTCTGAAGAGCCAAGGGAAGACCGTGCTTATTTCCGAGCATCGCCTGTGGTGGCTTAACGGCATCGCAGACCGCTACGTGGTTTTAGGTGATGGTGCAGTCGTGGGCGACTGGACGTCGGGGGAATTTATTGCTCTGTCGTTCGAATCGAGAAGCGATATGGGGCTGCGCGCCGCCTCACTTGCGGAAATCGACTCGGTTGTGGCGGTGCGGCCCTCGGGCGATGCGGCCGATTCGGCTGTTTCCAGCTTGTCTTCTTGCGGGAGGCCCGTTGTGCGTATGGACGACATGGTTGTTGGTTACCGCGGTGCGCCCGCAATCTTGAACGGGCTCGATTTCAGCCTCGTCCCGGGTCGTGTTGTCGGCATCGTTGGGCGCAACGGGGCTGGGAAAACGACGCTCGCTCGTTGCATGGCTGGCCTTCTCAAGGAAAAAGCGGGGTCGATTGAGGTCGACGACGTGCCGCTTCGCGCAGGGAAACGAGCGGGGCGTGTGTACCTGGCTATGCAAGAACCGGGATACCAGCTGTTCAGCAGTACGGTCGACGACGAACTTGAGAGCGCATGCTGTCCGGATTGCGTGGAAGGCGGTCTAGGCAATAAGGACCAGATTGCGCAAATGAAGGCGTCGCTTGCCCTCGAAGGTCTCGCCGACAGGCACCCGCTCACCCTTTCGGGCGGGGAGCGCCAGCGGCTCTCCATCGCCGCGGGCTTGCTTTCACGCGCCCGCGCGATGATTCTCGATGAGCCCACGAGTGGTTTGGATTATCGCAACATGCGTCGAATAGACGCTCAAATCGCGCGCATGCGCGATGCGGGCATCGGCGTCTGCGTTGTCTCGCACGACTACGAGTTCCTTTGCTCGGCATGCGACGAGATAGCCCTGGTCGAAGATGGGCGCATCGCCGAGCGCTTCCCCTTAAACGAGGCAACACTTCCGAAGTTGAAACTCAATTTCGGGTTTGCGGAAATGCAGTAACAAGAGAAAGGCTTCACAATGGAAAGCAAAGCATCGATCGGTTCTGTCGCGAAAGAGCGTGCAGGCTTGAACCCGAAGGATTTCGTTTTTATCGCCGTGTTCGGCATCCTTTTGTTCCTGGTGTTCATGGTGTTCTCGATTA
>ERZ1034876.1377-NODE-1377-length-9956-cov-4.361782_pt1 | contig 9956 bp, 4 predicted proteins | sample MGYA00520698_ERZ1034876 | MGnify/ENA primary metagenome ERZ1034876 (study PRJEB33766, sample SAMN09781723) | gut metagenome | biome: gut microbiome | host: Homo sapiens | place: Madagascar | study: EMG produced TPA metagenomics assembly of the PRJNA485056 data set...
GTTATATTCTCGACACCAAAGTAATTTAAAATTTTGTAATTTATTCCATAAGTGATATTCTTTACCGTCCTGATATTTATAGACATCAAAAGATAGTTCACCATATGAATTAAAACTATCACCATATCTAATATTGGATGCAGGAACAGTACCATATTTTTCTCCACTTCTGTTTGCTAATACAAATGTCGGTGGAATAATATTATGCGTGTTGTCAAATCTAATTCTTACCGCCATATGTATTCACTCCCTTTACGACCAAAAAGAAAAAATTAAATAGAATCTTTTATGATGGGCGAATACTTAAACTCTATCTTACATGGTAATGTGCAAGTTAATTTATTACTTCGACTCGTAATAGTATTTCCAATCCTAAAAAATTCAAAGTTAAAATCATCATATATATGATGACTGTCAAGAGATGATTTAATAACTTGTGTATCTCCATCAATTGTAATTATTTCACCGACTTGACAATTGTTAATAACCATTGTGCAATCCTCCATCTCATTATGAAGTGAAAGATTACCATTTGAATTTATCTCAATAACCATAGATGGATATGTAGATCCTATTTCATCTGAAATGTCTGACAAGATATATGATTTTGTGGGATCACTGACATTCCAAGTAATAGATTGTTCTTGTCCATATCCGAAAGGTTTATTTGTTTCCATTGTAAGTTCCATACCATATAGAACTTCTGCAATTTTTATTTTCCCAATATTGAAACTTGCTTCATAATAACAAGTCTCTCCGTCATAATCATCACCACCAAGAAGTTGAAACTTCAAAAATTCCCGGCGATTTAACCAACGCATCAAATCCCTATATTCATCATTAGTAATTTGCATATTATCTTTTCCGTAAATAGTAGGATCTTTACCAATGCAAAAAGTGGCTTCGATACATTCATCGTACTGTGTGCTTGTCAACCCATACTTTTTACCAGAGTGCCTTGCGACTTTATTAAAAGTAACAGAAGATCCAGCACTTACAGTTTCCATTCCAGATGAACCGTCAAAATTACAGATTATAAATCCATAATCACTGAGATACTGACCGTCATATTCAAAATCTAAAGCATACATAGCACATCAGCACCTTCCTTTTATTTTTGTTTTTTCATATCTCTCAGAAGAGATTTCATTTTTTTCTGGTAATCAGATTTCATTTTATTGATTTCTTTAACGGAATCAGCGTATTTTTCTTTTAACTGTTTTGTTTCTTCTATACAAGAACGATATGTTTCTTCTAATCCTTGAATATCAGTGATTGTTTTTTCAAGCGATGCGATTTTTTGTTTTAAAGAATTATTCTCATCGGTCAGTTCTTTATTGATACGTGTTAGTGTATCATTAGATTTTGTAAGCCTATTCAACTTTCTTTTTTGTAAAATATTTTCCATTGTAATTTCCTCCCCATAGAAAAATAGGAGAGTGCAAAAGCACTCCCCCACAATTACGCCCATCTATATTTACCTTTAGCAAATTTACTTCCACCATTGATACGTCCAATGGTCATATCTTGTATCATTCGTTCAAATTTATTGTCCTTTTGCAATTGAGTTACAAAATCATTATAATCTTGTACATATTCAATAGGAATATCAATATTTATATCACCGAATGTATTTCCACCAATATTTCCTATGCCAGAGATCAATCTATTGGTAAGCAAGTTTCTATTGATAAAGTCGGACGGATCGCTTGCCATATCCCATATGTTCCGTGTGGCATCGGCGGTAAGTACACTGTCACCTTTTGCAATATGAGTTACAATAGCATTTTCAGATGGCTTGACAATAGATTCATTACCAAGCTCATTTACCCATGCATTTTCAGCTTTCGGAGCATTTTTCAGACCGACAGCATATTTATTATAATGATATGGTGAAAGGTCACGGATTCCTTGATATCTACCAACCCACGCACCAGAACGTACATAACCTTCTCTACCCATCTGATTTACGATACTTTGAACCCTATTGGCATCAAAGCCTTTAGCTTGTAAACGGCTAACTCTGGTATTTCCAGTTCCCCAACCATAGTTACCGTTCCAAATAGCGAGAGCAACGCCATAGTAATCCTTATCGGTTCGTGCCGGTTTTGACGGTGTAGAAGGAGTTGACGGTTTTGAAGGTTGACTTGCTGGTTTACTTGCTTCCGTCTGTTTCTTTGTGGCTTCCGCTTTGGCTTTCGCCTCTGCGTCTGCCTTTGCAATTAAAGCATCGGTATATGCTTTGATACCAAGAATCGCATTCAGTGTAGAAGTATTCTGTGATAAGAATTGTTCGCCATATTTAGAGATAACAGTAAAAGCACCACCCTCATTTGTCCAGATAGAATTCATGGATTCTGTGAGAGTATATCCAACATTCGCACATTCTTGCTGAATTGTATCACCAATAGAAGATGAGTTTGCATTGATTGTATCAATCATATCAGAAATAAGTGCATCTACATCGTCCAGTCGTGCATTAAGGATTGTTTTATACTCAGTGTATAATTCATCCAATAATTTTTTCTGGTCAGAAATATATTGCTCATATTCTGTTTCTTGCAATTCTTCCATAGCTTTTGATAAATCAACCTGGATTTTCTGAATTGTAGCTTTAGTTTCCTCTGAATTATCTCCGGCATAAGCTGATAACTGTTTCTGTAAAGAAGCAATTTCATCAGACTGTTCTTTCACCTTTTTCTGATAATCATAGAGGTCTTTCGCACTATCCAATGAATCTGTATAGGCATCCATCAAATCTTTGAGAGAATCAAGCTGTGCTTCAATTCCGTCTTTTACCAAATCAATCATAGCCTGTTTTTCATCTTCGGCAGCAAGAATAGATTTTCTCTGTAATTCGAGAAGTTCCTGTCTACGTTCAATGAGGTCAGTGTTATATGGATCTTTAGCGATTTCCGCATTTAACTCTTTGATAGCTTTGGCATATTGGTCAGCTTGTGCCATATCGACATTATAATTCTGCCCATGTAACCCCATAGTTGCCATGCCGGTATCTGTCATTTGACCTTTATCGTCAAATAACTTTCCATTTGCCATTAAGTCAATGAGGAAATCTGCTTCATCGGTAATATTTGATATACGGTCTTCCATATAATCAAAATATTCCCAATCAAGCTCACGCATTGTTTTCTGATATTCAAGCAGTGAGAGATTAGATTCATCAATTGCCTCTTTGACATCGTTGATGCTTTTCTGCATCTCATACCATTGCTCAGAACCCTTTTCGATTTCACCAGAAGCCATTGCTTGATTGAAAGATTCCGTTAAATCAACTAATTCTTTTTGGAGAATTGCCTGATTTTCTTTCTCGGCTTTTTGGAGTGCCTGATAATAAACCTTGCTTCCTTTTAAGCCTTTTGCTTCCAGTGTATCAAGCCCAGTGTTATATGTATCAGTCAAATGTTGTACAAGAGCCAACTGGTTATCAAAATCAGTGGAAATGTTACTGAATCTGTCAGCATATAACTTGGCGATTTCTTCATGTAAATCGGCTACAGCGTCTTTTGCTTCAATCGCTTTTTCATAAAAGTCTTGAAAATCCTTAATCTTATCAGACAAGTCTTCATCAGTAATCGTGGATATATCAATCGTGCCATTCTTTACCTTATCCATCCAGTCAGATGATAAACCGACAGAATTAGCCTGTTGCATATATCTGGTGTATGCTTGATTCTGAGTATTGATTTGCTGAGTGATTAAAGAGATTTCATCGGCAGCAGCACTATTACGTTTTGCCAACGTTTTGAATGCGCTTTCTGCTTTTACTTTTACTCTGTCAATCGCTTCACTGATTCGTTTTATAGCAATTTCAATCCAGTCAAATGTTTCTTCAAAGTCTTTCTCAGAAGAACTACTTGAACTAGAAGAACTTGATTTTGAAGAAGAACTTCCGCTAGAACTTCTGCTAGAACTTCTGCTAGAACTTGAACCACTAGAAGAACTACTTGATTTAGAGGAAGATTTCTTTGTGGATGGAGAAGAACTTGGTTTATATGGCTTATACCCACCAGTCACCAAAGCTGTACCACTTACAAGTGCAGCAGCACGACCAGCAACATAGCCATTTTCCAACAAGGATTCTGATTGTACATGATTGAAAACGATAGCACCAGCAGGTATGTCCCTAAACTCAGCACCATTGTCACCAACTGTATACCATCTTCCAGTGTGCGGATCTACAACGATTTCTCGTCCAAGTTCTCCGACAAGTGTTTTACCTCCTGGAGCAGTACCCCAGTCACCACCAGCTTTTGCAGTACCAGAAACATGAGCTGTACCATTTACATCTACAGCACCAGTCTTTACATAATTTACATAACGTGTAAGAGTTGTAAAAGATTCCGGCAAACTGCCCGTATGTGGCACATAGTTTACATCACGGTTAATTGCATCAAATGATTCCGGCAAAGCATCTGTTTTCGGATCATAGATTACATCGCATTTTTTAGAATCTGGATTGTAACCCTCAATTGCAGAAGCATCAACATTTGCCTTTACATTGATTGTTTCAGCAGATAATCCAGCAATAGAACTTTTAATTGAATCTACAGAAGTAGAATCAATGTCTAATTTTGCCTTAATATCTGGTGAAATACCCTCAATTTCAGAAGCTAAAGAGTTGACTTTAGACTCTGCCTCTGTGGTATCAGCACCGACTTTTTGTTTAATTTCAAGGTCGTTTGTAGCAGTTTGGAACTGTTGTAAAAGTGAGATAGCATTGCTTATTTCACCTTCGACCTGTGAAGTATCAACACGCATAACATCTGGCTGAGAAAGAAGTTGTTTCTGAGTCAGACAGTATTGAATAACAGAATTTGCATTTTCAATACTTGAAGCATCAACGTCTGGTCGTGCTTTTACAGCATCCATTTCCGCAATAGTAGCATCCAAAGCAGAAATTTGTTCTTCTGTCGTGGACAAATCGGAAACATCCATTTTAATTTTTAAATCACTGTTTCCGTCAACCTGTCTCAGAGATTCGGCAGCTTCATTTGCTTCAACGGCTAAGTCACCGATAGTTTTGACAGCCTCATCGCCCCAGTCGAAATCAGCACCTTTTAACTGTAATTCATCAAAGAATGCCTGAACCATTCCAGAAGACATATTAAGACCTTCTGCGAAGTCCTCCATTTTCTTTCCACCGAGAACCTGGAAACCATCATCTTCACTGTATTTCATAAGTCCGGCATTAACAGAATTCTCCAAGAATTTGTCAATATTCAGACCATCAACAGCACCATTATCATCAAATTTCAAATACTGCTTGAAATCAGACATGTAAGATTCAATTGCACTTAAATCGTCACCATCAACTGAATCTGGTACAATGAAATCAATGGCAGCTTCAAATTTTTTTGAACCAAAATCCCCAAATACATCAGAGTTTGAATCATAAGTGTCTCTAATCCTCTGAATAGCACTTACAGCATCATTTGCCATATCTCCATAATCAGAACCACCTTGAGCATTGAGCCAATTCTGATATGAACCAACGGCTTCCTGAATAGATGTTGACAATAGATCATATTGTTTACATGTATCTGCAATAGCACTATTTTCGGCAAGCAAAGCATCAATAGACTCTTGAATACTTGCTTTTTCTGAATCAGAAGCACTCGCAAGAGAAGCTCTTAACTGCTCTATCTCTTTTGCATTTTCAAGATACTTCGCTTGTTCTAATGCTTTATTTGAATTGTTAATGGCAACCTGTTCATCAGCTTTTGCTTTTGCAATTTCTCTTACCTTTTCGGCGTTCAACTGCATTGTACCATTTACATATTCAAGCGCACCTTGATAATCTTTTAACTCATCTGAATTAAAATCAGCAAGGGATATAGATTTTCCATTTTGCTGTCCAGCAATAGCTTCTTGGGCAGCACTTATACCAGAAATCAATGTTTGTGATGCAGTCATAGCAGCATCAGCAGTCTGAGTTATAGACGCACTTGCTTGACTATAAATATCTGAAACTTTCTTTGCACTGTCAGCAGCTTCACTTTCCGATTCTGACAACTGTTGGTTTGCATCGCTTGCATCAAGAACAGAATCATAAAGACTATCTATTTTTTCTTTTTCTTCCTCAAATCCAGGAAGTGCTTCTCCATTTTCATTCAACAGAGAATCATAGTTATCGGAAATAACACTAAGGTTATCTTTAATATCAGAAGTAAGAGAGTCACGTTCTTTCTCTAAATCCTTAATATTGCCGGTAACTTTTTCGTATTCTGTAGCAGATTGATACCATTTAGAAGTTTTGTCTTGTCCGCTATCAATGAGATCTTGTTGCTGTTTATAATAGTCAGTTAATTGTTGTTCAACAGATGTAAGTCTTTCACGCTTAGATAATGTTTCATCAACAATTGTACCAGACTGCATTTTCTCATATGATGTGCCAGAATACATATCTACATCATATTCACCTGTACCCCATGTTCGGTTTTTATTAAGAACATTGTTTGCAGCTTTAGCAGCTTCTTGTTGGTCATATTCTGCAATTTTCTGTTTTATTGCTAACTGCGAAGATAACTGGGCGTTTGTTGTTTCCAATGCAGATAAAGACTGAGCATCGGTAGCAGAAAGATTAAGCTCTTTCAGTTTATTGATAATATCCTGAATGGTATCTTCATCTGTAAAAGTAACACCATGTTCTGTTGCCAATTCTTCAACTTTTGATCTTAAAGAATCTTGTTTGCTTTCTACATCTTTAACATCGTTTAGTGCTGTTTCGTATGTACTTCTTGCTTCACTTGCTTTGTCACACGCTTCGTCAAAAGATTCTGTCAAAGCATCAACTACTTTTACGACACCAAAAATAGCACCAGCAGCAAGAATAGCCCAACCTACGGGATTAGTAAGCAAGAATGTTGCTAATCCAGCAGCAGCAGCTTTCAAAGAAGCAGCAAGACCAGCCGTTGCAACAGCAGCCGTACCATTTGCAGCAGCCATTGTTCCAGCAGTAACAGCAGCAGCAGCTTCCGCAGAACTCAATCCTGTTGCTTCCAAAGCTGCGATGATTGCAGATTCTCCAACACCTTGAGCAGCTAAAGCAGCAGCGATTTGACTTGCTGTAAATTGAGTAGCAGACATAGCCCCTGCGATTTGCTCTGTAGTGAGTCCTTGAGTTGACAAGGCAGCAGCAACAGTTGCAGCATCATATCCGGCAGTTGCCATTGCAGCAGCCGTTTCTATTGAACTATATCCAGCAGCAGCTAAAGCAGCAGCCGTTTGTTCTGCAGAAAGGCTTGCCATACTTGCACCAGCAGCAATAGCTTCGGCAGAAAATTGACTCAATGATGAACCAATTTGAGAGAAGTCCATTGCTGTCATTGTCGCTTCGCAAGCAGAAGCGTATGATTTAAGGTCTAAAAAGACTTTTCCAACATTTCCTAAATTTTGTAGTTGCTTTATTTTATAAACATATTGAAAAGTCTTGATAAGTGTGATACATTATTATTGTATGATTATAAAGGAAGGTGATTGTATGTCTATGATTAAATGCCCAGAATGTAATAACATGATTTCTGATAAATCAAAACAGTGTATACATTGCGGTTTCCCATTACCAACATTAGAAGAAGTACCAGATGGATTCTGTCTTATTGACGGAGTGCCCCGTGATCTTCGTGAAGCATTGAATAAAATTGATGATTACCCCAATATGACTCCTGATGAGCAGAAAAAATTAAAAGGGTGGATTTTTGGTCAATGCCAAACTATCTCTATTTATGCTGCGGAACAACTTCTAAATATTATATTAGAAACTCATGCAGTGCCAAAAGAATTTGACGGATCATATAAAAGAGTAGGAAATGGACGTATAAATAGTATACAACCAACAAACAAAAATACATTAAAGTGCCCGAAATGTGGCTCAACCTCTGTTACAACTACAACAAGAGGATATTCCATTATGCTTGGCTTTATTGGTAGCAATAAAGTTATAAACATATGTGGAAATTGTGGTCACAAATGGAAACCAAATAATCAATAATAATGGTAAATTTATTATGTGCCTCCCGGCAAACTGGCAAGGAATAATACTAAATTCACAAATATATTATTCACTATACATTAAAAGCTATAACAACTAGGCGTGTTATAACTCCAAGAATGGGTAGTCTCTGAGGATTCATGCTCATATATTTTGAGCGTGCGTCCTACTGATTGCCTATTATAATAGTCCGTAGCACAGTATAAAACTGCTTTTTCTCAGCATAGACCATCCAGATAATTTTTTCTGCTTTCGCAACATTCACGCCTATCGTTACCGATTACGTTGTAGTTTATCTGGCTTTAAGGTGTTCCAGTATTTACTTCTTTGGGATATTTTATAGAACCTCCCAACAGCTATATCTTGTGTACATCGCCATAATGATGATTACTTGATATAACACTAAGCCAACTTTATTTAGGAAAGTTTGTGATGTTATCACTCAACTTAGGTTCTTTACAAATGCAGCAATTCCGACTCCTGTTAATATAGTAGGAACTGCACCAATTTTATTTATAAGCGTATCAATTACTTGAACAAGCCCAGTCAATCCACTAACAGCACCTTTGACAAATCCAGAGTCAAGGAAGGAGTTTGATAATCCTTCCCAGGCAGCTTTAAGCTGGTTTACTTTAGCTTCAATAGATTCCATCCATTTTTCATGCTCTTCCATAGCAGAACCTTCGGAATTCATCGAAACTTCAAGTGCTTGTCTGGCAATATCAAAATTGTTCATAAGTGAAGACATTACATTACCTTGATGTTTTCCGGCAAGCAACTCTGTGATAGATGCCTGTTGGATATCGGTAAGGTCTTGCCATTTCTCTGAAAGCTCGTCCATAATTTGATATGTAGATTTAAAAGTGTCTTTATCAAGCATGATATCAACACCAGAAAGTGCCTTGATTTCAGCTTGAAGTTTTGCTGTTGATTCAGCCATACCGTCAGTTTCAAGTCCGGCTTCCTCAAGTTCTGTGGTCGCACCACGAATTCTCATAGAGATTGTCTTAAATGCGTTACCTACTTTTGCCGGATCTTGTACGACTGTATTTGCAGCAGTAATCAAAGCAATTGATTCATCCAATGTGTTATTGGCAGCAGACATTGAAGAAGCAGATCTTGTTAAGGCTTCACCAATACCGCCTGAACTGATTGCGAATCTGTTACCTACTTCATTGAATTTATCAACGATTGACATAGCATCGTTGGCTTGAATTCCAAATGCCTTTAATGTAGAAATTACACTGGAACTTGCCTCATCAATGCTAGAAATTTCATCACCAACAACACTATAAATATTCGCTACCTCTGCAAGCTCTTTGGCTTCGGACATAGTATATCCAAGTCGTGCGAAACTCGCTGTGGAATTTACATAGTCGGTAATAGTAGTACCAAGTTCAACAGAACGCTTTGAGGCATTTGAAAGGAAACTTGAATATGCAGAATCCGTTTCATCTGTAACTTTTTTAAGCTCTGTCATGGCACTATCAATATCCACAACATTTGAATACATGTCCTTTAATCCACGAATGGTAGTGTTAATCATTGCTCCCATTCCGAATAAAGGACTAAGACTTGTAAAGTTGTCTTTTAATGTTGTGAATACACTTTTTCCAAGATTACCAGATGCAGCAGCAGTAGTCTTTAACTGAGTAAATGCCTGAGAAACTGCTTTTAATTGTGTTCCATTCTCAACCTTAGAAAGTTGTGAAGTTAATTCTGTCAGCTCATTTTTGTATATTTTTGCAGCTTTTGTATTACGGTTCATCCATGTCTCGATTTGATTACCTAATACAGTTTTTTGAGACAATAATTGCTGTGACGCAGCCAAAGATACATTTTCAGCTTTTGCTTCTTTATATGCAACTTTTAATCGTTGAACTTCCTGAGTTATTCTTTCAAACTCAGCTTGTTGTCTATCTAATCCGCTTACATTATTTATATT
>ERZ1034876.1378-NODE-1378-length-9948-cov-5.358132_pt1 | contig 9948 bp, 10 predicted proteins | sample MGYA00520698_ERZ1034876 | MGnify/ENA primary metagenome ERZ1034876 (study PRJEB33766, sample SAMN09781723) | gut metagenome | biome: gut microbiome | host: Homo sapiens | place: Madagascar | study: EMG produced TPA metagenomics assembly of the PRJNA485056 data set...
TGATGAGTTTGTTTATATGTTTATCTGTATCCGACCCGCATAAGCTGCGCCCATATTACTCAAATGTCGCGAGCCGTTCGTAAGGACGGTTCGCTTTGTTGTGTAACGAATCCATAAAAAGGAGTGAGCATGCCTATCATCGCAGCGCTCGTTGGCATCGTTTTGGGTGCCATCGCCGCCATTGCCTACATGCGCACCGCCAAGCAGGGTAGTCTTCACGAGGCCGACGAAAAGATCCAGTCGGCACACGCACAGGCTGAATCCCTAATCGGTGATGCAAAGCGTCAGGCCGAGACCCTCAAAAAAGAGGCTCTGCTTGAGGCCAAAGAAGAGATCATCAAGAACAAGCAGGCTGCCGAGGCCGAGGACAAGCAGCGTAAGAACGAGATTCGTACGCTCGAGAATCGTGTGATGCAGCGCGAGGAGTCCCTCGATCGTCGCAACGATGCCCTCGACAAGCGTGAGCATCAGCTGTCCAGCCAGGCTGGCCAGGTCGAGAAGCGTTCCCGCGAGCTTGGGGAGCTCTGCGCCAAGCAGACCTCGGAGCTCGAGCGCATCGCCGACCTGACCCGCGAGGACGCTCACAAGGAGCTCCTCGACAAGGTTCGTGGCGAGGTTACCCACGAGGCTGCCACGATCATCCGCGAGTCCGAGCAGCAGGTTCGCGCCGAGTGCCACAAGACCGCGCAGGAGATCCTGTCCCTGGCGATTCAGCGCTGCGCCGCCGATCATACCGCCGAGGTCACCGTTACCTCCGTGCACATTCCTTCCGATGACCTCAAGGGTCGCATCATCGGCCGCGAAGGTCGCAACATCCGCACCTTCGAGCAGGTTTCCGGCGTCAACCTCGTGATCGATGATACGCCCGAGACCGTCGTGCTTTCGAGCTTCGACCCGGTCCGTCGCGAGACCGCCCGCGTCGCCCTCGAGAACCTCATCGCCGACGGCCGTATTCACCCTGCCCGCATCGAGGAGATGTATCACAAGGCCGCCGACTTGGTTCAGCAGCGCGTGCGCGAGGCTGGCGAGCAGGCTGCCTTCGATACCGGCATCCACGACCTGCACCCCGAGATCGTTAAGACCCTGGGTGCTCTGCGCTACCGCACTTCGTTTGGCCAGAACGTGCTCCAGCATTCCCTCGAGGTTTCCGACCTGTGCGGCGTGATGGCTTCCGAGCTTGGCCTGGACGTTGTGACCGCCAAGCGTGCCGGCCTGCTGCACGATCTTGGCAAGGCTATCGACCACGACGTCGAGGGCCCACATGCCGTCATTGGTGCCGAGCTTGCCCGTCGCTATGGCGAGAAGCCCGTTATCGTCCACGCTATCGAGGCTCACCACGCCGACGTCGATCCCAATACGGTGCTCGATGTTCTGGTTCAGGCTGCCGATGCCGTTTCTGCCTCTCGTCCCGGCGCTCGTCGCGAGTCGGCTGAGAACTACATCAAGCGCCTTGAGAAGCTCGAGGAGATTGCCAACTCCCATGACGGCGTCGAGCGTACCTATGCCATGCAGGCTGGTCGCGAGGTCCACGTCATGGTTCAGCCGGACAAGATTTCCGATGCTCAGTCCACGGTCTTGGCTCATGACATCGCCCATCAGATCGAGGAAGAGATGGAATATCCCGGTCAGGTGCGCGTTGTCGTGATTCGCGAGAGCCGCGCTGTCGATATCGCTAAATAACATGAACGACGCGAACGAGCTCATCTCATTTATCGCGTCGATGTCGGGGGAGGGCAACCTTCGCGTTGAGGAAAACCTTGGCGAGGGGTATGTCCGCCTCCGCGTTTCGGAGGCCGAGCGGCGCCAGGCAAAGCATGACATCCAGCATGTCGAGGATATTGTCATCGAAATGCTGCGCAACGCCCGCGATGCCGGCGCCGATAAGGTCTATCTCGCTACGACCAAGGAAGATGGCGTCCGTACGCTCGTCTTTCTGGATAACGGTTCGGGCGTGCCGCAGGATATGCAGGAGCGCATCTTCGATGCCCGCGTTACCTCCAAGCTCGAGAGCATGAAGATGGACCGTTGGGGCGTTCACGGTCGAGGCATGGCATTGTTCTCGATTAAGCAAAACACCGACGAGGCGCGCGTTGTCGCGTCGGATGTTGACCTCGGCTCAGTCTTTAAGGTGAGCGTCGCTACCGACCGCCTTGGCGAGCGTGCCGATCAGTCCAGCTGGCCTCAGGCCGTGAAGGACGAGGACGGTCACTATGTCTGCGCCCGTGGCCCTCACAACATCATTCGCGCCGCCTGCGAGTTTGCCCTCGAGGAGCTGCGCGCCTGTGATGTCTATCTGGGCTCTCCGTCCGAGATCGCCGCGACGCTGCATGCGCAGGCGTCCAGTCGTCTCGATGCTTCTCGTCTCTTGTTTATCGATGACGAAGCCGAGCTTCCGGTGGTCGATCGTCTGGGTCTTGCTTCGGATGCGGAAGACTTTATCCGTATCTGTTCGGGTTTGGGTCTTGAGATGTCCGAGCGTACGGCGCATCGTATCTTGGCGGGCCAGATTAAGCCCGTTCGCGGTGTGACCGCGCGCCTGCTACGCGAGCGCGATTCGTCCTCGCATGCGTCTGCTCCGGTCGATCTTGCCAAGGATCGTCGCGGACTGCGTATTGCCAAGGACGACATGGCGCAGTTCTCGCGAGCCGTGGAGCGCGACTTTAACGATCTTGCATCGCGGTACTATCTCAACCTTTGCGGCGACCCCAAGATTCGTGTTTCGCGTGATCGTATTACCGTGACGTTCGATCTTGCCAAAGAGGAATAGCATCTTTACCGAGTCCGTTCGGTACGATACAGTTATTGCAGTTAAAACGTACTTTTAAACGCAGGAGTTTCTTCATGGATTGCCTGAAGGTATCAAGCAAATCGTCGCCCGCGTCCGTTGCCGGCGCCATTGCCGGCATGGTCAAAGATGGTGTTCCCGTCAATATTCAGTGTGTCGGCGCGGGCGCCGTCAACCAGGCCATTAAGGCTGTGGCCATTGCACGCGGATTTTTGATTCCGACCGGGTTTGATATTTCCTGCGCGCCGGTGTTCTCCGACATCCTCATCAACGGGGAGTCGCGCACGGCCATCCGTCTTTCTATTTACGTTCATCAGATTAATCGAGCTGCTATGGATAGCGTTGTGATGGACGACGTTAAGCCTGTGGCATAGAGTGTTTACTCTTTGCCCGCCCTCTTTGATTCCGCCTATTCCACCTCGTTAGGACTTATACACATGGACCAGGGTTCCGTACGCGATATTCTTGCCGGTAAAACCTACTTTATCCGCACCTTTGGCTGCCAGATGAATCAGCACGACTCCGAGCGCGTGAGTGGCCTGCTCGACTCGTATGGCTGCCTTATGGCGCTCGATCCGGAGCATGCTGACATTGTCGTGTTCATGACGTGCTGCGTTCGTGAGGCTGCTGACACCCGTCTGTACGGTCAGTGCAACTCTTGTAAGAGCCTCCCGCCTTCGCCCTCGGGCAAGCGCGTGGTCGCCGTGGGCGGCTGCATCGCGCAGCGCGACGGCGAGGGTCTGCTCACCAATGTCGATAACGTCAATGTCATCTTTGGCACGCATTCCATCGCGCATGTTGCTGAGCTCATTGCCGAGGCATTTTTGGACGGCAAGCGTCATATTCGCACCAATGAGCACGAGGACACGGATGCTATGAGCATGCCGTGGCATCGTGAGACCCAGTATCACGCCTGGGTCCCCATCATGACGGGCTGCAACAATTTCTGCACCTATTGCATCGTGCCGTATGTGCGCGGTCGCGAAAAGAGCCGCCCTTTCGAGGAGATTGTCGACGAGGTGACCGGCCTAGTACGCCAGGGCGTGCGTGAGATCACGCTTCTGGGTCAAAACGTCAACTCCTATGGTCGCGATCTGTTTGGCAAGCCGCGCTTTGCCGACCTGTTGCGTGCCGTGGGCGATACGGGTGTGGAGCGCATCTTCTTTACTTCCTCGCACCCCAAAGATCTGCTGCCCGAGACCATTGACGCTATGGCCGAGACGCCTGCCGTAATGCCGCAACTGCACCTGGCAGTTCAGTCGGGCTCGACGCGCATCCTTAAAGAGATGAATCGTCGCTATACGCGTGAGGATTATCTGGGACTCGTCGATCGCATCCGCAATCGTATGCCCGATATCGCGCTTTCGACTGATATCATCGTGGGCTTCCCCGGCGAGACCGAGGAAGACTTTGAGCAGACGCTCTCGCTTGCCGAGACGGTCCGTTATGCTCAGGCCTATACGTTTATCTATTCCAAGCGCGCCGGTACTCCGGCCGCCGAGATTGACGATCCTACGCCGCATGAGGTAATCCTCGAGCGCTTCAACCGTCTGGTGAAAGTTATCGAGACTACAGCGCACGAGTATAACCAGGGTGAGCTCCACACCGTTGTGCCGGCGCTTATTGAGGGTACGAGCAAAAAGAATGACGCGGTGCTGCTGGGCAAGAGTCCTAAGAATCAGACCGTTCATGCACCGATTCCCGAGGGCTACAGCATCGATCAGCTGGTTGGCAAGATTGTCGATGTTGACATCGACGTTGCCAAGACGTGGTATCTGTCCGGATCCGTTGTGGGCGAGCCGCGCTAATGATTTCTCCCGGGGCAGGCCTTTCCGCCGTTGCGATTGTCGGTCCGACCGCGGTTGGCAAAAGTGATGCCGCAGATCGTTTGGCGGCTCGCCTTTCGTCGGAAGTGCTGTCGTGTGACGCGATGCAAATCTATCGAGGCATGGATATCGGTACCGCCAAGATGGCACCCGAGGAATGCACGGCGCCTTTACGCCTGGTCGATATTGTTGAACCGGGCGTTGCATATTCTGCAGCGCTGTATCAGGCAGACGCTCGTGTGCATGTTGAGCGCTTGCTGGGCGAGGGTCGCCTGCCGGTGTTTTGCGGGGGTACAGGCTTGTATCTCAAGGCCGCCCTGGATGAGATGGATTTTCCCTCGGGCGAGCTTGAGGACGATCGCCGCGCAAGGTATCAGGAGCTTGCCGAGCGCATTGGCGAGGAAGCGCTGCACGCGTTGCTTGCCGAGCGTGACCCCGAGTCCGCTGCGGTCATTCACCCCCATAATGTTCGTCGCGTAATTCGCGCGCTCGAAATGCACGATGATGGCGTGTCCTACGCACAGCAAAAGGCGCAGTTTAGTGTTCCGCGCGAGCATTATCACGCTCTGTGGTTTGGATTGATGCGTAATCGCGAGGCGCTTTACGAGCGTATTAACCTACGCGTCGATCTGATGTTTGAGCAGGGTCTTGTTGATGAGGTTCGCGGTCTTATGGACCAGGGGTTGGGAGATGCCCTGACTTCGATGCAGGCAATTGGCTATAAAGAGATTATCGATGCCTTTGACGGCGTGATTTCTTTGGATGAGGCTCGCGAACTCATCAAGATGCGTTCGCGTCGCTATGCCAAGCGTCAGCTTTCGTGGTTTAAACGCGATGACCGCATCGTGTGGTTCGATATGGACGAGTTTACGGTCGATGAAGTCGTTGAGGATATCCTGCACCGTATCGAGGCGGTCTAATGGCTCGGTTTCCTCTTGTTCCCACGGCGCCTGAGCCTGAGCGCGCCATTCTTGTCGGTGTTGAGTGGCGCGATAATGCCTGGCCGCTCGATCGTTCCCTTGACGAGCTTGAGCGCTTGGCCCATACGGCTGGCGCCCAGTGCGTGGCGCGTTTGTCACAACGTCTAGTTAAGCCGTATCCAAAATCGTTTATTGGCTCCGGTAAGGTTGAGGAGCTTTGCGGGCTCGTGCATCGAATGGATGCCGATGTTGTTATCTTCGATGATGATTTAACGCCCTCGCAGCAGTCTTATCTGGAGAAAGCCGTGGGCGAACCGGTTAAGATTATCGATCGTACGGCGTTGATTCTCGATATCTTTGGCCTGCACGCTCAGACCCGTGAGGGCCGCCTGCAGGTGCAGCTAGCCCAATTGCAGTATCTGTTGCCCCGTTTGCGCGGTATGTGGAGTCATCTTGCTAAAGAGCAGACACGCGGTGGCATTGGTTCGCGCTTTGGCCAGGGCGAAAGCCAGCTCGAGGTTGACCGACGTTTGATTCGCAACAAGATTGCCGCGCTTCGTCGCGAGCTTAAGCAGGTTGAACAGCGTCGCGATGTCCAGTCAAAGAGCCGTATCGAGTCGCCGGCGTTTCGCGTTGCCTTAGCCGGTTATACCAATGCCGGTAAGTCGACGTTGCTCAATCGTCTGACCGGGTCTACGGTGCTTTCACAGGATAAATTGTTTGCCACGCTCGATCCGACGACGCGCTCGTATCGCTTGCCCGGTGGTCGTGGCATGACCATTACCGATACCGTTGGCTTTATTCAAAAGCTACCGCATGGTCTCGTTGATGCCTTTAAGTCCACGCTGTCTGAGGTCCTTGGTGCCGACCTGATCCTTAAAGTTGTGGATGCCTCTGACGAGGATTACGAGCGCCAGCTCGAGGCAGTCGATCGCGTTCTTGACGAGATTGGTGCCGGCGAGCGTTTGACGCTTACGGTGTTCAATAAAATCGACCTACTCGATAGCGTCGATCGATTGAGTTTCCATCGTCGCTATCCCGAGGCCGTGCTGTTCTCGGCCCAGACGGGTGAGGGGCTTGACGATCTCGTCGACCGTATTGCCCGTGAGGCGGCTGCCACCGATGTGTTGCTCTCTGCTGATATCCCGTATCGCGAGGGCGCCCTCATCACGCTGGTGCATGAGCAGGGAACCCTTCTGCATGAGGAATATCTAGAGGACGGCGTTCGCATTGTGGCGAAGTTGCCGGCCCGAATCGCCCCGCGTCTTGAGCGCTATCGTACGGAATAAACGAGTTCTAGTACGCCTAGGATGACAGGCTGATGGAGCAGGTAGAACGGTAAGGCATGCCGACCGAGGACTGCGATCGCCGGGACGGGATTGGCGTATGCCCATGCTGGCGCTTCGAGGCTTGATGCTTGTGCTGCCCGGGCAGCAAAAAAGCCGGTAAGGTACATAAAGATAAACGGAATGAGCGGATAGTAGTCTCCCGAAACAAAATCCGGGCTCGGGAATCCAAGCCATGCCAGGTAGGGGAGTGGGTAGACCGCTTTTGGAATGCCCCAGGTGAGGGCAAAAAGAACAAGGCACGCCGCGATGCCCCATGAACCCGGTAATTTTTGGAGTAACGGACGGGTGAGTGCAACTACCGCAGTGCACGCCGCCATGCAATAAATGATGCCAAAGTTTACCGAATCGTCGACTGATACCAGTGTAGTTGCAATCCATACGATCAAGGCTGCGGTCGCGTATTTGAGGGCGCGCTTAACGTTATTGCGCGAGAGCGTGCACATCCAACCGGCGATAAACAAAAATACCCAGCTGATACTAGCGCGCCAGATATCCTGGAAAACCGTTTCGGTAAACCATGGCATATCCCATCCATATAGGTAGGCCAAATCGTAGCAGGCGTGAAAACCTGCCATCGACAGCATCGTAAACCCGCGGACGGTATCAAATATGGTGATGCGTTTTTGCATTACGAGAACCGGCGCATTAAACCGACAACCTTACCCAAAATAACGGGGTTCGTCGCATAGATGGGCTCCATAGTGTCGTTCTCGGGCTGCAAGCGCACGCGCCCCTGCTCCTTGTAGAACGTCTTGACGGTCGCTGAGCCATCGATCATGGCCACGACGATTTCGCCGTTCATGGCGCTCTTTTGCTCGCGAACGATAATGTAGTCACCGTTGTAGATACCGACGTTGATCATTGAGCTCCCGTGCACTTCAAGGATAAAGGAGCCCTGGTCTGTGGCGATTTCGGTCGGGATGGTAAAGGTGTCCTCGATATTTTGCTCGGCCAGAATGGGAATCCCAGCCGCGACGCGTCCGACGAGCGGCAGCGAGACCGTTCCGCGGGGCGCTGTGGGTTCATCGGATTTGGAAATCGAGACAGAAGATCCGTCCTCATCAAAGAGCTCTAGGGCGCGTGGCTTGGTGGCATCGCGCTTGAGCAGCCCTCGAGCCTCCAAGGCAGAGAGGTGAGCATGCACCGTGCTGGGGGAGGAGAGGCCTACGGCCGACGCCATTTCGCGCACACTGGGCGGATAGCCCTTCTCCTGCTGATATTCCTTGATGAAGTCGTAAATCTGCTGCTGACGCTTGGTAATTTTGCGAGCCATCAGGGGATCCTCTCTGCCAATGTCAAACAAATGTTCGATTATTGCTTGACAGGAACAACTGTTCGAAGATAATAATAACCGAACATTCGTTCTCGCGCTAGACATTTTTGTCCGCGCGGCTTGATAAAACTGTTCTCAGCAAAACACGCGAGAGGAGAACATGATGAACGCAACGGATATGGTCCAGGGAAACCTCGCCCTTAAGCTCGAGATGCCTACGGCGCCGGCTTTCACGGTTGTCAAAGGCGGCCGATCTGGTTTCCAGGCACTGCCTGGTAAGCCCGTCCGCAGCCGGTGCGTCGCCACGACTTCGGCTCCCGTTGCCCTAAAGGCCTCGACGATTGTCGCTCTTGCCGTTGCGCTCACGCTCTTCTTTGTACTTGCCACCTCGATCTTCAGCGCACGTCACGCCGCATATGCCGAGTCGGTATCCAACGTTACCTACGAGACCGTCCGTGTTCAGCCAGGCGATTCCTTGTGGTCGCTTGCCCAGGAGCATCCGATTGAGGGCCTTTCCACACAGGAAACCTCTGATATGATCCGCAACGTCAATCACCTGGAGCATGGCTCGCTCGATGCCGGTGCGCATCTCAAAGTTCCCGCACGTTCCTAAGATTTATGTACCGTTGCATGGTACCCTTGTAATCGTTTTAGAGGAGGTACCATGCGCTGTCCCAAATGCGGCAAGGCACATACCCGCGTCGTTGATTCCCGCATGCAGGAATCTAATAACACCATCAAGCGCCGTCGCGAATGCTGCTCGTGCAATTATCGCTTTACGACATTTGAGCGTTGCGAGGACCCCATCGAGGTTATCAAGTCGGATGGAACAAAACAGCGATTCGACCGCAACAAGCTACTCGTTGGTTTGATGCGCGCCACAATCAAGCGCGATATTGACACCAAGAAGCTCAATGAGATTATCGATGATATCGAAGTTGAGCTTCGTTCCCGTACGCTTACGGCCGTTACGTCTCATGAGTTGGGCGATATGGTTCTTAAGCGGTTGGCCAAGATCGATAAAGTGGCCTACATCCGCTTTGCTTCGGTCTATCGCGATTTCAAAGACGTCGATGAGTTTCTGCAAGAGCTCGACAAGTTAAGGTGATTTCATGTCCAACATTACTGTTAACATTAAACGTCTCGACCCAACCGTCGAGCTTCCCAAATACGCCCATTCTACGGATGCCGGTCTCGACCTGCGTTCCAACGAGGATTGCAGTCTGAAGCCCTTTGAGCGTCGTCTGGTCTCCACGGGCCTAGCTATCGCCCTACCTGACGGCTACGCCGGCTTCGTCCAGCCCCGCAGCGGCCTGGCCATCAAGCAAGGCCTGTCCATAGTCAACACTCCTGGCCTCATCGATGCCCACTACCGAGGAGAGCTCAAAGTCATTCTCATCAACCTAGACCCCATGAACAACATCCAAATCAACAAAGGCGACCGCATCGCCCAACTTGTCATCCAGGAAGTCCCTACGGTCAACCTCGTAGAAGTGGAAGAACTAGACGAAACCGACCGAGGCAACGGAGGCTTCGGCTCCTCCGGCGTAGCTTAGGGGCGCTCGTATCCCTCCCGCCTGCCTCTCACACATATCATTCCATGCTCAAACATTCTCGCTTCGCAGGGGCGCACGGATCCCGCTTTCGCCTGAGCCCCACACATATCATCCCGTGCTCAAACATTCTCGCTTCGCTGCGAAACTGCGCGCGGGACGATATGTGCGGGGCTCAGGCGAAAGGGCTACATGCTTGATATATAACAATCTTTCTAGTAAGCCGACGCGACAAAGGGACG
>ERZ1034876.1384-NODE-1384-length-9923-cov-5.776652_pt1 | contig 9923 bp, 4 predicted proteins | sample MGYA00520698_ERZ1034876 | MGnify/ENA primary metagenome ERZ1034876 (study PRJEB33766, sample SAMN09781723) | gut metagenome | biome: gut microbiome | host: Homo sapiens | place: Madagascar | study: EMG produced TPA metagenomics assembly of the PRJNA485056 data set...
GGGCATGAGCCGCCGCCGCGAGTTCATTATCTTTGTCGTGCTGTCCGTGATCGGCTTGGTCCTCAACGACGGTATCGTGCTGGCGCTCAACGCCGGCCTGGGGCTCGAGGCCAATATCGCCAAGATTTGCGCTACCGCGCTTGTTATGGTCTACAACTTTGTGACCCGAAAGATCTTCCTGGAGGGCGACGAGACCAAGTAGCTCAGCCTCCTCGCTGCACTACGGGGCCCACGGATGACGCGCGTCGAACGCAGCGTGTTCGTGGGCCTTGCTCGTTTACGGGCAAATTTGGCACGTTTGCGGATTGTCTCTTGCAGATTTGGCGAGTTCGTATAGTTCTTGGCAAAGCCCTTACGTTTCCCTTGCAAAAGCTCTAAAGTATCCTCTGCTCGATTCGTCAACGCATTGGATGTGATTACGTGCGCAAGGCACTGGCACAACCTCATACTAAGCAATTCCTCAAGTTCGCTGTCGTGGGTCTTATCTCCTTTGGCATCGACTGGGGCATGCTCATTGCGCTCGTCGAGCTGTTCCATCTCGACTTTTTGATGAGCACCACGGTCTCGTTTACCACGTCCGTCGTGGTCAACTACTGGCTCAGCATGAAGTATGTGTTCGACCACCGCGAGGGCATGAGCCGCAAGCGCGAGTTCACGATTTTCACCATCCTGTCGGTGATTGGTCTGGGTCTCAACGACCTGTACATGTTTGTGGGCGTCACGTTTCTGAGCATCGGCTACCAGGCCATGAAGGCCATCGCCACGTTCCTGGTCACCTGGTACAACTACTTTAGCCGCCGCTTCTTCCTCGAGGGCGCACAGTCGTAGACGACTTAACATAATCTCGCTTCACAGCCGGTTGGAATTCACGTTCCAACCGGTTTTTGTTTGCAGAGCCTGCCGAGGAAGGCGCACGAGGTGGGCTACAGCGTCGAAATGGGACGCAGTTTCCCTAGGGGCGCCGTTCCGGAAATTGCATCCCAGAATAACGCCCCAAAACGGGATGCGCTTTCCGCCACACCGCCCTCGCGGAAGACGCAACCCGGAATCCGCCACCAGAATGGGATGTAGTTTCCGGTTGAGCCTTGAATGGGAAACGCCATCCCATTCCCGGTAAATCAATCGGTCGGCCATCCCGCGCTCTCCCTACGGAATAAAAACGGGCGGCTCGGATGTTGGTCCGAACCGCCCGTTTGGCGTGTTATGTCGAGGCATTTAGCCCGTTACGTAATACCAGACAACTCTGTCGCCGTTGGATAAGACATAGTTGCTGCAGGCCGTCATGGGCGTTGTGCCGTTGACGGAGTACATCCAGCCGCTCGTGCCGCCGTACTGTTTCTCGGCCAAACCACCAATCGCGGAGACATACGTGCCGTACGACGAGCCATGTGCGTTGACAGAAAGACCCAGCGCGCACAGGGCATCGTAGACGGTAGCGCCTTCATTAAAGGTAAAGGTGCCACCAGAGGACACAGGATTGCCCACAGCGCTCGATGTGACCGAAACCGTCACCGTAACGTAGCCGGACTCCTGCGAGCCGCCCTGATTGCCCGCAGAGGCGTTGCCACTGTTGGATGCAGACCCACCGCCGGTCGCCGAGCCACCGCCCGAAGACGAGCCGTTAGAAGCGCTCGATCCGCCAGCGGATTCGGAGCCCTGTCCGGCAGATGCGTTGTTGGACTTCTTGCCGCCCTTGCCTTCGGACTTCTTCTCCTTCGAATCCTTGTCAGACTTCTTGTCCGAAGATTCAGACTTGTCCTTGGAATCAGATTCACCCGAGTCCTTCGACCCGTCCTTCGCATTGTCCGAAAATTTGGAGTCCTTGGGCGCAGCCTTGCCCGAAGCGGTAGTCGAGCCGAAAACCGACGCATCCTTGGCGGCAACGCTCTTCCCCGTCACGGCCCGAGCGATCCAATCGATGGACCAAGCGCCGCTGGCAGAAGGCTGGACAAAGCCCAGCGAAGCCACGATCAAAACGACGCAGGCCGCTGTCAGGACGCCAACGAGTGCCTTGTGCCGCGGGGCGGACGCCGCCGAAGCGGCGCCCTTTTGCTTTGCATCGTCAAGCTGGATGAACAACGAGTCGGGCTGCTTGGACTCGGCGTCCTGAGGTTTATTGGACACAGCCCTCACCTACCGACGCTTGGTGAATACGAACACGCCGATGACGGCAAGACCGATCACGCCTGCCGCAACGCCGACGATGGCAAGCGGATTGAAGCCAGACTGCTGCGCGGGAGCCGCAGCGGACTTCTTGGCAGTGGTCGCTGCAGACGAGCCCGTGTCGGACTTCTTGTCCTTCTTGCCGGACTTATCGGAATTCTTCTTGGAATCCTTATTGCCCTTGGTCTCGGTCATAGTCGTGGTAGACACCGGCTTCTGACCCGGAGCAACAGCACCGCCAGCCTGCTGGCCGTTTGTACCGTTACCCGAGCCGTCTTTGGAGCCAGAGCCACCGTTACCGTCAGGGGCAACGGCGTTCTTGATCCACTTGGCATACAGCGTCATATCAGCCGTCACCGCAACGCTAAAGTCATACGCCTTTGTACAAGCTTCATCGGTGTACCAACCAGCGAAAGTATAGCCCTCGCGCGTCGGATCGGCAGGCTTGGCGACAGAGCCGTTGGCGGTCGTAGTCTGAAAATCGACCTTGGACCCCTCGCCGGCATTGAACGAAACCTTAACGCCAGCATTCAGCTTGAACAGCGCGCCAGAGTCGTTGATGTAGTATAAGTTGCCCTGGGCATCACAAGCGATTGGCGAGTCGCAGTAGTTGTTGTGGCCTGTTGCGCTAAACACACCAGAAGCCTCAGTGTCACCCAACTTGTAACGATATACGCCACCGCCCGAGGTGTAATTGCCTTGGGCGGTGGTCTCACCATAGTTGACGGTGAAATACACGTAGTAGGTCCTATCGGCCTGAGCACTCACGAGCGGAGCGCCCTTGATGCCACCGGCAGGAAGCGCAGAGCCATCGGCAGACGAAACCAGCGTCGTTTCAAAGTCGTTGGCCGGATCAATAATCGCTAGCGCAGAGCCGCCAGCAACCTCGCCGCCAACAATCAGCTTGCCATCATACGTCGTCGTAGGCACGCATGCACATCCCGTAAGGCCAAGGTCGACCACACGCTCCTCGGTAATACGCGAAGCGGCATCCGCATCGCGCGAGCTGCCATCGGAAATCGCCAACACGTGCAGCTTGCCGTCGCGCGAGATGAGATAGGCATGACTGCCGTCAGCCGAAAGCACACAGGTTGAGTTGACAACAGCACCAACCGAAACACTTCCGAGCACATCGCCCGAAGACTTGCTGAGCATCTCGACGGTACCGGCTCTGGTGGGAACCAAGACAAAGTCATCGCCCACCGTAGCGCCTGTCCAGTAATAGCCCTCGTTCGGATTGACATGCTGCCAAGAAACCGCACCGGTCAGGATATTGATGCGCGTCAGATGGCCGTTGTTGTACGTACTCGTTCCAAAGTCGACATCAACGGTGCCAACGTAGAGATAGTTGCCATCGACCGTCAGCTGAGAATTCGACTGAGCAGTCCCGCTCACGGAGTCAGTGACCCAAACCGTTGTGAGCGCGTCAGCCGTCAGGGCCTGGACCGCACCGCCGTCAAGCGGAACGATAACCAAACCATTCGCATAAATCGGGCGCGAGGTGTAACCGACCGCAGTCTTAAGATTCGACTCGGCAAGGACCTTACCCGACTCAGCGTCAATCTTTAGCAAACGCTTGTTGACGGCAAGATACACGTTGCCGTTCACGACAATAGGTTCACTCGCGTTGGGATACGCCGAACCAGAATACGCCTTCCAATCGAACGTCCAAGAGCTCGCTAGCGCACCCGTAGGCGTCGAAACGTTCTTGACCGCCGCATTGGACTTGCCGTCCCAATCGGACTTCCAATCGGTCGGACGCGGGGCGCTCGGATCGACTACGACCTCGTCGGGATTAGGCACCGTATCGCCGGGAGCATAAGCCCAGACAATCTTGTCACCCGACTTGAGCACGTAGTCACTGTCGAGCTGAGGTCCGGGAACACCGTTAACAAAGTACGACCAGGCGCCGGCCAGCTTGATGCCGTCAAGCGGAGAGACAAGGCTGTGAACGCCCCAGAAACCCAGCTGATCGTACATCTCGGACTTGATGCCCAAAGCATCGAAGTAGGCGGCAGTGGCATCCTTGATCGTCGTGCCCTCAACAAACACCTGCGCCGAAGGATCGGTCCAGCGCTGTGCCTTATCGTCCTTCTTGCCGATGATCTCCATCGAAACGGAGACCTGACCGGGCATAGTACCGTCGGAACCATAGACCCAGGCGACCTCGTCTCCGGCCTTGAGCGTGTAGTTGCCGGCGCCGACATTGGCCATCTTGCCGTTAACGAAGAACTGCCAGGACTTCCAGGTGCTTTCGTTTACTTGTACGGTCGAAAGTTTCACGCTCTTATTGAACGGTGACGCCAGCGAATTGAGGAACCAACCATACGAACCGGTTTGGACGTCGGCGCCAATACCGGCCTGCTTAAAGACCTGCTCGGAAAGATCGGCGGCAGTTGCGCCCTCTTTCATCAGTGCAGTCGTAGGCTGCGCCCACGTCTGCTGAGCACCCGAAGCGTCCTGTCCGATAACGGTGCAGCTTACCGAAAGCTGGTCGGTGGGTGCAGCGTCGCCGTACTTCGAATAGCACCAGACGACAGAGTCGCCCGCCTCGAGGGGGTAACCGCCAGCGCCAACCGACGCCGCAACACCATTGATAAACAGCTGCCAATAGGCACCCGTAGCGGAATCATACGCAAGAGTACGATCAGCGTCGAAAGGCGACGTAATGGAGTTGAGCACCCAGCCCCAAGAACCATTGGGGTCGTAGTCGGCCTCGAGGCCGGCCCGCTTAAAGAGCTCTTCGGAAAGATCGGCGGCCGTCGAGCCATTCTTGAGCGTGTACTGCGTCGCGGCAGCCCACGTTTGCTGTTTACCCTTGGCATCGATGCCAATGACGGAGCACGTCGCCGTAACCTCGGGATCGTTTTGACCGCTCGTACCCAGAACCGTGACCTTTGCCGACACGTCCTGGTTGGCAAGCTTGGCGTACGTAGCGTTGTCGGGGTAGCGCTCAGCGTAGCGAGCGTACTTCTCGCTCGTCAGACGCGAGGAAACGACAACCTTCGTGTTGTACTGCGGCTGCGTGACCTTGAGATTCTCTGCGGAAACAATAGAGCTGTTGCTCGACTTAAACAGACGCCAATCCTGCCCGGACATCGCGTCATAGCCAGGAAGATCCACCGGAACGATGCCAAGGGACGCCGAATCGGTCGTCGCTTTGTTATAGCTCCAGGCGAGGTTGCCGTCGGCATCAAGATAAGCCTTCTGGAACGCGTGCATGTCCGCCGAAACGGCATTGGCGTCCTGGCCATTCAGAATGGCGGCAGCATAGCCGGCCTTCGCCTTTTCCATAAGAGAAAGCTCGGCATCGAGCTCGCCCTGGTCCTGCGGGGCAATCGCAAAATCGAGGGTCTTACTAGCCGTGACCTCGGAGTTCGACTTGTCGGTCACCGTGAGGGTGATCTTGGTGTCTGCAGCCTTGGCTCCAGGCAGCGGCTGGTAGACCGTGCCCTTGTAACCGTTGAACGTGATGTCATCGGTGCTGGCGGAGTACTTGACCTCGTAGTACTTGCCGTCGATATTGAGCGTGCTCGTGCGCGGCATCTGCAGGTCGGCGGTCAGGCCATCCTTGTCGGCAGGCCTTTCGGTGCCGGAGTACTTGATATTGTCGTAGGTAAAGGCCGCATCGACCTTCTCCTGCAGTGCCTTCTTGTCGGCAGCGACCTTCTCGGGGTCGCCCTTGACGGTCACGGCGAAGTCGTGCGCGCCCTTAACGTCAGACGGGCCACCGGTCACAAACGAAACGGTCGCGGTCAGCGTTACGGTGCGATCGCTCGAAACGCGCGTCACCTTGCCGGTGTAGTCGTCCCAGCCATAACCGGACGGCCAAATGACATCGCCGTCGGAACTCTTCCAGCTAACATCGAACTTGCTCTTGGAGCCTGCGCGGTACGGAAGCGTGAGGTTGGACGTAACGGACTCGGCCGAATCGCCCGCAGCGTAACCGATGGCAACCTGCTCGGCGGCATCGTCGAGCATCTGCTGCACACGAGCCTCGTCCCAAGCAACCTGCACCGACTTGTTGGGCTGGTAATACTCGGTCTTCTCGCCGTCACGTGACAGCTCAAACACCACATCGGCACTACGCAGGCCGTCGATGTTGTAACCAGCGTAATCGTTGGGGTCAATGAAGAAGAACGTCACATCGCCGTTGGTCTTATCTTGGGCGTCGGAGATACCGACCGTGGCCTTGTCATCCTCAGCCTTAAAGGCAACGCCGCCCTCAGAGATCTTGACGTCGATATCGGTGAAGCCCAAATCGGCAAGCTGCGCCTTCAGGACATCGTTGACGTTGCCGCCCTTGGCGCTGTAATCAACAGCGATCTGCTTATTGGCATCGTTGAGCTTTTGGACTGCGGCCTCAAGCGAGCCTGCGGCGATCACGGGATTGGCAGAGACGAGCTCGACCGTCGAGCTGCCGCTCGTGGCGACAGCCTTCAGATACTTGCCAGCAGCAGATGCCGAGACCGTCGCCTCGGCGCCCGACATATCGGACAGAAGCGTCCAGTCGGCCGCCGGAGCCTTCGCGTCGTCCGCCGCATACCAGACAACAGTCGCCTGAGCGGTTACGTCAATGCCGTTGGTGGTCGAACCGTCGGCGCGCTTAGCCTGCGCAGTCGCCTTGACGCTATCGCCCGAAACGAGATGGGCCGAATCACTATTGATCTGCGGCGTAGTGGTCACGCGCAGCAGGCTATACTCCCCCGCCGCGGTGACGCTATCGGGCGAAACCCACTCAACGGTGTTGTCGAGGGCGTTCGCCGTAACTTTGATGCGCTTGCCAACAAGCGCGTCCGAAATGGTCAGGCTGCCATCGGTCGTATCGATGCCGTCGGTAAGCTCGGTCCAGTCGGCATCGCCCTCGCCCTTGGCATACCACGCCATAGTGAGCTCGGCATCGTCGGGCACGTCCTTGGTCGAGCCCGACCAGCTGCCCGGAACCTGCACGCTCGGCGTGATCTTTGAACCCACGCTCAGCGTAACGTTCTTATCGGCAAGCTCAATACCCGCCAGCTTGTACTGGCCTTTAAGCGTCACGGGGCCGAGCGGGGCGACGGACTGCGTGCCGCCGTAGGAGCTCTTCTTCTGCGTACTGGAAACGGTGTTTTCGCTCGTCACCTTCACGCGCAGGTACTTGCCAGCATAGGCGGCGTCAACGGTATAGGTCGCCTCGGTGGCATCGGGGATATCGGTGTAAGCGGAGTCATAGCTCGAGCTGGTGTTTGCATACTGCCACTGATAGGTCACATTGTCGGTGCGGTCGATATAGTGATAGTTGGACCCGTCCTTTTTGCGCACCTTGGTCTTGAGCGTATCGCCTACGTGCACGCCGTTGGTGGCGGGAGAGCCCTCAAACTGCACGTCGTACAGCTCAACCTGGCCTGCGACGGAGACAGGACCCGCCGCATAGTACGGCTTCTGCTCGCCATAGCCGCCGTTGGCCTTGGCCACGACGTAGCAGCCCTTAAGGGCGGCGGTCACCGTCAGGGTGCTACCGGTCTCTCCCTCGATAGGCGTGTTGCACGAGCTGGCGGTATTCGAGGTGCCCTTATACCACTGCCACGTGACATGCGAATCGGTGGTAACGTCGGTGGAACCCGCCTTGGCGGTCGCCGTAATCGTGGAACCAACCTCGACTTTGCCCGAAGTCGGGCTCATGGTCACGCTCGTGACATTAATTGAACCGACGGCAGCGACGAGAGCGCCCGTCGAGTTGGTCAAGCTCGAAGAGCCAATCTTCGAGGACACCTTGCACTTGAGGTACTTGCCACCCAAAGCATCGGTTAGCTCGAGGGTCTCACCCGTGGCACCCGCAATGTCGGCATACGTGCCACTCTTGGTGTCAGAGCACTGCCACTGATAGTTGAGCTTGCTCGCGTCGACGAACGCGCCGTACGCGCCGCCCTTCTCCTTGGCGCGAGCCTTAGCGGTATCCCCCACCGCAAAGACGCTCGTCTTGTCCTTGGTGTTAACGATGGACACGGCCGAGATCTCGACCGCACCGGCCTGTTTGACCTTGCTGGAAGTGGTCTTGTTCACCGTGTTGACGCCAGCGTTGGCCTCGACCCTGATGTACTTGCCCTCAAGGTCGTCGCCCACCACGAGCGAAGCACCCGTCTCGCCCTCGATCTTGGTAAAGCCCGAGTACTGCGAGGTGGATGCGGACCATGTGTAGGTAACCTTGGCGTCGGCGGGGGCTTGCTGATAATAGCTTATGTACGGAGTCGCCGTCAGGGTATCGCCTATGCTCGGCGTGTCGCTATTCAGCTTGACGCTGTTAAGCTCCATCTGGCCGGCGCCCAGCACGGGGCCAGGAATGTAGTTGGCATTGATGCCCGATCCGGAAGAAACGGACGGACCATAGTAGTCCTTGCCATCAACCGTTACCTTGCAGATGAAGTATTTGCCTTCCATCGCGGCGGTGACGGTAAGCGACTGTTCGTGGCCTACGATCTCGGTGTAGTCGGCGACGTTGCTGCTGGCCCTGGTCGTGCCGGCGAGCCAGGTGTAAGTCCAGGTGCCGGGATTGGCAACGGACTCAGTCGAAGTGCCGTACCAGTCGTCCTCGACCTCATCGTACATATTTGCCCAAAGCGTCTCACCGGCCTTGAGCGCGCCCGACTTCGTGGAATAGGAGCTGTCCTTATCCTGGGTGTCCTGAATGAAGACCTTTGCCTCACCGGAAAGCGTTGTGGCGGACGCGGCGGCAACGGCGTTCTGCTGCTCCGGAGCAGCAGACGCCGCAGCAGAGTTCTCGGACTCAGTCGCGTTGTCTGCTGCAGTGTCATCGCCATTCGCGGCACTCGCAGTTGCGCCCTGATCTGCGCCGGCGTCATCGGCAGCAGCGCTCGCCGCCGCACTGTTCGCGCCGGTGTCGGCAGCGGTGCCATCGTCGGCCGCCGCGCCCTCGCCGCCCGTCGCAGTCTGAGCAACGGCCTCGACAATGCCCTCGGCGCCCTCGGCCCAAAGTTGCGCCGGCGTGGTGCCAAAAGCCATGGCAAAAGCCAGGAACGCCACCAGACCGCGCTTGGCTACGCCGCGGGCAATCGCTCCATACGGACGCCACGAGGCGCGCTGGCGCTCGTCCTCAAACATATCCATTTGTCTCCTACTGTCTGCACTTGGAGCATTGCCCACCGGCTGCCCCACATCATCGCGCACATTGCGCTCGAGTACCCCCATCGGGGTCCCCCTTCCCTCCAGAGCCCAACGCGTACCGGCGGCATGCGCCGCGGCCGCGTGCAAGATGGGAGGCGATCCGACTTAACCTTACCGACCCGGGCGCGCCGTCCGATCTGCGACGCGACCATCCCGGGCCAAGAGGAATTACGGTTACTGGTACAGCCGGGGACTTACACCCCGATTCTCCCAAACGCGCAGGAAAACCGCGCATTCGTGCGTCTCCGCACCACCATCTAGGCCATCGATTATTACTGTCAGTATGGTATCACGCAAAAGGGCCCCGCACACAGGCGAAGCCCAAGGTAAAAGCTATGGTTTGCGATAGAAAAGGGTGGGGATGGAGTGCCGAGCAAAATAACCCGTTTCCCCGACCCCGGGAAATCGCTAACGCTTGCCGCCGTGGCTGTTACGCCAGATCTCGCGGCCCAGCATCAGCGCCAGCACCAGCGCACTTACGTAGCCCATAAAGCCAATGACCGGGATACCGAACACAACCGGCTCGATGCGCGCGTAATACACCACCGACGAACCGATAAACAGACCGGCGATCACAATTGCCATCGACATGCGGTCGA
>ERZ1034876.1386-NODE-1386-length-9905-cov-5.172487_pt1 | contig 9905 bp, 7 predicted proteins | sample MGYA00520698_ERZ1034876 | MGnify/ENA primary metagenome ERZ1034876 (study PRJEB33766, sample SAMN09781723) | gut metagenome | biome: gut microbiome | host: Homo sapiens | place: Madagascar | study: EMG produced TPA metagenomics assembly of the PRJNA485056 data set...
ACTTGAGGCTCTCGGCCGTGCAGGACTGCGCGTTGACCTTGGCCTTCACGTTCCTGCACGCGACCTCCAGCTCCTCCTGGCTTGCCGCGGACACGCCGATCACGATGATCGAGTCCACGAGCCTCTGGTTGGTGGAGCGCAGCTCGTCGCGCAGCTGGCCGAGCTGTTCCTGCTGGTCGGCGAGGTCGTCGGGAAGGTCGTCGGGGTCGAGGCCCTGTTTGCGGTTCTTGCGCCGCTGGTCCATGATCTGCATCTTGACCTCGGCGTTCTTGCGGCGCACGAGCGTCATGCTTTCGCCGCGGTCCATGGGCGCGAGGTGGATGCTCACGTCGACGCGGGCGCGCAGGCCGGTCAGGTCGTTGACCAGCTGGTCGGACAGTTCCGGCGGCAGGTTGGACACCCACATGGTGCGGTGCAGGTATTTCGAGTCCAGGGATTCGATGTCGAGCATGGTCGGGTTGCGCGCGTCGATGCTCCACGGGCACACGAGGTCCTTGGTGTCGGGCCTGCCGGGCTGATGCTCGAACCAGCGTTCGTCGAACCGGAACTCCTCGCCGGGCCGGAGCACCTCGGCCATGAGGCGCAGCCGGTGCTCGCGGTCGAGTCGGGTGGCCTTGCATGCGTCGATGGAGCGCATCTGGCTGACGAGGTTGTTGCACAGGGCGTTCAAGCTCGCGACGGCGGCCTGCTCGTCGCTTTCGCGGACGGTGACGGTCAGGGTCTTGACGGTGCTGGTGTTGCGGCTGACGGATTCGAGTTTGCCTTGGGCGAGGCGGTTGTAGTCGAGCCTGTAGTGGTCGAGGCTGTCGCCGGTCTCGTCCATCATCACGTCGGCGAGGATCTCGCGTACGCCGCGTGAGCGCGTGTAGGAGGCGATCTGCACGCTTTGCCCGGCCTCGAAGCTGTTGATGAGCTTGGCCCACCGGTCGATGATCTCCATCTGATGGGATTCCGGGCTCAGCTGGTAGTTGATGTCCTGGAAGAGGATGGTGGCGCTCCACCGTCCGTCGCCCAGGCTGGCGATCCCGTTGCGCAGCATCGCGTCGTAGCCGATGAGCTGCTTGACGCCCTTCGGCAGATGCGTCGCCTTCTTTCTCCGCGCCTTCGCCCTGGCTTCGGCACCGCCTTCGGCCGGCGCGGCCACCGGGAGTTTCTTCTTTCCGAACATTCCTCACCTTTCCTTGATCGTTGGCTTCGCGCCGGTGCGGTATGGTCTGCCCGGACCGTCGAGCAGGTAGACCTCGCGCTGCGTGTAGTGGCGCAGGATGTATTTCAGGTATTTCTCGGGCATGAGGCCCTTTGGCCTCACCCACCCCCATACGGCTATGGGCAGGCCGGGCGGGAAGATCAGATACATGGCGAGGTTGGGGTCCACGCCCAGCCCGAGCCACAGTCCGACGTATCCTCCCCCGCACACGACGGCGAGGATGACGGCGGCGAGGCACTGCCGCCAGCTCATCCCCATGAACACCTTCGACTCGATGGTGGTCAGTTCCCTGTAGACGGGCATCTGCAACGCCATGATGTTTGCTTCCTTTCGTGGATTGCGTTGTGTTTCATTCGCCGCCGAAGAGCTTTTTGGCGACGGAGTTGGCCGCCATGACGATGCCGATGAGCATGACGCTCGCCAGGAGCAGGCCGGTGAAGTTGTCCATCACCCAGCCGGGGAGGCTGTCGCCGTCCTTGAACTTGCTCGGGTTGAGCGTGCCGCCCACGAGCGTGCGGTACATGAGGATCGCCAGATACAGGGTCGCGCATTGGAACACCAGCGACGCGTACTGTTTGAAGTAGTTGATGCCCCACTGGCGGGTCTCCTCCTGGGCGATGAACGCGATCGGCAGCGGGTTGAACGCGGTGAGCATGTATATCTGCACGAAGCGCAGGAGGATGACGACGGTGACGACGATGGTCGCGCCCTTGGAGACGAGGAACGGGATGAGCAGCAGGATCAGGCACGGTATCTGGCCCATCCAGCCGGCGGAGTCGATGGCGTCGCGCATGCTGTCGCCAAGGCCGAGGCCCGACGATGCGCCGGTGGTGGGCGCCGCCGAATGGATGCCGCCTAGCACGCTGTCGCCGATCTCGTCGATGGCCTGGAGCATGAGCTCGCTGTGCTGGGCCGCGGTGAACACGAGCGTGAGCTTGAACATCGCCATGGCGACGAGCTTGACGCCCAGCTCTCGGTCGCCATCCGCCCGGGTGCTGACCCTGGCGAGTTCCAGGACGCACATGATCGCCAGTATCGTGCTGGCTATGGGTTTGACCGCCGAGCGGGCGACGGTCAGGCTCAGCTGGTACATGCCCGCGTTGTATTCGGCGGGGGTCTTCAGCAGGTCGGCCACGAGGTCGTCGCCGACGCCGGACCCTATCGAGTTGAGGATGCCGACGATGAAATCGACCATGCGTGGCCTCCCGTCTACAGGGCGATGTTGGAGAACAGGGCCGCGGCCGCGATGATCAGGCCGCCGCCGACGACCTGCCAGACGCCCGACTGGGTGGCGGGGCCGTTCTGGTCCTTCAGTCCTCCGGCCAGGGTGATGACGCCCCACACGGCCCACAGGCCGCCGCCGATGATGGCGAACTGGCTGAAGAGCTGCAACGCGCTGGTGACGACGCTGCCGCTGTCTGCCGCGATGGTGGTTCCGTACATGATGGTTTCCTTTCGACTTGTTTTGGATGACATGACCACGGTATGGCCGTCGAGAAGGCTCCGGTTTGGACGTTCCCGACGAACCCGAAGAGGCTCGGACGATGGTATGGAAAAGGCCTCGCCGACCGTTCGCCGGTGGGGTCGTCGGTGAGCTTGAGGTCCCTGGCCCGGAACCACGCGCCCTCACCCGTGCTGGAATCGACCTTGCTGGTGTTGGTGATCTTGAACGCGATCTCCAGCGAGTCGCCGTCCATCTTGAGCGCCTGCTTGACGTCGTCGCGGTCGCCGAGCCTCTCGCCGGATTTCACGTCGTACTTCTCCAGGTGCAGGCCCGGGGTCATGTCCGGCGTGCGGGTCCACACGACGTTGGATTCGAGGCCCTTGTCGTTGAAGTGCTCGGTGAACCGGTTCTCGACGCGGCCGGCGGTCTTGATGCGCTTGCACTGGATATACGCGGTCCAGTCGTTCTCGTGCTCCACGTCGGCGGACACGAGCGCGCGGTACGCGTCCGTGGCGGTGATGACGGCGGTGCCGTCCTTGTAGTCGAGGGTGAACAGGTCACCGCCGAACTTCTCGGAATCGAAGCCGCCGCGAGGATGATGCTGTCATGTCCGTTCATTCGTCCCTGCCTTCTTTCCTTGGCTTGGCTTGTTTGACAGGTCAAAGGTAAGGCGCGCGCGACGGGGCCGGGTCGGACACCTTCGCGGGGGGGACGCCGCATCTTCCGTTGGATATGGAGCAGTTGGAACACTTTTATCTCAATTGAATCAGAATGTCCCGCGAGCTTCAGCATGTTGCGGAATGTCAATAGACTATACTTGGCAAACGTGGAACAGGATTCAGATATTAAAGATGAAATTGTCCAGCTTGTTAAATTTGGACTTGGTGGGCAGTTGAATGACTTTCGTATGTACGTGTCTAGATTGATACGCAAATACAGGGTCGGTGATGCGTCGTTCTCAAAGGCGTTGGAATCGTTACTTCAGTCCAGCGATGTGCCCGATATGACACCGATAAGGGAATTAGGCCATGCGTCACGTCGGACTGGGGAGGCGCCGATCCTTCCCGTGGGCCAACGCTCCGATGTGGAGAAGCCATTCCTGCCTGAGCGGATTGTCAAACAGGTAGAGGGACTGTTCGAGGAGCGCGAGAACGCGTCGGTCCTCGCCCTTAACGGTCTTTCCCCGACCTCGACGGCGATTTTTACCGGTCCTCCCGGAGTGGGGAAAACCATGACCGCACGGTGGATAGCCTCCCAGCTCGGAATGCCTATGTACCGGCTTGATCTGGCCGAGACGATCGGCAGGCATCTCGGGGAGTCGGGCAACAACATCAAAGCAGCATTTTCGAAGGTTCGTGTCACTCCGGGAATTCTCTTCCTCGATGAGATCGACGCCATCGCGAAGACCAGGTCGGACGACTCGGACATTGGCGAGATGAAGCGCGTAGTGACTGTTCTCCTGCAGGAACTTGATGACAGGAACCCGGCGAGCCTCATACTCGCGGCAACGAACAACATGTCACTCATCGATCCCGCCGTATGGCGTCGGTTCGAGTTACGAATAGATTTCCCTATGCCGGACGAGAAGCAGATCATGAATGCGCTTGAAAGCGATTTCAGCGCATCGGACAGTCTTGGAGGGGTTTCGGCCCCGTGGATTGAAGCCCTGGGCATCGTGATGAAGGGGGCGCCTTTCAGCGAGGTGAGATCCGTCGCGATGCGCATAAGGAAACGGTGTGTGCTGAGGCGGTGTCCGGCGGAGGATGCCATAACCGAATACATAAGGGAGAACACGGAAGGGCTGACCCACGCGCAGAGGATTAGCCTTGCGGTCGCGCTCGTGGAGACCGGCGCGGTGACGCAACGGCTCGCCTCCGAGATGACCGGGGTGTCGCGCCAGACTATACGACGCAGAACTGAGAAAACGAATTCGAAAGGATGATTCATGGGACGGCATTATCTGATAGGACACGGCGAACGGCTGTCTGAACCGATTGTTCTTCCCCGCGGCGGGGCGACGCCGAAAGATATCTACACATACGAGGAATCGCGTGCGCGGTTGCAGCCGGAACTGCACAGTGCGATTGCAAATCTGCCGGACGATCCGGCCCTCGCGCCGAATGATGTGCACGTCTTGCAGATGGTGTTGCATCCGAAGTATCTGGCAAAGTCTTATCATCCATCCGGGCTGCTCAGGGCGGCCGGCCTGTCCTTGGTGGGCAGCAAGCCGGTACGAATCACAACGGCCGACGATCCAGACAAAGGTGCACGTCTATCTAGGACGTTGCTGGTGGCGGGACACAGGCAATCGCTGGAGCATTTCGATTCCCTGCTGCAGGACCCCGGCGTTCGATGTGAAGAGTACGCAGGTATCAAGGACATCGTCAGAATCGAGCGTATCGACAACTACGCATTCGATGACAAGTATCATCCCGCGCCTTCCAATGACGCATGGTACGAACTGGTTCTCCATGAGCTGGACGAGGATTTGGCGCCAGATAATACCCAGAAGTTCTTGGAGCTCGCGGAAAGGCTCGGAGTAAACGTCGAAGAGCGAATGAACTTCAAGGCCAATAATCTGTTGTATCTTCCGATTCGGGGACCGGAAGAAGCCGTCAAACGGCTTGCTGAATACTCCAGCGTCCGCGCTCTGCGCCCAATGCCGAGGTTGGGGCTGAGCCCAATCAGCTCCGTGAGGAGCATTCGGGAACCCGTTACGCTTCCCGAACCTCCGAGTACGGCGTCTCAGCTGGGGGTTGCGGTGCTTGACGGAGGGCTGCCGCCGGATAACCCGATATCGTCATGGGTGGACTATATCAAGGCGAATCCCGATGCCGATGATGACGAGCGGTTTTTGGAACACGGGTTGGGGGTATGCTCGGCGCTACTGTTCGGCAGCCTTAAGTCCGGCCAACAGCCGCTGCGCACGCGGATAACGGCGGTGAGGGTGCTTGATTCAGAAACGAGGTCCGATGATCCGATCGCGATGTATAAAGTGCTCAATAACATCGAGAATGTGTTGGAATCGTACCCCTTCCACTACGTCAATCTCAGCCTCGGTCCAGATTTGCCGATTGAGGATGACGATGTGAGCGCATGGACGTCGGTTCTTGACCAGATTCTTTCTTCCAAGGACATGCTGCTCAGCGTGGCGGTCGGTAACAACGGTGAAGGGGATGCCGAAAGCGGGAACAACCGCATCGAATCACCGGGTGACGCAGTCAACGCCCTCGGAGTCGGGGCGTGTGATTCTGAGGATGTGTATTGGATGAGAGCCCCGTATTCTGCTGTCGGCCCGGGGCGAAGTCCCGGGATCGTCAAGCCCGATTTGGTGGCGTTCGGCGGAACGGAGGGCAATGAATTCATGGTGCTTGGCCCTGGAACGTCACCTGCAGCGGTACCGGTTATGGGAACGAGTTTTGCCGCGCCCAACGCGCTACGGCAGGCTGTGCGTATACGCGAGATCTGCGGCCCGGAAATAACTCCGCTGGTGGCGAAAACGCTGCTGATTCATGCAGCGGAACGCAGAAAGGAAGACAATATGAGCGAAATCGGATGGGGGAAGGTTCCATCCGACGCCACCGAAATCGTCACGACTGAGGACGGGCGTGCTCTTGTCATCTACAAGGGCAGCATCAGGCCGGGGAAGATAGTGCGGGCGACCATACCCGTGCCGCCACGGCTTGATCATGGTGACGTAAAGATTAGAGCGACGTTTTCTTTTACCTGCCGGGTGGATCCCCAATCCCCGGATTCATATACGCGTTCTACGCTTGAGGTCACGTTCAGGCCTGACGCGAACCGAATTGATGAGGGAAAGAAAACGGCAAGGACCGATTCCTTCTTCAGCCGCAACCGCATGGGAACGTCCAGTCTATATCCCGTAGAGGCCGAGAGAAGATCGGATCAGGGGAAGTGGGAGACGGTACTGCACTCCGAGAGGCAATTCAAGGCAGCGAGACTCGCCAAGCCGGTGTTTGACATCCACTATAACGCCCGTGAAGAGGGTGGCGCATCGCTCAGCGTAACGGACAAGTTGGAATACGCGCTTGCGATTACGATTTCCGCCCCAAAGATCGGGAATCTCCATCAGCTGATACTGGACGCATATCCCCAGCTGATTTCTCTTGATCCTCTCCTTGGCGTGTGACGCGCGTTTCGTCGGGGTTCGCCGGTGTCCGGTGTCCGACGGTTCGGTGCGCAAGGGAAAGGGGTGGCAGGCCGGATCCGACCTCATTGGGATCCGGTCTGCCACCCCGTTCTGGTTTCCATGGTGCGCGGGAAGGGGTTCCCGCGGCGTGCCCCCGCCGGGAGTCGTCGATGTCGGGGTGGGTCGCCTGATAGGTGTCGCCGGTGCGCAGGCCCTTGGCGACCTCCCAGGTCTTCAAGGTCGCGCCCGTCTGGTCCACCGCCTTGCCGGTCACGGCGTAGACGAGCTGGGCTTGGGTCAACGGCGCGCCGAACACGGTGCCGTACGTCTTGTACAGGCTCGTGTACCGGAACGTGATGCTTGGCCCCGAGAAGACCGCATCGAGGGTATGCTGCTGCGCGTGCCCGCTGGACAGGTCGGTCTGGGCTTTGTTGTTATCCTTCGCCCCACCCCAGCCGTTGGTGCCGTACCGGACCAGATGCGCGTCCCTGACGGTGTATGCGGCATCGAAGCCGTCCAGCAGCTCCACGCCCTCGCGCACGTTCTGGGCAAGCCCCGCCGCGTCGTTGTTCGTCGTGCCGTCCAGGTCTCCGAAGCCGGTCATGCCTTTGAACGACGCGGGTACCGTCTCGCCGGTATCCGAGTAGGTGAACGAGACCTTCCATGTGGCACCGTAGCTCAGGGCGTAATCGGTCCTGTTGTCGTCCTCGTCGAGCAGTCCGAACATGCCGCCATAGCTGAACGCCATGCCGCCGTTGCGGTCGATGACGGTGAGGGTCGCGTCGATGTCGTGCCTCACGCCCTGCGGGTCGGTCCATACGCCGACCTTGGGCAGTCGCACGCTCGCGCCGTCCTTGGCGGGCACACGCCCTACTGTCCAGTTCCTGTCCCAGACGGCCCAGTTCCCGTCCCAGACGGCGTTATCCCACGGGTATTTCTCAGTGCTGAGCGTGAACCCCTTGTACGCGTCCGGGATGTCCCACTTGTCCAGGTAGTGCGATGGCAGAGCGCCCGTGGGGCAGACCCCCTCCGAACGGCTGTACGGGGTGCACGCGTCCGTGGCCGAAGCCGTGTCGGCCATGGCGGCCATCGCGGTCCCCGACATGGCGAGTGCGGCGATGGTGGCGATGGCGGCGGCGCCCGCGAAGATCCGCCTGTTGTTTTCGTTTTCTCTCATGCTGTCTCCGATTCTTTCGGTCTTTCGGCGTGCCCCCGCCGGGAGTCGAGTACCGGTGGGGGCTTGGACGCGTCCGGGAAGGGAAGGGATCCGGGCGCGCCCGTGGGCCGTGCGGCGGATCATGGGGAACGGTCCGCCGCACGGGCCCGGGGTCAGGTTCGTCGGATCACTCCTCCGAGCCCTCGGTGTCGGCCGGGGCCTTCGCCTTGCGGCGGCGGGAGACGGCCATGAGGGCCGCGCCTCCGCCGAGCACGACGACCGCGGCCAGCGCGATCAGCGCGATGCCCGCGCCGGTCTGGGCGAGGGTCCTGCGGTAGCCGTTCCAGTCGTCGGTGGCGGACTCCACCTTGGTGTCCGAGCAGTAGTCCTTGCCGTCGATGGTCACGACGTCATCGGACTTGCTCTCGGTCTCGGCCTCGGGCTTGGAGCCGGATTCGTCGTCCGAGGTGCCGTCACCGAACGGGGCCGACGTGTCGACCGGACATTCGGTCAACGGGGTGCCGGTGACCTTGGCTCGGTCGGTGTGGGTCTTGGTGACGCCCTTGAGCGTGCCGGTGACCTCGACGCTTTCGCCGGGCTTGAGCACCTTGGTGTCCCAGTCGGCCGGGTACTTGAGGTCCACGACCTCGCCGTCGCCGACGATGGTGGAGTCCTCGAGCTTGATGTCCTTGGTGCGGATCACCGCGCCCTGCTTCGTGTCGGGGTCGGTCTTGCTCGTGTTCGTGATGGTGAACACGATCTCCGTGTCGCCGAAGACGGTCAAAGCGTCCTTCGAATTGTCGCGGTCGCCGTTCGGCCAGCCGGACTTGCGGTCCCACTTCTGGACGTCGATGCTCGGGGTCATGTCCGGGGTGCGGGTCCACACGACGTTGGATTCGAGGTCCTTGCCGTTGTAGTGCTCCGTGAACTGATTCTCGTGGCGGTCGGTCACGGCGAGGCGCTTGCACTGGATGTAGGCGCGCCAGCCGGCCTCATGGGAGTCGTCGGACACGAGGGCCCTGTAGCGGTCGGTCGCTTCGATGGTGACGACGTTGCGGCCGTCGACGGTGGCCGCGGAGAGGGTGAAGAGGTCGCCGCCGAGCTTCGAGCTGTCGAAACCGGAGCCGGCGATCCTGTCGCCCTTGGACGCGAGGGCCTCGCCGCCTGAAAGCAGGTCGCGGGTCGCGTACACGGCCCATTGGCCGGTGTATTCGTCGAAGGCCGGATCGAGGGAGTCGACGATGTCCCACTTGTCGACCTGCGGGTAGGCGCGGTTGGCCGGCAGGATGGAGCTGTCGAGCTGGTAGAGGAAGCTGCGGCCCTTGTAGATGCTCTTGCCGTTGGCGGATGCGCCGCCGACCTTCACGGTCACGTCCTTGGCCGGGTTGATGGGCTTCAGGGGGTTCGTGACCTCGTTGGTGTCCTTGCGGATCTTGTTGAGCACCTGCGTGGCCTTGTTCTTCACGGTGTAGCCGTCGGTGACCTTGATGACGGTCATCGGCATGGTCACGGTGTACGTGTGGCCGAGGAGCGTCTGGTCGATGGCGGGCTGGGTGAGCGGGTCATGCTCGTCGGACTCGCTGTAGGTCTTGAGGTCTTCCGGCTGTGGGTCGCCCTTGACGGTCTCGCCCGTCGCGGGGATCTCGGTGTCGACCAGCTTGGCGTAGGCGTAGAGCGCGCCGTCCTTGTCCTGGATGTTGAACTTGTCGGTGACGTCCTTGCCGGTCTCGTCGGTGATCTCCACGTTGGTGGCGTCGAGTTTCAGGTACTCGTCGTCGTAGTCGTCGGTCATGCCGAGCCTCCAGACCTTGTAGGCCTGGTTGTCCTGCCTGGCGTCGAGGGTGACGCGGTAGTAGATCTCGTCTCCCAGCAGGGCGGTCTTGCCGTCGATGTTGATGGTCGGGTCCTTCTGCGTGTCCTGCTTGGAGGGCTTGATGACCGGCGGCTC
>ERZ1034876.1389-NODE-1389-length-9876-cov-10.776703_pt1 | contig 9876 bp, 7 predicted proteins | sample MGYA00520698_ERZ1034876 | MGnify/ENA primary metagenome ERZ1034876 (study PRJEB33766, sample SAMN09781723) | gut metagenome | biome: gut microbiome | host: Homo sapiens | place: Madagascar | study: EMG produced TPA metagenomics assembly of the PRJNA485056 data set...
CTCTACGGCGAATGCGGCGAGGACATCGTGTTCCGCGTTTCGGGCGTGGACGAGGCCTCGTGCGTCACGTCGATCAGAAACCTCTCGCTCTAAGCATGACAGGGCGCGGCAAAGGACAGCTCTTTGCCGCGCCTTTTTGTTTCGTATAGGAAACTTTTTCGAAATCTAAATGGGGACCCTTTCCAAAAAGTTAACCACGTGCTAGTTTACTGTAGCGAACATAGACGTGGTTAACTTTTGCTGCGTCGATGTTGAGGACGAACTGACGTTAGGAGCACACTCATGTCTTGCGGACCGCAGATGCCGGCCATGCCGCTTTCGATGGTGAAAGCGGGCGAAACCGTGCACGTGTCTCGTGTAAAGGGCAATGAGGACATGAAGCACCACCTCAAGGACCTCGGCTTTGTCGAGGGCAGCGAGGTTCACGTGGTGAGCTCGAGTGGCGCCAATATCATCGTCACCGTGCTGGGCGCACGCTTTGGTATCGATACCAAGGTCGCCATGCACATCATGACCGTCGGTTAGTTCGCAGCATTCCAAAAAAGCTGAAAGGGGGAAAAGAATATGAAGACGTTGGGTGACGTTAAGGTGGGCGAGAGCTCTACCATCGTCAAGCTTCACGGTGAGGGCGCACTTCGCCGTCACCTTATGGACCTGGGGCTCATCAAGGGCACTTCGTTCAAGGTCGTAAAGGTTGCACCGCTCGGAGATCCGGTCGAGATCAACGTGCGCGGCTACGAGCTTTCTATCCGCAAGGAGGAGGCGGCCGTCGTCGAGGTCCAGTAAGGACTCGCGGCGTATATTTCTGCAGATAAAGTTAGGTTTTTCTAACTTAATGCAGCAACTTTGAAGCACATTATCCAGCTCGCGCGGAGAAAGCAGCGCGGGCACACAAGGAAGAAGGATTGAATGGCGGATTCTCAGATCCATGTCGCGCTGGCGGGTAACCCCAACTGCGGCAAGACCACGCTTTTCAACCTGATCACCGGCGCCAACGGCTACGTTGGCAACTGGCCGGGCGTCACGGTTGAGAAAAAGGAAGCCAAGCTCCTGAGCGACAAGAGCGTCACGATTACGGACCTCCCCGGCATCTACTCGCTTTCCCCCTACAGCCCCGAGGAGCAGTGCTCGCGCGACTACCTCATGAGCGGCGAGCCCGATGTCGTTGTCCAGGTGGTCGATGCCACCAACCTCGAGCGCAACCTGTACCTGGCGCTTCAGGTCATCGAGACCGGCCTGCCCGTAGTCGTCGCCCTCAACATGGCCGACTTGGTCGAGAAGAACGGCGACAAGATCGACACCGCCAAGCTGTCCAAGAAGCTCGGCTGTCCGGTCATGATGATCTCGGCCCTTAAAAACAAGGGCATCAAGGAGCTGTTCGAGCAGGTCAAGAAGTCCGCTGCTTCCAAGGGCCAGGTGCCGGAGCACAAGTTCGACTCTTCCATCGAGGACGTTCTGGACCACATCGAGAACAACCTGCCGGCGAGCGTTTCCGCCAACAAGCGTCGCTACTACGCCGTCAAGCTGTTCGAGCGCGACGCGGACGCCTGCAAGCTCATCAACCTCACTAAGGAGAAGGCCGCTCGCGTGGAGCAGCTGGTCGCCCAGTGCGAGCAGGACTGCGACGACGATGCCGAGTCCATCATCACCGGTGAACGTTATGGCGTGATTGCCCACATCATCGACGAATGCCTCACCAAGGCTCCGGCCAAGATGAGCACTTCCGAGAAGATTGACCGTGTGGTTACCAACCGTATCCTGGGCCTGCCGATCTTTGTGGTCATCATGTTCTGCGTGTACTACATCGCCGTTTCCACCTTGGGCGGTACGGTGACTGACTTCACCAACGACCAGCTCTTCGGTACCGACGGCTGGTACGTGCTCGGTCAGGGTCGCGACGCCTATGACGCAGCTGTTGAGGCTGCGGGCGACAATGCCGACTCGGTCGACCCGGCACAGTACGGCCCCTATGTCCCGGGTATCACCACCATGGTGCACGACGCCCTTGTGGCGGGCGGCACCGAGGACGGCGGCCTGGTCGATTCGCTGGTCTGCGACGGCATCGTCGGCGGCCTGGGCGCCATCTTCGGCTTCGTCCCGCAGATGTTCCTGCTCTTTGTGATGCTGTCCTTCCTGGAGGACTGCGGCTACATGGCCCGCGTCGCCTTTATCATGGACCGCGTGTTCCGCCGCTTTGGCCTGTCCGGTAAGTCCTTTATCCCCATGCTCGTGTCCTCGGGCTGCGGCGTTCCCGGCGTCATGGCCACCAAGACCATCGAGAACGAGAAGGACCGCCGCATGACGGTCATGACCACCACGTTCATCCCCTGTGGCGCTAAGCTGCCGATCATCGCCCTGCTTATGGGTTCCATCATCGGCGACTCTTCCACCACCGCCGCGTGGATCAGCCCGCTCTTCTACTTCCTGGGCGTGTTTGCCGTCATCGCCTCGGGCCTCATGCTCAAGAAGACCAAGCTCTTCGCCGGTCGCCCGACACCGTTTGTTATGGAGCTTCCCGCCTACCACTTCCCGGCGATCCGCTCTTGGGCGCTGCACGTGTGGGAGCGCTGCTGGGCCTTTATCAAGAAGGCCGGCACGGTCATCTTCGCGTCCACCGTCGTGGTTTGGTTCCTCTCCAACTTTGGTAGCTACAACGGTTCCTTTGGCTTCCTGCCCGCGATGGACGGCATCCCCGAGGAGTTCATGGACTACTCCGTGCTCGCCATGCTCGGCAACCTGGTTGCCTGGATCTTCGCCCCGCTCGGCTTTAGCACCTGGCAGGCCACCGCGCTGACTGTCTCTGGCCTTGTCGCTAAGGAGAACGTCGTCGCCACCGCCGGCTCGCTGCTGTCGGTTGCCGACGCCGCCGAGACCGATCCGAGCCTGTGGACCGCGTTTGCCGGCATGTTCCCGACTATGGGCGCCTGCGTTGCCTTTGGCGCTTTCAACCTGCTGTGCGCCCCGTGCTTTGCCGCCATGGGCACTATCCGCAACCAGATGGACTCTGGCAAGTGGACTGCGATTGCCATCGGCTACGAGTGCGCCTTTGCTTGGGTGATCGGCCTGTTCATCAACCAGTTCTACAACCTGCTTGTCCTTGGCCAGTTTGGTATTTGGACGGTTGTAGCCATCGTTCTGCTGGTTGCGATGCTCTTCCAGATCTTCCGTCCCATGCCTAAGCATGCCTGGACCGACGAGGACGAGACCAACGCTGCTTCCGCCGCAGTTTCCGCTTAAGTCCGAATAAGGATTAGCCCCTTTCCACGAGCCCGGGTGTCCCAGCGACACTCGGGCTTTTTGGTGGGGGAGATATGGCGTTTCCGCAGATAAAACCGACCAAAATAAACCTGTCCCTTTTAGGTAGGTGGAGAATGGGGTAAAGTAAGTGATGGTTAACTAGAGGAGGCTTGCTATGGCACCTATCGATATTGTTGTACTGGCTGTTATCGGCATTGCGTTTGTCGCCGTGTGCGTGCGCATTTACCGCAAGGGCACCTGCGCCGACTGCGCCCAGGGCGGCGTTTGCACGGGGCATTGCTCCAACAAAAAGACGTGCGCCGCACTTAAGGGCGTGGACAAAATTGCCGAAGACTTGGGCCGCGGCATCAAATAAAGGTCCAGGCACCCAAGCGCCTCGCGAGCATCCGTTCGCGGGGCGCTTTGCACATTTGGGGGAGAGCGCGGCGAGTTGAAGAGTCATTTTGGGGTATCGTTACCTGTACTGTTAATTGGCAACTTATCTATAACGGAGTAACCCCATGAGCGCTCGCGTAACCATGAAGGACATAGCCGCCGAGCTCGGCGTTTCCATCAATACCGTGCACAAAGCCCTGACGGGCAAGGCCGGCGTGAGCGAGTCCGTGCGCGCCAAAGTTAACGATAAGGCCGAGGAGATGGGTTATCACCGCAACACGAGCGCTTCGAGCCTGCGTCGCAAGGACATCAACCTGACCTTTTGCCTGCCGTGCGCATCGCGCGAGGGTGCTTACTTCTATCGCTACCTGTGGGAAGGCTGCAATCGCTTTGAGCAGGAGGTTATCGACCAGGGCATTAGCGTCGAGCGCGTCGAGTTTGGCGTCGGCGGCTATGCCGATGCGCTCGAGCAGATTGATGAACGCCTGCAGGTGGGCGAGAAGATCGACGGCCTGCTCGCTTACGTTCCGGGCGACGACCGCGCGACCCATCTGCTGGAGCAGATTGCCGAGGCGGGTGTGGCGATTGAGCTCGTCGATGGCGACCGTCCGCACCTCGACCGCCTGGGCGCCAGCTTGGCCGATTATTCGACAGCGGGTAGCCTAATGGCCGAGCAGGCGGCCAACCTGGTTCATGCCGCTGGTGCCGATGCCCGCGTTCTACTCTTGGCCGGCGATCCCTATACCGATTCGCACTACCTGACCGCTCGCGCCTTCCATACGTACCTGCGCGAGCATAACGTCCCCTGGCAGGTCGAGGACCTTACCGGCGCTCATGCCCAGATCAAGCAACTCGAGCGCGAGCTCAACAGTCGCCTCAACGGCCCGGATGCCCCAGAGCTGATCTGCAGCGTGTTCGCCGTGGGTTCTGAGCTGGTGGCTGACGCGCTCGTCTCGGCCAATAAAGCGAGCGAGGTCATGGTAATCGGCAACGACCTGTTCCCCGAGAGCGCGCTTGCCCTGCGTCACGGCATATTTACCAATATCGTCTACAAGGACCCGGTGGGCTTGGCCTACCGCGGTGCCAAGACGCTCGGCGATTACTTGCTGTGGGGTAAAGCGCCTGCGGACCCCGTGCAAAAGGGTGCCGTGGAGATGGTATTTGCCAGCAACGTCGATCGCTACTGCAAGCTCGCGGGCATCTAACCAGCCTGAGCGGGTACCCCCGCTGGCGGCGTGCATTTTTGAGAGTATTCAGCAACGTTGAGTCTCGGAGAGGGACATAACGACTGCCTTGAGGGCCTTTGGTGGCGGATTTTGCCATCAAAGGCCCTTCTTTGTGCCAATCAAGCACGGCGCACGAGGCAAATGAGGTGCCATGGGCCGTATTTGGGACTTTGCGCCGCAGAATACTCCAAAAAATGCACGTCGAGTGGGGACCCACCCTGACGGAAAGGCTATGAGCCCATAGTTGGATGGCTTTGCGGGCCGCGATATGTGCGGCGCGATCCTTGTGACAACCGTTAAACCCCCAAAATCTACCGTTCATCCCATGATGGTTAGGTGAACGTTCACCTAACGTGCCATTTTGCACTACTATAGTGAACGTTCACCTAGAGGATAACGGGCGCACGGTGCACCCGCTCCGCCAACAAAGGGGTTGTTTGATGAAAAACTTCATGGACGATCAGGATTTCCTGCTGAGCACCAAAACCGGCGAGGAGCTGTTCCACAACTTTGCCGAGGGTATGCCCATCGTTGACTACCACTGCCACATTTCTCCCAAGGAGATCTGGGACGACAAGCGTTTTGAGAACATCACCGAGGTTTGGCTGGGCGGCGACCACTACAAGTGGCGTCTGATGCGCGCCAACGGCGTCGATGAGCGCTTCATCACCGGCGATGCCCCCGCTCGCGAGAAGTTCCAGAAGTGGGCCGAGACCCTGGGTCGTTGCGTGGGCAACCCCGTCTTTGAGTGGAGCCACCTGGAGCTCAAGCGTTTCTTTGGCTATGAGGGTGTCCTCAACGGCAATACCGCCCAGGAGGTCTGGGACCTTGCCAACGCTAAGCTCGCCGAGGCCAGCTTCACCTGCCGCAACCTGATCAAGCAGTCCAACGTCCGCATGATCTGCACCACTGACGACCCCGCCGACAGCTTTGAGTGGCACAAGAAGATTGCCGCCGACGACAGTTTTGACGTTCAGGTTGTTCCCGCCATGCGCCCCGATGCCGCCCTGCGCATCGAGCGCGGTCAGGAGTTCGCCGACTACTGCAAGCATCTCTCCGAGGTCGCCGGTGTTGAGGTCAACGACTTCGAGGGCATGAAGGCCGCTATCTCCAAGCGCTACGACGTTGCCCACGAGCTGGGCTGCCGTGCCTCCGACCACGCGCTCGACTACGTCATGTATGTCCCGGCTACCACCGAGGAGATCGAGGCCATCTTCGCCAAGGGCCTGGCCGCCGAGCCGCTCACCGAGGAAGAGGTCCTCAAGTACAAGACCGCCTTTATGCAGTTTGTCGCCGGCGAGTATGTCCGCCTGGGCTGGGCCATGCAGCTGCACTTTGGCTGCAAGCGCGACAACAACCGTGCCATGTTCGCCAAGCTCGGCCCCGACACTGGTTACGACTGCATCTCCAACTACACGCCGTCTGACCAGCTCGCCGATTTCCTCAACTCCATCCAGGAGACCTGCGGCCTGCCCAAGACCATCCTGTACAGCCTGAACCCCATCGATAACACCATGATCGACACCGTCATGGGCTGCTTCCAGGAGGCCCCGACTGCCGGCAAGATCCAGAACGGTTCCGCTTGGTGGTTCAACGACAACGAGGTCGGCATGCGCGAGCAGCTCACGGCCCTTGCCAACGAGGGCGTTTTGGGCAACTTTGTCGGCATGCTCACCGACTCCCGTTCCTTCCTGTCCTATCCGCGTCACGAGTACTTCCGCCGCGTGCTGTGCAGTGTGATCGGCGAGTGGGTCGAGCAGGGCAAGTACCCCGCCGACATGGAGCTGCTGGGCACCATCGTGCGCGACATCAGCTACAACAACTCCGTCCGCTACTTCGGTTTTGACCTGGAGACCGTCGAGGCCTAAGTCCGCACCGAGCCACACCGAACCCGGGAGCGCCGTCGCCACACGCGGTGCCTCCGGCAAGCTTTCACGCTAACAAACGCCTAAGGAGATACATAGATGGAGAACATCAGCTACGAGACGCTCGAAAAGATCGGCTACAAGGGCTACCTGCTGCCCAAGGACGCGCCCGAGAAGGTTCTGCAGTTTGGCGAGGGCAATTTCCTGCGCGCCTTCGTGGACCGCTTCTTTGACATGGGCAACGAGGCTACCGGCTGGAACGGCAAGGTTGTCATGGTCCAGCCCATCAGCGGTGCCTTTGGCTTTGCCGACGGTATCAATGCCCAGGACGACCTGTACACCGTGCTGGTTCGCGGTAAGGAGAACGGCAACACGGTCGATGAGTCCCGCGTGATCAGCGCTTGCAGCCGCTGCCTCAACCCGTACCGCGAGGACGACTACCGCGCCATGATGGAGGTCGCCGTCTCCGACGACCTGGAGATTATCGTCTCCAACACCACCGAGGCCGGCATCGCCTACGACCCGTCCTGCAAGGCCGACGACATGCCGCCCGCGAGCTTCCCCGCTAAGCTGGTCCAGGTCCTCCACACCCGCTGGGCTGCCGGCAAGCCGGGCGTCATCGTGCTCGCCTGCGAGCTCATCGACCACAACGGCGAGGAGCTGCTGCGCATCATGAACCAGTACGTGAGCGATTGGGGCTGGGAGGACGAGTTCTCGCAGTGGATGGCCAACGACTGCACCATCTGCACCACGCTCGTCGACACCATCGTCCCCGGCCGCATCCGCGACCCCAAGGAGGCCGCCGCGGTTGCCGAGCGTCTGGGCTACGAGGATCCCTTCCTGGCCGTGCGCGAGCCCTTCCAGATGTGGGGCATCCAGGGCGACGAGTCGCTCAAGGAGCGTTTGCCCTTCGTGAAGGCCGGCCTGCCGGGCGTCTTTGTGACCCCCGATGTCACCCCGTATAAGAAGCGCAAGGTCCGCATCCTCAACGGCGCCCACACTGCCTTTGTCCCAGGTTCCTGGGTTGCCGGCTTTGATATCGTGCGTGACTGCATGCACGACGAGACCGTCCGCGGCTTTATGAACACCATGCTCTACGACGAGGTCATCCCGACGCTTGCCGCCGACCTGGATGTCGAGGACTGCAAGGCATTTGCCGCTGCCGTCGAGAACCGTTTCGATAACCCGTTTATCGACCACGCGCTGCTCTCCATCTGCCTCAACTCCACTGCCAAGTGGCGCGCCCGCGACCTGCCCACGCTCAAGGACTACGTCGCCGAGACCGGCAGCCTGCCTAAGTGCCTGTCCACGAGCCTGGCCACCCTCATCGCGTTCTACACGCAGGAGCTCGTTGCCCGCGAGGGCGACGGCCTGCACCTGCGTCGCGCCGACGGCACCGAGTACACCGCTCAGGACGACGCCTTCGTGCTCGATTTCTATGCCGCCCACGCCGGCGTCGACGATGCCGAGCTGGTGCACGACGTGCTCAGCAACGAGCAGATGTGGGGCGAGGACCTGACGCGGATCGCCGGTCTTGAGGAGTTTGTCGTCGACGCGCTCGCCGTCGTGCGTGCCGAGGGCGTTAAGCAAGCATTCGCCAACGCCCAGGCCTAAATCCTTTTGTGCGCCCGCCGGCCAACCGGTGGGCGCCGCTCGATTTTTGCTCAACCTGTAGGGTTAGGACTCTTTGTAATGAACACTATCCAGATCAATCCGGCCGACAACGTGATCGTTGCGCTGTCGCCGCTTGCCAAGGGTACCGCCGTTGCGGTCCCCGGTGTGGGCGAGGTCGTGGCCGTGGAGGATATCCCGCAGGGCCACAAGATGGCCGTGCGCGCGATTGCCGCGGGGGAGGACGTCATCAAGTACGGCCTGCCCATCGGACACGTGACGGGCGACATCCAGCCCGGTCAGTGGCTCCACACGCACAATGTGAAGACCAACCTTTCGGGTGAGGTCGAGTACACCTACAACCCCACGCATCCGGTCGTGGATCCCGTTGAGCCCGAGACCTTTATGGGCTTCCGCCGCGCCGACGGCCGTGCCGCCACGCGCAACGAGCTGTGGATCATCCCCACGGTCGGCTGCGTCAACGAGGTCGCACGCGCTATGTGCGAGCAGGCTCAGGATCTGGTCGAGGGCTCGCTCGAGGGCGTCTATTACTTCCCACACCCCTTCGGCTGCTCGCAGACCGGCGCCGACCACGCCCAGACGCGTCGTCTGCTGGTGGCGCTCTCGCGTCACCCCAATGCCGCCGGCGTGCTGTTCCTGTCGCTCGGTTGTGAAAACTGCACGCATCAGCAGGTGCTCGACGAGCTCGGTGACTTCGATCACGAGCGCGTCCGCTTCCTCACCTGCCAGGACGTTGCCGACGAGCAGGTCGAGGGCCACAAGATCCTGGCCGAGCTGGCCGACCTCGCCAAGCAGGCCAAGCGCGAGCCCATTCCGGCTTCCGAGTTGGTCATCGGTCTTAAGTGCGGCGGCTCCGACGGTCTTTCGGGCATTACCGCCAACCCCACGATCGGTCGCGTGAGCGATATGGTCGTCGCGCGCGGCGGCACGTCGGTACTGACCGAGGTGCCTGAGATGTTTGGCGCCGAGAGCATCCTGCTCGACCGCTGCGAGAACGAGCAGGTCTTTAACGCCGCCTCCGACATGCTCAACGGCTTTAAGGACTACTTCATCAGCCACGGTGAGGTGGTCTACGAGAATCCGAGCCCTGGTAACAAGGACGGCGGCATTACCACGCTCGAGGACAAGAGCTGCGGTTGCGTGCAAAAGGGCGGCTCCGCGCCCATCGTCGACGTGCTGCCGTACGCCGGCCAGGCCACCAAGCATGGCCTGAACATGCTGTGCGGCCCGGGCAACGATATGGTGTCGACCACGGCGCTCACCGCCGCCGGTTGCCATGTGATCCTGTTCTCGACCGGTCGCGGTACGCCGTTTGGCGCGCCGGCGCCCACGCTCAAGGTGTTCACCAACCAGCGCCTGTGCGATCACAAGGCCAACTGGATGGACTTTAACGCCGGTGTGGTGGCTACGGGTGAGCGTACGCTCGATGAGGCTGCCGGTGACCTGTATCAGCTGGTGCTGGACACGGCGAGCGGCAAGCTCACAAGTGCCGAGCGTCGCGGCTGCCACGAGATCAGCAT